>Ga0160433_100026_pt1 | contig 183415 bp, 177 predicted proteins | sample HID1972K_E0MG_FD_108235 | JGI IMG/M metagenome (GOLD analysis project Ga0160433, IMG submission 108235) | Enriched pill bug-associated microbial communities from UW Madison campus, WI, USA - HID1972K_E0 MG | ecosystem: Host-associated > Arthropoda: Insects > Digestive system > Unclassified ...
CAACATCTACCGTTACACTCTGGCCGGTACCGAATTATCCGCACTGCTGGGCCGTATGCCTTCGGCAGTAGGTTACCAGCCGACCCTGGCTGAAGAGATGGGCGTTCTGCAAGAGCGTATCACTTCGACCAAGGAAGGTTCGATCACCTCGATCCAGGCCGTATACGTACCTGCGGACGACCTGACCGACCCGTCGCCGGCGACCACCTTCGCCCACTTGGACGCCACCGTCGTACTGTCCCGTGACATCGCCTCCCTGGGTATCTACCCAGCGGTCGATCCACTGGACTCGACTTCGCGCCAGCTGGACCCGAACGTGATCGGCAACGAGCACTACGACACCGCTCGCGGCGTTCAGTACGTGCTGCAGCGCTACAAAGAGCTGAAGGACATCATTGCGATCCTCGGTATGGACGAACTGTCCGAAACCGACAAGCAGCTGGTATCCCGTGCTCGTAAGATCCAGCGCTTCCTGTCCCAGCCGTTCTTCGTGGCAGAAGTCTTCACCGGTTCTCCAGGCAAATACGTTTCCCTGAAAGACACCATCGCAGGCTTCAGCGGCATCCTCAAAGGTGACTACGACCACTTGCCAGAACAAGCGTTCTACATGGTCGGCAGCATCGAAGAAGCGGTCGAGAAAGCCAAGAAACTGTAATCCCGGCGCCCCGCAAGGGGCGCTATCAGGTTGAGGCAAGCAGATGGCTATGACAGTCCATTGCGATATCGTCAGCGCGGAAGGGGAAATCTTCTCCGGTCTGGTCGAGATGGTGGTTGCGCACGGTAACCTGGGTGATCTTGGTATCGCCCCGGGCCACGCGCCGCTGATCACCAATCTCAAGCCTGGTCCGATCACGCTGACCAAGCAGGGTGGTACCCAGGAGGTGTTCTACATCTCTGGTGGTTTCCTCGAGGTCCAGCCGAACATGGTCAAGGTGCTTGCCGATACCGTGCAACGTGCTGCAGACCTGGACGAAGCTCAGGCTCAGGAAGCCCTCAAGGCTGCCGAGAACGCCCTGAATGAAAAAGGCGCGGAGTTCGATTACGGCGCCGCCGCCGCACGTCTGGCCGAGGCCGCAGCCCAGCTGCGTACCGTCCAGCAAATGCGCAAGGGCAAGTAATCTGGTCCCAGTCGGATACTTTCATTGCGATTGAGTTAAAGGGTAGCCTCGGCTACCCTTTTTCTTTTCCGAATCATTCTTCCGGTCACATCGCTGACCTCCCGGGATTGGTAGCCAGTCAATGTCACTCGATATCGTTATTCTTGCCGCAGGCCAAGGGACTCGCATGCGCTCGGCGCTACCCAAGGTCTTACACCCGGTCGCTGGCAATTCGATGCTCGGCCACGTTATCCACAGCGCGCGCCAGTTGCAGCCCCAGGGTATCCATGTGGTCATCGGCCACGGTGCCGACCGGGTGCGCGAGCAGCTGGCCGCCGATGACCTGAACTTCGTGCTGCAGGACCAGCAGCTGGGCACCGGCCATGCCGTGGCCCAGGCGCTGCCGGCCCTGGGTGCCGAGACGGTGCTGATCCTTTACGGCGATGTACCGCTGATCGAGGTCCAGACGCTGCAGCGCCTGCTGGCCAAGGTCAACAGCGAGCAGTTGGGCCTGCTCACCGTCAACCTTGCGGACCCGACGGGCTACGGCCGCATCGTTCGCGATGCCCAGGGCAAGGTCGAGGCGATCGTCGAGCACAAGGATGCCAGCGATGCGCAAAAGGCAATCAAGGAGGGCAACACCGGTATCCTCGCCGTGCCGGCGACGCGCCTGGCCGACTGGCTCGGCCGCCTGTCCAACAACAATGCCCAGGGTGAGTACTACCTTACCGATGTGATCGCCATGGCTGTCGCCGATGGCCTGGTGGTTGCCACCGAGCAGCCGCAAGACCCGATGGAAGTGCAGGGCGCCAACGATCGTCGTCAGCTCGCCGAGCTGGAGCGCCACTATCAACTGCGTGAAGGCCGTCGGCTCATGGCCCAGGGTGTGACCCTGCGCGACCCCGCACGTTTCGATGTCCGCGGTGAAGTCAGTGTAGGTCGCGACGTGCTGATCGACATCAACGTCATCCTCGAAGGCAAGGTGGTCATCGAGGACGATGTGCAGATCGGCCCGAACTGCGTGATCAAGAACAGTACCCTGCGCAAAGGTGCTGTGGTCAAAGCCAACAGTCACCTTGAAGGTGCCGTGCTCGGCGAAGGCAGCGATGCCGGACCGTTTGCGCGCCTGCGCCCCGGTAGCGTGCTCGAGGCGCGTGCCCATGTGGGTAACTTTGTGGAACTGAAAAACGCCCACTTGGGCGAGGGCGCCAAGGCCGGGCACCTCTCCTACCTGGGCGATGCCGAGGTAGGCGCTCGCACCAATATCGGCGCAGGCACCATCACCTGCAACTACGACGGCGCCAACAAGTTCAAGACAGTGCTGGGCGAGGATGTCTTCATCGGCTCGAACAACTCGCTGGTCGCGCCTGTGGATATTCAGGCCGGCGCTACGACGGCAGCCGGCTCGACCATTACCCAATCGGTCGAGGCTGCACAGCTGGCCGTGGCTCGCGCGCGCCAGCGTAATATCGATGGCTGGAAGCGCCCCGAGAAACTGAAAAAAAGCTGAAATTGTCCACAGCTTGAAAAAGCCGGCTTATGGATATAAGCCGGCTTTTTTATGCCCGCTCGTTCCAGCGGTGTGCATGGGTTTATCCACAGCCAGTGATTTTAGCCCCATGCGCTTGACGAAATCGCTCCCATAGGTTTTGATTGCAATTAATAACTTTCGAAACGAAACTTAGCTCATCATGTCGAAACGTAATACGCCGCAACGTCGTCACAATATCCTCGCCCTGCTCAATGAGCAGGGGGAGGTGAGCGTCGATGCCCTCGCCAAGCGTTTCGAAACTTCCGAAGTCACCATCCGCAAGGATCTGGCCGCGCTAGAAGCCAATGGCCTGCTGCTACGCCGCTACGGCGGCGCGGTGACCATGCCCCAGGAGCTGATCGCTGAGTCGGCGCAACCGGTGTCCTTGTACAAGCAGGCCATCGCCAAGGCGGCGGTCGAGCGGATTCGGGAACATGCGCGAATCATCGTCGACAGCGGCAGTACCACCGCCGCGATGATTCCTGAGCTAGGCCACCAGCCCGGTCTGGTGGTGATGACCAATTCGCTCAATGTTGCCCGGGCGCTGAGCGAGCTGGAACATGAACCAGTGCTACTGATGACCGGCGGTACCTGGGATCCGCATTCGGAATCCTTCCAGGGCCAGGTCGCCGAGCAAGTACTGCGCTCGTACGATTTCGACCAGCTATTCATCGGTGCCGATGGCATCGACCTGGACCGCGGTACCACCACCTTCAATGAATTGCTCGGCCTGAGCCGCGTGATGGCTGAAGTCGCCCGAGAGGTGATCGTCATGGTCGAGTCGGAGAAGGTCGGGCGCAAGATACCCAACCTCGAGCTGCCCTGGAACAACGTAAATACCCTGATAACCGATGAACGCCTGCCCGCCGAGGCACGTGAACACATTCAAGCCCGCGGCATCAACCTGATCTGCGCCGCCCTTAGCTAGGAGCAAATTACCTATGTGTGGAATCGTTGGTGCCGTTGCCGAGCGCAACATCACAAGCATCCTTATCGAAGGCCTCAAGCGCCTGGAATATCGCGGATATGACAGCGCCGGCCTGGCGGTCTACACCCAGCAAGGCATCCTGGAACGCCGCCGTCGCATCGGCAAGGTCAGCGAACTGGAAAGCGCTACTGCGGCCGAGCCGCTGACCGGCCAGCTGGGTATCGCCCACACCCGTTGGGCGACCCATGGCGCACCGAGCGAGCACAATGCCCACCCACACTTCTCGGGCCACGATCTGGCCGTGGTGCACAATGGCATCATCGAGAACCACGAAGCCTTGCGTGCGCAGCTGAGGGACCTGGGCTACGTGTTCAGCTCCGAGACCGACACCGAAGTCATCGTCCACCTGCTTCACCACACCCTGAAGTCCGAAGCTGACCTGACCGCGGCGCTGAAGGTGGCGGTCAAGCAGCTGCATGGTGCCTATGGCCTGTCGGTCATCAGCGCCCATCAGCCAGACCGCCTGGTCGCAGCCCGTAGCGGCAGCCCCTTGGTAATCGGTCTAGGCCATGGCGAGAACTTCCTGGCTTCCGACCAGTTGGCCTTGCGCCAGGTCACCGACCGCTTCATGTACCTGGAGGAGGGCGATATCGCCGAAATCCGTCGTGACCAGGTGACCATCTGGGACCAGGCCGATGAGCAGGTACAGCGCGAAACCGTGCAGTATCACGAAGGCGCCGAAGCCGCCGACAAGGGTACCTACCGACACTTCATGCTCAAGGAAATCCACGAGCAGCCCACCGTCGTGCAGCGCACCCTGGAAGGCCGCCTGGGCAAGGACCATGTAATGGTCCAGGCCTTTGGCCCACAGGCTGCCGAGCTGTTCGCCAAAGTGCGCAATGTGCAGATCGTCGCCTGTGGCACCAGTTACCACGCCGGCATGGTCGCTCGTTACTGGCTCGAGGGTCTGGCAGGCATCCCGTGCCAGGTGGAAGTTGCCAGCGAGTTCCGCTACCGCAAGGTGGTGGTGCAGCCGGATACCCTGTTCGTCTCCATCTCCCAGTCCGGCGAGACCGCGGACACCCTGGCCGCCCTGCGTAACGCCAAGGAACTGGGTTTTCTCGGCAGCCTGGCCATCTGCAACGTCGGCATCAGCTCACTGGTGCGAGAATCGGACCTGACCCTGCTGACCCTGGCCGGGCCAGAAATCGGCGTAGCATCGACCAAGGCGTTCACCACCCAACTGGTTTCGCTGATGCTGCTGACCCTGGCCCTGGGCCAAGTGCGCGGTACCCTGCAAGCCGGTGTCGAGGCCGAGCTGGTCGAAGAGCTGCGTCGCCTGCCAGCCCGGTTGGGCGAAGCGCTGGCGATGGATACCACCGTCGAGAAGACCGCCGAGTTGTTTGCCGACAAGCACCATACCCTGTTCCTCGGCCGTGGCGCGCAGTTCCCGGTGGCGATGGAAGGTGCGCTCAAGCTCAAGGAAATTTCCTATATCCACGCCGAGGCCTACCCGGCCGGTGAGCTCAAGCATGGCCCCCTGGCGCTAGTGGACAGCGATATGCCAGTGGTCACCGTAGCGCCGAACAACGAACTGCTGGAGAAGCTCAAATCGAACCTGCAGGAAGTCCGCGCCCGCGGCGGCGAGCTGGTGGTATTCGCTGATGAGGAAGCTGGCCTGAGCAACGGTAAAGGCACCCACGTGATCACCTTGCCGCACATCATCGATGCGCTGACGCCGATCCTCTATACCATTCCGTTGCAGCTGCTGTCGTACTACGTTGCTGTGCTCAAAGGGACTGACGTTGACCAGCCGCGGAACTTGGCGAAGTCGGTGACTGTGGAGTAAGCGCTGACGTTTGCGTTTGGCTGTTGGTTTTGAAGATTAAAAACTGTCGCTGAGGAAGTGAACTGCGCTTGGCTCCCTTCCTCCACACAGTCTTCCTTTCCTCCAGTTACGCCTCCCGCAACCTGCTTCGGCGTTCCCCAATGCCTTTGCAAATTCAGCCCGATGAGTCGTTCGGCTCCCACGTGCGGCGTAACTTTCTCCTCAATTGGCATGGAAACATTGAGACGGCCTTTGAGCAGCTCGCGACCCGTCACGTGCTGAAGACAAATGAGGTGAAAAGCATCGCAGAGACTATTGGGAGCATCCGTAGTCCGGAAAGCAGTATACTTCCGAGGCGAACGCTCAGTATGTGGGATGCCTATTTCTGTCCGGAATGTGTTCGAGAGGAGCTTAAGAGCGCTGTTTTTCTTACTGGAGGCGCTATGTTGCGCCCTATGTGAACGTGTGCTTAGCACAACGCAGTCCTACTTGTGAACGCTATAACATCAGGATCTGGAGGACTTATACTTGGCCCTAGTATGCTGAAAAATAGCCTAGCTCATCTGTTCGGCTTCATGTTGGAAATAATGAATGTCTAGAAAATCCGGGGCGATTCAAAGCTTTCTAGTGAAAGTGTCTTCTGAAGCGTTTTAACGATAAAACTTGCATCAAAATAGTCGAACCCTTACTTCTCTCTAGCATGGAGGTAAGTAAGGGATGCTTTAATTGTCAGTCGTAGATCAGACAGTGACGGCGGCTCTTGCGGTGGTCAAACCTTTACCTACAGTTGCACAACCCTGATTTGAATAATTTTTAGGCTCTGTACGAAAAGAGATGGTGGTTGTATACGAAAAGAAATGTTGTATACAAGGTTTGTTGGTACGCATGTGTGATGTCTATTGCCTTGTAGGACATTTCCCAAAAATACTGTTGCCGCCTATTTTCCGTTGCGTGCGCCCTATTGGGGTTCTAGTCTAGGCCTGTCGCTGCATATCAGCGACTCGGCTTTGCCAGGTTGCCATGACTCTTTTGGCGTACCTGAAAACACCTAGACAAGGAGCAAGTCATGAACCAGAAGATCCAGCAGGGCGCGACCGCGCCCAACCATCAAGACAGCGAAAAAGTACTCTTCAGCAAGGAAGAGTTGCAGGTCTTGAGCGATGCCATCAAGAAGTCCAAGACCCGTGTTTCCGAAACTAAGGCGGCGAGCTGCGCGTACCACCGTTGAGCTGACCCCGAAAAAGCAAGAAAGTCCTTTCTTGCTTTTTTACTTTTAGGGTAGTGAGTATTCAGTTGTCTTCCAGGGAGGTGGACATGAGGGCGATCTTTATCGGCCATCAAACGTGGCTTGTGGAACATGGAAGCACCAGGATCCTGATTGATCCGCTGTTATGTGAAGACTTCGGTCTGGTTGATGAGCACCGGATCGAGATCTATCCGCCGCGTACTGTCGATGCCGCCGCACTATCCGATGTAGACCTGATTTTCCTCAGTCACGAACATTCCGATCATTTCGATATCCAGTCGCTGAACCTGTTGCCACGTTCCGCACGGTTCGTGGTTGGGGCGACCATTGTCGAACCGGTCAAGCAATGCATCCGCGACCTCGGGTTCACCCTTACGCAAGTCTACGGCACCGAGCCGATGCGGGTCGGCGACTTGAGCCTGCGCTTTTACCCGGCGGATCCGAAGACCGCCTTCTGGGAAAGCCGGGTTACCCAGGTGCATATCGAGGAGGCCGAGCAGCCGAGCAGTGGCATCTTCATTGCCGTGGACGCCTTGGTGTCCGAAGTGTTCAAGACCGATATCGTCGAAGGACGACTGGCACCGCCCAAGCTGGTGATCGTCTCGAACAACTCCAGGGTATCGCCCCCGGGAGCCTTTCAGTCTCTGGAAAACTGGGGCAAGAACGCGAGTGACAGTAACCGTAAGGTCGGTCCGCTGGGGATCGGTGTGCTGAGCGCCGTGCTGACCAGCTACATGGACGGTTTTCCGGTGCAACCCGAGAACATAGCCCTTTGCGGCGGCGGGTTCATCAAGCGCCTGGGCGGGTTCGCCGCTTTCCCGTTTTCCGACCAGCCGACATTGAGCCGGTTGGCCAATCGGCTCAGCCTGGACACCAATATTGTTGGCCTGCTGCCAGGCGAAGCCTTTGCCTTGGACCCTGATCCCGGACCGCAGGCGGTTATCGACTGGGTCCAGGTGGACAAGGTGCAGCACAACTTGTTGATCGGGGAGTTGGACCAGTTCATCAAGGCCCGCAAGACCGTCGAGGTGGTCGCTTCGGTGCGCCCGGACGTGCAGGACGCCGAGGCGTATGAAGTGCTGCTGCGACGCGCGGAAGCCGAGCTGCAGTGCCTGGCGAAAAGCCTGATGCTGTTCATCACCGGACGCAAGGTGTTGGCGATGTCTCACTACAAGGGGCGCAAGCTCGGGCCGAAAAGAATCGTTTTCAATTTTGTCTCGCATGCCCTGGGGCGTCAGGACAGCTATGCGCTGAACCTGATCAGCGGCCAGTTCGAGTCTGAGACGCGCAACCAGCTCGAATCGCTGGTGGCGGAGTATCCCTTTGGCGTATGCCTGCCTCTGGTGGACTTCGTCGGCATGGTCGAGGGAAACCTGCAGATTTGGGACATCGTGGGCGTTTCGGTCCGGTCCTGGTTCGAGAACGGCATCTTCGACGGCCTGATCCCGTTCTTCTACAGCTATTACGGCGAGAACGGCAGCCCTGAGCTATTGGCGAAAATCATCAGGCGCAGCATGCGGAACCTGGAGATATGCCCATGAAGCTGACGATGATCGGCCACGAAAGCTGGTCGCTGCAGGCTGGCAATAGCCATGTGTTGATCGACCCTGTGCTGGGTCGTGGCTTCGGTTCCGATGCCGACCGGCAGTTCGTGATAGTCCCGGCGCGCAACGTCGATCTGCAGCGCATGCCGGTGGTGGATGGCATTGTCTTGACCACCGAGCACCTGCAGCACTTTCACCCGGCCTCTTTGCGCCGCCTGTCGTTGGACTACGGGCATTTGCTCAAGCGCAAAGTGGTCTATGTCCCGGAACTGTTTCCCGGCGCGGCGGAGGCGATTGTTCGCGCCTGCGGTTACGAGGTGCGGCGGGTCGATACTCAGGCCGAGTTCGTCATCGGCTCGCTGAGCCTGCGCTTCTACATGCCCTGCGCCGAGGTACTGTTCTGGGACAGCCGGGTAGCGTCGCTGCATGTCGAACATCAGGGCCGCGAGGCAGTGTTCATCCAGTCCGATACCCGCATCGCCGACGCCTACTTTGCCGATGTCAATAGTGGAGCCGTTGCCTGGCCCCAGGTCATGGTGATGACCAATAATTTCCAGGGCAGCGGGGCGCAAGGACCGATCGGCCTGGACAACTTGTTACCGGTGCCCGACCAACGCTACACCCAGGTGTCCGGCTTGCGCCTGCTGGACGAAATCGTACACAAACCGATGCGCCGGCTGAACCAGGTGCCGACCCTGATCCTCGCGGGTAATGGTTATCGTGACCCCTTTGGTAAGTTGTATCACCCCTGGTCGAACATCGAACTGGCGCAGATCTGCAGCGAACTGTCGTTGTTGCGGGCGGTGCACTCACTGACACCCGGTGAAAGCTTCGACGTGGGGCCGTCACGTCCTGGCGAACCGGCGAACTGGATCTGCGCATCAGAGGAACAGGCGGGGCCCCGTTCGGCGAAAGGGCGACGCCGGACGGTCTCGCTCGACACACAGCGGATCAAAGCACATCTCGATGAAATGGCCAGGACCTGGCTAATTAGCCGCTACGGCCAGGTGCTGATGACCCAGGGTAACTACCTGGGACGCCCCGTTGGCCCGGGTCGAGCGGTACTGCAATTGACCCGGGACGACGGCGTCGACCAACAATGGCTGCTGGACGTGTCCAGGGTCGAGTTCGTCGAGGTGCCGGACGAAGGCGCGGGGGCGATCAAGCGTTATCCCTACGGTATCCGTGTCGATCGTGACGATTTCTGCCAGCTGCTTCTGGGCGAGTTGCAGATATGGGAGCTGCTCAACCTGTCGGCATCGCAGTGGTATGTCTGCGATCGCTATGATAGCCCGCTGGCGTTCTGGCTCGAATATTACAACGAGCAAGTGGACTATGAACGAGCCTTGCGCAGCTATGAAATGTCCCTGGCGACTGCGCCATGAGCGGGCAAAGAGCCTTTGTACATGTGCATCTGGAACTCCTCGGCACCGCTCAGGTACAGCTGCGGCGGCAGGCGCTCGCCGAGCTGTTGGCCGATCGTTATCAGGTTCTGCGAGTACGCGGCCAGTCGGTAAAGTCCCTGGTCTGCTCCGGCCTGTGCATGGCTTCGGGCGAGCAAGTGGTGATCAAGCGTTACTTCGACGAGGCGGCCTATGCCGCCGAAGTCAGCGGCTATTTGCTGTTCCGCTCGGGGCCGATCGCAGGCATGCGCTATCAGGATGCGCAGCATCAGGTACTGGTGCTGGAGTCTCTCCAGGGCCGTTTGCCCGGTCCGGCCGACCTGCCTGAGGTGATTGCGGCCTATGCGGCAATGCATGACACGGCCCTGGCGAATATCCAGCGGGTCATGGGGCACCGTAATACCCCTGAATTTCTCGACCCCTGCCTGTCGTCCCGCTGCCGTTTCCCCCCATTCGACCTGCAGGGCATCAGCGTCGGCGACTGCAAGCCGGAGCATCTGCTCATTACCGTGGATGGTGTGCGCATCCTCGACCTGGAGACTCATTCCCTGCGGCGCAGCGTATGGTTCGACATCTTGTCCCTGAGCCGCTTCCTGGGGGCGGGTCCGGCGTTTTCGTGGAATCTGGAGGAGTGGGTGGCCCGTTACTGCGCATGTCGGGAGATTCCCGCCCACTATTACGATCTGCAGAAAATCCGAGACTGCCTACTGCGTGTACAGGCCCTGGAGCCTGGTCGGGTGTACTGCGAGGAGGCGCTGCCGTGAAGTGGATGTACTGTTTTACCCCGGCATTGCGCTATCGGACGGTCGCTCGCTCCGAAAGGCAAGCCTTCGCCGATGGCTTTTTCAGCCTGGCCTTCAGCCTTGTGCCCTGGGCGGTCGGCGCTTATGTACTGGTGTCGTTGTTGCAATACAGTGTGCCGCTGTTGTTCATCTACAAGCTCACCACCCTGGTGGCGGCCCAAGGCAGTGCCGATACCTTGCTGGCGGATACCGAGTTCCTGGCGTTCTTGGCCGTCAGCGAGTTCTTGCTGGTGGTGAGCGAGCTCAATCTGGAACGCTACATCTCCCTGAGGTTATGCCGCGAGTTCGAGCGCCTTCTGGCGCGTAAGATGAAGCCCCGGGTAGAGATGTCGGTGCTGGAAAGGGTGGTTTCGCGGGATTTCAGCGTCGTTCTCGATGGCTTCGGTGCTAGCGTTAACCTGTTGGTTATCCCGGTTTTCCTGCTGCTTTCAATCCTGCTGGCGTTGCTGGTCTTCGGCACGGCAGGGTTCTGGGCGGTTGCGGTGACCGGTTTGTTCCTGCCGCTTTCCTATCTGTTGTCCAGGCTCTCGGACCGCAACTACCAGCGGATCATGGATATGGCGGCGCAGCGTATCGAACAGTGTTCGGCATGGCTGCGCAAAGGACCGTGGCTCAAGCAGTTCGCTGACCGGACTGCTTTGCAGAGCATCGAGCGGATACTGGCGGGCGAACGCTCCCTGCGCAACATGGATACGCTGTTGCGCGGCGCCGACAGCTACATCATCGGTTTCGGCCGCTTGATTCCCTTTGTCTTGCTGGGGCTGCTGGGCACCTCGGAATCGACCATGGTCTGGGACGGGGCGATTTTCTGGCTGAGCATTCCGTTGCTGGCGGCGGTGCTCGCGTTGCCCCGCTCCTATGTGAGTTACAAGGCCGTCGGCCGCTCTCTGGAGGCGCTCAATGGCCTGTATCAGAATTCCTCCAGGCATCCGGTATGGCGACCCGCTGCCACCGATCAGGCGCGCGGTGTGATCGAGTTCGATGCCGACTGGCCTATCTGGCCCGCGGCGCTGCTCGAACTGATTCCCGGTCCGCTGGAGAGCCAGCGCGAGGACTTGCACGCGTTGCTGGGCGCTTTCCGGCTGGTACCCGAGCTGGGACAGGATCCACAGCAGGTTCTGCAACTGCCCATCGAGCTGGACGGGAGCAACCTCTCTGCCGGGCAGCGCCTGCGCTTGCAACTGCTGCGCGGGGTGTTTCTGGCCCGTACCCAGGACGGAGCCCTAAGTATCGACCACGACTTCTCGGCGTTGGACGCCGCGGCCGCGCTGGCAGTGAAAGATGCCTTGGAGCGCCTGTCCTGGGTGAGCTTCAGCTCATCGGCCGCAAGAGCAATAGCGCAGCGCGAGGACTCGCCGGCGGAGGTCGGTGAGCGGATGGCTTCGGCGGTGCCGGCCGGCGACCCGGCCCTGGACCGCTTCAGTCTCGGCGATCTGTTCAAGTATTGTTGCTGGGGTGTGCTGATGTTGTTGGTGCCGGCGCTGATGATGAGCTATGCGGCCAACCTGACGTTGCCAGGGGCAGGTTTCTCGCCCTGGCAGGTTCTGTTGTATGCCGTGGCCGGGGTAGGAGCAGGAATCGCTGCCGGGCTGTTTATCGAGAATCTGTTGCGCAGCCGCTTTTCCCGCTTGTTCACCGATGGCCTGCGAGACATCCGTGTCACCGGCCTGGCCGATGCGCTGCAGGTGGTTTCTCGCGATGTCACCACGACATTCGAACGCATCGCCTGGTATGCCCACGACATTGCCTGGATTATCGCGCTGTTGCTGTGCAATGGCGTGGCCTTGTGGATGGGGTTCGGCCTGTTCGGTATCACCGTGGCGCTGCTGTTCAGCGGCCTGCTGGCGGTGTTGTACCGGCTTTCGATCAACGAGCTCTATCGGACCCGGGTGGAGAGCGTCAAGGGATTCGACTCCCTACTGCGCTCGGCCCATGTAGCGTTTTCCATTTCCCAGGCCGGTGGCATGGGTTTCGAACGCCTGGGTGACTGGCTGGCGCTCACCCAGCGGGGGGCGATAGCCGAGGGGCTGAAGCATTTCTACACCACCCGCATGCGCAGTGTGATCACCCGCACCGTCACGGCGGCCAGTTGTACCTTGCTCAGCGACCTGGTGATTGTCCTGGTGGTCCTGATGGGCAGCCTCTACCGGACCAGCGATTCGGCTTTTGTGCTCGCGGTCACGGCCTTGCTGCTGGTGCGCTCCGACCTGGCCAATGTATTTCTGGCCATCACGGGTTTCAAATCGCAGTCGGTGTCGGTGGAGCGCCTGCAACATTTTGCCCGTCCCAAAAGCTCGGTGGCCGTGGTGATCGCCGGGCAGAGCCTGAGCATCGCGCCCTTTGTTGCTCAACGTGCCTATCGTGCTCTGAGCCTGGAACGGGGCCGGTTGTATTCGCTATCGGGGCAATCCGGCTCCGGCAAGAGCGAGTACCTCAAGGGCGTGGCCGGTATCACCGACGTGGTCATTGAAGAAGCGGGCGTGGCACAGGCCATGACATCAACCTGCTATTACCTGGACCGCAATTCTCTGGCGCTGCTCGGCGGTGAGCCCGGGGCAAGCAGCGGGCTTGATACCTGGCTGAGCGCGTTGCCGGAGGACCGCCACCATCTGTTGTTGCTGGATGAGCTGTTCAGCGCTTTGCGCGCCGAGCAACTGGCCGAACGTGTACAAGCGTTGCACGGTTACGTCGAGCGTAGCGGCAACACCCTGGTGCTGGTGGATCATCGTTGCCGACTGGAACATGACATCGAGCTCGTGGAACTGGCAGTCGCTGATTGCCCGGTGCAAGGAAATACTCATGGATGAGCCGATTCTGTACCTGGGCGACCGAGGGTTTCTCAAACGTTACGGCAGTCCCTACTCAACGCAACAGGTCGAGGCGATCGCGCGTAGGGTCCTGGCCAGTTCCGGCCTGGGCCTGGCCAGCGGCGACTGGCCCACGGCCAAGGCCGTCAGCAATGCCTTGGCTGATGGCCCACGAACGCGGCATATCTATCATTCGCGGTTTCTGCTGCGGGTGACCGAGCAGGCAACGGGGCAGGGTGTCAGTGTCCGTCAGGTCCAGGCCAACCCGGCGTACTACTACACCGCCCCTGGCTATACCTTCGCCGCCGATGCGCAACAGATAGCCGAAGACCTCGATATCATCCGCTGCTGCCAGCCCGGCCTGGTGACCCTGGGGGGCGACTGGCTGGACATTCTGCTCGCGCAACAGCAGTACGTTTTGCTCGACGCGATCCTGCGGCAGATGGAGGCGGCCATTCCGGCGGCCTCGCGGATTCTCCTGGGGTTCCACCCCAGCGCCGGCTTCCTGCAGGTATTGAGAGAACGATCGTCCGCCGGCGCCGCGGTACCGGTCAACCTGCTGAACATGCAATGCGCGAGCTACGCCGGCTACTTGCGTCAGATCAAGGCCCGGTCCCGCCTTTACGCTGTGCATTGCCTGGCGGGTGGCGATATTCCCCTGCAGCCTGCGCTGGACTACGCCTTTCATCATCGGCAGGTCGACGCTTGTATCGTCGGTGCTACCCGTACGCGGCACATCGAGGCACTGGCGGCCTGCGAGGCTGGCTTCAGGAGTCCGATGAGATGAACGTGATTCTCATGCGCCATGCGCGGCAGTTCGACGAGGCTTTATTGCAAAACCACCTGAAGACGCTGCAGTGCGCACATGGCGACCTGCTAGTGCTGTCTGGCTGCTCGGCCTGCTATGCCCCGGTCCTGGCGCTGGCTGGCAGCATGAAGTTCCAGACCCTGGTCTTCGAGCAGGAGTTCTACGATCCGCAGCAGGTCCATGGCACCCGCAAGATGGATTGGTTGTTCGATCCCTATGCTGGTCGCTACGGCAGCCAGAGCCTCAACACTCTCTATCATGCATTTGCCATCGAACTGGAAGCGATTCTCTGCCGGCATAGCGAAAGAACCCTGGTGATCTATCTCGACCAGTTGCTTCTGGAAATCGCTTACGCCGTGCTTGCCAGTCTGCCCCTGCAGACGCTGCAGGAGTTCTCGCTATACCTCGACGAGTTGAGTATCGCGATCCTCGTCAGGGTTCCGTTCAAAGGCGGGTTCCAGACCCTGCTGCTGAAATCGAATGTAACGCCGGCGCAAGCATTCGTCGGCAGGCCCGAATTGAAACTGGTGAGGTGACGCTCCAACCCTGTTGGCGTGATCTCCAAACCTACCCTAAGGGAAGAGAAAAGGAGTGCCCATGGACCCGAAACGCAAGGACTATCTGGCGACAGAGGCGATTTACACCGGCGATTCGCTGCGCATCGGCGACGAGTTCGTCATGCATGAATGGGAGAGGCCGCTGATCAGCAGGATGGTCGAGGATCTCAAGCTCACGCCTGACGACCGGCTGCTGGAAATCGGCTTCGGCATGGGCATCTCAGCCAGCATCCTGCAAGAGTTCGGCCCGGCGTTCCATACCATTGTCGAGCCCCACCCACAGGTGCTGGTCCAGGCCGAGCGCTGGAAGGGCGGGCGCGCGAATATTCAGTTGCACGCCGGCTACTGGCAGCAGCTTGACACCGTGAACCAGCGTTATTCGGCGATCTTCTTCGATCCGTTCGCCGATGACATGGAGGCGGTTGACGACGAGAACCTCAGGTTCCTCAAGTTCGCCGCGCAGTCGCTGCTCGGCGATGGCGGGCGCCTAGCCCTATTCTGCATCCGGCCCTTGCTGCCTTTGGAGTACCAGCACGTGATGTTCGAACACTATTGCCGAGTGGAAATCAGCTCGGTGCAGGTTGCCCCTAGGGATACTGCCAACCCGACGGCGGACCTTGACGGACGAATGATTTCAGTCGTGTTGCACAAATAAGAGAAGCCTCGAGTCCGCCATCCGGTCTTCCTCGTCCGGCGTGCTTGGCTCCGCATAAAAAAATTCATCAGTAACAATAACGGTGATAGCGATGAACAACCTTACAGTGCGTCTTGGCCTGGTCGGCCTCCTGTGGTTTTTTGGCAGCCAAACATGGGCTCAAACTCAGGCCCCGAAAACCCCGACCCCGGCTGCGAACTCCACCAGCAAGGCCATGACCATCATTTTCGAGCCGCCCAAGGGCCAGGAAGAGGCATTCCTGAATACCTTCGTCACCTCCCAGGCTGCATACATGCAGACTTATGCTGGCAAGTCGAAGGAGGAGGTCAAGGTGATCAACCTGATCCCTACCGAACTGGGCGAGCCGCTGATTCACCTGATGATCTACCGCGATCCGGCGACCTTCGAGCGGGCCAAGCAGATATTTGCTTCGCGCGAGGCCATGAGCGGATACATCGACGGCCATGTGAAAGCCTACGGCGGTTACCACATTCCCAAGGAGTACTTGCGCCACACCAAGGTGTACATGAGCAACGTACTCACTGAGTAATCGATGGGATTGCTCGGCCGCAGCGGGTGCAGCGGCCGACACGAGGCACAGAGAGAGGCCAGGCTATGCGCGTGGTTATCGGATCGTTGTTGATCGGTCTAGTATTTGCGGTTCCGAGTCTGCAAGGCAGCAGTCGTAGCGAGCCCTTCATGTTGAGCAACGGTTGTATCAATTGCCACGGTTTCGAGGGGCAGCGCGCGCCGGGGGCGATTCCTTCGCTGGCCGGCCAGTCCGAGGCCTACCTGTACAAGACCCTGGCGGCTTATCGCGACGGCACCCTCAAAGGCACCATCATGAACCGGGCGATGGAAGGATACGACGACCAGACGCTCAGGCAGCTCGCCAAGTATTACAGCCGCCTGCCGAAAGACTCGCTGGAAGCGGCCGTGCCCCATGCACACGAACAGGGTGAGCGGCTGTACGCGCAACACTGTTCCAGTTGCCATGAAAAGCAGGCGGATACGCCGTATGTGAAAGGACAGAATGCGCAGTATATGCAAGGAGTGCTGAAGGATATGGCCACAGGCCAACGAACGATACCAGAGGAAATGGCCAGTGCAATATCTGCCCTCAAAGGCGAGGAATTGCAGCAGCTTCTGGGGTACCTGCAAGGTTGCACGCAGGAGGCTCTATGTCGATGAATCCACAACGTAGGCTGCTGCTTAAGTGGTTGGCCACCGGTATCGGCGCTTCCTCGATCCAGGCCCCTGCTAGACCGGTGATGCCCGTGTCGGCACGCTCTTATACCGTGGTGGTGATCGGCGGTGGTTTTGCCGGCGCGACTTTTGCTCGTACTCTCAGGCGTCTGGATGCCAATGTCGGCATCACTCTGATCGAGCCCAGCCGGCAGTATCACTGCTGCCCGCTGGGGGTCGAGTACCTGGTGGGCAAGCGGGATGAAGAAACCTTGGTCTTTGGTTACAAGCAGTTACGCGCCGAGGGCATCGAGGTAGTCCATCACAAGGCGCGCTCGATCGATGCCAAACGCAAGCAGGTCAGGCTCGCCGACGGTTCAGTGCTCGGCTACGACCGCTGCGTAGTGGCGACGGGCATTGGCTACAAGTACGACAGTATCGCCGGTTACAGCGAGGCGGTGGCCAGCCGTGTGCCTCATGCCTGGGGCGGCGGCGAGCAACTGCGCCTGCTCCGGCAGCAACTAGAGGCCATGCCCAACGGCGGCAATGTGCTGATCTCGGTACCCATGGACGATTACCGCTGCCCGCCCGGGCCGTATGAACGGGCCAGCCTGATTGCCGATTATCTCAAGACCCATAAGCCCGATTCGCAGGTAATCGTCCTGGATGCCAAACCGCAGTTCGCCAAGCAGGCGCAATTCGAGCAGGCCTGGAAACGTTTCTATGGCTATGGTGGCGAGCAGGCCAATATCCAGTGGATCGGTGCCTTGCAGGGGGGGACCGTGCAAGGTTTCGACGAAGCTAAGGGGCAGTTGCTGACCGAGGGTGGTCCGGTCAGCGGCCAAGTGATCAACATCATCGCGCCCCAGCAGGCTGATGATTTTTCACGGCAAAATGGCCTGGCCGCCGAACATGGCTGGTGTCCGGTCAACACCCAGACCCTGGAATCCCTCCTAGTACCGGATGTGCATGTGATCGGCGACGCGGCCTACGCCGAGAAACTGCCCAAGTCGGCCTTTGCCGCGACCTGCCAGGCCAGGGTCTGTGCCTTGGCCATCCATAGTCACATGCACGGCCTGGCGCTGCTCAAGCCGCAGTACATGAATGTCTGTTACAGCCTGTGTGGTGACAACTACGGTATTTCGGTGCTGCTGCACTACCAGCATGACGCGACCAGCAATGTCATCGAGATTGAGACCTTGCGGGTCACGCCCCTGGACGCCAACGACGAGGATTACCGTCGTGAATCGCTGTCGGCCTACAGCATGTTCGACAGCCTGGTCAAAGAGGCATTTGGCTAGGCCGGCGGCCTCACTGGAAGAATGGTCCGAGTTCCAACAGAGCTGGAACCGCATCGTGACGGCGTCAACTCCGTCTTCATGATGATGGTTAATCGGGTCAACGTGGTTAACGGCGAAACCAGCCTCTATGACTGCCACAAACGCCTCCTGAGCGAGTACACCGTCTGCGAAGCGATGGAGGCAGCCATCGTCAACGATGAGCAGACCCCGCATGGGGTCACCCCCATCATCAAGCTCGACCCGCTGCAACCCGGCTACCGGGATGTGCTTGTCATCACCTTCAGCAAACGCTGAACGCTACAGCGGCATGGCTAGCCCATGCCGCCTGGAGTTCTTGCATGAACGAATTAATAGCCGTAGCCGCGATCACCATCCTTGCAGTGATCAGTCCAGGTCCCGACTTCGCGATGGTCACCCGCAACAGCTACGCCTACGGGCGCAGCAGCGGGCTCATGGCTGCCTTCGGCATTGCCTGCGAAGTGCAAGTGCATGTGTTCTATACCGTGCTCGGCATCGCCCTGGTCATCACCCACTCTCCAGCGCTGTTCATGGCCATGAAAGCCCTCGGCGCGGGTTACCTGATATACCTGGGCTGGAAGTCGCTGACCAGCAAGTCGACCCTGCAACTGGGGACCGCCACTGGGCCGCGCCCGTCCGCCGGCAAGGCCTTCGCCATGGGGTTTTTGACCAATGCGCTGAACCCGAAGACCATGCTGTTCGTGGTGGCTACCTATAGCCAAGTGGTGCTGGTCAGCAACAGCCTGGCGACCAACTTCGCCTATGGGTTGTTCATGTCGTTCTCGCACTGGGTGTGGTTCAGCTTCGTTGCCCTGTTCTTCTCGGCCGAGGCCCTGCGCCAGCGCATGCTGGCCAAGCAGCATATCGTCGACAAGGTGATTGGCACCGTCCTCATCGGGCTGGGCGTAAGCCTGGTGCTGCCTGGGCTGGCACGCTGATGGGCAGCTTGAGCAAACTGGCCTGCACTGTTCTGGAAGGCGTGCTGGTGCCCGAGTTGTGGCCGGCGATTACGGTGCGCACCGGCATCGGGGAGTTCGCTGACCCTAACCCTAAACGCCTGTCTCTGCGGACCCCGGACGGGGGCCGGATTCTAGACCAAGGTCGTGCTGTTACGGAAAGTTCGCACGAATGAACTACCATTTTCGAGTAACGTCCGAAAATGAGAGGGAGGGGTCATTTATGCTTGCGCAACTTCCACCTGCGTTGCAGAGCCTGCAATTGCCACTGCGTCTGAAGTTGTGGGATGGCAACCAGTTCGATCTAGGGCCCAGCCCCCAGGTCACCATTCTGGTCAAGGAGCCTCAGCTGATCAGCCAGCTGACACACCCTAGTCTGGATGAGCTTGGTACTGCCTTCGTCGAAGGCAAGCTTGAACTTGAAGGCAGCATTGGCGAAGTCATCAGGGTCTGTGACGAGCTTAGTGAAGCCTTGCTCAAGGACGAGGTCGAGGCGCTGCCCGTGCGTGCCGCCCATGATAAGGCGACCGATGCCCAGGCTATCTCCTATCACTACGATCTCTCCAACGAGTTCTACCAGCTGTGGCTGGACAAGGACATGGCCTATTCCTGCGCCTACTTCAAGGCGCCCGACAACACCCTCGAGCAAGCCCAGCAGGACAAGTTCGATCACCTGTGCCGCAAGCTGCGGCTGCAGGCCGGTGACTACCTGCTGGACGTGGGGTGCGGCTGGGGTGGGCTGGCGCGCTTCGCCGCTCGCGAGTATGGCGCCAAGGTGTTTGGCATCACGCTCAGTAAGGAGCAGCTCAAGCTCGGGCGCCAGCAGGTCGAGAAAGAAGGCCTGAAGGACAAGGTGGACCTGCAGATCCTCGATTACCGGGACCTGCCCCAAGATGGCCGTTTCGACAAGGTCGTCAGTGTCGGCATGTTCGAGCACGTCGGCCATGCCAACCTGCCGCTCTATTGCCAGCGCTTGTTCGGTGCCGTGCGCGAAGGCGGGCTGGTGATGAACCACGGCATCACCGCCAAGCATGTCGATGGGCGCCCGGTGGGGCGGGGCGCGGGGGAGTTTATCGATCGCTATGTTTTCCCCCACGGTGAGCTGCCGCATCTGTCGATGATCAGCGCCCGTCTCTGCGAGGCCGGCCTTGAAGTCGTCGACGTCGAGAGCCTGCGTCTGCATTACGCCAAGACCCTCAACCATTGGAGCGAGCGGCTGGAGAACCAGTTGCACAAGGCTGCAGCCATGGTTCCGGAGAAAAACCTACGGATCTGGCGGCTCTACTTGGCCGGTTGCGCGTACGCCTTCAGCAAGGGCTGGATCAACCTGCATCAGATCCTCGCTGTCAAAGCCTACGCTGATGGCCGCCATGACCTGCCCTGGACGCGTGAGGATATCTACCGCTAGAGACCCTTAGAGAATCGGCGAGATCAGCCGCGCGATGCGCATCCCCAGCTGCTGCAGACGGTGGGTATCGCGGCTGTCCTCGGTGGTGATCTCACGGGACTGCTCGAGGTCATTCAAGAGCATGTTCTCGACCTCTACGGCAAATGCGCGGTCCACGGTCAAAAGGGTGATCTCGAAGTTCAGACGGAAGGAGCGGTTGTCCAGGTTGGCACTGCCGATCGCACTCACCTCGTCGTCGATCAGTACGACCTTCTGGTGCAGGAAGCCCGGCCCATAACGGAATATTCGAACGCCGGCGCGCACAGCCTCGAAAGCGAACAGGCTCGAGGCGGCGTAGACAATGCGGTGATCTGGCCGGGAGGGAATCAGGATACGCACATCGACGCCTCTGAGAACCGCCAGGCGCAACGCCGCGAATACGGCTTCGTCGGGAATGAAGTAGGGGCTGGTGATCCAGACCCGCTGAGTTGCCGAATGAATCGCCTCCAGGAAGAACAGCGCGCAGGTCTCCTGAGGGTCGGCTGGCCCACTGGCCAGCACTTGGCACAGGACACCATCGTCGGGATAGGTGTCCGGCAGAAGCAAGGGTGGCAGTTGCCGCGTCGCCCAATACCAGTCTTCAGCAAAAGACTCCTGCAGGCAGGCGAGTACCGGGCCGCTGACCTGTACATGGGTATCCCGCCAAGGTGACAAGCGAGGATTGCCGCCCAGGTATTCGTCCCCCACGTTCAGCCCGCCAAGAAAACCCTGCAGCCCATCGACCACGACGATCTTGCGGTGATTACGGAAATTCACCTGGAAACGGTTGAACCAGCCGCGACGCGTCGAAAAGGCGTGCACCTCGACGCCGCCCGCCCGCAATGTCTTGGCATAGCGCGCCGGCAGCGAGTGGCACCCCACGCTGTCATAGAGCACGAAAACCCGCACGCCTTCAGCGGCCTTGCGCACAAGCAACTGTTGCAGTTTACGGCCGAGAGTATCGTCATGAATGATGAAGAATTGCACTAGCACAACGTCGCGGGCCGTGGCGATGGCGGAGAAGATGGCGGTGAAAGTGGCTTCGCCATCGATCAGCAATCGCACGTCGTTGTTCGCCAAGCAAGGCATGCGCCCCAGTTTCGGCAGTGCGCGCAACGCGACATAGGAATCGGACTGGCGCGCAGCCAGGGCCTCTTCGACCCAAGGCCGCCAATTCAGATTGGCCATGGCAACATGCATTTCCTGATTAGCCTGGCGCCGGGCGTGGATGTAGGCATAAAAAGAGCGCGCGCCGAATACCAGGTAAGGGACCAGCGTGAAGTAGGGAATGAACAGCAGAGGCATTGCCCAGGCGATCGCGCCTTGGGCGGTACGCACCGTGAACACTGCATGCAGCGCAGCGGCAATGCCGAACAGATGTATCAGTCCTATCAGGTAACCGAAATACGGGCTGTGATAATCCATACGCTTCCTGCAGTCCGAGGGTACTGCTGCTAACAGAGCATGTTCCTGACCCCCGTTGCAACCGAAAGCGAAAATACACGTCTAAGTTCCTGTCCGGCTTGGGGCCGGGGTATCGAGGAGTTCTGAGATGAATATTCGCCGGCCACTGTTCGCACTGATGATTGGTTTGTGCAGCCCCTTGGTCAATGCGCAGATGTTGCAACCAGGCCTATGGGAATTGACCACCAGCAACATGCAGGTCGATGGCAAGCCGCTGCCGGACATGGCCTTTATGCTTGGACAGCTGAAGAATCTGCCACCAGAGCAACGCGCCAAGATGGAAGGTGTTCTCGCCCAGCAAGGTATCACCCTGGCGGGTAATGGCGTGCGCTCTTGCCTCACGCCTGAGCAGGTCCAGAGCAATGACATTCCGCTGCAGGACCCACAGTCCGGGTGCACCCAGAAGATTACCGAGCGCAAGGGCAATGTCTGGAATTTCGAATTCAGTTGTCCTAAGGCAAACGGTAGCGGTCAGGCCACCTTCCTCAGCGACCGCGAATTCACCACCCAGGTCAATGGCACCTTCAATGTTTCAGGCGTCCAACAGCAGGGCAGCATGAATACCCGCGCTATTTGGCTAGGCAGCGAGTGCGGCTCTATCAAGCCACGCACTTGAATAAAACTACGGTCAGCAGCAGGGAGTCGACTTCATCTATTCCACTGACTGACCGCCACGGCGTCGTGGGCGTGCAGGCTCTCGGCATGTTCCACACGTACGCTGAAGCCATCGATCCAAGGTTGTTCTCGTAATGCCAGGTGCAAACGCCTGGCAGCGTCTTCGCAGAACATCAGGTTCTGCCCATTGGCCAAAGCGAAAGCTTGTTCGTCTTCCCGTTTCACGGCGGTTTGTACCGCCGTGCCGAGGGCGCCTTCCGCACCATTGATCAGTGCTTCTATGCGCAGCGTCTGCATGCCTGGCTTCAATCGCACTTCAAGGTGCGCGATGCTGCGTTGGCTATGGGGCGTCGCTACGATGCCACGACTTGTCCCTAACCACTCCAACAAAGCGTGATGCTCGACCTCCCGATTGGCAAAGTCATTGAGAAATTGCTGTTGAATCGCCTGCCTTGCTAGGGCTGCGGAGCAGGGACATGTGGATGAATAGGGTATTTGAACGAATAGTTCCACGTGGAACACTTTGTGCTCCACGCGACATTTCAATCGGACCGGGTAGGTTTTCCAGCCACGCAAGGGGCTGACCAAGGCTGGTCGCTGAAGCATCAAACCAAAATGCAAATCCAGATAGGCGTTGTTCGAGAGGCCCTGGTGCGACTCAAGGAAGCATTGCAGCACACTGTGGAGCAGGGGTGGTGTCAGCTCCATGTTTTCCAGCGCCGCCAGTGCTAAGTACAAGCGCGACATGTGAATGCCGCGAGCGTGGCCGTCGTCCAGGCTGACACCGACATCTGCATGCGCAGCAATTGTTTGCCCTTGGAAATGGATAGGTAGAGCAACATCGCACATGCCGACCCATTTCAATGGCAATGTCTTTTGACTGGCTTGAGCGGCAATATCGGGAAGAGTCAGGGTAGTCATGTTTGTTCTTCAGAAGAGTGGCTGGTCGGATTCAGCACAAGCAGGGTTGGCGAAAGCATAGTGTTATACTATAACATTGTGCAAACGCATCATTCGAATGCTTTGCCAGATGAGGTTTCCGCCATGCCAGACCGCCTTCCCGTTACCGTGCTTTCCGGATTTCTCGGCGCCGGTAAAAGCACACTGCTCAATCACGTGCTGCGCAACCGCGATAACCTGCGAGTGGCGGTGATCGTCAATGACATGAGCGAGATCAACATCGATGCCCGCGAGGTGCAGCGCAATGTCAGCCTCAATCGGGCAGAAGAGAAGCTGGTAGAGATGAGCAACGGCTGCATCTGCTGCACATTGCGTGAAGACCTGCTCGAAGAGGTCGCACGCCTGGCGCACGAGGGGCGATTCGATTATCTGCTGATCGAATCCACTGGCATCTCCGAGCCCTTGCCGGTCGCCGAAACATTCACTTTCCGTGACGAGCAAGGCCGCAGCCTGTCTGATATGGCGCGGCTGGACACCATGGTCACCGTGGTCGATGGCCTGAACTTTCTACGCGACTTCCAGGCAGCCGACAGCTTGGCCAGCCGCGGCGAAACCCTGGGTGAGGAGGATGAGCGTTCTATCAGCGACCTGCTGATCGAACAGGTGGAATTCGCCGACGTGATCCTGCTGAGCAAGATCGACCTGATCAGCCAGCATGACCGTGAAGAGCTGACCGCCATCGTGCGCCGGCTCAATGCCCGGGCCCAGATCGTGCCCATGCTGATGGGCCAGGTGCCGCTGGCACGGATTCTCGACACCGGCCTGTTCGATTTCGACCAGGCTGCGCAGGCCCCCGGGTGGCTGCAGGAACTGCGCGGCGAGCACGTGCCGGAAACCGATGAGTACGGCATCGCCGCCGGTACCTGGCAGGCGCGCCGCCCGCTGCACCCGCAGCGCTTCTTCGATTTTATCCACAGGCCATGGGCCAATGGGCGCCTGCTGCGTTCCAAGGGTTTCTTCTGGTTGGCCAGCAAACATCAGGAAGCGGGCAGTTGGTCCCAAGCCGGAGGCATGATGCGCCACGGATTTGCCGGGCGTTGGTGGCGTTTTGTCCCGCGTGCCCAGTGGCCACAGGATCAAGAAAGCACCGCCGCCATCCTCAAGCACTGGACTGTCGAATGCGGGGATTGCCGCCAGGAATTGGTGTTCATCGGCCAGAACATCGATTACACAGCCTTGAGCGCCGAGCTCGACGCCTGCCTGCTGTCTGACGAAGAGATGGCCGAAGGGCCCGCGGCGTGGCGACAACTGGCCGACCCGTTCGGTCCCTGGCATGACGAGGAGGCGGCCTGATGCAGGCGCAGGTGCTGGGCACGGCTCCTCGGCAAGTCTTTGCTGAGTCGCCGCAGGTTCTGACCGAAGTGCTGCATGACGGCATCAACCTGGCCGTCTGGCAGCGCCGCCTGCCCGCGCAGATCGAAGACTTCGTAGCCCTCCTATTGAACCTGGAGCAGGCGCTGGCCGAAGAGCGGGTGATTGAGGTCGACGAGGCTTACCCGCTGGTACTTCAAGGAATGCTTGCCGGAGCGGTTGACCTGCTCGGTTACGAGAGTTTCGTTGCCGATGTGGCTTGGCTGGTGGACGCCTATGCCTGCTTGCTGGGAGCGCGTCGCGTTGGGCTGCGCTTGCGCATCCTGGAGGGGGCAATGTGTCCGCGTTTTCATGTCGATCATGTACCGGTTCGATTGCTGACCACCTATGCAGGTTGCGGCAGCGAATGGCTGGAAGAAGGCGTGGTTGACCGGACGCGGCTTGCGCAGGTGGAACCGCCTGTGGATAACATCCGCCAGCTGCAAACCGGCGCCGTTGCCGTACTGAAGGGCGAAAAATGGCTGGGCAACGAGGGCGCAGGGCTGATCCATCGCTCGCCCTCACCACGTGCGGGCGAGCGACGCTTGCTGCTCAGTCTTGACTGGTTGGCTTGAGCCGGCATAGTGGGGAAAACCCCCGGATGTTGCCTTCCCATGCTGCAGAATATCCCCACACATGTCATTGCCGGGCCCCTAGGCGCCGGCAAGACCAGCCTGATCCGCCAGTTGCTGGCCCAGCGCCCCGCTGGAGAGCGCTGGGCAGTGCTGATCAACGAGTTCGGGCAGATCGGCCTGGATGCCGCGCTGCTGAGTCGTGACGACGATGGCATCGCCTTGGGCGAAGTGGCGGGTGGTTGCCTATGCTGTGTCAACGGCATGCCTTTCCAGGTCGGTCTAGGTCGGCTGTTGCGCAAGGCACGACCCGATCGCCTGCTGATCGAGCCTTCCGGCCTTGGCCACCCGGCCCAACTGCTCGCCCAGCTGCGCAAACCGCCGTGGACGGGCGTGCTGAATGTGCAGGCGTTGATCATGGTGCTTGATGCGGCCAGCCTGGCCGCTGGACAGCCGCTGCCGGAGGCTCAACAGCAGGCATTGGCGGTGGGAGGCCTGTTGATAATGAATAAATCGGGGGCTGTGGATGACCAAAAAAGGCTGTTGATAACTTCGCAATTGCCTGATTTAAAAAGGATGTGGACAGATCACGGTTTTATTCCTGTGGATTGTTTGACCTCCGTTTTACCGGCTCCCGACACTTCTATCCCTGTGGGTAACACAGTAATCCCCAGTGCGGAAACGTCACTTCCAGCCCTGTGGGTAAATCCTCGCACGCCAATTTGTCTGTCACAGGAAGGCGCTGGCGGCTGGAGCGTGGGATGGCGCTGGCATCCTGCCAAGCGCTTCGACCTAGAGCGCTTGCAGGGCTTCCTAAAGCAGTGGGAATGGCGCCGTGCGAAGGTAGTTATCCACAGCGGGCAGGGTTGGTGTTCCTTCAATGGGCTGGCAGGTCAATCTGCCGAGTGGGGTGCCAGCGAATGGCGCAAGGACTCCCGAATCGAGTTGATCTTCGACCAGCCGCAACCGCTGGAGCCCTTGAAGCAGGCACTTGAGGCGTGCTGTGTGGAGGGATGATCAATTGCGCCAGCGATTGTGCTCCTGACGCCATTGCTTCATCTCGATCACATTGTCCGCGTGCGGCGGCGTCTTGATCTCGAAGGGGTAGGGTGCCAATTCGATCTGCATGGTATGTGCGCCGAACTGGGTCACGGTGCCGGGATGGCGCTGTTCGCCGGTCACCGTGAATTCGAAGCCGTACACCCGCGCCAGGCGCTTGCGGCCACTGGCATCGCGGATGAAGCCCATGCGTTTGAGGGCAACGTTGCCATCGAGCAATTCGAGGTCAAGCTTGGCGCAATGCTGCTTGACCCGTTCAAGGGCCTTCTCGCGAAGGCCATGGCTATGCCACAGCCATGCACCCGCCGTCGCCAGCATCATCAGCACGAAGAGGTTTTCGAGGGTCAACATTTGCGTATGCTCCAACCAGGTCGACTCAGCTTAACGGCCTTCCCGGCCTGTCGTACAGATAGCAATTAGCGCCATACTGCGCCCCGCACTTTTTAAACAGCTTCGGATACCCTTGCATGAAACGTACACCGCACCTTCTTGCTATCCAGTCCCATGTGGTTTTTGGCCATGCCGGAAACAGCGCCGCGGTGTTTCCCATGCAGCGAATCGGCGTAAATGTCTGGCCGCTCAATACCGTACAGTTCTCCAACCACACTCAGTATGGCCAGTGGGCGGGGGAAGTGCTTGCACCGGCGCAAATTCCTGCGCTGGTCGAAGGGATTGCGAGGGTTGGCGAACTGGGTAACTGTGATGCGATCCTGTCCGGCTATTTGGGCAGTGCTGAACAAGGCCGGGCGATCCTGTCCGGAGTCAAGCGCATCAAGGAGGTCAACCCGCGGGCGCTATACCTGTGCGATCCGGTCATGGGACATGCTGAGAAAGGCTGCATCGTCCCCGAAGAGGTCAGCGAGTTCCTGCTGCGCCAAGCCGCGGCCGTCGCCGACATTCTTTGCCCCAACCAGTTGGAGCTGGACAGCTTCTGCGGCCGCCATGCCGAGTCGCTGGAGGATTGCGTGGCCATGGCCCGCAGCCTGCTCGATCGTGGGCCGCAGGCAGTGCTGGTCAAGCACCTGGCCTACCCAGGGCGTGCCGCCGACAGCTTCGAGATGCTGCTGGTAACCGCGCAGGGCACCTGGCATCTGCGTCGACCGCTACTGGCGTTTCCGCGCCAACCGGTGGGGGTGGGCGACCTCACCTCCGGGCTGTTCCTGGCACGGGTACTGCTGGGTGACAGCTGGGTACAGGCGTTCGAATTCACGGCCGCGGCGGTCCATGAAGTGTTGCTGGAAACGCAGGCGAGCGCCAGCTATGAATTGCAGCTGGTGCGGGCCCAGGATCGCATTGCCCACCCGCGCGTGCGCTTTGAGGCGCTGCCGCTTTCGTACAAGGCCTAGAGGGCGTCGGTCTTGAGGTCCTGATAGCGCTTTTCCAGTTCCTGGCGAATCAGGCGGCGCTGCTTACCCTGCAGGAAGCGGCGCTTTTCTTCGCTGGTTTCGGGCTGCCGCGTTGGTACCGGGACCGGCTTGCGGTTGTCATCGACGGCGACCATGGTGAAGAAGCAGCTGTTGGAATGACGTACCGAACGTTCGCGAATGTTCTCGGTAACCACCTTGATGCCCACCTCCATCGACGTGTTGCCCGTGTAGTTGACCGAGGCGAGGAAGGTCACCAGTTCGCCGACATGCACCGGCTCACGGAAGATCACCTGGTCGACCGACAAGGTCACTACATAGGTACCGGCATAGCGGCTGGCGCAGGCGTAGGCGACCTCATCGAGGTACTTGAGCAGGGTGCCACCGTGTACGTTGCCAGAGAAGTTGGCCATGTCCGGGGTCATCAGGACGGTCATCGACAACTGGGCGTTTCCAGGTTCCATAGTATGCTCACGGTAAGGTTGCGCGGTAACGGGGTGGGTATCTGCAGACACTTCTATGCCCCTCTTTTGATGTTTCCATCCAGAAACGGGACGCCAGACGGCGCTTGATCGTCACGTGAAACGCGCCATTACCTGCGGCTAACTGGCCGATCTGTTTCTACATATTGCACCAGCCATTTGCAGTGGGGCGCGATGTTAACCTGAGTACGCTCATGCAACATGAGCTTTCCTATATTTAAAACAGTATGTACTCGTTGTCAGCCGAGGATTCCTCAGAGAGAGGAACGGTCTGTCCCGTGCATTTGAAACAAGGAGTATCACGCCATGCATGCCATCAGCTTCATCCAGGATCTGGCCGTGATTATGCTGGTCGCCGGGGTGGTCACCATCCTGTTTCACCGCTTCAAGCAGCCGGTGGTGCTTGGCTACATCGTCGCTGGCTTCATCATCGGCCCGCACACGCCGCCCTTCGGCCTGATCCACGATGAAGACACAATCAGGACCTTGGCTGAGCTCGGGGTGATCTTCCTGATGTTCTGCCTGGGCCTTGAATTCAGCCTGCGCAAGCTGTTCAAGGTAGGTGCCACGGCGTTCATCGCGGCCTTCCTGGAAATCGTCCTGATGATCTGGATCGGCTTCGAGATCGGCCGCTGGTTCGGCTGGAGCACCATGGACTCGCTGTTCCTTGGCGCGATCCTGGCGATCTCCTCGACCACCATCATCGTCAAGGCCCTCAACGACCTGAAGATGAAGAACGAGCGGTTCGCCCAGTTGATCTTTGGCGTGCTGATCGTCGAAGACATCCTTGGTATCGGCATCATTGCCCTGCTGTCCGGCATCGCCGTCAGCGGCACGGTCAGCTCCGGCGAGGTCTTTTCGACGGTCGGCAAGCTGTCGCTGTTCATGATCGTCGCGCTGGTCATCGGCATTCTGCTGGTGCCTCGTCTGCTGGCCTACGTGGCGAAGTTCGAGAGCAATGAAATGCTCCTGATCACTGTGCTGGGGCTGTGTTTCGGCTTCTGCCTACTGGTGGTCAAGCTGGAATACAGTATGGTCTTGGGCGCCTTCCTGATTGGCGCGATCATGGCCGAGTCGCGCCAGTTGCTGAAGATCGAGCAATTGATCGAGCCGGTCAGGGACCTCTTCAGCGCGATCTTCTTCGTTGCCATCGGCCTGATGATCGATCCACAGGTGCTGATCGACTATGCCTGGCCGATCATGGTAATCACCGGCGCCGTGGTGCTTGGCAAGATGCTCTCGTGCGGCATGGGCGCCTTCATTGCCGGGAATGACGGACGTACGTCATTGCGAGTGGGCATGGGGCTTTCACAGATTGGCGAATTCTCCTTCATCATCGCCGCCCTGGGTATGACCCTGCAGGTCACCAGTGACTTCCTCTATCCCGTGGCAGTGGCCGTATCGGCCATCACGACCTTGCTGACGCCGTACTTGATTCGTGCGGCCGACCCGCTATCGATCAAGCTCGGCAAGGTCATGCCGGGACGCCTTTCGCGGGTGCTGTCGCTGTATGGCGAATGGTTGCGCAGTATCCAGCCACAAGGGGAAGGGGCCATGTTGGCCTCGATGATCCGACGCATCCTCTTGCAGGTGGGCGTCAACCTGGCACTGGTGGTGGCGATCTTCTTCAGCGGCGGCTATTTCGCCGCGCGTATCGGCACATACCTGAGCGAGTGGATCGGCGACATTAGCCAGCAGAAGGCGCTGATCTGGGGCGCGGCGCTATTGCTGTCGCTGCCGTTCCTGATCGCCGCGTACCGCAAGCTCAAGGCGCTCTCGATGCTGCTGGCAGAGATGGGGGTCAAGCCGGAAATGGCAGGGCGACACACCCAGCGTGTACGTCGGGTCATCGCCGAGGTGATCCCGCTGCTGTCGCTGCTGGTAATCTTCCTGTTGCTGTCGGCGCTGTCGGCGAGCATCTTGCCGACCAACGAGCTGCTGCTGTTGATCGCGGTCGTGGCGGCGGGCGTGGTAGCGTTGCTTTGGCGCTGGTTCATCCGGGTGCATACCCGCATGCAGATCGCCTTGCTGGAGACCCTGGACAACCATCGCGATCAGCCGCACTGACAGGGCTCTGGGCACGGGACACAGTGGATGTCCGGCGGATGGAGCGCTAAGCAGTCGCCAGGCAGACGCCTGGCGACGCTCGGGTCATGAGAGGCTAGGAGCCGTGCTCATGCGCGGTTGCGAGGATGCTCAGCTTTCCAGCCAGACGTCCCGCACCCAGTGCCAGACCGACTCCCAGCTCTCTTCGGTGACGAGTTCCTCTTCGCCAGACCACAGCACCACAGTGCCGTCTTCCTCGACACAGTAGTAGTCGTCGCCGTCCTGGCAGATCGGGATCAAGTCCCGCGGCACGCCAGCATCCCAAGCGTTGGCCGCCACGTCGGGCAGGTAGGTATGCGCCTGCGGGTCGGTGACGGTCACGGGTTCAAGGCTGCCGTACACCACATCGCTGACGGTCAGCAGGTATTCCTTGAACACGAACGGGATGTTGATGAACAGCTGCTCTTCGATTTCCACCAGCTGATCTTCATCGGGAAGCTCAAGGGGTACCGGCACCGGTTCATTGGCTTCGCGCAGTTGTTCGATCACTTCTTCCACGGTTCACATCCTCTTACCTTGATCACACGCTGCGCGTTATACCCTAGTATCCCACTGTGCTAAAAGCAAAACCCCGGACCAAGGCCCGGGGTTTTTTATGCAACGCCTCGGTATCAGCCGTTCTGGCGGATACCCGCGAGCATCCAAGGCTGGTTTTCACCTTGGGCGCGTTCCATGTTCCAGCTTTCGCTGAACGGTTCGCCCTGGTCGAAACGCGAAGTCTTCGACAGGCCACGGAAGGTCAGGGTGGCGATAGTGCGGTCGGTACGGTCGTCGACACCTTCGAGCTGGACCTCGAGGTTATCGATGTAGGTGGACTGGAAGCCATCACCCAGCTCGGCACGCTCGCGCTTGAGGAACTCGAGCATCTGCGGGGTCACGAACTCGGAGATCTTGTCCATCTCGTTGGCGTCCCAGTGCTGCTGCAGCGACTGGAAGTGGTTACGCGCAGCGGCCAGGAAGCTCTGCTCGTTGAACCAGGCCGGGGCGTTGATCACCGGGGTTGCGGCGCTCGCTGCAGCACCACCGAAGACTGACGCCGGGGCGGGCTGCGCATGGGCTTCACGCTGGAACGGCGCGTGACCGGCGGCGGCCATCTGCGGCTGCTGACGGCGGCGGCGGGCGGCGATGAAGCGGAACACCAGGAAGGCGATCAGCGCCATGATCAGGATGTCGAAGATCTGCATGCCTTCGAAACCGTCACCCATGAACATCGAGGCCAGCAGGCCACCGGCGGCGATACCGGCCAGTGGGCCCAACCAGCGCGAAGCACCGCTGGCGGCGGCCGGGGCGCGGCCAGGAGCGGTCGGGGCGGCAGCCGGTGAGGCTGGCGCGGCCTGGCGAGTCTGGTGGGAAGGCGCGGCGCCAAAGCTCTTGCCGCCGCCGAAGCGCTTGGCATTGGCGTCGATGCTCAGCGTCAAGCCGATGCACAGCGCCAAGGCGATGCTAAGAAAACGTTGCATAGGTGGGTATTCCCGTTTTGTGGATTGCACGCGCGTCATGTTGCACAGGTTGTTGGACACATGACCAGCGCCATAATGTTTCCAGCTTTTGCTTGAGAAGCCTACAGCCCCGCGTTAGGTGCGCTGTGGGTCTTTCGACTAAAGCTTGTCTGAAAAACCCTGCATATAAGTAGGAAGATTAGATGGCTTCCAGCTTGGCGTAACCCAACATCAGCCATTTGCTGCCTTCGGCAAAGTTGACCTGCACCCGTGCCTGGGCACCTGACCCTTCGAAATTGAGGATAGTCCCCTCGCCGAACACCGAATGCTGTACGCGCTGGCCGAGGCTGAACGCGGTCTGTGGAATGCTGGCATTGGCGAACAAGCTGCTGGCCTGGCTCTTGGTATTGCCGAACGGACGACTGACACTGTTCGACAAACGCACTTCCTGCACCAGGCCGGCCGGGATCTCGCGAACGAAACGCGATACCTTGTTGTAGGTCTCGCTGCCGTACAGGCGGCGCGTTTCGGCGTAGGTCATCACCAGCTGGCGCATGGCCCGGGTGATGCCTACGTAGGCCAGGCGACGTTCCTCTTCCAGGCGGCCTGGCTCTTCCAGGCTCATCTTGTGCGGGAACAGGCCTTCTTCCATGCCTACCAGGAAGACGTAGGGGAATTCCAGGCCCTTGGCGCTGTGCAGGGTCATCAGCTGAATGCTGTCTTCATGCTCATCGGCCTGTGTATCGCCGGCCTCGAGGGACGCATGACCCAGGAACGCCGACAGGGGCGAGAGCTCGGCGTCTTCTTCGCTGGATTCGAAGTTGCGCGCGGCGCTGACCAGTTCCTCGAGGTTTTCCACCCGGGCCTGGCCTTTCTCGCCCTTTTCTTCCTGGTGATAGACGATCAGCCCGGACTGCTCGATGACGGTCTGGGTCATCAGGTGCAGGGGCATGTCCTGCACTTTGGCGGCGAGGTTGTCGAGCAGCTCGACGAAGGCGCCCAGGGCACTGGCGGCGCGGCCCTTGAGGGCCTTGTTGACCAGCAGCTGACTCATGGCTTCCCACATCGACAGCTGGCTGTGGCGCGCGTGGTCGCGAATCGCCTCGACCGTTTTTTCGCCGATGCCGCGGGGCGGCACGTTGATCACCCGCTCCAGCGCCGCGTCGTTGCCGCGGCCTTCGAGCAGCCGCAGGTAGGCCATGGCATTCTTGATTTCGGCACGCTCGAAGAAGCGCTGGCCGCCATAGATGCGGTAGGGGATTCGCTCGCGCAGCAGTGCCTCTTCCAGGACCCGCGACTGGGCGTTGGAGCGGTAGAGGATGGCGATCTGGTTACGCGCGGAGCCGGTCTTGAGCACGCTCTCGATGGTCTCGACCACGTAGCGGGCTTCGTCGTGTTCGTTGTAGGCAGCGTACAGGCTCAGCGGCTCGCCATCGCCGACGTCCGTCCACAGCTCCTTGCCCAGGCGCCCGCTGTTGTTGGCGATCAGGGCGTTGGCGGCCTTGAGGATACCGGCCGTGGAGCGGTAGTTCTGTTCCAGGCGGATCAGCTCGGCGTCGGGGAAGTCGGCCGTGTACTGATGGATGTTCTCGATCTTCGCGCCACGCCAGCCATAGATGGACTGGTCATCGTCGCCGACGGCCATCAGGCTGTCGCCCCCGGCGGCCAGCAGGCGCAACCAGGCGTATTGCACGGCGTTGGTGTCCTGGAACTCGTCGACCAGCAGGTGGCGGAAGCGCCGCTGGTAGTGCTCGAGCAGGCTCGGATGGTCGCGCCACAGGTCCAGCGCGCGCAGCAGCAGTTCGGAAAAATCGATGACCCCGGCACGCTGGCAGGCAGCCTCGTAGGCCTCGTAGACGCTGCGCATGGTGCCCAGGAACAGGTCGCCGCCGGCCTGGATATGGTGCGGGCGCAAGCCCTCGTCCTTCTGACCGTTGATGAACCACTGGGCCTGGCGTGCCGGCCAGCGCTGCTCGTCCAGGCCAAGCTCACGCATGACCCGTTTGACCAGCCGCTGCTGGTCGTCACTGTCGAGGATCTGGAAGTTCTGGTTGAGCCCGGCCTCTTGCCAGTGCGCCCGCAGCAGGCGATGCGCCAGGCCATGGAACGTGCCGACCCACATGCCAGCGGGGTTGATTCCCAGCAGCTGCTCGATCCGCTGGCGCATTTCGGCGGCCGCCTTGTTGGTGAAGGTCACCGACAGGATCGAATGCGGCGAGGCGTGCTCGACCTGGATCAACCAGGCGATACGGTGCACCAGAACACGGGTTTTACCGGAGCCAGCACCGGCCAGGACCAACTGACGCCCGACCTTGGCAGCTACGGCCTGGCGTTGGGCATCGTTGAGGGAGTTAAGCAGTAAGGAGAGGTCGTCATCGCGCATCTCGCCATTCTATGGTGGGGGGTAGGGCAGGGGCAAACTTCCCTCGGGAAAATCTTGCGATACGGGCGGGCCACTCATCGGCTTGCCTGGCGTTGCGCCAGGCAAGCCTTTGCGCGGTTTTAGTAAGTGGTCATGATCTCATCGATCCGGACCAGTGTCTGGCCGTCATGGATTACTGTCACCCAGGGGACGTTGCTGTGATCACCCTTGAGTTCCAGCAGTACTTCCTTTTCGGTCACGACCTGTATGAAGGCGCCGCCCTGCTCTTCCAGGCGCAGGTCAACGTTCAATGCAAAGGACTTGTCCTGCATCTTGCTCAGCGTCAGTACCGGGACAATACCTGGGTGTGCGACGACGACAGTCCCGCGAACCCGGAAAATGCCGCCATCAGGGCTTGGCATCAGATCGTTTTGCGCGGACCAGTTCTTGGTTTCGATGATCATTGTTCTGTCCTTGAATAATGGGATGGTAAATCAATGTTGCACGCCCATTTTCTCCAGCCTGGGAAGGCGCCGGCATTCAGAAGCCTTTCAGCTATGCCAGGCGTTTCCCCGCCGCGCGAGCAAGCTGTGCGCCTGCTCAGGGCCATTGGAGCCAGCAGGGTAGGGTCGTGGTGCCTGGAAATGCTCATCCCAGCCACGGATGATCGGGTCGATCCAGGCCCATGCGGCCTCCACTTCGTCACGGCGCATGAACAGCGTCGAATCGGCTTCCAGCACGTCGAGTAGCAAGCGTTCGTAGGCCTCCCAGCGGCGACTCTGGCCAATTACCTGGGCCAGATTGAAATTGAGCTCCACCGGTTCCAGGCGCATGCCCTTGCCGGGACGCTTGGTCATCATCCGCAGACTGATGCGCTCGTCGGGCTGCAGCTGGATGAGCAACTGGTTGACCTGGCCGCCGATGAATAGCTCATGGGGCACGGGCTTGAACTGGATGACGATCTGCGACGAGCGCTGCGCCATGCGCTTGCCAGTCCGCAGGTAGAAGGGCACGCCGGCCCAGCGCCAATTGTCGATGTGCGCCTCTACGGCAATGAAGGTCTCGGTATCGCTGTCGTTGTCGACATCTTTTTCGAAGTAATAAGCCGGCACTTCCTGACCGCCGATCTTGCCGCCGCCATACTGGCCACGCACGGTCTTGTCGTGCACGTCCTGGCCGCAGATAGGCTTGAGCGCGCGCAGGATCTTCACCTTTTCGTCCCGTACTTCTTCGGCCTCGAATTGCGCCGGCGGCTCCATCGCCACCAGGCACAGCAACTGCAACAGATGATTCTGCAGCATGTCGCGAGTGGCGCCGGCGCGGTCGTAATAGGCGCCACGGTTTTCCACGCCCAGGGTTTCGCAGACGCTGATCTGCACATGGTCAACCTGGTTGTTGCGCCACACCGGCTCCAGCAGGGCGTTGGCGAAGCGCAGGGCCATGAGGTTCTGCACGGTCTCCTTGCCCAGGTAGTGGTCGATGCGAAACACTTGGGATTCGTCGAACACCGCGCCGATGGCCTGGTTGATCGCGGTGGCCGATTCCAGCGAGTGGCCGATGGGCTTTTCCAGGACAATACGCGCTTCGCTGTCGGCCAGACCGGCAAGCTTGAGGTGGTTGGCAATGGGCACGAAGAGGTTCGGCGCGGTCGCCAGGTAGTAGATCCGCGTCAGCCCTCCAGGCTCGCCGAGAAAACGCGACAGGCGGCCGAAATCGGCGCCGTGGGCGGCGTCCATGGCAAAGTAGTCCAGGCGTGCCGAAAAGCGGTTCCACACGTCCTCATCGAAGTCGTGGCGGGCAACTTGCGCCCGGCAGCGGCGCTCCGCGAGTTTTACGTAGTCATTGCGCGGCAGCGGCCGGCGAGCCAGAGCGATGATTCGTACGGCAGGGTGCAGGCGACCTTCACGGTAAAGGTAATAGAGCGCCGGCAGCAGTTTGTGCAACGCCAGATCGCCAGTACCGCCGAAGACCAGGATGTCGCAAGGAATAGTCAATACCGCCAGACTCCTAGATCGATTAGCTGGGCGGGTCGTCGGTCATGTAGTATAACTACAAGAAAGCTACAACCCGGCCTGCCGATCATAACCGAGTCCAGCACGTGAATCTGTTGCAACATATCGCCCAATCGCGCCACCTGCTGCGCAAATCGGAACTGAAAGTGGCCGATCACGTGCTGCTGGACCCGGCTGCCGTCATGCACAGTTCGATGGCCGATCTTGCCCACAGCGTCGGTATCAGCGAGCCGACCATCGTGCGCTTCTGCCGCGCCATTGGCTGCTCCGGGTTCCAGGACCTCAAGCTCAAGCTGGCGCAGAGCCTGGCCGCCGGTGCCAGTTTCGGCCAGTTCGCGATCCACGAAGACGACTCGGTCGCCGACTACAGCCTGAAGATCTTCGACACCACCCTGCACACCCTGATGGAGGTGCGCGAGCAGCTCGATGCCCAGGCGCTACAAAAAGCCGTCAGCGCCATGGCCCAGGCGCAGCGCGTGGAGTTCTACGGCTTTGGCGCCTCGGGCGCGGTCGCGGCCGATGCCCAGCACAAGTTCTTCCGCTTGCTGCTCAGTGCTGCGGCCTATTCCGATCCGCACATGCAGGCCATGTCCGCGGTAACCTTGAAGCCCGGGGATGTCGCGGTCTGCATCTCTCAGTCCGGCCGCTCCAAGGACCTGCTGATCACCGCCAACCTGGTGCGTGAAAGCGGTGCCGCGCTGATCACTTTGTGCCCCAGCCAGACGCCGTTGGCCGAGCTTTCGACCGTCAACCTGGCGATCGATGTGCATGAAGACACCGAGATCTATACCCCGCTGACTTCGCGCATCGCCCACCTGGTGGTGATCGACGTATTGGCGATGGGCGTGGCCATGGCGCGCGGGCCGAGCCTGGTCAATCACCTCAAGAGCGTCAAGCGCAGTTTGCGCAGCCTGCGACTGTCGCCCAAGTCGATCAAGGCAGTGGATGACTGATCTAACCTGTTGATTGCAGGTTTCACGATTTTGTCACTGTTTTTCCGCTAAATCGTCAAAAGTCCCCATCAGTCTGAAACTCCCGCACTCAATCAGGAGACAGACGATGGCTCGTGAACGCGATGGCTCGTTTCAATCCAGCGCCAAAACGCGCAAGCAGCAGGAAAAGGACCAGCGCCGCATGGAATACCGCCGCGCGATCGAAAGCTATTGCGAACAGCGACAGTTGCTGCGCGACATAGCTGATTATCCTGAAGGCCAGGACATTACGGTGTGGCAGGTATCGGCGGTAATGTCCCAGAAAAACGCTCGACCAGCCCACTGATCTTCACCCGCTCGTTGCGAATGAATGCCAGGAAGGCCAAGGCGACCGGCGACTGCCGCTTGGCCTTGGCCTGCACGACGCACCAACTGCGGTACAGCGGCAGTTCCTCGACCGGCAGTTCGCGCAGCATGCCCGTCGCCAGCTCAAGGCTGACGGCGTGGCGGGTCAGCAGGGCGATGCCCAGGCCGGCGATCACGCATTCGCGCTGGGCGTCGGCAGAGGCCACTTCCAACGTCTGGGTGAAGTGCACGCGCTTGTCCTTGAAGTATTCCTCGCAGGCCTTGCGCGTCCCCGAACCCTGCTCGCGGATCAATAGGGTATGAGGCTCCAGGTCTTGCAGGCGCAGGCGTTCGAGCTTGCACAGCGGGTGATCCGGCGGTGCCACCGCGACGATCGGGTTGTTCAGGAAGGGCAAGAACTCCAGGCCCATGTCCTGGGGCACCATGGACATGATGATCAGGTCGTCGCGGTTGTCCGAAAGGCGGCGGATGGCCTGGGCGCGATTGACCACGGTAAGGGTCAGATTGACCTCAGGGTGACGCTGCTTGAAGGCGGCGAACAGGTGAGGCACGAAGTACTTGGCGCTGGATTCGATGGCCAGCTTCAGCTGCCCCTGCAGTGATCCCTGCATGTCCGACAATTGCATGTCGAGGTTTTCCAGGCGACCGAAAATGTCTCGACTGGCGCGCTGCAGGGCCTCGGCCGCGTCGGTGAGGTAGAGCTTCTTGCCGACGTAGTCGAACAGCGGCTGGCCGACCAGCTCTTCGAGTTGGCGAATCTGCAGACTAACGGCGGGTTGCGTGAGGGCCATTTCTTCGGCGGCCCGGCTGTAAGAGCGTAGATCACACACTTCATTGAAGATCTGCAATTGCCGTAATGTCATACGCATCAAGGACTTACGCATATTTTTCCGCACTCTGGCAAAACCTTGTAACAGGAGTATAAGGTTTTGCTTATGCTGTCCCTAATAAATATTGATTTTTGTTTATCTTCCTTCAGCGCTAGGGTGAATGTGCGACTGGCCAGCGACGTCTGGTCACGCGCCGACCGGTGATGCCGGCTCGTGTGTTCCATCGGCTTTGGGAAGAATCCAGTGATAAAAAAAATCCTGATCGCCAACCGGGGTGAAATTGCAGTTCGGATCGTGCGTGCCTGCGCCGAGATGGGCATTCGCTCGGTTGCGATCTTTTCCGACGCCGACCGTCATGCCTTGCACGTCAAGCGTGCCGATGAGGCCTACAGCATCGGGGCGGAGCCCCTGGCCGGCTACCTGAACCCCCGCAAGCTGGTGAACCTGGCGGTAGAGACCGGTTGCGACGCCTTGCATCCGGGGTATGGCTTCCTGTCGGAAAACGCCGAACTGGCGGACATCTGTGCAGAGCGCGGGATCAAGTTCATCGGCCCGGCCGCCGAAGTCATCCGGCGCATGGGCGACAAGACCGAGGCCCGTCGCAGCATGATCAAGGCCGGCGTCCCCGTCACACCGGGTACCGAAGGCAACGTTGCCGATATCCATGAAGCCCTGAGCGAAGGCGAGCGCATCGGTTATCCGGTGATGCTCAAGGCCACCTCCGGCGGTGGCGGGCGCGGTATTCGCCGCTGCAACAGCCGCGAAGAGTTGGAACAGGCCTTCCCGCGGGTCATTTCCGAGGCTACCAAGGCCTTCGGTTCGGCGGAAGTGTTCCTGGAAAAATGCATCGTCAATCCCAAGCATATCGAGGCGCAGATACTCGGTGACAGCTTCGGCAACGTCGTGCACCTGTTCGAGCGCGACTGCTCGATCCAGCGCCGCAACCAGAAACTCATCGAGATTGCTCCCAGCCCCCAGCTGACCCCGGAACAGCGCGCCTACATCGGCGACCTGTCGGTGCGCGCGGCCAAGGCGGTCGGCTACGAGAACGCCGGGACCGTGGAGTTCCTGCTCGCCGATGGCGAAGTGTACTTCATGGAGATGAACACCCGGGTGCAGGTCGAGCACACCATCACCGAAGAAATCACGGGCATCGACATCGTCCGCGAACAGATCCGCATCGCCTCGGGCCTGCCCCTGTCGATCAAGCAGGAAGACATCCAGCACCGCGGCTATGCGCTGCAGTTCCGCATCAATGCCGAGGACCCGAAGAACAACTTCCTGCCCAGCTTCGGCAAGATCACCCGCTACTACGCGCCTGGCGGTCCAGGGGTGCGCACCGATACCGCGATCTACACCGGCTACACCATTCCGCCGTTCTACGATTCCATGTGCCTGAAGCTGGTGGTCTGGGCGCTGACCTGGGAAGAAGCCATGGACCGCGGTCTGCGGGCCCTGGATGACATGCGCGTACAAGGCGTGAAGACCACCGCCGCGTATTACCAGGAAATCCTGCGCAACCCGGAGTTCCGTAGTGGGCAGTTCAATACCAGCTTCGTCGAGAGCCATCCGGAACTGACCAACTATTCGATCAAGCGCAAACCCGAAGAGCTGGCCCTGGCCATCGCCGCCGCCATCGCCGCCCACGCAGGCCTGTGAATGCAGCTGCAAGTTGCAAGCGGCAGCTGCAAGTTGAAGCAGATCGGCTTTTTCTTGCGGCTTGTAGCTTGAAGCTTGTCGCTATGAGGAGATAAGAATGTCCAAGAAAATTTTCGTAACCGACACAATCCTGCGCGACGCCCATCAGTCCCTGCTGGCCACCCGCATGCGCACCGACGACATGCTGCCAATCTGCGACAAGCTCGACAAGGTCGGCTACTGGTCGCTGGAAGTCTGGGGCGGTGCGACCTTCGACGCCTGTGTGCGCTTCCTCAAGGAAGATCCGTGGGAGCGCCTGCGCAAGCTGCGCGCCGCGTTGCCCAACACCCGTCTGCAGATGCTCCTGCGCGGGCAGAACCTGCTCGGCTACCGTCACTACAGCGACGACGTGGTCAGGGCCTTCGTCGCCAAGGCCGCGGTCAACGGCATCGATGTGTTCCGTATCTTCGATGCGATGAACGACGTGCGTAACCTGCGCGTGGCCATCGAAGCGGTCAAGGCCTCCGGCAAGCACGCCCAGGGCACCATCGCCTACACCACCAGCCCGGTGCACACCATCGATGCCTTCGTCGCCCAGGCCAAGCAAATGGAAGCCATGGGTTGCGACTCGGTGGCGATCAAGGACATGGCTGGCCTGCTCACTCCCTACGCCACCGGGGAGCTGGTCAAGGCATTGAAGGCTGAGCAGTCGCTGCCGGTGTTCATCCACTCCCACGACACCGCCGGCCTGGCCGCCATGTGCCAGCTCAAGGCGGTCGAGAACGGCGCCGACCACATCGACACCGCCATCTCCAGCTTCGCCTGGGGCACCAGCCACCCGGGCACCGAGTCGATGGTGGCCGCCCTCAAGGGCAGCGAGTTCGACACCGGCCTGGATCTGGAGCTGCTGCAGGAGATCGGCCTGTACTTCTATGCCGTGCGCAAGAAGTACCACCAGTTCGAAAGCGAGTTCACCGCCGTCGACACCCGCGTGCAGGTCAATCAGGTGCCAGGTGGGATGATTTCCAACCTCGCCAACCAGCTCAAGGAGCAGGGTGCGCTGAACCGCATGAACGAAGTGCTGGCGGAGATCCCGCGGGTGCGTGAAGACCTCGGCTTCCCGCCGCTGGTCACTCCGACCTCGCAGATCGTCGGCACTCAGGCGTTCTTCAACGTGCTCGCGGGCGAGCGCTACAAGACCATCACCAACGAGGTGAAGCTGTACCTGCAAGGCGGCTACGGCAAGGCCCCCGGTGTAGTCAACGAGAAGCTGCGACGCCAGGCCATCGGCAGTGAAGACGTGATCGATGTCCGTCCGGCCGACCTGCTCAAGCCAGAGATGACCAAGCTGCGTGCCGACATCGGCAGCCTGGCGCGTAACGAAGAAGATGTGCTGACCTTCGCCATGTTCCCGGACATCGGCCGCAAGTTCCTTGAGGAGCGTGAAGCCGGCACCCTGACCCCCGAAATCCTCCTGCCGATCCCCGAGGCCGGTGCCGTCGCCTCCGCTGGCGGCGAAGGCGTGCCTACCGAGTTCGTCATCGACGTTCACGGCGAAACCTACCGCGTCGATATCACCGGCGTCGGCGTCAAGGCCGAAGGCAAGCGTCACTTCTACCTGTCGATCGACGGCATGCCGGAAGAAGTGGTGTTCGAGCCCCTCAACGAATTCGTCAGCGGCGGCAGCAGCAAGCGCAAGCAGGCCAGTGAGCCAGGCCACGTCAGCACCACCATGCCCGGCAACATCGTCGATGTGCTGGTCAAGGAAGGCGACACCGTCAAGGTCGGCCAGGCCGTGCTGATCACCGAAGCGATGAAGATGGAGACCGAAGTGCAGGCGTCCATTGCCGGCAAGGTCACCGCCATCCACGTGGCCAAGGGCGACCGGGTCAACCCGGGCGAGATCCTGATCGAGATCGAAGGCTAACCAAGGCCCTCATCTGCAAGCGGTTAACCTCTGGGGAGCGAATGCTCCCCTTTTTTTGCGTTCTTCGCCAAGCCGTGAGCGCCCTTTTTGTGTAGCAGAGCAGCGGGCCCGGCTCAGTCGCGGCGGCAGGCTTCCAGGGTCTCCAACTGCCCCTGCGGCCGCTGGTTCTCCTCACTCAACCAGCGCTCGAACCCGGCCGCGATCGTCGGCCACTCATCATCGGTGATGGAATACCACGCGGTGTCGCGGTTCTGGTCCTTGACCACCATGTGCTTGCGGAACACCCCTTCGAAGGTGAAACCGAAGCGCTCGGCCGCGCGCTTTGAGCGGGCGTTGGCATTGTTGCACTTCCACTCCAGGCGGCGATTGCCCAGTTCGAATGCCAGCTTGCCGAGCAGATAGATGGCCTCGGTGCCCTTGGGCGTGCGCTGCATGGCGGCGCCGAACGCGATGTGGCCGATCTCGATGCGGCCCTGCTCGGGAACGATCGACATCAGGCTGAGAATGCCTTGAGCTTGCCCGCTGGCCAGGTCGATGACGCTGAAGAACAACGGATCGCCGGTGGCGGCATTGCGGCTGAGCCAGTGGTCGAAGCTTTCCCGGTCGCTGAACGGGCCGTAGGGCAGGTAGGCCCACAGCTTAGTGTCGGCATCCGGCCCTTGGAACACCGCCCAGAGGTCGTCGCCATGACGCTGGGGATCGAGCTTTTCCAGGCGGATGAAACGCCCGACGAGGGTTTCGGCCTGGGGGGACTTGGCGGCGTTCCAGTGCACTGCATCACTCATGTTTGACTCCGGATCAGATGGCCTTGCGGAATTGGATGAAGCCTGGCCGTTCGGCAACCTGCTCATACAGGCTGATGGCCGTGGCATTGGACTCGTGGGTCAGCCAGTGCACCTTGGCGCATCTGACTGCCTTGGCCTGGGCGTAGACGTGCTCGATCAGCTGGCGGCCGATGCCCAGGCCCCGTTGTTCGCTGTCGACGTACAGATCCTGCAGGTAGCAGGCATTGCCGATGCTCCAGTTGGAGCGATGGTAGATCCAGTTAACCATCCCCACCGCCTTGCCCTCCACCCAGGCCAGCGCTGAGTGGGTCGGTTCGGTAGGGTCGAGCAGGCGTTGCCAGGTGGTGGCGCTGACTTCTTCGTCCAGGCGGGTTTCGTAGAAGCGCAGGTAGGCCAGCCACAGTGGCAGCCACGCGTGATGGTCGTCGATGCTGACCGAGCGGAGGATGACATCGGGCATGAGGCAGCTCCTTCAAGGTTGGCGCATGTGCGCCGCGAGTTGGTTGTCCAGCGGGTCGATGCTGCCGGCAAGGCCTGTGCGCACGCCTTCGATGTCCATGGCCGAGCGATTCTGGCTGAGCTTGCGTGCGCCCTGCAGACGCTCAATGGGCACGCGTACGCCAACGATGGCGCGCAGCATTGCGTCAATGTAGTCGGCCGGTGCATCGGCCACCTGCCAGGGCTGGCTGCGAGCCTGTTCGTGGCGGTCGGTCAGCCGGCTGACGATGTCCAGCAGGCGCGATGTGTCGTGGATCACTTCAGCCGGGCCTTGGGCATGTACCGCCACGTAGTTCCAGGTCGGCACCACGCGCGGATTATCTGCCTTGCTGGGATAGTAGACGGGGCTGACGTAGGCGTCGGGGCCGGGGAACACCAGCAACGTTTGGCTGGCGCCTTGCAAATCCTGCCATTGGCGATTGGCCCGGGCCAAATGCGCATAAACCGTGCCGTAGGGCCCCTCGTGTGGATCGAGCAGCACCGGTATGTGGCTGGCCAGCAAGCCTTGTTCGCCGTGGCTGACCAGGGTGACGAGGCGCGTCTGCAGCATCTGCCGGTGCAGCTGGTCGAGATCGTGCTCTTGATGCGCTGTGGCGTTGTACATGGCGACTCCTTGTTGATTGGCTCCATCCTAGGCAGGCTAATGGTTCAAGGTAAGAGCCATTCCAGGCTGTTTTCAAAGGTCCAATGTCATGAGCCAGCGTTGTGTCGTGTTGCCGTTCGATCCCGCCGGGATCGCCCTCGATCCACGTCGGGGTCTGAGCCAACAGTTGTACCAGGCCTTGCGGGCCAGGGTGCTGGACGGGCGCCTGAGCAGTGGCACCCGGCTACCCGCCAGCCGCGACATGGCGATCATCCTGGCAATCTCGCGCAACAGCGTGGTGCGCGCCTATGACCAGCTGTACGCCGAGGGATACATTGAAAGTCGGGTGGGCGACGGCACCTATGTAAGTCACCTGCCAAAACTATCCACACAACTGTCCACAGGGTTATCCCTGGGTTTATCAACAGGGTTATCCACATTTTCGCCAGGAAATACTGAGGTTTTATCCAGCAGAGGCTTTACAACCGAGCCGCTTGAGCGGCTGAAAAAGCATCATCTCCTCGATCCTCCCAGCGGTCCGCCAAGGGCCTTTCGGGTTGGTGTTCCGGCCTTCGACCTGTTCCCTTTCCAGACCTGGGCCAAGCTACAAGCGGGGTTCTGGCGCGATCCGGATCCTGCGAAGCTCGGTTACGGGGATCCGGCGGGTGACCCTCTGCTGCGCGAACTGATCGCCGCTTACCTGCGGCGATCACGTGGACTGAGCTGCACTGCTGAACAAATTGTGATCACCAACGGCGCGCAGCAAGCCATCAGCCTTTGTGCACAGCTACTGCTTGAGCCTGGCGATCAGGTGGCTGTGGAAAACCCAGGGTACCGAGCAGCAGGGCATGCCTTTGCCTTGACAGGTGCTCGGGTGGTTGGGGTGCCTATGGATAACGATGGCATGGTCTGTGGAAAACTGGCCGATCTGGGGAAATGCCGCCTGGCCTATGTCACGCCTGCCCATCAGTACCCAACCGGTGTCACCATGAGCTTGGCACGCCGACTGTCGCTGCTGGCCTGGGCCGAGCACAACGACGGCTGGATCATCGAGGACGACTACGACGCAGAGTACCGCTACAGCGGCGCCCCGCTGGCGCCGCTGGCGGCGCTCGACCGACAGGGGCGGGTGCTGTATGTCGGCACGTTCGGCAAGATTGCTTTTCCAGCCTTGCGCCTGGGGTATCTGGTGGTGCCCGCGCCACTGGCACAGGCATTTTCCCAGGGGCGAGCGCTGGCGCTGAGGCATTCAGAGGTGGGTACCCAGAGCGTCATGGCCCAGTTTATGGCGCAAGGGCATTTCCAACGGCACATCCGCCGAATGCGTCGGGCCGCCCTGAGCCGGCGCAATGCACTGCAGGCCGGCTGGCCTGTGGATATCTTTGGGCTGGGGAAATTGCCGGCAGTGGACGCCGGATTACACGTCAAAGTCGATGTGGATAACTTTTCCAGGGAGCAGGAGCTCGTTGCAAAGGCCGAAACAGCGGGCGTGGAAGTCAACGCGCTGAGCAGCTACTGGCTGGAGGACAGCGATACTCCTGTGGATAACCGTGCGGGGCTGGTGCTCGGCTTCGCCGCGGTGGGCGAAGCCGATATTGCCGATGCCTTGCTGCGCCTGCGCAAGGCCTGGCGCTAGGTGCCGGACTTGATCTTGGTCCAGGCCCGTGTACGTGCGCGTTCGGCTTCGCGGCTCAAGGGTTTCAGGGTATACAGCGTGGTCATTGCCTCGGCGGTCGGGTAGAGGTTGGGGTTGTTGCGAATCGCCGGGGCGACGTGCTCGGTGGCGTCCTTGTTCGGGTTGGGGTAACCGACGAAATCGCTGATCGGTGCGATGACTTCAGGGCGCAGCAGGTAGTTGATGAAGGCGTGGGCATCCTCTGGATTGGCCGCGCCTTTGGGGATCGCCAGCATGTCGAACCAGATCGGCGCGCCCTCCTTGGGCAGGCGCATGTCCACCACCACGCCGTTGTTCGCCTCACGGGCCCGATTGGCGGCCTGGGAGAAACTACCCGAGTACCCCACCGCCACGCAGATATCGCCGTTGGCGATATCTGCCATGTACTTGGAGGAATGGAAGTAGGTGACGTGCGGGCGGATCTTTGCCAACAGCGCCTCGGCCTGCTTGTAGTCGGCGGGCTTGTCGCTGTTCGGCGAGAGGCCCAGGTACTGCAGGGCCAGCGGCAGGATCTCGGACGGTGAGTCGAGCAGGGCGACGCCGCACTGCTTGAGTTTGGCGATGTTCTCTTCCTTGAAGATCAGGTCCCAGCTGTCGACCGGCGCGTTGTCGCCCAGCGCGGCCTTGACCTTGGCAGGGTTGAAGCCGATCAGCACGGTGCCGTACATGTAGGGCACGGCAAAGCGGTTGCCCGCGTCGTTCGCCTCGATCAGCTTCATCAGCGCCGGGTCCAGGTGCTGCCAGTTCGGCAGCTTGCTGCGGTCCAGCGGCTGGAATACGCCGGCCTCGATCTGCTTGGCCAGGAACACATTCGAGGGCACCACCACATCGTAGCCGGAGTTGCCGGTGAGCAACTTGGCTTCCAGCGCCTCGTTGGTGTCGAAGATGTCGTACACCAGCTTGACCTGGCTGTCCTTCTGAAAGTCCGTGAGGGTCTGCGGGGTGATGTAGTCGAACCAGTTGTAGACCCGCAGGGTGCGCTGTTCCGCGCTGGCCGAAAGGCTACCCGCAACAAGGCCGGCACACAGCAGCGGGGCGAGCAGTCGCTTGAGTCGGGTCATGCCTGTGCTCCTGGTTGGGCGCGCTGGAAGCCTTCCAGCACGTTGACGGCGTTGATGCCGATCTCCTCCACCGCATAGCCCCCTTCCATGACGAACAGCGTCGGCTTGCCCAGGCGCGCGATGCGTTCGCCCATCTGCAGGTAATCCGGGCTGTCGAGGCGGAACTGCGAGATCGGGTCGTCCTTGAAGGTATCCACGCCCAGGGAGATCACCAGCACGTCCGGGGCATAGCCGTCGATGCGCTGGCAGGCATCTTCCAGCGCCTGGCTCCACGCCGACCAGTCGCTGCCAGCGGGCAGCGGGTAGTTGATGTTGTAACCTTCGCCCGGACCTTCGCCGCGTTCATCGGCATAGCCGAGGAAGAACGGGAATTCCGCTTGCGGATCGCCATGGATGGAGGCGAAGAACACATCGTCGCGGGTATAGAAGATGTCCTGGGTGCCGTTGCCGTGATGGTAGTCGACGTCGAGGATGGCGACCTTGCGCCGGCCCTGGTCAAGGAAGGCCTGGGCGGCGATGGCGGCGTTGTTCAGGTAGCAGTAACCACCCATGACCTCGGCGGCGGCGTGGTGTCCTGGCGGGCGGCACAGCGCGAAGGCGGCATGGGCGCCTTGTTCGATCGCTGCCTGGGCCGTCAGCGCGACCTGCGCAGCGCTGTAGGCCGCTTGCCAGGTCCCGGCGGTGATTGGCGCGCCGGCGTCGAAGCTGTAGTAGCCCAGTTCGCCATGCAGCCCTGTGGGTTTCACCTTGCGCAAGGTGCGCGCTGGCCAAGTGAAGGGCAGCAGGTCGCCGTCATGGCCTAATTGCGTCCAGCGCGCCCAGGCGCCTTCGAAGAAGTCCAGATAGTCGGCGCTGTGCACCCGCAGCAAGGGCGCCCGGCCGAAATCTTCAGGCGCCTGTACTGGGCCGAGTTCGCGCTTGCGCACCTGTCCAAGGACATGGTCGGCCCGCGAGGGCATCTCGAAACAGGGCATCAGCTGGCCGTCGATCAGCTCGCAGCGGCCATGGTGCAGGCGATGGTCATCGGAATAAATCGTCAGCATGTTGTTGTTCTCCGGTTCACTGGCGTTTTTCCATTGTCAGGGCCACGGCTGTAGAGAGAGAACGGCGCAGACGGCCAAAAAGGGATCGATATGGCCAACCAGGGTGTCCGTCTGCATCCCGGGTCTTAGTGGCGGAACTGGCTGGGCGCCACGCCGCTCCAGCGCTGGAAGGCATGGCGGAAGCTGGCTGTCTCGCTGAAGCCCAGGGTTTCGGCAATGCGGTAGATGGGCATGTGGTCTTCGGCGAGCAGTTGCTTGGCGCGTTCGAAGCGCAGTTCATCGAGCAACTGCTGGTAGCTGCTGCCCAGGGCCTGCAGGTGGCGGCGCAGGGTGCGCGACGAACAGTTCATCTGCCTGGCCAGCCCCTCAAGGCCCGGCGCGGCATCCAGCTGCTGGAGCAGCAACTGGCGGATGCGTCCAAGCCAGGCCTGGCGGCCGGTGAACTCCATGTTCAGGCGCCGGCAGCGTTCGCTCATGGCCTGGTGGGTAATCGGGTCGGCCAGCGGCAGCGGCGTGTCGAGCCAGCGGCGTTCGAAGGCGAAGGCGTTGTCGCCGGCGTCGAACGCCAGAGGACACGGGAATGCACCGTCGTAGCGTGCGTGGTAATCCGGCCGCTGGTGCTCGAAGCGAGCGCCCAGCAGCGCCAGCGGACGACCCACCAGGTCGTCGCAGATGACCTTCAGCGAGATCAGGCAAAATTCGGCGTTGAAGGCCGCCAGCTGCGGGGCCTCTCGGTAATCACTGGCGCTAAGCCACACACGCTGGCCGTCGTCGAGCAGGCGCAAGTGGAAAAGTGTTCCCAACAGCGCCGGGTAGCGGATCGCCAAGCGCAGTGCGTCACCTAAGGTGGCACTGGAGAGCAAGGCGTAACCCAGCATGCCATAGCACGACACGTGCATGCGCTGGCCCAGTTGCAGGCCGATATCCTCCCGGCGGGCCACGGCATTGGTGCACACCTGCAGTTCCTGCCTGGTGGTGATACGCCCGTCGACGTGGCCCAGGTCCGCCAGGCCGATGCCGCTTCCGGCGAGCAGCTCCTGCGCACTGCAACCCTCGTCCTGGAAGACCTGCAAGATCAGCGAAACGGCGTTCAGGGTCGTGAGGTGGGTGTGCAGCATGCTCGGTATCCGGCTAGGGGCTGGGAGCATTGTGGAGCAATTTGTGTGCCTGGGGCGCTTCGCGCTGGTGCTTGCCTTGAGTCTTGTAGCGTTCTTGAGATCGAGTGCCGCGCCGGCGGCGCTTGATCGTGATGAACCAAAAAAAAGGGCCCGGAGCATACGCTTCGGGCCCTCAAAAGGTTGAGAGGTGTCTAGTCCCTCAAACCTGGTGAGCGGTGTCGACCGTCGGTTACGCTTTCAGCGGAACCAGACGAGGGGCAATCATGTTTTCCGGACGCAGGATGTCGTTGAGCATCGCTTCGTCGAGCAGGCCTTCCTCGCGTACCAACTCCAGCACGCCGCGGCCGGTTTCCAGGGCAACGCGGGCGATACGGGTGGCGTTTTCGTAGCCGATGTACGGGTTCAGGGCGGTGACCAGGCCGATCGAATGCTCGACCAACTCACGGCAGCGCTGTTCGTTGGCGGTGATGCCGACGATGCAGTGCTCGCGCAGCATGTCCATGGCGCGTTGCAGCAGGCGGATCGAGTCGAAGATCTTGTAGGCGATCAGCGGCTCCATCACGTTCAGCTGCAGCTGGCCACCCTCGGCAGCGACGGTCAGGGCCAGGTCGTTGCCCATGATGGCGAAGGCCACCTGGTTGACGGCCTCCGGGATCACTGGGTTGACCTTGCCTGGCATGATCGAGCTGCCCGGCTGGCGCGCCGGCAGGTTGATCTCGTTGATGCCGGTGCGCGGACCGCTGGACAGCAGGCGCAGGTCGTTGCAGATCTTCGACAGCTTGACCGCGGTACGCTTGAGCATGCCGGAGAACAGCACGAAGGCGCCCATGTCGGAGGTGGCTTCGATCAGGTCCGCCGCCGGAACCAACGGCTGGCCGCTGATCAGGGCCAGGCGCTGAACGGCCAGCATCTGGTAGCCAGGGTCGGCGTTGATGCCGGTACCGATGGCGGTACCACCCAGGTTGATCTCGGTCAGCAGTTCCGGCGCCAGCGAACGCAGACGGTTCAGGTCTTCGGTCATGGTGGTGGCGAAGGCACGGAACTCCTGGCCCAGCGTCATCGGTACCGCATCCTGCAGCTGGGTGCGGCCCATCTTCAGAACGTGGCTGAACTCTTCACCCTTGGCGGCGAAGGCATGGATGAGGCTGTCCAGGCTGGCCAGCAGCGCGTCGTGACCGAGCAACAGGCCCAGGCGGATCGCGGTCGGGTACGCGTCGTTGGTCGACTGCGCCATGTTCACGTCGTTGTTCGGGTGCAGGTACTGGTATTCGCCCTTCTGGTGACCCATGGCCTCCAGCGCGATGTTGGCGATGACTTCGTTGGCGTTCATGTTGGTAGAAGTACCAGCACCGCCCTGGATCATGTCGACCACGAACTGCTCGTGGTAGTCACCGCGGATCAAGCGGGCACAGGCCTCGCTGATGGCGGCATGCTTGGCATCGCTCAGGTGCCCCAGCTCACGGTTGGCGTCGGCTGCGGCCTGTTTGACCATGGCCAGGCCGACTACCAGTTTCGGGTAGTGCGACAGCGGAACACCGGAGAGGTGGAAATTGTTGGCAGCGCGCAGAGTCTGGATGCCGTAGTAAGCATCAGCAGGGACTTCAAGGGTACCAAGCAGGTCTTTTTCGACGCGGAACGATGCAGCGGAGGACATGACGGATATCATCTCGGTTTTGACCCGGCCCATGCCGGAATGCCGCCAATGCTAGGCCTGAGCCGATTTTGCGGCCAATGCTGTTGCACGCTAACCTATGCGCAAACGGCATAATGAATGATGTGACGCGAATTGATATTCGAGCGTGTTCCATTTTGGTGCACGAGGGAGACCGCAATGAACCTTGAGAGCAAATGGCTGGAAGATTTCAGCGCCCTGGCCTCCACCCGCAGCTTTTCCCAAGCGGCCGAGCGACGCTTTGTGACCCAGCCGGCCTTCAGCCGGCGCATCCGCAGCCTCGAGGCAGCCTTGGGGCTGACCTTGGTGAACCGTTCCCGCACACCGATCGAGCTGACCGAGGCAGGTCAGCTGTTTCTGGTGACTGCACGTACCGTTGTCGACCAGTTGGGCGAAGTTCTGCGTCATTTGCATCATCTGGAGGGCGGGCAGGGTGAGGTTATCCAGGTGGCGGCCGCGCACTCCCTGGCCCTTGGATTCTTCCCACGCTGGGTGGCGCAATTGCGCAATGACGGCTTGAACCTCGCCACGCGGCTGGTGGCGACCAACGTCGGCGACGCGGTGCACGCCCTGCGCGAAGGCGGGTGCGACCTGATGCTGGCATTCTATGACCCGGATGCAGCCTTGCAGATGGACGCCGAGATCTTCCCTTCGCTGCACCTGGGTAACACCGAGATGCTGCCGGTGTGTGCCGCCGATGCCGACGGCCAGCCGCTGTTCGGCCTGGAAGGCGAAGGCAGCGTGCCCCTGTTGGCCTACAGTGCCGGGGCATTTCTTGGTCGCTCGGTGAACCTGCTGCTGCGCCAGCGCAACCTGCGCTTCACCACGGTCTACGAGACGGCCATGGCCGACAGCCTCAAAAGCATGGCCCTGGAAGGCCTGGGAATCGCCTGGGTACCGCGCCTGTCGGTCCGCGGCGAGCTTGCGCGCGGCGAACTGGTGGTCTGTGGCGGTACGCAATGGCACGTACCGCTGGAAATTCGCCTGTACCGATGCGCGCTGGTGCGCAAGGCGAACGTCCGTTTGCTGTGGCGCAAGCTGGAGGGCAACGCTCCCGGCACGGTTGACCCGAAAGTCAGCCAAAGCCCCGAAAAATAAGGGCGCACAGTTGGTCGCCGGGGTGCCTTAAACGCCCTGCGTTACGTTATACTGCGCGGCCTTCGGTCGGATTGCCCGGCCCCGAATTAGCATAACAAGCCACGCCGGTCGTCCCGCGTGGCTTGTTGTTTTTTGACGCGCCTGCGGGCGCACAAGCGAAGAGGCTCGACGATGAGTGCACTGGTTGGCGTGATCATGGGCTCCAAGTCCGATTGGTCCACCCTTAGCCACACCGCCGATATGCTGGAAAAACTCGGCATTCCCTACGAGGTGAAGGTGGTTTCCGCCCACCGTACCCCGGACCTGCTGTTCCAGTACGCCGAAGAGGCCGAAGGTCGTGGCATCGAGGTGATCATTGCCGGTGCCGGTGGTGCCGCCCACCTCCCAGGCATGTGCGCCGCCAAGACCCACCTGCCGGTGCTGGGCGTGCCGGTGCAGTCGTCGATGCTTTCCGGCGTCGATTCGCTGTTGTCGATCGTGCAGATGCCGGCCGGCGTGCCGGTCGCCACCCTGGCCATCGGCCGCGCGGGTGCGATCAACGCCGCGCTGCTGTCGGCGAGCATCCTGGGTGCCAAGTACCCCGAATATCACGCGGCGCTCAAGCAGTTCCGCTCGGAACAGACCGAAACCGTCCTGGACAATCCAGATCCGCGCCAGGCCTGAGGTTACAAGCATGAAAATCGGTGTAATCGGTGGCGGCCAATTGGGCCGCATGCTGGCCCTGGCGGGGACGCCGCTGGGAATGAACTTCGCTTTCCTCGACCCGGCCCCCGACGCTTGCGCGGCGCCGCTGGGCGAGCACCTGCGCGCCGACTACGGTGACCAGGACCACCTGCGCCAGCTGGCCGACGAAGTCGACCTGGTGACCTTCGAGTTCGAGAGTGTCCCGGCCGAGACCGTGGCCTTCCTGTCGCAGTTCGTGCCCGTCTATCCAAGCGCCGAGGCGCTGCGCATCGCGCGTGACCGCTGGTTCGAGAAGAGCATGTTCAAGGACCTGGGGATTCCCACCCCAGCGTTCGCCGACATCCAGTCGCAGGCCGACCTGGACACTGCCGTGGCCAGCATCGGCCTGCCGGCCGTGCTCAAGACCCGCACCCTGGGCTACGACGGCAAGGGCCAGAAGGTCCTGCGCAGCGCCGAGGACGTCGTCGATACCTTCGCTGAGCTGGGTAGCGTGCCATGCCTGCTCGAGGGCTTCGTGCCGTTCACGGGCGAGGTTTCGCTGATCGCCGTGCGTGCCCGCGATGGCGAAACCCGCTTCTACCCGCTGGTGCACAACACCCACGAGAGCGGTATTCTGCGTCTTTCCGTGGCCAGCCAGTCGCACTCGCTGCAGGCCTTGGCCGAGGACTACGCCGGGCGTGTGCTCAAGCAGCTCGATTACGTCGGCGTCCTGGCCTTCGAGTTCTTCGAGGTCGACGGCGGCCTGAAAGCCAACGAGATCGCCCCGCGGGTGCACAACTCCGGGCACTGGACCATCGAGGGCGCCGAGTGCAGCCAGTTCGAGAACCACCTGCGTGCCGTCGCCGGCCTGCCGCTGGGCTCGACCGCCAAGGTCGGCGAGAGCGCCATGCTCAACTTCATCGGTGAAGTGCCGACGGTGAGCAAGGTCGTCGCCATCGACGACTGTCACCTGCATCACTACGGCAAGGCCTTCAAGGCCGGGCGCAAGGTCGGCCACGCCACCCTGCGCTGCGCCGACATGGCCAGCCTCGAGCAGAAAATCGCCGAGGTCGAAGGCCTGATCGCAGGCTGATTGAACCTCTGCCCGCGGCAGACCCTCTGAATGGCAGTATGCAAAAGCGCTGACTAGGCTTTGGCATGTTCCACTTCCATTCAGAGGGATAGCTATGGGAATCATCGGAACCATCTTCATCGGCCTTATCGTCGGCCTGCTGGCACGTTTCCTCAAGCCTGGGGACGACAGCATGGGCTGGATCATGACCATCCTGCTGGGTATCGCCGGTTCCCTGGCGGCCACCTACGGCGGTCAGGCGCTGGGCATTTACCGGGCCGGCGAAGGCGCAGGTTTCCTCGGTGCCCTGATCGGCGCCATCGTCCTTCTGGTGATCTACGGATTCATCAAGAAACGTTGATTGCACGCTAGAATGCCCGGCAACCCTTCTTGTGTTGCCGAGCATTTTCCTATGCGAGTGTTCTTCCTCATTCCTCTGCTACTGGCCACCACGCTGGCCCGCGCCGAACTGCCCGAAACCGACTGGCTGGAGCTGATGCCCAAGACGGACCAAAAGGCCCTCGAGCAGATGCCCGACATCGACCACGATTCCCCGGAAGCCATGGGCACCTTCACCGATAAAGGCGGCCTGAAGCAGAGCAAGGGCTTGCCGTCGGTGATGTACTCGACCAAGACCGTGGCGGCCATGAATGGCAAGCAGATACGCCTGGGCGGGTACCCTGTGCCGCTGGAGAGCGATGCCAAGGGCAACAGCACGCTGTTCTTCCTGGTGCCTTACCCGGGCGCCTGTATCCACGTGCCGCCACCGCCACCGAACCAGCTGGTGCTGGTGCGCTACCCCAAGGGGTTGAAGATCGACGATATTTATACCCCGCTGTGGGTCAGCGGTACGCTCAAGGTCGAGACTGTCAGCAATGACTTGGCGGATGCCGCGTACGCGCTAGAAGCCGGGATGGTGCGGGTGGTCGAAGAAGCGGACCTCTAGGCCCGCCTTCTACTAGGCACAATGCCGAGCTCAGAGCGCTTCACTGCTGATACTGACGCTCAACGCATGACTGTCCCCTGGCGCCAGGGTCACTACGTCATCCCAGACGTTCGCCGTCTCGATGCACAGCATGCGCTGCCAGCCGTCGTCCGCCATGTCCGGCAGTTCCCGGGCACGATCGGTCCAAGGATTCCAGATCACTGCCGAGCGGGAGCCGCGACTCTCCAGCGTGATACGGCGGTTCCAGTGAGGATCAACGATGCCCAGCCGTGGCGGTGTGTCCAGGTAGATGCGGTCCGTCTCGCCAGCAAACGCCAGCGACCCTCGCTGGGTGCGCTGCTCCCAGTCGGCCAGGGTTTCGATGTAGTTCAGGCCATCGACACCTTCGACCTGGACCTGGCGCACATCACTGACGGCGAAGTAGCTATGCAGTGCCTGGCTGATGGTCACGCTGTCATTGCCCAGGTTGCGACTGGTCAGGGTCAGGGTCAGTTGTTCACCGAGTTCGATCAGCAGCTTGAGCTCGACCGCGTATGGCCAGCCAGGCAAGTCGCCTTGGGCTTGGGGAAGGGTGAATTCGATGCGCAGGTCGTCGCCATCTGCGTCGATGCCCAGCAGTTGCCAGTCACGACCCCGGGCCAGGCCATGGGCCGGTGCCTGCTCGCCGTGGAACATGGCTTGCACGCCCTGCGGGTTGCGCTGGAGGTTGCCGAACCAGGGCCAGCACACCGGTGCCCCGGCACGCACCGATTTGCCTTGCTTGAAAATGGCCTGGTCGCTCAGCCACAGCAACGGCGGCTCGCCCAGTCGCTGGTAACTCAGGACCTGTGCGCCTTGCTGGGCGACCAGCAGTTCGGCGTGATCGCTGGTGATACGCCAGCAATTGAGTTCGCCGTGTTGTTCCGTTTCGACCTTTGGGGTAGCCATGCGCGTGTCTCGTTGGTTTGACGTAGGGCCTTGGACCGTGTGCCTGGCAACGAGTTTAGCGCGCAAGCCGCTCAGCGGCGAGGGACGGAACGGGTACGTCCACTGCCGTCGATGGCCACGAAGACGAACACCGCTTCGGTGACCTTGCGCCATTCGCTGGACAAGGGGTCGTCGCTCCACACCTCGACCATCATCTGGATCGAGCTGCGACCGATTTCCAGGGTCTGCGTATAGAAGGACAGTTGCGCGCCCACGGCCACCGGTACCAGGAAGGCCATGCGGTCGATCGCCACGGTCGCCACCCGGCCACCGGCAACGCGGCTGGCCATGGCCGTGCCGGCCAGGTCCATCTGGGCGACCAGCCAGCCACCGAAGATGTCGCCGAAACCATTGGTCTCGCGGGGCAATGCGGTGATCTGCAAGGCCAGATCGCCCTGCGGGATAGGATCTTCTTGTTCGAGTTCAATCATGCCGAGGGGCCTCTGACCCATGACGCTTCGTTGGTTGGCGCAAATGACGGACGCCGTGAAAACGATTCAGCAAGAAAACATACTACGCTGTTTTCGCTATACCGGACGGCCAAGGGAAACTCTGCGAAACCGCCCCAGCATACCGACCGGCGTTTTCGCACAACATCCCACTTAAAGGCGCAACCTTTTCATACAAGAGGCCAGTATATAGAGCCGCGTCTGCAGCGACGACCATGCAAAGGTGAATATCTGCTGGGATTTTTGTACCGCTATGAGGCCTGCGTGGCAATTTGTTATCTTCGTGGCTTCGCACGCCAAAACCGCATCCCAAGCGGCTTGCATGTCCTATAAGAGAAGATCGATGACCTCCGTGCCCAGCAGTATCGAGCAGCCCTCAAGGCCGCTGACCCGCAGTGATTACAAAACCTTGTCGTTGTCCGCCCTGGGTGGTGCGCTGGAGTTCTACGATTTCATCATTTTCGTGTTCTTCGCAACCGTCGTCGGCAAGCTGTTTTTCCCGGCCGACATGCCGGAATGGCTAAGGCTGATGCAGACCTTCGGTATCTTTGCCGCCGGCTACCTGGCACGGCCGCTGGGTGGCATCGTCATGGCCCACTTCGGCGACCTGCTGGGGCGCAAGAAGATGTTCACCCTGAGCATTTTCATGATGGCGGTGCCGACGCTGATCATGGGCCTGCTGCCGACCTATGCGCAGGTTGGCCTGTGGGCACCGGTTCTGCTGCTACTGATGCGTGTGATCCAGGGCGCGGCGATCGGTGGTGAAGTGCCAGGCGCCTGGGTCTTCGTCTCCGAGCACGTGCCGGCGCGCAACACTGGGTATGCCTGCGGCACCCTAACCGCCGGGCTGACCTCGGGCATCCTGCTCGGCTCGCTGGTGGCTACCCTGATCAACACGGTCTACAGCCCCCAGGAAGTGGCTGACTACGCATGGCGTATCCCCTTCCTGCTCGGTGGCGTGTTCGGCCTGTTCGCGGTGTACCTGCGCCGCTGGCTGCACGAAACCCCGGTATTCGCCGAGATGCAGGCGCGCAAGGCGCTGGCCGAGGAGGTGCCGCTGCGCGCGGTGCTGCGTGACCACCGAGGTGCCATCGTGCTGTCGATGCTGCTGACCTGGCTGCTGTCGGCTGGCATCGTGGTGATCATCCTGATGACCCCGGCGTTGCTGCAGAGCTTCTACCAGGTGAGCCCGACCGATTCGCTGCAGGCCAATAGCCTGGCCATCGTGCTGCTGAGCATCGGCTGCATCGTCGCCGGCTCGCTCGCCGACCGCTTTGGCGCTGGCCGGGTGTTCGTGGTCGGCAGCCTGCTGCTGCTGGCCTCGTCCTGGACCTTCTATCACACCCTGGCGTCCCACCCTGAGCTGCTGTTCCCGCTGTATGCCTTGACCGGCCTGTGCGTAGGCATCGTCGGCGCGGTGCCGTACGTGATGGTCAAGGCGTTCCCGCCGGTAGTGCGCTTCAGCGGCCTGTCGTTCTCCTACAACCTGGCCTACGCCATCTTCGGCGGCCTGACGCCAATGGTCGTGACGGCGTTGCTCAAGTTCAGCCCCATGGCGCCGGCTTATTATGTGGCGGGTATCTGTGCCATTGGTCTGCTGGTTGGACTGTTCTTGCTGGCGAAAAAACGCTGAACCCGCTCTAGCCTGATCCTCGCAACATTAGCAAAGGCCATCCCGCGACTCGCGGTGATGGCCTTTCATCCAATTGTCATATTCGAGTCATAGAGTGTTCATGCGGCCTGCAGATACTTGGGCCCGTTCCATCTCACACCCCCAATTATTTGTGCTAGGAGCAAGGCATGAAACTGAAGCGTTTGATGGCGGCCCTGACGTTCGCCGCCGCTGGCGTTGCCACCGCCAATGCGGTAGCCGCTGTCGACCCTGCGATCCCGACCTACACCAAGACCACCGGTGTATCGGGCAACCTCTCCAGCGTCGGTTCCGACACCCTGGCCAACCTGATGACCCTGTGGGCCGAGGCCTACAAGAAGGAATACCCCAACGTAAATATCCAGATCCAGGCAGCCGGTTCCTCCACCGCGCCACCTGCGCTGACCGAAGGCACCGCCAACCTCGGGCCGATGAGCCGCAAGATGAAGGACGTCGAGCTGCAGGCCTTCGAACAGAAGTACGGCTACAAGCCGACCGCCATCCCGGTTGCAGTCGACGCCCTGGCCGTCTTCGTGCACAAGGACAACCCGATCAAGGGCCTGACCATGGCTCAGGTCGATGCCATCTTCTCCTCGACCCGCCTGTGCGGCGCCAAGGCCGACGTGAAAACCTGGGGCGACCTGGGCGTGACCGGCGACCTGGCCAACAAGCCGGTCCAGCTGTTTGGCCGTAACTCGGTATCGGGCACCTACGGTTACTTCAAGGAAGAGGCGCTGTGCAAGGGCGATTTCAAGCCTAACGTCAACGAACAGCCTGGCTCGGCCTCGGTCGTGCAGTCGATCAGCAGCTCGCTGAACGGTATCGGCTACTCGGGTATCGGCTACAAGACCGCCAGCGTCAAGACCGTGCCCCTGGCCAAGAAGGAGGGCGGCGAATTCGTCGAAGACAACGAGTCCAACGCCCTGAACGGCACCTATCCGCTGTCGCGCTTCCTCTACGTCTACATCAACAAGGCCCCGAACAAGCCTCTGGCACCGCTGGAAGCCGAGTTCGTGAAACTGGTCCTGTCAAAGGTCGGCCAGGAAGTCGTGGTCAAGGACGGCTACATCCCGCTGCCAGCCAAAGTCGCCGCCAAGGCGCTGGCTGACCTGGGCCTGGAGCAGACCGCCAACGTCGCCAAGCAGTAATCGAAAGCCAGGCAGGGCCGGCCTGAGTCCGGTCCCTGCCTTCAAATTGCAGTCTGCGGCCAGGAACCCTGAGCGGCAGACTTTTTTGCGTCACTGCATTGTCATGTTTTTGTCATACGGGACCGCTAGGGTGTGCGCATGAATGATCTGGCCAATTCCACAATGACCCAAAATCCCCCCGAGCGGATTGATTTCAATACGCCCGAACTCCAACGCAAGCGCCGCATGCGTGCGCTCAAGGATCGCCTGACCCGCTGGTATGTACTGGTGGGCGGGCTTGGCGTGCTGGCAGCCATCACCCTGATCTTCTTCTACCTGGCCTATGTCGTGCTGCCCCTGTTCCAAGGCGCCGAGCTGAGCAGCAAGAAGACCATGGAGCCAACCTGGCTGCAACAGGATGCCGGCAAGCCGCTGCTGATCGCGCTTGAAGAGCAGAACCTGCTGGGGATGCGGGTTTCCGACAAGGGCCAGGCGCTGTTCTTCGACACCGAGAGCGGTGCCGAGGTCAAGCGGGTCGACCTGCCGCTGCCAGCGGGCGCCGAGGTGACGGCGATCGGCACTGACCAGCCGGGCAGCCCCTTGGTGGTGCTGGGCCTGTCCAACGGCCAGGCGCTGGCGTTCCACCACACCTATAAGGTCACCTACCCGGACAACCAGAAGACCATCACCCCAGGCATCGACTTTCCCTATGGTGAGACGCCTTTCGCACTGGATGAACAGGGCCGGGCACTGGAGCACGTGAGCCTCAACGTCAATGGCCAGACGCTGGTGGTGGCAGGTTCTACCGGCTCGCAGCTGCATGTGATGTCGCTGAGCCGCGAAGAGAACATGATGACCGGTGAAGTCAGCACCGAGCAGGCTCGCATCGACCTGCCGCAGATGACCGAACCTGTGAAGGCGATCTACATCGACCCACGCCAGCAGTGGCTATATGTGGTCAACGGTCGAGCACAGGCGGATGTCTTCAGCCTGCGCGAGAAGAACCTCAATGGCCGCTACAAGCTGCTCAACGACGGCCAGGCCGAGATCACCGCCAGCGCCCAGCTGGTTGGCGGCATCTCGTTGATCTTCGGTGATTCCAAGGGCGGCCTGCAGCAATGGTTCATGGCCCGCGACCCGGATGGCGAGCAGCGCTTCAAGCACATCCGCGCGTTCCAGATGGGCACCGCGCCGATCGCCCAGATCGATGCCGAGGAGCGTCGCAAGGGTTTCATTGCCCTGGACGCCGAGGGCAAGCTGGGCGTATTCCACAGCACCGCGCACCGCACGCTGCTGGTCGAGTCGGTCGCCGAAGGCGCTGGCGTATTGGCGCTGTCGCCTCGGGCCAACCGCATCGTCATCGAAGAAGGTGGCAAGCTGCTGCCACTGAGCCTGGACAACCCGCACCCTGAAGTTTCTTTCAGCGCATTGTGGGGCAAGGTCTGGTACGAGAATTACGACGAGCCCAAGTACGTCTGGCAGTCAACCGCCTCCAACACCGATTTCGAACCCAAGCTGAGCCTGTCGCCGCTGACCTTCGGTACCCTGAAGGCCGCGTTCTACGCGATGATCCTCGCCGTGCCCCTGGCCATTGCCGCTGCTATCTACACCGCCTACTTCATGGCCCCCGGCATGCGCCGCAAGGTCAAGCCGGTGATCGAGCTGATGGAAGCGATGCCGACGGTGATCCTCGGCTTCTTCGCCGGCCTGTTCCTGGCGCCGTACCTGGAAGGCCACCTGCCTGGCGTGTTCAGCCTGTTCATGCTGATGCCGATCGGCATCCTGCTGGCCGGCTTCAGCTGGAGCCGCCTGCCCGAGTCGATCCGCCTGCGCGTGCCGGATGGCTGGGAAGCCGCGATCCTGATCCCGGTGATCCTGTTCACCGGCTGGTTCGCGCTGTACATGAGCCCCTTCCTGGAAACCTGGTTCTTCGGCGGTGACATGCGCCTGTGGATCACCAACGACCTGGGCATTACCTACGACCAGCGCAACGCCCTGGTGGTCGGTATCGCCATGGGCTTCGCGGTGATCCCAAACATCTACTCGATCGCCGAAGACGCCGTGTTCAGCGTGCCGCGCAGCCTTACCCTGGGCTCCCTGGCCTTGGGCGCCACGCCCTGGCAGACCCTGACCCGCGTAGTGATCCTGACCGCAAGCCCAGGGATCTTCTCGGCGCTGATGATCGGCATGGGCCGTGCGGTCGGTGAAACCATGATCGTGCTGATGGCCACCGGCAACACCCCGGTCATGGAGATGAACCTGTTCGAAGGCATGCGTACCCTGGCCGCTAACGTGGCGGTGGAGATGCCTGAATCGGAAGTTGGCGGCAGTCACTACCGCGTGCTGTTCCTCGCCGCACTGGTGCTGCTGATGTTCACCTTCGTGATGAACACCCTGGCCGAGCTGATTCGCCAGCGTCTGCGCAAGAAATACTCGTCGCTTTGATAGAAAGGTAGAGATCCGTGAAAAAGGATTCCCTCAAAGGCTGGTTCAAGAGCGGCGCCCCCGGCGTCTGGATCAGCGGTGGCGCGGTCGCCATCGCCGTGATCATGACCGTGGGTCTGCTCGCCGTGATCGCCGTCCGCGGCCTGGGCCACTTCTGGCCGGCCGACCTCATCCAGGCCACCTACAAGGTGCCAGGCCAGGCCGACCACGTGGTCGTCGGTGAAGTGGTGCAGAAGGAGCAAGTGCCGCTGGCGCGCCTGAAAGGCGCCGGCCTGCCGGTGCCGGACGACGGCCCGGAGTTCATGACCCGTGAGCTGATCAAGGTGGGCAACCGAGACCTGAACGGCAGCGACTTCATCTGGGTCGTCGGCGACTGGCTGGTGGATCAGAACACCCCAACCGAGCTGATCGCCCTGGAGCGACGCGAGTGGGGCAACTTCTATGGCTACCTGGTCAGCGTCAAGGAGCAGGGCCGCGTGGTGGCCGAGGGCGAAGCCGCCTGGGCCGAACTGCAGGCACGACTCAAGCGCGCCAGCAAGCTGGCCGGTGAACTGCAGACCCTGGAAAAGAAAGACATCGGTGCCATCAACCACGGCCTTGAGCGCCTGCGCCTGCAGGCCCGCAAGCTGGAACTGGGCGGCAAGCTGGACGCCACCGCCCAGGCGGACATCGAAGCCGAGCGCGCCGAGCTGAACAACCGCTACAAGGCCATCGAGGCACGCCTGGGCAGCCTGCACGCCGACTTCAGCCGCGACAGCCTGGTGGCCCGGGACGGCAATGGCCGGGAAGTCGAGATCAACCTCGACAAGGTGGTCCACGCCTACCAGCCAAACGCCATGGGCGGCGTGACCAAACTGGGCACCTACTTTGCCAAGGTCTGGGAGTTTCTCAGCGACGACCCGCGTGAAGCCAACACCGAGGGCGGTATCTTCCCGGCCATCTTCGGTACCGTGATGATGACCCTGATCATGGCCGTGATCGTCACCCCGTTCGGCGTACTGGCCGCGGTCTACCTGCGCGAATACGCCCGCCAGGGGCCGGTGACCCGGCTGATCCGCATCGCGGTGAACAACCTGGCCGGCGTCCCGGCGATCGTCTACGGGGTGTTCGGCCTGGGCTTCTTCGTCTATGTGCTCGGTGGCTCGCTGGACCGCCTGTTCTTCCCCGAAGCCTTGCCGGCGCCGACCCTCGGCACCCCGGGCCTGCTGTGGGCTTCGCTGACCCTGGCGCTGCTGGCGGTGCCGGTGGTGATCGTCGCCACCGAGGAAGGCCTGGCGCGGATTCCGCGGACCGTGCGCGAAGGCTCCCTGGCCCTTGGCGCGACCAAGGCAGAGACGTTGTGGAAGATCGTCCTGCCGATGGCCAGCCCGGCGATGATGACCGGCATGATCCTCGCCGTGGCCCGCGCCGCGGGCGAAGTAGCGCCGTTGATGCTGGTGGGTGTGGTCAAGCTGGCGCCGTCGCTGCCGGTGGACGGCAACTACCCGTACCTGCACCTTGACCAGAAGATCATGCACCTGGGCTTCCACATCTACGACGTCGGCTTCCAGAGCCCCAACGTCGAGGCCGCGCGGCCGCTGGTATACGCCACCGCGCTGCTGCTGGTGATGGTGATCGCCTCGCTCAACCTTTCCGCCGTATGGATCCGTAACCACCTGCGCGAGAAGTACAAGGCGCTGGACAGCTGATCCACGAGCTATAAGCCACAAGCGGCAAGCTACACGCCGCTTTGCCCTAACGTGCAGCGTGCAGCGTGAAGCTTGCAGCTACAACGGAGTGAGACCATGCAACACGAAACCCATGCTCATGGCATCGACATGTCGGCCCTGGGCCGCGACAAGCAAAGCCTGCGTCTGGCCGATGAGACCGTGGCCATCGAAGTGCCCGGCCTGAGCCTGTACTACGGCGACAAGCAGGCGCTGTTCGACGTCAGCCTGAACATCCCCAAGCAGCGCGTGACTGCCTTCATCGGCCCGTCCGGCTGCGGCAAGTCGACCCTGCTGCGGACCTTCAACCGCATGAACGACCTGGTCGACGGTTGCCGTGTCGACGGCGCGATCAACCTGTACGGCAGCAATATCTACCGCAAGGGCGAAGACGTGGCCGAGCTGCGTCGCCGGGTCGGCATGGTGTTCCAGAAGCCCAACCCGTTCCCCAAGACCATCTACGAGAACGTGGTCTACGGCCTGCGCATCCAGGGCATCAACAAGAAGCGCGTGCTCGACGAGGCTGTCGAATGGGCGCTCAAGGGTGCTGCGCTGTGGGACGAGGTCAAGGACCGCCTGCATGACTCGGCGCTCGGCCTGTCCGGTGGCCAGCAGCAGCGTCTGGTGATCGCCCGTACCATCGCCGTGGAGCCCGAAGTGCTGTTGCTCGACGAGCCGTGCTCGGCACTGGACCCGATCTCGACCCTGAAGGTCGAAGAGCTGATCTATGAATTGAAATCCAAGTACACCATCGTCATCGTGACCCACAACATGCAGCAGGCGGCGCGTGTGTCGGACTACACCGCCTTCATGTACATGGGCAAACTGGTGGAATACGGCGACACCGACACGCTATTCACCAACCCGGCGAAAAAGCAGACCGAAGACTACATCACCGGCCGGTATGGCTAGAGGCAGCTACAAGCTGCAAGCTGCAAGAATGGCGGCGAGCACGCACTCAAGGCACGACACGGACAAACTTGAAGCTTGAAGCTTGCAACTTGAAGCTTCTTCGCGGAGCGAAAGCATGATTAACAAAGACAGCCTCACCCACCACATCTCCCAGCAGTTCAACGCTGAGCTCGAGGACGTGCGCAGCCACCTGCTGGCGATGGGTGGCCTGGTCGAGAAGCAGGTCAACGACGCGGTCACCGCGCTGATCGAAGCCGACTCGGGCCTGGCCCAGCAGGTGCGCGATGTCGATGAGCAGATCAACCAGATGGAGCGCAATATCGACGAGGAGTGCGTGCGCATCCTCGCCCGTCGCCAGCCGGCGGCATCCGACCTGCGCCTGATCATCAGCATCTCCAAGTCGGTGATCGACCTGGAGCGTATCGGTGACGAATCGACCAAGATCGCCCGGCGCGCCATCCAGTTGTGCGAGGAAGGCGAGTCGCCCCGCGGCTACGTCGAGGTCCGGCATATCGGCGACCAGGTGCGCAACATGGTCCGTGACGCCCTGGACGCCTTTGCCCGCTTCGACGCTGACCTGGCGCTGTCCGTGGCGCAGTACGACAAGACCATCGACCGCGAATACAAGACGGCCTTGCGCGAGTTGGTCACCTACATGATGGAAGACCCGCGTTCGATTTCGCGGGTGCTGAGCGTGATCTGGGCGCTGCGCTCGCTGGAGCGGATCGGTGACCACGCTCGCAACATCTCGGAGCTGGTGATCTACCTGGTACGTGGCACCGACGTGCGCCACATGGGCCTGAAGCGGATGAAGGCCGAGGTCGAGGGCAACCGTGGCGATGATGCTCAAAGCGCTAATGTTTCGGCGGCATCGGACGATAAATAAGCTGTCCCTCTGCACGAACGCCCGGCTCAGGCCGGGCGTTTTCGTTTGTGCGCGAGCAGGCCGCGAACGCGATGATGAATCCCGGCGTGGGCAGTTTTCGGCAAATGGCCAGTAGTTGGCGGTATGCTAGTCGGGATTGATTAGGAGTGGCGATGAGTAAAGTCAATGTGCTGGTTGTGGATGATGCGCCCTTCATCCGTGACCTGGTGAAGAAGTGCCTGCGTAACGCCTTCCCTGGCGTTTTTCTCGAAGACGCCATCAACGGCCGCAAGGCACAGGCCATGTTGAGCCGGGAGCGTTTCGACCTGGTGCTGTGCGACTGGGAAATGCCGGAAATGTCTGGCCTCGAGCTGCTGACCTGGTGCCGTGAACAGCCTGGGATGAAGACGTTGCAGTTCATCATGGTGACCAGCCGTGGCGACAAGGAGAACGTGGTGCAGGCCATCCAGGCCGGTGTTTCGGACTTCGTCGGCAAACCCTTCACCAATGAGCAGCTGCTGACCAAGGTGAAAAAGGCCTTGGCCCGTGTCGGCAAGCTCGACGTCCTGATTGGCAATGGCCGTGCGCGACTCAACCCGGCGTTCGCCAACGATTCGCTCAACGCCCTCACCGGCGGCCGCGCCGAGACCGTCAAGGCCGCCCCGGCCACCACGGCCCCGGTCGCTCGGCCGCCGGCCAGCAGTGCTGCCCCCGTCGGTCGTGGCCAGGGTCAGCTGCGCCTGGCCAGCGGCGCCCAGCCCTGTGTGATCAAGGCGCTGAGCCTCAAGGAAGCGCTGCTGGTGGTCCGCCGCGGTGAGGTGCTGCCCCAGGTTCTGGAAGGGGCCGTGCTGGACCTGGAGCAGGGCGAGCAGGCCGAGACCGCGCGCCTCAATGGCTACCTGCATGCCATCGTGGCCCTGGAGCCCAAGGCGGACAGTGACTGGCTGCAGCTGACCTTCAAGTTCGTCGACCAGGACGCGGAGAAGCTCGACTACCTGTCGCGCCTGATCGCCCGGGGCAAGGCGCAGAAGCATTTCATTCCCGGAGCGTGAGCGAGCGGCCTAGGACTGCCCAGCGGTCCTGTACCTCAGCGCTGTGTTCACCCGACCAACTGCCATTCCCGCCAGAGCCCCCGCTGCTAGTCTTCGACAGACCATAACTGTCACAATGCCACTACGATGCCTATTCATCTCCCGCTGTTCTGTGCCTTGCTCATGGCCTCGGCGTCGAGTCTGGCGATGACGCTCTACAAGACCACCGATGGCCTGGGTGTGGTTACGTATTCGTACCAACCCACCCCGGGCGCCAGGGCCTTCGTTTTGCGTGAACAGAGGGTCGAGCGCCTGGACGACCAGGTGCGCCTGCAGGCCACTGGGGTCGAGGGGGGCGTGCGTTTCTCGGCACGCAATGACCTGTTTTCGCCGGTCGAGGTGGAGCTGCGGCTTGAGCGCCTGGGCAATGCCCAGGGCGGGACGGGGCCGCGGATCGTCAGGCGGGTGGTGGCGCCGCGCTCCAACCAGATGCTGACGGTGGTGCTGGCGCGCAAAGCCGGCGCGCCGGTCAGCTACAAGAAGAGCTTCCGCCATGCCATGGGCGATCCCGCGCAACGCCCGCAGGCGTTCCGCTATCCGCACCCCTGGCGCGGCGGACCGTTCCGCCTGGCCCAAGGCGCCAATGGCCGCTACAGCCACTTCGGACCGAAGGGCCGCTACGCCATGGACATCGCCATGCCCGAGGGCACCCCGATCATCGCGGCGCGGGGCGGCGTGGTGGTGAAGGTAGAGAACGGCCAGAGCGGGCGCGGTACGCACCCTTCCGGCAACTTCGTGAGGATTCTGCACCCCGACGGCACCATGGGCGTCTACCTGCACCTGATGCGCGGCTCGCTGGTGGTGGGCGAAGGCCAGCGGGTGGACCAGGGCGATCTACTGGCGCATTCCGGTAACACCGGCAACAGCACCGGCCCGCACCTGCACTTCGTGGTGCAGCGCAATGTCGGGCTGGCCCTGGAGTCGATTCCCTACCAGTTCGAGCGGCCGCTGGAGGGGTTGCCAGACTTCACAGCCGGCAATCCCTGAACCCCGTCGCGCGCCTGCCCGCTCAGTCGAGCTTGAGCACCTTCGCCAGGACGATCTTGGGGCCCTTCATCTTCTTGATGATGATGCGCAGGCCTTCGACTTCCAGCGCTTCCTCTTCCTCGGGTACTCGCTTGAGGGTCTCGTAGACCAGGCCTGCGAGGGTTTCCGCCTCGATATGGTCCAGATCCAGGCCGAGCAGGCGCTCGATCTTGAACAACGGCGTGTCGCCGCGGACCAACAGTTTGCCGGGCTGGTAGGCGAGGATGCCGCGCTCGGCCTTGCGGTGTTCGTCCTGAATGTCACCGACCAGCACTTCCAGCACGTCTTCCATGGTCAGGTAGCCGATCACCTTGCCATCGGCCTCCTCGACCAGCACGAAGTGCGCGCCGCCCTTGCGGAACTGCTCCAGCAGCTGCGACAGCGGCATGTGCCGGGACACGCGCTCGAGCGGCCGGGTGAGCTCGCTGAGGTCGAGCGTCTCGGGGATATGGTCCAGCTCGGCCAGCTCCAGCAGCAAGTCCTTGATGTGCAACAGACCGATGTATTCGCCGCGTTCGTTGTCGAATACCGGGTAGCGGCTGAACTTGTGCCGGCGGAACATCCCGAGGGTTTCCTTGAGTGGCGCGTGGGCATCGAGGCTGACCATGTCTTCGCGGGAGTTGGCCCAGTCGACGACTTCCAGCTCACCCATTTCCACGGCCGAGGCCAGCACGCGCATGCCCTGGTCGCTTGGATCCTGGCCACGGCTGGAATGCAGGATCAGCTTGAGTTCTTCGCGGCTGTAATGGTGCTCATGGTGCGGCCCGGGCTCGCCTTGGCCAGCGATGCGCAGGATGGCGTTGGCGCTGGCGTTGAGCAGGTAGATGGCCGGGTACATGAGCCAGTAGAACAGGTACAGCGGCACGGCCGTCCACAGCGACAGCAGTTCGGGTTTGCGGATTGCCCACGACTTGGGCGCCAGCTCGCCAACGACGATATGCAGGTAGGAGATCACGAAGAACGCGGTGAAGAAGGACACGGCCTTGATCACCTCGGGCGTATTGACGCCAACGGCCTCCAGCAGCGGCTCCAGCAGGTGGGCGAAGGCCGGCTCGCCGACCCAGCCGAGGCCGAGCGAGGCGAGGGTGATGCCCAGCTGGCAGGCCGAAAGATAGGCATCCAGCTGGTTGTGAACCTTGCGCAGGATGCTGCCTCGCCAGCCATGCTGCTCGGCGATCGACTCGACCCGGGTCGAGCGCAGCTTGACCATGGCGAACTCGGCCGCCACGAAGAATCCATTGAGCAGCACCAGGAACAGTGCAAAGAGAATCATGCCGAAATCGGCAAAAAGAGACGTGAAGCTGATACCAGGGGAAGGGTCCATGATGGGGTTTTACGGGGTCCGTCTTCAGGGAATAGGAAAAAAGCGGTGCCAGTATGGGCTGGCACAGGAGAGCCAATGTAGCGGCTGACGCCGCAATTGCAAAGGGCTGTGGCTCAGGAGCTCGCGCGGGGTGCGATTTGCGTCGGGGCGAAATGGCAGGTGAAGGTGCTGCCGTGGCCCGGTACGCTGCTGATCTCCAGGCGCGCGCGGTGGCGCAACAGTACATGCTTGACGATGGCAAGGCCCAGGCCGGTGCCGCCGGTGTTGGAGGCGCGGCTGGAGTCGACCCGATAGAAACGCTCGGTCAGGCGCGGCAGGTGCTTGGGGTCGATGCCGATGCCCGAGTCCTGCACGCTCAAGTGCGCGCCTTGGTCGTCGGACCACCAGCGGATGCGGATCTGGCCTTCATCCTGGGTGTACTTGACGGCATTGAACACCAGGTTGGAGAACGCGCTGCGCAGTTCCGCCTCGCTGCCCTTCAGCCGCACACCCGGCTCGGCATCCAGGGTGATGTGCTGGTTGCGTTGACCGGAGAGGGCCTGGGCATCGCTTTTCACCGACTGCAGCAAGGTTTCGACGACCACCGGCTGGTTGTCCGAGGGGTAGTCGGTGGCTTCGAGCTTGGCCAGCAACAGCAGGTCGTTGAGCAGGGTCTGCATGCGCTCGCCTTGTTGCTGCATCTGTTGCAGGGCCCGGGTCCAACGTGGGTTGACCGCTTCGACATTGTCCAGCAGGGTCTCCACGTAGCCGGTGATCACCGTCAGCGGCGTGCGCAGCTCGTGGGAGACGTTGGCGATGAAGTCCTTGCGCATCTGTTCGAGCTGGTGGATACGGGTCACGTCGCGCACCAGCATCAGGTGCTCGTTGTTGCCATAGCGGGTGATGTGCAGCTGCACCCGCAGGCGGTCATTGATTGGCGAGGGGATTTCCAGCGGCTCGAGGTGGTTTTCCTGCTCGAAATACTCTTTGAAACGTGGGTGGCGAACCAGGTTGGTCACCGGCTGGCCCCCATCCTGAGGGGTCTTGAGGCCAAGCAGGGTCTCCGCGGCGCGGTTCCACCACTCCAGATTGCCCTGGCTGTCGAGCATGATCACCGCATCGCGCAGGGCCGCGGTGGATTCCTGCACCCGGTCGATCACGGCCTGCAGGCGCCCGCGCACGCGCTGATCGCGGCGTTGCAGGTGATAGATGCTGTCGAACACTTCGCCCCACAAGCCGTAGCCGTCGGGCGGGGCCTGGTCGGGTTGGTGATGGCGTAGCCAGTCGTGCAGGCGTAGCAGCTGCTTGAGGGTCCATCCCAGGTAGATCGCCAGACCCAAGGCCAGGCTCCAGCCATAAAAGCCCGTGACCAGTCCGGCCAGCAGGCAGACGCTGACCAGCAGGAGCAGGTGACGAATCAGGGTCGCGTGCCAGTTCTGGTTCAATTTACGGTCCTTCGCATCAGCCCCAAGACTTCTCAGCTGCAAGCTTCAAGCTTCAAGTTTGAAGCGGATCGGTGGTGTTACGGGTTCTTGCTTACAAGCCGGACACTGCAGAGGCGGAGCATGCCATCGGCTTTTTCTTGCCGCTTGCCGCTTGCCGCTCAACCAGCCTCAGCCCTTGGTGGAAAAGCGGTAGCCGGTGCCCCGCACGGTTTGTACCAGATTTTCGTACGCTTCACCCAGCGCCTTGCGCAGGCGACGGATATGCACGTCCACGGTGCGCTCCTCGACATAGACGTTGCCGCCCCAGACCTGGTCGAGCAGTTGTCCGCGGGTGTAGGCGCGTTCCTGGTGGGTCATGAAGAACTGCAGCAGGCGGTATTCGGTGGGACCCATCTCGGCCGGCTTGCCGTCGATGGTCACGCGGTGACTGATCGGATCGAGCAGCAGGCCGCCGACTTCGATGGGCGCTTCGTTGTCGCTGGGGCCGGCGCGGCGCAGCACGGCCTTGAGCCTGGCCACCAGTTCACGGGGCGAGAATGGCTTGGTGATGTAGTCGTCGGCACCGACTTCCAGGCCCTGGATCTTGTTGTCTTCCTCGCCCTTGGCGGTGAGCATGATGATCGGGATATCGCCGGTCAGCTCATCGCGCTTGAGCCGGCGGGCCAATTCGATGCCCGAGGTGCCCGGTAGCATCCAGTCGAGCAGGATCAAGTCTGGCTTGCGGTCGACGATGATGGCGTGGGCCTGCTGTGAGGTTTCCGCTTCGAGGCAGTCATAGCCGGCCATTTCCAATGCGACGGCGATCATCTCGCGGATGGGCGCTTCGTCGTCAACGATCAGAATGTTTCTGCCTACCATGCTTGATACCTCTCCCAGGAACTGTGTCTTGGTCCGCATTAGATAACGGAATTATTGCAGTCGTGTGACAGGTCGTGGACCGTCGTAGCAACAACCGGTTGCTGAGCTAGGCTTTAAATCCCACCTCCAATGAAAACGGTGAGTCCAATGACACGAAACACGCTGAGCTGGATGGCTCTTTTCGCGGTGCTGGCGCTGCCGGGAGTGGCGTCTGCCGACCCTGCCGAGGAAAAGAACGGCGTATGGGTCGACGATGCCGGCATGACCCTCTACACCTTCGACAAGGATGCCGAGAACAAGTCCATGTGCAACGGTGAATGTGCCAAGAACTGGCCGCCACTGTTGGTCAAGCCGGCCGCGGAAAAGGCCGAGGGCAAGTGGTCGCAGGTCCGGCGCGATGACGGTGCCATGCAATGGGCCTACGACGGCAAGCCGTTGTACACCTTCATCAAGGACAAGACGGCCGGCGAGACCACCGGCGATGGGGTGAAGGATGTCTGGCACGTGGCCAAACCTTGAGTGAAGGACCGCTCCGCGGCCATCGCGCGCCGTAATGGTCGCGATGGGCCGTGAGGCGGTCTCGTGGATCACCGCAACGCGTAATCCAGCAGCACCCCGATGAACACCAGCATGCCCGCCCAATGATTGTGCAAGAAAGCCTTGAAGCAGGATTCGCGGTCCAGGCGTCGGGTCGACCAATACTCCCAGGCAAAGCACAACGCCGCGCCGACCAGGCCCAGGTGGAACCAGCCGCCGAGTTCGAAACGGCTGCCGGCCAGTAGCAGGCACCCCAGCGACAGCATCTGCAAGGTCAGGATGATGGCGCGGTCGGCGGTACCGAAGAGGATGGCGGTGGATTTCACGCCGATCTTCAGGTCGTCGTCGCGATCGACCATCGCATAGTAGGTGTCATACCCCACGGTCCACAGCAGGTTGGCGATGTACAGCAGCCAGGCACTGGCCGGCAGCTCGCCGCCGGCCGCGGTGAAGGCCATGGGGATGCCCCATGAGTACGCGGCGCCCAGGACTACCTGCGGGTAGTAGGTGTAGCGCTTCATGAAGGGATAGCAGGCCGCCAGCGCCACGGCGCCGAACGACAGCCAGACCGTGCGGCTGTTGGTGCACAGCACGAGCAGAAAACTCACAGCCACCAGAATGGCGAACAACGCCAACGCCTCGCGGGGCCTGATCCGGCCACTGGCCAGCGGGCGGTCGGCGGTGCGCTTGACGTGGCCATCGACCTTGCGGTCGGCGAAGTCGTTGATGGCGCAGCCAGCCGCGCGCATGAGTACCACGCCGAGGCCGAAGATCAGCACGTTGGCCAGGGTAGGGGAGCCTGCGCCGGCGATCCACACCGCTGACAGGGTCGGCCAGAGCAGCAGGTAGATGCCGATCGGGCGGTCCATGCGGCTGAGCTGGATGAAGTCCCAGGCCCGGGGGTGCAAGCGATTGAGCGACTTGAGCAAGTCCAGGTACATCAATGCGTCTCCTTGACAGCCGCCTGCCACAGCGGTGGCAGGAACACCTCGGCAACCAGCACGCTCAGGCCGTCGCGCTCGAAGCGCGAACGCCGGCCCCAAAGGCCCTCTTGTGCCGCGTCGGCTGGCAACCACTGTCCTGGATAACGGCACACTTCGATGGGATGGCGGACAAAGGCCTGGTCACAAAACAGTAATTCGCCCAGCGAGCGGCTGCCGAGGGTTTCGAGGTCCAGGCCGCCGCGCAGCAAGGCGCTGCGGGCCGCCACGCTGCGGGCGAAGACCCAGGCCTGGCCGTGGCCCTTGAGGTACACCTCGCGGACCCAGCCTTCTGCGCCCGGTGCCAGGCCAAGCGCCTGGCACTCGTCGTCGCGCAAGGCTTGCCAGCCTTCGAACAGCGGCGTCACGGTGAAGTGGTCGGCGGACAGGCGGGTCAAGCGGCGGGTCAGGGACCCCTGGTCGAAGAGCCAGTCGAGGGTCGAAGGGTCGACGTCATTGCCCAACTGGGCATACGGCAGCCACGCTAGGGGGGCTGCTGGCGAGGTTTCGTACGGCACGTTAGGTATGCTGTTACAGGCCAGAGAGGTGGCGAGCTTAGCATGTTTGCCCCGACTGCTTGCATACTGCTGGCAGGGCCAGTACAAAGCCCTGGCGCCAGAGGTTGCTCATGCGAAAGCGGCCATGTCCAAGCCTGTGTCTGTTCGAGGAAACGTGATGAAGAAGTGGCAGTGTATTGTTTGTGGCCTGATCTACGACGAGGCCCAAGGGTGGCCGGATGACGGTATCGCGCCGGGGACCCGCTGGGAAGATGTACCTGAAGACTGGCTCTGTCCGGACTGCGGCGTCGGCAAGAGCGACTTCGAGATGATCGCCATCGGCTGATCGCATCACCCCCTTGAGATAAGGAAGCACGACATGACGTCCCCCGTGGTTATCATCGGTACCGGCCTTGCCGGCTACAACCTGGCCCGTGAATTTCGCAAGCTCGATAACCAGACGCCGCTGCTGCTGATCACCGCCGATGACGGTCGCTCCTACTCAAAGCCCATGCTGTCCACCGGTTACGCCAAACACAAGGACGCCGACAGCCTGTGCATGGCCGAGCCAGGCGCCATGGCCGAGCAGCTCAAGGCCGAGATTCGCACCCACACCCGTATCAGCGGTATCGACCCAGGCCACAAGCGCCTGTGGATCGGCGAGGAACAGGTGCCTTATCGCGACCTGATCCTGGCCTGGGGCGCGCAGACCGTGCAGGTACCGGTGGAGGGCGATGGCGCCGATGCGGTCTATCCCATCAATGATCTGGAGGACTACGCCCGCTTCCGTGCCGCCGCCGCAGGCAAGCGGCGCGTGCTGATCCTCGGTGCCGGCCTGATCGGCTGCGAGTTCGCCAACGACATGCGTTCGGGAGGCTTCGAGGTCGACGTCGTCGCCCCGTGCGAGCAGGTCATGCCGACATTGCTGCATCCTGCCGCAGCGGCGGCGGTCCAGGCTGGCCTGGAAGGGCTCGGCGTACGTTTTCATCTGGGGCCGGTGCTGACCCGCTTGCAGCGCATCGGCGAGGGGCTGGAGGCGCACCTTTCCGATGGTAGCGTGGTCGCCTGTGATCTGCTGGTGTCGGCCATCGGCTTGCGCCCGCGCACCGACCTTGCGGCCGCGGCGGGGTTGCAGATCAACCGCGGGGTGGTGGTCGACCGGCAGCTGCGCACTTCCCACGCCAATATCTTTGCCCTGGGAGATTGCGCCGAGGTGGATGGCCTGAACCTGCTGTACGTCATGCCGCTGATGGGCTGCGCGCGGGCGCTCGCTCAGACCCTGTGCGGCAACCCGACCGCCGTCGCCTATGGCCCGATGCCGGTGACCGTGAAAACGCCCGCTTGCCCGTTGGTGGTATCGCCACCGCCACAAGGATACGAAGGCACCTGGCAGGTCGACGGCCAGGGCGCGGACCTCAAGGTGCTCTGCCACGACGCCGAGGGCAAGCTGCTGGGCTATGCCCTGACGGGCGCGGCGGTCCTGGAGAAGCTGGCGCTGAATCGCCAGCTACCGCCGTTGATGGCGTGAACGGCAGGCGTTCTGTCGGATTTCCCCTGTTGTTGCCGCAACATTGGCCACCCAGGCACTGGCGCGGCCCTGGGCGGCGTGCCATTCTCATTCCGGTCTGCCGCAGTTTAGAGCCTGCGGTGCCTTGAGCGCTGCTCCGAGGGGCAGCACGGCATAACAACAAAAAATCCCGTCAAAGAGGCTTTACTATGCGTAAACCAGAACTCGCCGCCGCCATCTCTGAAAGTGCCGATATGACCAAGGAGCAGGCCAACCGCGTCCTCAATGCCATCCTGGAAGAAATCACGGGTGCGCTCAACAGGAAGGACAGCGTCACGCTGGTCGGCTTCGGCACGTTCCTCGGGCGCCACCGCGGTGCGCGGACCGGCAAGAATCCTCAGACCGGCGAACCGGTAAAGATCAGGGCCTCCAACACCGTCGCCTTCAAGCCTGGCAAGTCCCTCAAGGATGCCGTCTCAGGCCAAGACACCGCCGGCAGCCAATCCGCTGCCGCCGCCAAATCCTCCACTGCCGGCAAGACCGCCGCGAAGGCAAAGAGCGCCAAGTAGGGCCTCTGACGACACCCCCTATAGCGCGAACGGGCACCTTCAGGTGCCCGTTGTGTTTATTGCCTGGCAAGCCCCCGCGCCGGCACCGAAGTGCAGGGGATGAGTAAGTAGCAATCGTTCGCCAAAAGGCTAGAATGCTCGACTCAGTCACTTTTTCGCCGAGGCGCGTGCATGAAGTTTCGCTTTCTTCTCTGGGCCATGGGGTTGCTGATGGCCAGGGCCAGCCGCAATAACCCAGCTTTCCAGCAGCAGCTGCAGGACAAGGACCTGGTGTTCCAGATGCAGACGCTCGATGGCAAGGTTGCCCGGCACTTCATCGTCAAGGACCTGCGCATCAGCAGCAAGGGCGGCCTGCATCCCCAGCCGGCCTTCGCCATTGCATTCAGCGACCCGGCCTATGGCTTCGCCACGTTGCAGGCCAGCAACAAGCAGTTGGCCTTCATGCAAGGGATTCAGGACAAGCGCATCCACATCAAGGGCAACCCGGCGCTGGTGATCTGGTTTCAGGGCCTGATGAAATACCTCAAGCCGCGCAAAAACGCCTGAACATTGGACTCAGTGCGGGTTGAATTGTGACGCCAGCTCGCGCAGCAATGCCTCGGCCTGCAGTACCTTGTCGACCACCGCATGGGCTTTCTCGCGGCTCAGTCCGACGCGCTCGAGCAGCTCGTCGCTGATCGGCGCCTCGGGGCCCGCGCCAATGCCGCGCGAGCGCAACAGGCGCAAGGCCAGGCACAGCAGGTTGGGGAAGACGGCGTGCTCACCATTGTAGGACGGGTCGTGCTGGAAGCGCAGCGCGGTGGTCAGTTCCGGCGGCATGTCCCACAGGCCCATCAGCCAGGCACCGATCTGTTCGCGGCTGATGCCCAGCAGGTGCTGCTCGACGTAGGTGTGGCACAGATGCGGGTTGACCTCCAGGTGGCGGCAGATCAGCGAGAAGTGCGGCGGGAACACATGGGCCAGAAGCAGGTAGCCGAAGTTGTGCAGCAGCCCGGCCAGGTAGGTCAGCCCGACCTCGGGGCGCTCGCCGCGCGGCATGGCGCGGGCCAGGCCCTCGATGACCGCGGCGGTGTAGATCGACTGTCGCCAATAGGGCGTGGCCTGTTGTGGTTGGTCCTTGGGCAGGCTCACGGTCTTGCCCAGGGCCAGGCCAAGCGCCAGGTTGATGACCAGGTCGAAGCCCAGCACCCGCACAATGGCATCTTCCACCGAGCGGATCTTGCCGGGTGAGGCGTAGTAGGGAGAGGCCGCCCAGCTCACTACCTGGGCGGCCAGGGCCGGATCGGTCTCGACGACGCTGGTGATATCGTCGATGCTGGCGTTGGGGTCGGCCCGCAGCTTGACGATCTTCTGCGCGGTGTCGGCCAGGGGTGGAATTTCGATGGTCTGCTCCAGGCGTTGCTGGATGCGTCTTGCGGTAAAGGCCTGGACGGCCTGGGTGATCTCTTCGCGGTCGTCGTGGGGACGGTCGAGGTTGGGGCGGATGGCCTGGATTGGCTCACCGAAACTGCCGGCGCTGGCCTTGCTCAACAGCTTCCTGAACTCATCGCGGTCGAATTCCAGCCATAGGCCGGGCTGACCCGACTGGATCAGCAGCTTGTCGGCCTTGAGCAGATCGCCCTCATAAAGGCAGGGGGAGCTGGTCAGTGCCGGAATCGCGGGTAGGCTTTTCAGGCCATGCTTGTCGAGCATTTGCTTCAAGCGTGCCAGCGGCACCGCCACGAGCCTGCGGCCGGTAAGCTCGGTCAGGTGCTTGAGGTCCAGTAGCTGGCTCTGCGGGAACAGCACCATCAGCGCGCCGACCTCGTCGTCGAGCAGAATCGCCTGGACCTTGGCGGCAGCTGGCAGTTGCGACTGCTCGGGCACTTCGCGGTAAGCGACCCCGAGCTTTTCGAGCAACAGCCGGATGACAGACGGAGCGTGCGGGGTTGCGGCGTCCAGGGCAACTTCAGTCATGGTCTGTATCCAAATTCTTCAACAATCGCACAGTATAGCCAGCTCCATCGGATACGGGTTTCGTTCCAGGACCGGCGTCACACCTGACCATACTGCTGTCCATGGCGCAGCCAGCGGTCGAGCAGCGGGCTGACATGCTCCGGCCAGCGCGCGATCAAGGCCTGGGCGGCATCGCGCACGGCAGGCAGCAAATCGGCATCACGCATCAGGTCGGCAACCTTGAACTGTAGCAGGCCGGTTTGCCGGGTCCCGAGCATTTCGCCAGGCCCGCGCAGCTCCAGGTCCTTTTCGGCGATGACGAAACCATCGTTGGTTTCGCGCATGATCCCCAGGCGTTCGCGACCGATCTGCGACAAAGGCGGGTGGTAGAGCAGTACGCAGTGGCTGGCCGCGCTGCCCCGGCCGACGCGCCCGCGTAGCTGGTGCAGCTGGGCCAGGCCAAGGCGCTCGGGGTTCTCGATGATCATCAGGCTGGCATTGGGCACATCCACGCCGACCTCGATCACGGTGGTGGCGACCAGCAGCTGCAGACGGCCTTCCTTGAACTCGGCCATCACCGCGGCCTTTTCGGCCGGCTTCATGCGCCCGTGGATCAGGCCGACGCGCAGCTCGCCGAGGGCGCTGCCGAGGTCCTCGTAGGTGCTTTCGGCCGCCTGGCAGGTCAGCTCTTCGGACTCTTCGATCAAGGTGCAGACCCAATAGGCCTGGCGACCTTCCGCACAGGCGGCGCGGACGCGTTCAACCACTTCGAAGCGACGGCTGTCGGCGACCAGCACCGTGTTGACCGGGGTGCGCCCGGGGGGCAACTCGTCAAGAACCGAGGTGTCCAGGTCGGCATAGGCACTCATGGCCAGGGTCCGCGGGATCGGCGTGGCGGTCATGATCAGCTGGTGTGGGCAGAGCTGGCCATTCACCCCTTTCTGTCGCAGGGCCAGTCGCTGCTGGACGCCGAAGCGGTGCTGCTCGTCGATGATCGCCAGGGCCAGGCGCTTGAACTTCACCTCTTCCTGGAACAGCGCATGGGTGCCGACCACCATGGGCACGCCCTCGGCGATCTGCTCCAGGGCAGCGGCGCGGGCCTTGCCCTTGAGCTTGCCGGCCAACCACGCGACCTCGATCCCCAGCGGTTCCAGCCAGCGTTTGAAGGTGATGAAGTGTTGTTCAGCGAGAATCTCGGTCGGCGCCATCAACGCGACCTGGTAGCCGGCTTCCAGGGCCTGCAGCGCGGCCAGGGCCGCCACTACGGTCTTGCCCGCGCCAACATCGCCTTGGACCAGGCGCATCATGGGTTCTGGCTGGCTGAGGTCGTAGGCGATCTCGTTGCCGACCCGTTGCTGGGCACCGGTCGGGGTGAAACCCAGATTGGCCAGGTACTGGGCGGGCAGGCGGCTGGCTTTGGCCAGGACTGGCGCGCGCAAGGTACGCAGGCTCTCGCGCAGGCGTTGCTGCGAAAGCTGGTGGGTCAGCAGCTCCTCGAAGGCCAATCGGTACTGGGCCCAGTGCTGGCCTTCGGCGAGCTCGTCGAGGTCGGCATCGGCGGGTGGGTTGTGCAGGTAGCGGATGGCAGCGTCCAGCGGTGCCAGCTGGTAGTCCCGGGCCATTTCGTCAGGCAGCCAGTCAGGCAGGCTGCGCGGACCCAGCATGGCCAGGCTCTGCTGGCAGAGCAGACGCAGTCTTTGCTGGGTCAGCCCTTCGGTGGTCGGGTAGATCGGTGTCAGGGTCTGTTCGACCGGTGAGGCTGGCTCGTCGCCGTTGAGCGCGCGGTACTCGGGATGATAGATCTCCAGGCCCGAGGCACCCGGCCGTGCTTCCCCGTAGCAGCGCACATGGGTGCCTCGCTTGAGGCCCTCCTTCTGCGCGTTGCTGAAATGATAGAAGCGCAGGCTGAGCACGCCGGTGCCATCACCTAGGCGCACCACCAGGCTGCGGCGCTTGCCCATCACCACGTCGGTGCCGCTGACCACACCCTCGATCACTGCATCCTGGCCAGGACGCAGGGCTCCGATGGGCACCACTCGGGTACGGTCCTGATAACGCAGGGGCAGGTGGAACAGCAGGTCCTGAAGGTTTTCCAGGCCCACTTTGGCGAGCTTTTCGGCCATGGCGTCGCCCACGCCCTTGAGTTCGGTGACGGCTACCCTCGACAACTCGGTCATGAGGCAGGCCTACTGGTCCGCCGGCGATTTGGCGACCGAGCACAGGCGGATCGAGTCGGCCAGGATCTCGATGGCCTTGGGCCGCGGAAAGCTGGCGCGCCAGGCGATGGCCACGGTGCGAAAGGGCGTGGGCGGAGTCAGCGGACGCACTTCGATCACGCCCGGCGCGTAGTGGTGGCTGTGCACGGCCGACAGCGGCAGGATCGACACCCCCAGGCCAGACGCGACCATGTGGCGAATGGTTTCCAGAGAACTGGATTCGACCGTGGTGTGCTTGGCGCCCTCGCTGCCCTTGACCAGGGTCGGGCAGGCTTCCAGGACCTGGTCACGGAAGCAGTGGCCCTCACCGAGCAGCAGCAGACTCTTGTCGTTGAGCATGGACGCATCGATGGTTTCCTTCTGGGTCCAGGGATGCTCGCTGGGCATCAGCATGCAGAACGGCTCGTCGTACAACGGCAGGGTCAGCACGTCGGCTTCGTTGAACGGCAGGGCGATGATGATCGCGTCCAGTTCGCCGTTACGCAGCTTTTCGCGCAGCACGTGGGTAAAGTTTTCTTCGATGTACAGCGGCATCTGCGGGGCGACCCGGTGCAGTTGCGGAATCAGGTGTGGGAACAGGTAGGGGCCGACGGTATAGATGGCGCCGACCTTCAGCGGGGCGGTCAGCTGGTTCTTGCCAGCCTGAGCCAGTTCGCGAATGCCCTGGGCCTGTTCCAGGACCTTTTGCGCCTGGGCAACGATGCTTTCGCCGACCGGCGTCAGGCGCACCGCGCTCTTGCTGCGTTCGAAGATCAGTACGCCCAGTTCGTCCTCCAGCTTTTTCACGCCGACCGACAGGGTCGGCTGGCTGACATGGCAGCGTTCGGCAGCGTGGCCAAAATGCTGCTCCTGGGCGAGGGTGACGATATAGCGAAGTTCTGTGAGGGTCATAACGTGCGTCCATGAAGTTGCGGCCCCAGCATAGCGGCTGCAATCGATAGACGCACGTTATCAGACTTACCGAGGTGTGACAGATCCAAGTGTCAACGTCTATCCAGCGAGTAGACGAAGGGGGCTACCACTTCAATGCTGCCATTGTTCAACAGCTCCTGCGGAGGCTTGGGTACCGGCTGCGCTTTGCGGATCATTTCCAGCGTGGCGCGATCCAGTGCCGCACTGCCCGAACCGCCGGCCAGTGAATAGGACAGGATCTTGCCTTCGCCATCGACCACGAAGCGTAGGCGGTTGATACCTTGCAGCCCGCGGCGACGAGCGTCTTCCGGATAGCGCTTGTACTTGGCCAGATGACGCAGCAGGTCGCTCTGCCAGGTCGGCAGGGCGTTGCTGTTGGACGCAATGCTCGGCGCCGGTGCTGCGGACTTCTGCGGTGGCGCGTTGCTTGGCGGCGTGTCGACCACTTCCTCGGCCGGTGGCTTCTCCTGCGGTGGCTCAGGCTTCTTCTCAGGCTTGGGCGGCTGAGGCTTGGCCTTGGGCTTGACCGGCTTGGCAACGGCGATCTTCGGTTTCGGGGCCTCGACCAGCTTGGGCAGCGGCGGCTCTTCGACCGGTGCTGGCGGCTGGGGCGTGACCACCTTGGGGGGGGGAGGTGGTGCGGGCTCAGGCAGCGGTGCCAGTTCGACCATCATGGCTGCCGGGGGCAGCTCGACGGCCTGTGGCACCGACCAATCGAGCATGAGCAGCACAGCGACGGCATGCAGTCCCAGCACGATGGCCAGGCTACCGCTGTAACGCGCCAGGTTACGCCGCGTCTTTGTCATTTCTTGGCTGCCGTCTCGAGTCCGACCAGGCCGACCTTGAGGTAGCCAGCCGCGCGCATGGTGTTCATCACTTCCATCAGGTCACCGTAATCCACGCCTTTGTCAGCCTGGAAGAAGATGGTGGTCTCCTTGTCACCCTTGGTCTTGGCATCGAGCATGGCGCCAAGCTGGTCGGCTTGTGGCACCTGGTCGTCGCCGACGTAGAGCTTCTGGTCGGCCTTGACGCTGACGAACACCGGCTTCTCCGGTCTGGGCGCGGGCTTGGCGGTCGAGGCCGGCAGGTCGACCTTGATATCGACCGTGGCCAATGGGGCGGCGACCATGAAGATGATCAGCAGCACCAGCATCACGTCAATAAAGGGCGTGACGTTGATTTCGTGGTTTTCGGCGAGGTCGTCGCCACCTTCGTTAAGGTGCAGGCCCATGACTTACCCCACTTTCACCATGTGCGGGGCGGATCGCTCGCCGGACTGATGGTCCAGGTCGCGGCTTACCAGCAACAAGACCTGCGCCGACGCGTCCGAGACCTGCGCCTTGTAGCCGGCGATGGAACGGGCGAAGACGTTGTAGATGACCACGGCCGGGATAGCGGCGACCAGGCCCAGGGCCGTGGCCAGCAGGGCTTCGGCGATGCCGGGGGCAACGACGGCCAGGTTGGTGGTCTGGGTCTTGGCGATGCCAATGAAGCTGTTCATGATGCCCCAGACGGTGCCGAACAGACCGACGAACGGTGCGGTGGAACCGATGGTGGCCAGCACGCCGGTGCCGTTGCTCATGTTGCGGCCGCTCGCGGCCACCAGGCGCTCCAGGCGGAAGCTGACGCGCTCCTTGATGCCTTCCTTCTCGCGGGTGTTGGCCGACAGGCGCATTTCTTCAAGCGCGTCGTGCACCAGCAAGTGGGCCAGGGTGCCCTCCTTGTTGGAGGCTTCGCTGGCTTCTTTCAGGCTGGCGGACTTCTTCAACGCGGCGATTTCGCCACGCAGGCGACGCTTGGCGCCCAGCAGCTCGAAGCCCTTGGCGATCCAGATGGTCCAGGTGATGATCGAGGCGATGGCCAGGCCGATCATGACGATCTTGACCACGATGTCGGCGTTCTTGTACATGCCCCACGGGGACAGGTCGTGGGCCATGCCTAGGGTGGTGTCTTCGACCAGGGCCTGGGTGTTTTCGTCGACAGCCGGGGCAGGCGTTGCATTCACGCCGGGCGCGGCGCCTTCAACGGACGGCGCGGGCGCTGCGTTATCAGCCGGCGTGGTGCCTGGCGCGGCAGGCGCCGCGGCGACGATTGGCGCATTGGCTGCCGGGGCGACAGGCTCATCGGCCATCGCAGCGGGGGCCAGTACCAGGCTGAACATCAGCGCGGCAATAGCGCGCCAGGTGCGCGACGTGGTTGGCGAAGCGGAGGGTTGATTGCGTGTCATGCTGGCCGGACCTGATGAAGAAGAAGAGTGAATGTCCTTCAAGGCCTCGAGACAGGCCGAGAACAAATAGGGCGCCATTATTGCAATTAATTCTTGTTAGCAGAAGTAATAAAGTTACTTTTTTTAACCTTTGACTGGCCGTTCATCGCTGGATCCGGCTAGGCTGAACCTTTGGCCAAGAGAGTCTAGGGATGTCTGCGCACACTGCATTGATCGTCGGCTGTGGGGATATTGGCGGTCGCCTGGCCCAGCAATTACAGGCTTGTAACTGGCAGGTCAGCGGCTTGCGGCGGTCGATCGAGCACCTGCCGCAGGGCGTGCGGCCAATCGCGGCCGACCTGTCCGATCCTGTCTGTCCGGCTGCCTGGCCAGTCGATACGCCCGACTACCTGGTGTACTGCGTGGCCGCCAGCGAGCATGACGAGGCAGGCTACCAGGCCGCCTATGTCGAAGGCCTGCGCAATGTCCTGCGCTGGCTCGAAGAGAAGGGCCAGCGGCCGCGGCGGCTGCTGTTCGTGTCCAGCAGCAGCGTGTTTGGCCAGCAGGATGGCGAGTGGATCGACGAGACCGCCGCCACCGCGCCGCAAGGTTATTCGGGCCGGGTCATGCTCGAAGCCGAGCGCTTGGCCCTGGACAGTTCGGTGCCTGCCACCCTCGTTCGCCTGACCGGCATCTATGGGCCGGGACGTGAATGGTTGCTGAGCCAGGTGCGCCAGGGGTATCGCGTGGTCGAGGAGCCACCTTTGTATGGCAATCGCATTCACGCCGATGACGCGGCGGGCCTGCTGGCCTTCCTGCTACAGGCCGATGCCCGCGGGGTGGCGCTGCAGGATTGCTATATAGGTGTCGATGACGCGCCAGCCCCGCTGACCGAGGTGGTGGCGTGGTTGCGTGAATACATGGGTGTCACCGCATGGTCCGACCAGCAGCGCGTGCGCCGCACCGGCAGCAAGCGCTGCAGCAACGCCCGGGCCCGGGCGTTGGGGTGGGTACCGCAGTATTCCAGTTACCGAGAAGGCTATGCTGCCATTCTTGAAAGGGCGAGTTGAGGCATGACGGGCCGACGTCGGGGTTAAGGCTCAGTCGCGCTCAAGCACCCACTGGCGAGGGCCTGGCGCCAGCTGTGGCATCTCGTCGGCGCGGGCGCTGTTCAGCGCCGCGAAGATCTCCAGGGTGTCGCCGTCCCGCTTGAAGATCCATGGGCTGCCCTGCTGGTTACGCTCCAGCCAGAGGCTGTCGTGTTCGCCGCTGATGCTGGCGCAGTCGCCCGCCAGGCAGAGCGCATAACGGTTCAAGTCCGCCAGCCCATCGACACTGCCGTTGTCGCCAAAGCGCACCAGGCCACCCTTGCCCGGTCCTTCGACGATCTTCCAGTCACCGCCCAGATAGGCGCCATACAGGGCCTTCTCGAACGTGGTACCGACCGGGGCGTCTGCCGGAGCCGGCGCCTGGGCTTTCTCGAAGGACTGCTGCGCAGTGCTGTCGCGGCTAGCCTGGACCAGTTCATCGCCGTCCAGGGAAAGCTGTTCGGTATGATCGCCACCAAAGGCCACTTGCCAATGCTTCTGGTCGGCGCTCAATTGGCCTTCGACCACGTCGAAACCGTTGCTGAAGGTGGCGCGCTGGTTGGCCACGTCGACCTTCCATTCGAAATTCGGGCCATTGCTGGCCAGGGCCTGGCGCAGGCTCACGCCCTTGGCGGCGGCTTCGATGGCGTTCTGGTTGATCCAGGTGCCGTTGTAGTCTTCGGGTTTGTGGCTGGCGCAGCCGCCCAGTAGCAGGGCTGCCAGCGAGAGGGTCAGTGCGTGACGCATGAGGAGGCCTTCAGGAAGGGCGGTGGCGGGTATTGGAGCCCGCCACCGAGGGGCATTACTCGAGGACCAGGATGGCGTCCATTTCAACTTGCGAGCCACGCGGCAGCGCTGCCACGCCAATGGCGGCGCGTGCCGGGTAGGGTTGCTCGAAGTAGCGGCCCATGAGCTCGTTGACCTTGGCGAAATGGCTCAGGTCGGTCAGGAAGATGTTCAGCTTGACGATGTCCTTGAACGAGCCACCCGCGGCTTCGGCCACGGCCTTGAGGTTCTCGAAGACCTGCACGGTCTGGGCTTCGAAGCCTTCGACCAGCTCCATGGTGTTCGGGTCCAGTGGGATCTGCCCGGACATGTAGACGGTGTTGCCGGCCTTGATCGCCTGGGAATAGGTACCGATGGCGGCCGGGGCCTTGTCGCTGGTGATGACGGTCTTGGTCATGTTGACTCCTTGAGGTTGGCGGACTACGTACGCATCCGGGTGATACGGATCACTCCGCTCAGGGTACGCAGCTTCTTGATCACACGGGCCAGGTGCACGCGGTCGTGTACGCTGACCACCAACTGGACCACGCTGATTCGACCATCGCGTTCGTCCATGCTGATTTTCTCGATGTTGCCGTCGGCGGCATTGACGCTGCTCGCCAGCAGGGCGATCAGCCCACGCTGGTGCTCGAGCTCGACGCGCAGCTCGACATTGAACTCGCCGGTCACGTCCTTGGCCCAGGAAAGCTGCAGGCACTTTTCCGGGTTATGGCGGATTTCGCTGATGTTGCGGCAGTTTTCAAGGTGCACGACCATGCCCTTGCCGGCGGACAAGTGACCCACGATCGGGTCGCCTGGGATCGGCGTGCAGCACTTGGCGTAGCTGAGCACCAGGCCCTCGGTGCCGCGGATGGCCAGCGGGCCTTCGGGGCTTGGCAACTGCTCGCCCTCGGCGGACAGCAAGCGACGGGCGACCACGTAGGCCATGCGGTTGCCCAGGCCGATGTCCTCGAGCAAGTCTTCGGTCAGCTCCAGGCGGTATTCGTCGAGAATGGCCTGCACGCGCTCCTGCGGTATCTTGTCCAGGTTGCTGTCGAATCCGGTGAGTACCTTGTTCAGCAGGCGTTCGCCCAGGCTGATGGATTCGGAGCGGCGCTGCTGCTTGAGGGCGTGGCGAATGTGCGTGCGCGCCTTGCCAGTGACCACGAAATTGAGCCAGGCCGGGTTGGGGCGTGCCCCTGGCGCGCTGACGATCTCGACGGTCGAACCGCTCTGCAGCGGCTCGGACAGCGGTGCGAGGCGCCGGTTGATACGGCAGGCAATGCAGCTGTTGCCGACGTCGGTGTGCACCGCGTAGGCAAAATCGACGGCCGTGGAGCCTTTGGGCAGTTCCATGATCCGCCCCTTGGGCGTGAACACGTAGACCTCGTCCGGGAACAGGTCGATCTTCACGCTCTCGATGAACTCGAGCGAGTTGCCCGCGCGCTGCTGCATCTCAAGCACGCCCTTGACCCACTGGCGTGCGCGGGCGTGGCTGCCCTTGGGCTGATCGTCGTCGCTGGATTTGTACAACCAGTGCGCGGCGATGCCGTTGTTGGCCATCTCTTCCATTTCACGGGTGCGGATCTGGATCTCGATGGGCACGCCATGCATGCCGAACAGCGTGGTGTGCAGCGACTGGTAGCCGTTGGCCTTGGGAATCGCGATGTAATCCTTGAAGCGCCCGGGCAGCGGCTTGTAGAGGTTGTGCACGGCGCCGAGCACCCGGTAGCAGGTATCGACCTTGTCGACGATGATGCGGAAGGCGTAGACGTCCATGATCTCGTTGAAGGCGCGGCGCTTGCCGCGCATCTTCTTGTAGATGCCATAGAGGTGCTTCTGCCGGCCACTGACCTCGCCCTGGATGCCGTCAACGGCCAGGCAGTGCTCCAGGGACTGCTCGATCTTGTTGACCAGCTCCTTGCGGTTGCCGCGGGCGCGCTTGACCGCCTGGTAGATGCGTGCCGAACGCATCGGGTGCATGGCCTTGAAGCCCAGGTCCTCGAATTCGACGCGCACGTTGTGCATCCCCAGGCGGTTGGCGATGGGGGCGTAGATCTCGAGGGTTTCCTTGGCGATACGCCGGCGCTTCTCGCCCGACAGCACCTCGAGGGTGCGCATGTTGTGCAGGCGGTCGGCCAGCTTGACCAGGATCACGCGGATGTCGCGGGCCATGGCCATGGCCATTTTCTGGAAGTTTTCGGCCTGGGCCTCGGCCTTGGTCTCGAAGTTCATCTGGGTCAGCTTGCTGACCCCGTCGACCAGTTCGGCGACGGTCTCGCCAAATTGTGCGCTGAGCGCTTCCTTGGCGATGCCGGTGTCTTCGATCACATCGTGCAGCATGGCGGCCATCAGGCTCTGATGGTCCATGTGCATGTCGGCCAGGATGCTCGCCACCGCCAGCGGGTGGGTCACATAGGCTTCACCGCTACGGCGGCGTTGGCCGTCGTGGGCTTGTTCGGCATAGAAATAGGCTCGGCGGACCAGGTTGACCTGGTCGTTGCCGAGGTAGGTCGACAGACGATCGGCGAGGGCGTCTATGCTCGGCACAGGATGGCCTCCTGACGAGGAACGGGGACCTGCGCCATACAGCGTCGACCAGGCATGGACTTAGACGGCCTCGTTAGCCTCGTCCTCGAACGCGGCGAAGACCGGATCCTCGGTGACGATCTCTTCGGCGGCGATGAACTCGGGGGTGACGATCCCTTCGGCGATTTCACGCAGGGCGACGACGGTCGGCTTGTCGTTTTCCCACGCCACGCGCGGCTCTTTGCCGCCGGTGGCCAGCTGACGGGCACGCTTGGTAGAGAGCATGACCAGCTCAAAACGGTTATCCACGTGTTCTAGGCAATCTTCAACGGTTACGCGGGCCATGGTGTTCCTCGTAGCAAATGCGGTATACGCGTCGTCCAGAATGGGCGGGCGGACTCGATAGTTTAAAAAATCACCAGCCATTAGGGAAGCGCTGATTTCGGTCCGCCGTCGCCGACAGGCTGCGATACCAGAAGCATGACGCTGACAATACCGGCTCGCAGGCCCGCAGCACAACCACTGATCGCGCTAGCGCAGCATCGCGTCACGCAGGCGTGGAGTCAGCTCTTCGAAAAGCGTCTGCACCGAGCGCAGCGCGCGACAGTCCGGGCGAGTCAGCAGCCAGAGCTGGGTGTCGCAGCCGGGCAGGGCGTCGCTCAGTGCCTCGACACCCGGCAGCCCATTGACCATGTAGTCCGCCAGGGCCGCCACGCCCATGCCGCTGCTGACCAGTTGGGCGATGGTGGACATCCCGCTGCAGTGGTAGCGCGGGATCAGCCCAGGGAATTGCTGGTTGCGCCAGATCACCGTGGGATGGTCCTGCATGGCATCGTCCGGACCGATCCAGGGCACGCTGGCCGGTGACTCGGCGAGGCGTTGGCGAAATTCGGGTCGACCGCAGATCACGTAGGAGGTCGACCCCAGGCAGCGGCCCACCAGGTGTTCGGGCGGCGTGTTGGTCAGGCGCAGGGCAATGTCGGCATCGCGCCTGCTCAGGTTGGCGAAGGTGTTGGACGTGCCCATCTCCAGCGACAGCGCCGGGTAGTTGGGCATGAAGCTGGCCAGCGCCGGCAGCAGCAGGCTGTGCAGCACGGCCTCGGTGCAGGTCACCCGAACCGTGCCACTGACCACCTGCTCGCCGCAGGTCATGGCGATGCGCGCGGCCTCCAGGGCCTGCTCGGCGCGTTCGGCCTGCTCGGCCAGGGCCTGCGCGGTGTCGGTGGGCAGGTAACCCTTGCGGCTTTTGACGAACAGCGCCGTCCCCAGCGCTGATTCCAGTCGCCGGATGGAGCGAAACACCGTGGATACGTCGACCTTGAGCAGCTCGGCGGCCTTGGCCAGGGAGCGACCGCGTTCCAGGGCGAGGACCAGGGAGAGGTCGGCATGGGTGATCTGATATTGCATGGATGCACGCTCTGCTTGCCCAAATGCCAATGTCTGTTGCGTTGGGGCCATTTTATAGTGAAACGGCAGCCGGTAATCAATCCATCGGTTGCCACCGTTTCGTGTGGGTGCCCAAGGCCCCCAGAAACATTCCCCACGATGGGAATGAAAAAGAACAAGCATCAACCATCGCCGCCCGCGAGGCGCAAGCCTTATCCCTCCACATCGCCGCTCCATTGAAAAGCAAAGGATGTACAGCCATGTCGTCGGTCTCCCCGTGCGCCAGCTCTTCCAGCGAGATGAACGCGTTCCTGAAGGCAAATCCACAAACGCAATTCGTCGACCTGTTGATTTCCGACATGAACGGGGTGGTGCGGGGCAAGCGGATAGAGCGCGCCAGCCTGCACAAGGTCTACGAGAGGGGCATTAACCTGCCCGCTTCCCTATTCGCCCTGGACATCAATGGGTCCACCGTCGAGAGCACGGGCCTTGGCCTGGACATTGGCGATGCCGACCGGATCTGCTATCCCATTCCCGGCACCCTGTCCTTCGAGCCCTGGCAGAAGCGTCCGACCGCGCAGCTGCTGATGACCATGCACGAACTCGATGGCCGGCCATTCTTCGCCGATCCGCGCGAAGTACTGCGCCAGGTGGTGAGCAGGTTCGACGACATGGGCTTGCAGATCTGCGCCGCCTTCGAGCTGGAGTTCTACCTGATCGACCAGGACAACCTCAATGGACGCCCGCAGCCACCGCGCTCGCCGATCTCCGGCAAGCGCCCGCACTCGACCCAGGTCTACCTGATCGACGACCTGGACGAGTACGCCGAGTGCCTGCAGGACATGCTCGAGGCCGCCAAGGAACAGGGGCTGCCAGCCGACGCCATCGTCAAGGAAAGCGCGCCGGCGCAGTTCGAGGTCAACCTGCACCACGTTGCCGACCCGTTCAAGGCCTGTGACTATGCAATCCTGCTCAAGCGCCTGATCAAGAACATCGCCTACGACCATGAGATGGACTCCACCTTCATGGCCAAGCCCTACCCGGGCCAGGCCGGCAACGGGCTGCACGTGCACATCTCGTTGCTGGACAAGAAGACTGGCAAGAACATCTTCACCAGTGACGATCCCTTGCAGAACGAGGCCCTGCGCCATGCGGTCGGCGGGGTGCTGGAAACCCTGCCGGCGTCGATGGCCTTGCTCTGTCCGAACATCAACTCGTACCGGCGCTTCGGTGCGCAGTTCTACGTGCCCAATGCGCCGAGCTGGGGCCTGGACAACCGCACCGTGGCCGTGCGCGTGCCGACCGGCAGCAGCGACGCGGTGCGCATCGAGCACCGCGTGGCCGGCGCCGATGCCAACCCGTACCTGATGATGGCCGCGATCCTGGCCGGCATCCACCACGGCCTGACCCACCAGGTCGAGCCCGGCGCCCCGATCGAGGGCAACTCCTACGAACAGCGGGAGCAGAGCCTGCCGAACAACCTGCGCGATGCCCTGCGCGAACTGGACGACAGCGAGATCCTCAACAAGTACATCGATCCCAAGTACATCGACATCTTTGTCGCGTGCAAGGAAAGCGAACTGGCGGAGTTCGAAGTCTCGATCTCCGACCTCGAGTACAACTGGTACCTGCACACGGTGTAAGCCCATGAACAAGCGTGCTAGCCGGGCCCATGGCCCCTTGATCGGTGTCAGCGCCTGCCGTCAGCAGGTGGGCAGGCACTCGTCGCACACGGTGGGCGACAAGTACGTCGAGGCCGCAGGCTTTGCCGGCATCCCGCTGATCCTGCCCGCGCGCGACGAGCCGGTGGACACCCAGGCGTTGCTGGCCAGTCTCGACGGCATTCTTTTTACCGGCTCGCCTTCTAATGTCGAGCCGCATCATTACAATGGCGCCCCCAGCGCGACGGGCACGCACCACGACGTGGCACGTGATCGCCTGACCCTGCCGCTGATGCGGGCTGCCATCGCCGCGGGCGTGCCGGTGTTTTGCATCTGCCGCGGTTTCCAGGAATTGAACGTGGCGCTTGGCGGCACGCTGCACCAGCGGGTCCAGGCGCTGCCTGGCTACCTGGATCATCGCGAGCCGCACGAAGCGCCTGTTCAAGCGCAATACAGCCCTCGGCATCCGGTCAGCATCGAGGCTGGCGGAATGTTCGAGCGTATGGGCCTGGCGGCGCAGTTCGAGGTCAACTCGCTGCACAGCCAGGGCATCGACCGCTTGGCCCCTGGCCTGCGTGTCGAGGCAAGGGCCCCGGATGGCCTGATCGAAGCGGTGTCCATGGATGACGCGCCGGGCTTCGCGCTTGGCGTGCAATGGCACCCGGAATGGCGTTTCGCCGAAAACCCGGTTTCGCTGCGTCTGTTTCAGGCGTTTCGTGAGGCATGCAGTGCCCACGCGGCGGGGGAGGGCTAACGCCAGGAAGCACCCTGACGTCGCCCCAAGGTCTGGGAAGACTCAACCCTTGCAGCAAGCTTTCAATGAGTGAAAGCGCCTCCCTCGGGAGGCCCTTTGGAAAACAATACCAATATCGATGGCTAATACTCATGAGCGAATACACTGAAGCCGGCCGCCCTCCCACTGCGGCAGGGCAGGCCGGCAGCACTGCCACGGCATCCAGCAAAGGCCTGGCCAAGGGCCGTTTGGGCCTGCTGGCCAGCGTGGTGCTGGGCATTTCCACCATCGCCCCGGTCTACACCCTGACCGGCGCCCTCGGCCCCACCGTGCGGGAGGTCGGCGCCCACTTGCCGGCGGTCTTCATTGTCGGCTTCCTGCCGATGCTGCTGGTAGCCCTGGGCTATCGCGAACTCAACGCGGCGGAGCCTGACAGCGGCACCTCCTTCACCTGGTCGGCGCGCGCCTTCGGGCCGATGATCGGCTGGATCGGCGGCTGGGGTCTGGTGACCGCCACGACCATTGTCCTTTCCAACCTGGCCGGCGTCGCGGTCGACTTCTTCTACCTCTTTCTCGGACAGATCAGCGGCAGCCACGAGGTGGCTGCGCTGAGCGACAACCTGTTGGTCAACATCAGCACGTGTTGCATATTCATCGCCCTGGCCGTGTGGATCTGCTGCCGGGGCATGGGCACCACCATGACGGTGCAGTATGGCCTGGTGGCGCTGCAACTGGTGGTGCTGATCGGCTTTGCCATGGCTGCCTTCGGCGAATCGACGGCGCCGCCGCCGCTGCAGTTCGACCTGGATTGGTTCAACCCCTTCGGCGTCGAGTCGTTCTCGGCCTTCACCGCGGGGCTGTCGCTGTCGATCTTCATCTTCTGGGGCTGGGACGTGTGCCTGACCGTCAGCGAGGAGTCGATCGGCAGTGACGAGGTGCCCGGCAAGGCCGCCACCATGACCGTGCTGCTGATCCTCGGCCTGTACCTGCTCACCGGCATTGCCACCCTGCAGTTCGCCGGCATCAGCGATGTCGGCCTGGGCCTGGGTAATCCGCGCATCCAGGAGAACGTCTTCGCCCACCTGGCCGGCCCGGTCATGGGGCCGCTGGCGATCCTGATGTCGATCGCGGTGCTGGCCAGCACCGCAGCCTCGCTGCAGTCGACCTTCGTGTCGCCGGCGCGCACGCTGCTCGCCATGGGGTACTACGGTGCCGTGCCACAGCGTTTCGCGCGCATCTGCCCACGTTCGCAGACGCCACGCTACGCCACCATTTGCGCCGGTATCGCCGCAGGGCTGTTCTACGTGACCATGCGTACCCTGAGCGAAAACGTGCTGGCCGACACCATCACCGCGCTGGGCATGATGATCTGCTTCTACTACTCGCTGACCGCGTTTGCCTGTGTGTGGTACTTCCGCCACAGCCTGCTCGACAGCCTGCGGCACTTCCTGATGCGGGGCGTGTGCCCGCTGGTGGGTGGCGTGATCCTCTCGGTGATCTTCCTGCAGACGGCCATCGACAGCGCTTCACCGGACTTCGGCAGCGGCTCGCATGTCGGCGGGCTGGGCCTGGTGTTCGTGATCGCGCTGATCATCTCGCTGCTGGGGATCGTGCTGATGGTGCTGTCGCGCTGGAGGGCGCCGGCGTATTTCCTCGGCGCTACCCTGCAGCAGCATGCGACGTTGCCGGTGCAGCAGTAGAAAGAAAGCGGGGCCGCGATGCGGCCCCGGCGATCAGGCCAGCAGCTGCTTGAGCAGCGTTTCATGCCGCTGCTGCTGGATCTTCTGCTCCAGGCGATTGGCGCGGAAGATCGCCTTGAGGTCTTCCAGGGCGGTGGCGAACTCGTCGTTGATGATGAGGTAGTCGTACTCGTGGTAGTGCGCCATCTCGCTGACCGCTTCACGCATGCGGCCTTCGATGATCTCGTCGCTGTCTTGGCCGCGGTTGTTCAGGCGCTGGCGCAAGGCCTGCTGGCTGGGCGGCAGGATGAAGATCGAACGGGCCTCGGGCATCAGCTCACGCACTTGCTGGGCACCCTGCCAGTCGATCTCCAGGATCAGGTCGACGCCCTGGTCGAGGGCCTGCTGCAAGGCGCTGCGCGAGGTGCCGTAGAAGTTGCCGAAAACCTCGGCGTGCTCGAGGAAGTCGTCCTGTTCGATCAGCATCTTGAACTCGACGTGCTCGACGAAGTGGTAGTTTACCCCGTGTTGCTCACCCGGACGCATGGCGCGGGTGGTGTGCGAGACCGAGACGCGAATCGCCGGGTCGGCATCGGTGAGGGCCTTGACCAGGCTGGTCTTGCCGGCGCCCGAAGGGGCCGAGACGATGTAGAGGGTACCGCTGCTGTGATTCATGGTGGGGGTGGCCTTACTCGATATTCTGTACTTGTTCACGCATCTGTTCGATCAGCACCTTGAGGTTGACCGCCGCCTGGGTGCTGCGGGTGTCGAACGCCTTGGAGCCGAGTGTGTTCGCTTCGCGGTTGAGCTCCTGCATCAGGAAGTCCAGGCGCCGTCCGGCAGCGCCGCCGGACTTGAGCACCCGGCGTACTTCGGTGACGTGGGTGCTGAGGCGATCCAGTTCCTCGGCGACATCGCTCTTCTGGGCCAGCAAAACCATCTCCTGCTCCAGGCGCTGCGGGTCGAGTTCGGCCTGCATGTCGCCAAAGCGATCGAGGATCTTCTGCCGCTGGGCTGCCAGCATCTGCGGCACCAGGGCGCGCAAGGTGGTGACTTCGGCGGCCATGCTGTCCAGACGGTCGTTGATCAACCGGGCCAGCTCGGCGCCTTCGCGACTGCGGCCGGCCTTGAGTTCCTTCAGCGCCTCCTCGAATAGCGCGATCGCCTCGGCATTGAGGGCCTGCGGATCGGCGGCATCGGCCACCAGCACGCCCGGCCAGGCCAGGACCTCCAGCGGATTGAGTGGGGCTGGTTGCTTGATCAGGCCCGCCACGGTCTCGGCGGCGGCCACCAGTTGCGCGGCACGTTCGCGATCGACCTGCAGCGGCTTGCCCGTGCTGTCTTCGTTCAGTCGCAGGGTGCATTCCACCTTGCCACGTGACAGGCCCTGGCGCAGGCCTTCGCGCACCGCACCCTCAAGGTCGCGCAGGGCCTCTGGCAGGCGCAGGTGGGGCTCGAGGTAGCGGTGGTTGACCGAGCGCAGCTCCCAGACCAGGGTGCCTTGGCTGCCAGCGCGCTCGACTCGAGCAAAAGCGGTCATGCTATGCACCATGGGGGAATACCTCGCGTTGTCGGATGAGCAGGAGAGCCTTTGGGCTGCAAGGCGCAGGATTGTAGCGCAGTGCGGGCCCAGCGCCCAATCCGGCCATGGAGCAGCCGCCCAAAGGCGGTGGAAAAGCCGACAGGATGCCGGCCCGCGACGATAGGCATGTCTTCGACGCCCCGAGGGCTCTATAATGCTCGGCAGATTCAAGTCCCAGTACAGGTATCCCAGATGAAACGTCCAAGTGGTCGCGCCGCCGATCAGCTCCGCTCGATCCGCATCACCCGCAACTACACCAAGCACGCCGAGGGGTCGGTACTGGTCGAGTTCGGCGACACCAAGGTCGTCTGCACGGTCAGCGTCGAGAACGGTGTTCCCCGCTTCCTCAAAGGCCAGGGCCAGGGCTGGCTGACCGCCGAATACGGCATGCTGCCGCGGTCCACCGGCGAGCGTAACCAGCGTGAAGCCAGCCGTGGCAAGCAGGGCGGCCGTACCCTGGAAATCCAGCGCCTGATCGGCCGCTCGCTGCGCGCCGCGCTGGACATGAGCAAGCTGGGTGACATCACCCTGTACGTCGACTGCGACGTGATCCAGGCAGACGGCGGCACCCGCACCGCCTCGATCACCGGCGCCATGGTCGCCCTGGTCGATGCCCTGCGCGTGGTCAAGAAGCGTGGTGGCCTCAAGGGCGGCGACCCGCTCAAGCACATGATCGCCGCCGTCTCGGTGGGCATGTACAAGGGCGAGGCGGTACTGGACCTCGACTACCTGGAAGACTCGGCTGCCGAGACCGACCTGAACGTGGTCATGACCAGCGCCGGCGGCTTCATCGAGGTCCAGGGCACCGCCGAAGGCGCGCCGTTCCAGCCTGAAGAGCTCAACGCCATGCTGGCGCTGGCGCAGAAGGGCATGGACGACCTGTTCGAACTGCAAAAAGCAGCCCTGGCCGACTGACACCCCTGTCGTCACCCCAGGTACAAAAAAGCCGACGCGAAGTCGGCTTTTTTGTACCCATGGCCATCATCAGATGGTCAAGGTCCAGTCGTAGTCCACGATCAGCGGCGCGTGCTGCGAGAAGCGCGGCTGGCGCGGCAAACGGGCGCTGCGCACGAAGCGACGCAACCCCGGCGTGAGCAGCTGGTAGTCGAAGCGATAGCCCAGGTTGAGCATCTCGGCCTGCTCGTTGTCTGGCCACCAGCTGTACTGGTCGCCTTCCCGGCTGACTTCGCGCAGGGCATCGACGTAACCCATGTCACCGACGATTGCGTCCATCCATGCGCGTTCCGGCGGCAGGAAGCCCGGCGACTGCTGGCTGTCGCGCCAGTTCTTGATGTCGAGCTTCTGCTGCGCCACATAGAGCGAGCCGCAGTAGATGTATTCGCGACGCTTGCGACGCTGCTTGTCCAGGTACTTGGCGAAGTCGTCCATCAACTTGAATTTCTGGTTCAAGTCTTCATCGCCGTTCATTCCCGAAGGTAGCAGCAATGCAGCGATGCTTACCTTGTCGAAATCGGCCTGCAGGTAACGTCCGTAGCGATCGGCTGTCTCGAAGCCCAGGCCTGTGATGACTGCCTTGGGCTGCAAGCGCGAATACAGTGCCACGCCCCCATGGGCAGGCACTTCCGCGTCGCAGGCATAAAGGAAATAGCCATCGAGCTGAAAAGCCGGGTCGTCGAGTTCAAAGGCCGAGGCGCGGGTATCCTGAAGGCAGATGACGTCGGCATTCTGGGCTTGCAACCAGCTGAGCAATCCACGCTCGGCTGCAGCCTGAATGCCATTTACGTTCACACTGATGATCCGCATAAATGGCCCCAAAAATCTCGTGCGTGTATGATACCCGAGCTCAACTCATTTAGCTAAATCCGTGGTATCCGGGACTCTTCATGCAGCCGTATCAGCGCGACTTCATTCGTTTTGCCATCGATCGTGGGGTTCTGCGCTTCGGTGAGTTCACCCTGAAATCGGGGCGCACCAGCCCGTATTTCTTCAACGCCGGCCTGTTCAACAGCGGTTCGGCCCTGGCCCAGCTCGGGCGCTGCTATGCCGCGGCGATCGTCGACAGCAAAATTCCCTTCGACGTGCTCTTCGGCCCGGCGTACAAGGGTATTCCGCTGGCCTCGGCCACCGCGGTGGCCCTGGCCGAGCAGCACCAGCTCGACGTGCCATGGTGCTTCAACCGCAAGGAAGCCAAGGCCCACGGCGAAGGCGGCAGCCTGGTCGGCGCACCGCTGGCCGGTGACGTGCTGATCATCGACGACGTGATCACCGCGGGCACCGCCATCCGCGAAGTCATGCAGATCATCAGCGCCCAGCAGGCCAAGGCCGCGGGTGTGCTGATCGCGCTGAACCGCGAGGAGCGGGGCAATGGCGAGCTGTCGGCGATCCAGGAAGTGGAGCGCGACTTCGGGATTCCGGTGGTCAGCATCGTGTCGCTGACTCAGGTGCTGGAGTTCCTCGCCGACGATCCTCAGCTCAAGCAGCATTTGCCGGCGGTGCAGGCGTATCGCGAGCAGTACGGGATCTGATCGGCCTGAAATGAAAAAGGCGACCTTGAGAGGAAATGCCAGTCAGTTAAGCCAATTGGGGCCACCTTGCGACCCTTCGCGGGCAAGTCGGGACGCCGAACCGCCGCTCCCACAGGACCCTGCAGAATCGCAGATAGCGTGATCGACTCGGTCCCTGTGGGAGCGGCTTTACCCGCGAAGAGGCCGGTAGCCTCACCGCATCATTTGGTCAAAGTGGCTTGCAATTGGTGATCAGGGTGCCGACGCCGCTGTCGGTGAAGATTTCCAGCAGCACGGCGTTCGGCACGCGGCCATCGATGATGTGCGAGCTGTTCACGCCACCCTGTACCGCCTCGAGGGCGCACTTGATCTTGGGCAGCATGCCGCCGTAGATGGTGCCGTCGGCGATCAGTTCGTTGACCTGCTCGGTGGTCAGGCCGGTCAGGACCTGGCCTTGCTTGTCCATCAGGCCGGCGATGTTGGTCAACAGCATCAGCTTCTCGGCCTTCAGTGCCTCGGCCACCTTGCCGGCGACCAGGTCGGCGTTGATGTTGTACGACTCGCCGTTGGCGCCCACGCCGATCGGCGCGATCACCGGGATGAAGTCGCCCTTGACCAACATGTTCAACAGCTCGGTGTTGACCCCGACGACTTCGCCAACGTGGCCGATGTCGATGATTTCCGGCGTGGTCATCTCTGGGGTCTGGCGCGAGACGGTAAGCTTCTTGGCGCGGATCAGCTCCGCATCCTTGCCGGTCAGGCCAATGGCACTGCCGCCGTGGCGGTTGATCAGGTTGACGATGTCCTTGTTCACCTGGCCGCCCAGCACCATTTCCACCACGTCCATGGTCTGCGCGTCGGTGACGCGCATGCCATCGATGAAATGGCTCTCGATCGACAGGCGCTTGAGCAGATCGCCGATCTGCGGGCCACCGCCATGCACGACCACCGGGTTGATGCCCACCGCCTTCATCAGCACGATGTCGCGGGCGAAGCCCGTCTTGAGCTCTTCGCTCTCCATCGCGTTGCCGCCGTACTTGATCACCAACGTCTTGCCGACGAATCGGCGGATGTAGGGCAGCGCTTCGGACAGTACCTGGGCGACATGGGTAGCGGCATCGCGATCGAGGGTCATGCAGGGCTCCAGTTGGAACAAAAGGTCGGTCAGAACGGTAGTTGCAGGTCAGGCGCAACACGCTTGAGTTGGGCGTGGAACACATCCTTGATTCGCTGCAGTTCGGCTTCGCTGTCGGCCTCGAAGCGCAGCACCAGCACCGGCGTGGTGTTGGAGGCGCGGACCAGGCCCCAGCCGTGGGGGTAGTCGACCCGCACACCATCGATGGTGGTCAGGTTGGCGTCTTGGCCCCAGGCGGCGTCGCGTTGCAGTGCATCAATGATGCTGAATTTACCCTCGTCGGTCACATCAATGTTGATTTCCGGCGTGGAAATATCGTTCGGGAACGCAGCGAACAGGGTTTCGGCATCCTGCTCGGCCTTGCTGAGGATTTCCAGCAGGCGCACGGCGCTGTAGATACCATCGTCGAAACCGTACCAGCGCTCCTTGATGAAGATGTGCCCGCTCATTTCACCGGCCAGCAGCGAGCCGGTTTCTTTCATTTTCTTCTTGATCAACGAATGGCCGGTCTTCCACATCAGTGCGCGGCCACCGTGCTGTTCGATCAGCGGGGTCAGGCGGCGGGTGCACTTGACGTCGAAGATGATCTCGGCGCCCGGATTGCGCTCGAGCACGTCCTGGGCGAACAGCATCAGCAGGCGGTCGGGGTAGACGATGCTACCGGTGTTGGTCACCACGCCCACCCGATCGCCATCGCCGTCGAAGGCCAGGCCGATGTCGGCACCGGTTTGCTTGACCTTGGCGATCAGGTCGGCCAGGTTCTCGGGCTTGCCCGGATCCGGGTGGTGGTTGGGGAAGTTGCCATCGACCTCGCAGAACAGCGGGATGACCTTGCAGTTCAGGGCTTCAATCAGCTGCGGCGCGATGACCCCGGCGGCGCCGTTGCCGCAGTCCACCACCACCTTGAGCGGCTTGGCAAGCTTGATGTCGCCGGTGATCTGCTGGAAGTAGCGCTCGAGGATCTCGACCTGCTGCACCCGGCCTTCGCCGCGCGTGAGGTCGTTGGTCTTCAGGCGGTTCAGCAGTGCCTGGATCTGCTCGTTGGCCAGGGTGTCGCCGGCGATGACGATCTTGAAGCCGTTGTAGTCCGACGGGTTGTGGCTACCGGTCAGCATCACCCCGGACTTGCCGGCCAGGACGTTGGCCGCGAAGTACAGCGCCGGGGTTGGCACCAGGCCGACGTCGCTGACCTGGCAACCGGCCTCGACCAGGCCCTTGATCAGCTGTTGCACCAGCATCGGGCCGGAAAGGCGGCCGTCGCGGCCGACCGAGACCTGGGGCTCGCCCTGAGCCAGGCTCTGGGCACCGATGGCCCGGCCGATCCAGTAGGCGGTCTCGCCGGTCAGGGTCTTGCCGACCACACCGCGGATGTCATAGGCGCGGAAGATGCTGTCAGGCAGTGCGGGTGGCAAGTGGGCCATGTCGTTCATCTCGGGTAGCTCCAATCGTTAAGCCTATCTGGGCGGGACGCAAACTGAACGCTTGGACGGCGGTTTCACCAGGGAGTTCGCCATCCATGGCGCGAACGGACGCGGGCCGGCTCAGTGACTGCCGGAATGGCCGAAGCCGCCAGCGCCACGCTGGCTTTCGTCGAAGGCCTCGACGATGTCGAAATGTGCCTGCACCACAGGCACCAGCACCAGCTGCGCGATGCGCTCGCCGATGGCGATGGTGAATGGCGTCTGGCCGCGGTTCCAGCAAGACACCATCAGCTCACCCTGGTAGTCCGAGTCGATCAGCCCGACCAGGTTGCCCAGCACGATGCCGTGCTTATGGCCCAGGCCCGAGCGCGGCAGGATCAGCGCGGCCAGGCCCGGGTCGCCGATGTACACCGACAGGCCGGTAGGAATGAGCAGCGTCTGGCCCGGTTCAAGGACGGTGTCTTGCTTGAGCATGGCGCGCAGGTCCAGGCCGGCGGAGCCGGGGGTGGCGTACTGCGGCAGCGGGAAGTCGCTGCCAATGCGGGGGTCGAGGATCTTGGCTTGTAGAGCGTGCATGTAAACGTATCAGACCTGATTGAGCCGTTCGGCAATGAAGGCGACCAGCTGGCGGGCAATCTTGCCCTTGCTGGTCTGCGCAAAGAGGGTTTCGTGTTGCTGGCGGTCGATCACGGTGAGGGCATTCTCCTCGCTGTTGAAGCCGATGCTGGGGTTGGCCACATCATTGGCGACGATCAGGTCGAGGTTCTTGTCCTTGAGCTTGCGCGTGGCGTAATCGAGCAGGTGTTCGGTCTCGGCGGCGAAGCCGACGCTGAACGGGCGGTCCGGGCGGCCGGCGATGGTGGCAAGGATATCCGGATTGCGCACCATCTGCAGCAGCAGGCCGTCACCGGTCGTAGGGTCTTTCTTGAGTTTTTGCGAGGCGACCACTTCCGGACGGTAGTCCGCGACCGCAGCCGAGGCAATGAACAGGTCGCAGGGCATGGCCGCCTCACAGGCCGCGAGCATGTCGCGCGCGCTCACCACGTCGATGCGGTTGACCCGGTCGGGGGTCGGCAGGTGCACGGGGCCGGTGACGAGGGTCACCCGAGCACCGGCTTCGGCCGCCGCCTCGGCCAGGGCGAAGCCCATCTTCCCGGAGCTATGATTGGTGATGTAGCGCACCGGGTCGATGTTTTCCTGGGTCGGTCCGGCGGTGATCAGCACGTGCTTGCCGGTCAGCGCCTGGCGCTTGAAGCTCTCGGCCGCGCACCAGGCCAGGTCGCTGGCTTCGAGCATGCGGCCCAGGCCGACATCGCCACAGGCCTGGCTTCCGGAGGCCGGGCCGAATACCTGGATGCGGCGGCTTTGCAGCAGCTCCAGGTTGGCCTGGGTGGCTGGGTCGCGCCACATGGCCTGGTTCATCGCTGGGGCGACGGCCACGGTGGCATCGGTGGCCAGCACCAGGGTGGTCAGCAGATCGTCGGCCATGCCTTGGGCCATGCGCGCCATGAGGTCGGCGGTGGCCGGGGCGATCAGCACCAGATCGGCCCATTTGGCCAGCTCGATGTGCCCCATGGCGGCTTCGGCGGCGGGGTCGAGCAGGTCCATGTGCACGGGGTGGCCCGACAGCGCCTGCAGGGTCAGCGGGGTGATGAATTCGGCACCGCCACGGGTCATGACGACGCGCACCTGCGCGCCGTGTTCCAGGAGTCGGCGAATCAGCTCGGCACTCTTGTAGGCGGCAATGCCGCCACCCACGCCGAGAACGATGCGCTTGCGATACAGCCGCTGCATAGGCTTGCCTTTTGTTCAGTGGAAGCATGCGGCGACAAGGGCTGCCTGCGGCAGATCGTCGCTGCTGTAAACGAGACGAAATAGATTACCACAGCGCCGAAACGCGCCGCAGTAACACAAGGAGCGGGTATGCAGATCAGGGAATGGCCATCGGCGGAAAGGCCGCGTGAGAAATTGCTGGAGCGGGGCGCGGCGAGCCTGTCGGATGCCGAATTGCTGGCGGTGCTTCTGGGTTCGGGGGTTTCAGGGCGCAACGTGGTGGACCTGGCCCGGGGCCTGCTGGGGCGGTTCGGCGGCCTCAGGCAATTCCTCGAGGCCGACAAGGCGGCATTGTTGCGTGAGCCCGGCCTGGGGCCGGTCAAGTACAGCCAGTTGCAGGCACTCCTGGAGATCGGAAGACGACATCTGCGCGAAAGCATCGAGAAAGAATCGGCACTGGAAAGCGCCGCCGCCGTGCGGCGCTACCTCAAGTCCATGCTGCGCCATGAGGCCAGCGAGGTCTTCGGCTGCCTGTTCCTGGACAACAAACATTGCCCGCTGGCCTTCGAGGTCCTGTTCCGCGGCACGATCAACCGCGCCAACGTCTACCCACGCGAGGTGGTGCGCCGCTCGCTCGCGCACAACGCCGCCGCGTTGATCCTCTGCCACAACCACCCCTCCGGCAATGCCGAGCCGAGCCAGGATGACCTGCACATGACGCTGGTGCTCAAGGAGGCCTTGAGCATGGTGGACGTGCGCGTGCTCGACCACATCATCGTCGGTGACGGTGAGCCGCTGTCGATGGCCGAGCACGGCTGGATCTCGGGCTAGGTCGGTGGGGCAAGCTCACTACAGCGCATCTGCGCCGTGAGGAGGCCTGGACTGCAACCCACCGGGCGGCGGCTTCAGGGCTTCACCGAGACCTTGGTGAAGTCCAGCCGGCCGAACGGACTCACCTGATACCCCTCGACGCCTTGGCGCACCAAGGTGGCGGCGGTCGGGTGGGCCAGTGGCAGCCACAGCGCCTGCTGCTGGATCAGGGCCTGGGCTTGCTGGTAGAGCCGGCTGCGCACGCTCTGGTCGGTGGTGGTGCGTCCGGCGCTGATCAGCTGGTCGAGGCGGTTGTCGCAGTAGCGGGCGAAGTTGGTTCCGGACTTGACCGCCGAGCAGGCGAATTGCGGGGTCAGGAAATTGTCCGGGTCGCCGTTGTCGCCGGCCCAGCCCATGAACAGCAGGTCGTGCTCGCCGGCCTTGGCGCGGCGGATCAGTTCGCCCCACTCGATCACGCGGATCTCGGCCTTGATGCCGATCTTGGCAAGGTCGGCCTGCAGCAACTGCGCGCCGAGGTTGGGGTTGGGGTTGAGCAGGCTGCCCGAAGGGCGGGTCCAGAGGGTGGTGCTAAAGCCGTCGGGCACGCCGGCCTTGGCCAGCAGGGCCTGGGCCTTTTTCAGGTCGGTGGGGTAACCGGGCAGGTCCTTGGCGTAGCTCCAGGTGTTGGGCGGATATGGGCCGTTGGCCGCGGTGCCGGTGTCTTCGAACACGGCCTTGAGGTAGCTCGGCTTGTCGAAAGCCAGGTTGATCGCCTGGCGCACTTCAGGCTTGTCCAGCGGCGGATGCTGGCTGTTGATGGCGACGAAAGCGGTCATGAAGGCAGGGGTATTTTCCACCTTCAGTGTGCTGTCCTTGCCCGCCTCGGCGATGTCCAGGGGCTTGGGCGAGAGCGCTATCTGGCATTCGTTGCGCTTGAGTTTCTGCAGGCGCACGTTGGCGTCCGGGGTGATCGCATAGATGAGGGGGTCTACCGCGGGCTTGCCAGCAAAATAATCCGCGTTGGCCCGATAGCGCACCACGGCATCCTTCTGGAAGCGCTGGAACACGAACGGACCGGTGCCGATCGGCTGCTGGTTGAGCTTCTCCGGGGTGCCGGCCTTGAGCAGCTTGTCGGCATACTCGGCGGAGTAGATCGAGGCGAAGCCCATGCTCAAGGTCGCAAGGAACGTGGCGTCGGGGTGACTCAGGGTAAAGCGCACGCTCTGCGGATCCGGCGCCTCGATCGATTTGATCAGGCTCGGCAGCTGCAGGGATTGGGCGTGCGGATAGCCGCCTTGGGCGACCTTGTGCCAGGCGTGGGCGGGGTAGAGCATGCGTTGGAAGCTGAACAGCACGTCATCGGCGTTCAGGGGGCGGCTCGGCTTGAAGTACGGCGTGGTATGGAACTTGACCTCGGGCCGCAGCTTGAAGTCGTAGACCAGGCCATCGGCGGACACCGACCAGCCCTCGGCCAGGCTGGGCACGACCTTGCCCTGGCCGGCATCGAACTCGACCAGGCGGTTCATCAGCACGTCTGCCGAAGCGTTGGTGGTGGTCAGCGAATTGTACTGGACCACGTCGAAGCCCTCGGGGCTGGCCTCGGTGCAAACGCTCAACGGGCCGGCCAGGGCCGCCGCCGATGCGAACAGGGAGGTGAACAACAGGGGGAGGGCGGCAGCGCGCATGGTGGCTCCTTGGCTGATCGATGGCCCATCTGCCGACGCAGTCTGGAAACGTCCTACCCTAGTGCGCTCGCCGGCAAATGACCACACCCTTTTTTACAAATCCGGCGACGAGCGGTCGACAGCCCGGCAGCCTTGTCGCTATGCTGGCCGCGTGCATTCTGCCTGCGGGCAAAACACATCTTCTGTTGTTGTGGCGTAGTCTTTCTGGTATAAAGCAGCGCTCTTTTCTAGGGGCTCGGCCTGTCGCTTTTGCGAACCCGGTCGATAAGACCCCCGGAAACACGGCGCCTAGCGCCATAGACTGAGAGATTAAGCGGCCAACCCATGCCGGGTTGGGCATGTGGTTTTAGAGGGCTGAGGCATGTCGAGAGTCTGTCAAGTTACCGGTAAGGGTCCGGTAACCGGGAACAACATTTCCCACGCAAACAACAAAACCCGTCGTCGTTTCCTGCCGAACCTGCAGCATCATCGCTTCTGGGTCGAGTCCGAGAAGCGTTTCGTGCGTCTGCGCGTTTCCGCCAAGGGCATGCGTATCATCGACAAGCGCGGCATCGATGCTGTATTGGTCGAAGTTCGCCGTAACGGCGTCAAGGTTTAAGGGAGACCATCATGCGTGAATTGATCCGTCTGGTATCGAGTGCTGGCACTGGCCATTTCTACACTACCGACAAGAACAAGCGCACTACTCCGGACAAGATCGAGATCAAGAAGTACGATCCGGTCGTCCGTAAGCACGTGACCTATAAGGAAGCCAAGATCAAGTAATTTGATCGGCAACCGAAAAAAACCCGCCTCTCTTGGGAGGCGGGTTTTTTTATGGGCGCACTAAAGCTCGTGGGTCCAACCCGGCTCAACCGAAGCGAAAGCCCTGGATCACCTCCTCATCGTCCGTGACCAAGGTAATGCGCTGCATGTCATGCTCGCGGGTCATGAGCTCATGGGGGCCGGCGACGCGCAGGCGTCCGGTCAGTTCGGTGATCCTGGCCTTGACGCTCGGCTCGTACGGGGTGCCGATCAGGGGTTGCAGGGTTTGCAGGACTTCTTCATTGGTCATGGCGTGATTCCTTTCTCGTTGAGCGAGTGCCCGAATGGGCCGGATCATCCTCTTGCAAGCCTGCCCTGCTTCTGCGGTACCTATTACTTGTGCTCGAACATCACATAGATCTTGCGGCAAGGTTCCAGCACTTCCCAGGTGCCCTTGAAGCCCGCCGGGATGACGAAGCGATCGCCGCTGCGCAGCGTCTTGGCGGCACCCGCCTCATCGCGCAGCACTGAAACGCCCTGGACGATCTCGCAGTACTCGTGTTCGGTGTAGTTCACTGCCCATTGCCCGACCGCGCCTTCCCAGACGCCCGCCGCGAATTGGCCACATGGGCTGGCATAGTGGTTGTAGACCACCTGGTCCGGGTCGCCCTTGAGTATTTTTTCGGCTGCGGGACGGTAGCGTTCAGCCTCGGTGAGGGCCTGGGCAAAGTCTATTATGGTGTCGATGCTCATGGTGTGTCCGCTTTCGTTGTTTAATAAAATGCACATGAGTAGGCTTTTAAGCCGTTTGTGTCAAATATATTGATAGTTGAAACCGGGTGGTTTAGGGTGACGGTTGCCCGCGCGCCCGACGCCCGGCCAGAATTTCTGACAGCGCCCGTGAGTCCTCAGTGCGGCGTTGCACCTTTACAAGCGAGGAGTTTCGTATGACCACCCTGACGCGTGCGGACTGGGAACAGCGTGCCCAACAATTGAACATCGAAGGCCGGGCCTTCATCAATGGCGAATACACCGCCGCCGCCTCGGGCGAAACCTTCGAGTGCATCAGCCCGGTCGACGGTCGCCTGCTGGCCAAGGTGGCCAGCTGTGACACTGCCGACGCCCAGCGCGCCGTGGAAAACGCCCGTGCTACCTTCGCCTCCGGCGTCTGGTCGCGCCTGGCCCCGGCCAAGCGCAAGGCCGTGCTGATCCGCTTCGCCAGCCTCATGCGCCAGAATGTCGAAGAGCTGGCGCTGCTGGAAACCCTGGACATGGGCAAGCCGATCAGTGACTCCTCGAGCATCGACGTGCCTGGTGCCGCCCAGGCCCTGAGCTGGAACGCCGAGGCGATCGACAAAGTCTACGACGAAGTCGCGCCAACCCCGCACGACCAGCTTGGCCTGGTAACGCGCGAGCCGGTGGGGGTGGTCGCGGCCATCGTGCCGTGGAACTTCCCGCTGCTGATGGCCTGCTGGAAACTCGGCCCGGCGCTGGCAACCGGTAACTCGGTGGTGCTCAAACCGTCCGAAAAGTCGCCGCTGACCGCCATCCGCATCGCTCAGCTGGCCATCGAGGCCGGTATCCCGGCTGGCGTGCTCAACGTGCTGCCAGGCTATGGTCATACCGTCGGCAAGGCCCTGGCCCTGCACATGGACGTCGACACCCTGGTGTTCACCGGCTCGACCAGGATCGCCAAACAGCTGATGGTCTATGCGGGCGAGTCGAACATGAAGCGTGTCTGGCTGGAAGCCGGTGGCAAGAGTCCGAATATCGTCTTCGCCGACGCCCCAGACCTTGCGGCCGCCGCCGAAGCCGCCGCCAGCGCCATCGCCTTCAACCAGGGCGAAGTCTGCACCGCCGGCTCGCGCCTGCTGGTCGAGCGCTCGATCAAGGACCAGTTCCTGCCGATGGTGGTCGAGGCCCTCAAGGCCTGGAAGCCCGGCAACCCGCTGGACCCGGCCACCACCGTCGGTGCCCTGGTCGACACTCAGCAGATGAACACCGTGCTGTCCTATATCGAGGCCGGCCACAACGACGGTGCCACGCTGCTGATCGGTGGCAAGCGCACCCTGGAGGAAACCGGCGGCACCTACGTCGAGCCGACCATCTTCGACGGCGTGACCAACGCCATGAAGATCGCCCAGGAGGAAATCTTCGGCCCGGTGCTGTCGGTGCTGACCTTCGACACGGCCGAAGAAGCCATCGCCATCGCCAACGACACCCCGTACGGCCTGGCCGCGGGCGTGTGGACCGCCGATATCTCCAAGGCCCACCTGACCGCCCGCGCCCTGCGTGCCGGCAGCGTATGGGTCAACCAGTACGATGGCGGCGACATGACCGCGCCGTTCGGTGGTTTCAAGCAGTCGGGCAACGGCCGTGACAAGTCGCTGCACGCGCTGGACAAGTACACCGAGCTCAAGGCCACCTGGATCAAGCTGTAACGCCTGATCGGCGAGGGCTGATACAGCCGGGCCGGCATCTGCCGTCCCGGCTGTTTCGTTTCTGCTGCGCAAGGTCTGGGAGGCTTTGATGCGTTGGGCAACCTATTTTGCCGTGCTGGCCTCGGTGCTCAGTGTCGGCCTCGCGTTGGGCGTGAGCATGCCGCTGGTGTCCTTGCGCCTGGAGAACTGGGGCTATGGCAGCTTTGCCATCGGCGTGATGGCTGCCATGCCGGCCATCGGTGTGCTCCTTGGCGCCAGCCTCGCCAGCCGCCTGGCCGGTTGGATCGGCGTGCCCACTGCCATGCGCGTCTGCCTGTGGGCGGGGGCACTGTCGATCGGGCTGCTGGCACTGCTGCCCAGCTACCCGCTGTGGTTGCTGCTGCGCCTGCTGATCGGCATGGCCCTGACGGTGGTGTTCATCCTCGGCGAAAGCTGGATCAACCAGTTGGTGGTGGAGCACTGGCGGGGTCGCCTGGTGGCGCTGTATGGCAGCAGCTACGCGCTGAGCCAACTGGCCGGCCCGCTGGTGCTGGGTGTGCTGGGCTCGGACGACGACTTCGGTTTCTGGGCCGCGACCGGCCTGTTGATCTGCGCGCCAATACTGCTGTTGGGCCGCGGCGGCGCGCCAAGCACCGAGGCCTGCAGCGTGACCCTGGGCGACCTGGTGGGCTTCTGCCGGCGCCTGCCCGTGATTGCCTGGGCCATTGCCCTGTTTGCCGCGTTCGAGGCGATGATCCTGACGTTGTTGCCGGTGTACTGCTTGCAGCAGGGTTTTACCACAGAGCTGGCGCTGTTCATGGTCAGCACCGTGGTGGTCGGTGACGCCGTGCTGCAGTTGCCCATTGGCGCCTTGGCCGACCGCATGTCACGGCGCACGCTGTTCAGTGGCTGCGCGCTGACCTTGCTGTGTTCCAGCCTGATGATTCCACTGCTGCTGCATACGGCTGCCATCTGGCCATTGTGGGTGCTGTTTGGCGCCAGTGCCGGAGGCTTGTTCACCTTGTCGCTGGTGCTGATTGGCGAGCGTTACCGGGATGATGCGCTGGTGCGCGCCAATGCCCACGTCGCCCAGCTCTGGGGCATTGGCTGCCTGCTTGGCCCGCTGCTGGCCGGGGCTGGCAGCCAGTGGATCAGCGGGCATGCCTTGCCGCTGCTGATGGCGGCGGGGGCGTTTGGGCTGGTGCTGCTGACCCGTCGCCGCGATGCGTTCGAGCCGGCGGCGACTTGATTCATCGAGCACCGCGAGGCTGCTCGCCCATTGCTGTATTCGTAGGCGCGGGCAAGCCCGCGCCTACAACATCTTCTCCAGCCCGACCGCCTTGCTCACCCAGGCATTGAACCGCCGCCACAGTCCGCCAGGCTCGGTAGTCAGGGTATGTATCCGCTCATTGTCCTCGGTCACCCACACCAGCTTGTCGTCCACCAACCTGGGTTGGTAGCTCAAGGCGGGGGCCATGCCCTGGATGGCCAGGTCGCGGGTGTACTCGGACAACTCCGGGCTGTCGACCAGCACGCCGACCTCGGTATTCCACAGCACCGAACGCGGGTCGAAGTTGAACGAGCCGATGAAGGTCTTGCGGCGGTCGAAGACGATCGCCTTGCTGTGCAGGCTGGAATCGGAGCTGCCCTGGAAGCTCAGGTTGCCAGCACTGGGGTCGCCCGGTTGGCGGCGCAATTCGAACAGCTGCACGCCATGTTCCAGCAGCGCCCGGCGATAGGGGGCATAGCCACCGTGTACCGCAGGCACGTCAGTGGCTTCCAGGGAGTTGGTCAGCAGCTTGATCGATATCCCGGCGTCAGCATGGCGGGTCAAGTACAGCAAGCCCGACTCGCCAGGCACGAAGTACGCCGACACCAGGATCAACTCGTGACGGACGTTGTTCAGATCTGGCGCCAGCTGCTGGGTCATCAGCAGTTGCGGATCGGGTTCGTCGCGGGCCAGCACCTTGCTGGGCGCGTCCCACAGGGCCTGGCTGTGGGCCCAGATCAGCTCGTTGCGCCACACGTCCAGGCGAGGCTCGGCCTCGTAGGCCATCAAGCGGTCATACAGCGCCTTGCGCTTGATTCGCGCCTCGGCTAGCGAGACTTCCAGGCGATGGCGGCTCTGGCGCAGGTCGTTGGCATCCGGTTGATGCCAGAGGAAATCGCCTATCGGCCGGCTCAGGGCGCTGTTCCAGTACTGGTCGAAGCTGTGTCCCAGCTGCTCGGCCACCGGCCCTACGCCGAGCAGGTCGATGTCGGTGAAATTCAGGTTGGGCTCGGCATCGAAGTACTCGTCGCCCAGGTTGCGACCGCCGACGATGGACATGCTGTCGTCCACCACGAACAGCTTGTTGTGCATGCGTCGGTGCTGCCGGGACAGGTTGAACAACCGGCCCATGGCGCGGGTGACCCCGGTGCTGCGGCCCAGGTGCAGCGGATTGAACACGCGGATGTGGATATTCGGGTGCGCGGCGAGGGTGCCAATCAGCGTATCGAGCCCGTCGCTGGTGGTGTCGTCAAGCAGGATGCGCACGCGCACGCCGCGGTCGGCGGCGCGCAGCAGCTCATGGACCAAGGCGCGGGTACTGAGGCCATCGTGTACGATGTAGTACTGCAGGTCGATGCTTGTCTGGGCGTTGCGGATCAGTTCGGCCCGGGCCCGAAACGCTTCGTTGCTGTTGGGCAGCAGGCGGAAGCCGGAGCGGCCTTCGTATGGCGCCGCCTGGCGCTGCACCGAGCGGCCGAAGGCGGACTCGCTGGCCGGCAGCGCCTGGCTGAGCTCACGGGGCGTAGTGACGTTGGCGCAGCCGGCAAGGCCGAGCACTGCCACCAGCAGCAGAGGCAAAGCGCGCTGGAGTCTCAAGGGTTGGATCGTCCTGTACGGCAAAGGCGTGAGGATATGGACCACGCGGGGCGCTGCAAAGTTACCCGCCGTCTTGCGCCTGTGCCAGTAGACGAACGACGGTCTCCCCGACCGTGCGCACGGCCGCTTCGATGGCTGGGGTCGGTTGCGCGGCGTAGTTCATGCGCAGGCAGTTACGGTACTTGCCCGACGCCGAGAAGATGCTACCCACCGCCACCTGCACCCCTTGTTCCAGTAAAGCCCGGTTCAGGCGCAAGGTATCGAAACTTTCCGGCAGCTCCACCCAGAGCATGAACCCGCCCTGGGGCCGGCTGGCCCGGGTGCCTGGCGGAAAGTAGCGGGTCACCCAGTCGCTCATCAGGTCACGGCTGCGCTGGTATTGGGTGCGCAGGCGCCGCAGGTGGGGCGGATAGTGGCCGCCCTCGATGAAGTCGGCGATCGCCAGCTGCGGTTGGCTGGCGGTGCAACCGGTGCTGATGTACTTCATGTGCAGCACCCGCTCCAGGTAGCGCCCAGGCGCGACCCAACCGATGCGCAGGCCCGGCGCCAGGGTCTTGGAGAAGGAGCTGCACAGCAGCACGCGCCCGTCGTCGTCGAACGACTTGATGGTGCGTGGCCGCGGGTAGGTGTAGGCCAGGTCGCCGTAGACATCGTCTTCGAGAATCGCCACGTCGAAGCGCTGGGCCAGGGTGAGCAAGGCCTTCTTGCGCGCCTCGGGCATGATGTAGCCCAGGGGGTTGTTGCAGCTGGGGGTGAGCTGGATCAGCTTGATCGGCCACTGCTCCAAGGCCAGCTCGAGGGCTTCAAGGCTGATGCCGGTCACCGGGTCGGTGGGGATCTCCAGGGCCTTCATGCCCAGGCCTTTGAGCGTCTGCATGGCGCCATGGAAGCTGGGCGATTCCACCGCGACAATGTCGCCTGGCTGGCACACGGCGCGGATGCTGGTCGACAGGGCCTCATGGCAGCCGGTGGTCACCACCAGGTCGGCGGGGCCCAGATGGCAGCCGGAATCGAGCATCAGCCGGGCGATCTGCTCGCGCAGGGCCTGGGTGCCATGGATGTTGTCGTAGTACAGGCCTGGCATGTCCTGCCTGCGGCTCAGTTGCGCCAGGCTGCGCAGCAGAGGCTTGAGCGTCGGCGTGTCGATGTCGGGCATGCCCCGGCCGAGCTGGACGATATCGTTGCGCGGGGTGCTGCGTACCAGTTCCAGCACCTGCTCCCACTGCGAGATATCCACAGGCCGCTGGGCTGGGCGGCTGACGGCGGGCAGGGCCGGTAGGCTGCGGTGCTCCGGGACGAAGTAGCCGGACTTGGGCCGCGGCGCAACCAGGCCATTGTCCTCGAGCAGGCGGTAGGCCTGCTGGACAGTGCTCAGGCTGACGCCGTGCTCCACGCTCAGGGCACGCACCGACGGCAGGCGCTGGCCCGGACGGTAAAGACCTTGCTCGATGCGCGCGCCGAGCAGTTCAGCCAGGTTCAGGTAGAGCGTCACGGCATACTCCTGTGCGGTCTTTGGGAAACCACCAGTACAGATTGAGCTTAATTAGAGCATTCAGACGGCGGTTTGCCAAATCTGTATGGAAATAATAAAGCATCATTAGATCTGTATTGTCTTCAGGCCCGACGTGCATCCTTTCTCCAGTATCCACTTGCTTGGAGATCAGAGATGAACAGCTTGAGCGACGCGCGCCTGCAAGGGTATGCCGAAGAATGCGATACCGCCCAACAGCCGCAGCGAGACAGCATCCCCACCGGGCTAGGGCGCTGGGGCTTGGTGCTGCACCGTCGGCAAACCCGCAAGGCCCTGCTGCAACTGGATGACACGCAACTGCGCGATGTCGGCCTGACCCGCGAACAGGCGCGCAGGGAGGGGAGCAAGCCGTTCTGGCGGCGCTAGAGCAGTTCTTTGAGCCGGTGCCAGAGCATGCCCAAGGCGAGCAGTGGCGAGCGCAAGTGCTTGCCGCCGGGGAAGGTCACGTGCGGTACCCGGGCGAACAGCTCGAAGCGCCCGCTGGCCTGGCCGCTGATCGCCTCGCCGAGCAACCGAGCGGCCAGGTGCGTGGCATTCAGGCCGTGGCCGGAATAGGCCTGGGCGTAGTAAACGTTGGGCTGGCTGGCGAGCTGGCCGATTTGTGGCAGGCGGTTGGCGCCGATGCCGATCATGCCGCCCCATTGGTAGTCCACGCGCACCTGGGCCAGTTGCGGGAACACCTTGAGCATCTTCGGCCGCATGTAGGCCGCGATGTCCCGCGGGTCGCGGCCGGAGTAGTGGCAGGCGCCGCCGAACAGCAGCCTGCGGTCGGCCGAGAGGCGGTAGTAGTCCAGGGCAACGCGCTGGTCGCACACGGCCATGTTCTGCGGCAGCAACTGCTGGGCGACGGCTTCGTCCAGAGGCTCGGTGGCAATGATGTAGCTGCCGGCGGGCAGCACCTTGCCGCCGATCTCGCGGTTGAGGTCGTCCAGGTAGGCGTTGCAGCACAGCACCAGGGTCTTGGCGCGGACCCGGCCTTGGGCCGTGTGGACCTGGACCTGCGGGCCGTAGTCGATGCGCGTGACCGCCGACTGCTCGAACAGCTGCGCGCCCAGGCGGCTGGCCACGGCAGCTTCACCCAGCGCCAGGTTCAGCGGATGCAGATGGCCGGAGCCCATGTCGACCAGCCCGCCGACGTAGCGGTCCGAGCCGACCACGCTGTGGATCTGCTCGGCCGGCACCAGGCGCAGCGCGTGGCGATAGCCCAGGCTGCGCAATTGGTCGGCCTCCGCGGCGAACCCTTCCAGCTCGCCTGGCTTGTTGGCCAGGTCGCAGTAGCCCCAGGTCAGGTCGCAGGCGATGCCGTGGCGCTCGATGCGCTCACGAACGATATCCACGGCTTCCAGGCCCATCAGCTTGAGGCTGCGGACACCGTCTTCACCCAGTATCGGCTGGAACTGCTCCAGGCCATGGCCGACACCGCGAATCAGCTGCCCACCGTTGCGCCCGCTGGCGCCCCAGCCGATCTGCCGGGCCTCGAGCAGGGTGACGGTGAAGCCGCGTTCGGCCAGTTCGATGGCGGTATTGAGCCCCGAATAGCCACCGCCGACGATGCACACGTCGCAGCTGTGCTCGCCTTGCAGCACAGGGTAGCGCGGCTGCGGGACGCTGCTGGCGGCGTAGTAGGAAGCGGCATGGCGCGCGCTGTGGGTCATCGTGGCAGTCCTGGCGTGGTGCGAAAGGCTGCGAGGATAAGCCGTGGTTTCGGGGTGGGGCAACAGCGGGGCGCCAACCAGAATTCGAGACGCTCCTTGAATGGGCCTATAATCGACACACCCTTTCGATCGCTACCAAAACCATGTCCTGCAACCGCCACAAGATCCACTTTCTGCGCGAACTGATCCCGTCATTCGAATGTGTGCCCGGCTGCCATGACTGCTGCGGGCCGGTCACCACCTCCACGGAGGAAATGGCGCGCCTGCCGCGCAAGAGTCCGGCCGAACAGGAGGCCGCCCTGGAACGGCTCGACTGCGTCCACCTGGGCCCGCACGGCTGTACCGTGTACGAGGAGCGACCAATGATCTGCAGGCTGTTCGGCACCACGCCGCGCTTGCCGTGCCCACGCGGCCAAGGCCCTGCGCAGCCGATCGAACCCGAGGCCGAACAGCTGGTACACCGGTTCATCGCCAGCACCCGTCAGGTATTGGTCTGAGGCTCAGTCGGGAATGGGCAGGTTGAGGCTTTCCTTCACCTCCTCCATGACGATGTAGCTCTTCGATTCGCGCACATGGGGCAGCTTGAGCAGGATGTCGCCCAGCAGCTTGCGGTACGAGGCCATTTCCGAGATGCGCGCTTTCACCAGGTAGTCGAAATCGCCGGAAACCAGGTGGCATTCCAGCACATGCGGCAGCTTGAGCACCGCGCGGCGGAACTCCTCGAAGGTGTCGCCCGACTTGTAGTCCAGGTTGATCTCGACGAACACCAGCAGGCTGCCCTTGAGGTGCTGCGGATTGAGCCGGGCGTTGTAGCCCATGATGATGCCTTCGCGTTCCAGGCGCCGCACTCGCTCGGTGCAAGGGGTGGTCGAAAGGCCGACCTTTTCGCCCAGTTCCGTGAACGAGATGCGACCGTCAGCCTGCAGGATACGCAGGATATTGCGGTCGATCTTGTCCAGTTCGCGCTTGCTTTGATGCTGGGTTCTCACAGTGGATGCCCCTCCATAAAAGGCCGCTAGGCCGAGAATTCTCGCCAAATATAGGCTTTTATATAGTGAAATGCACTGGTGTGTCGTCCTTATACTGCGCCCATCCATGCCATTTCAATAAAAGTCTGCGGTGCGCCGCGTGCGGGGGATACAACATGCGAGTTCTGGTGCTTGGTAGCGGTGTGATCGGAACCGCCAGTGCCTATTATCTGGCCCGGCAAGGTTTCGAAGTCGTCGTGGTGGACCGTCAGCCGGCCGTCGCCATGGAAACCAGTTTCGCCAACGCCGGCCAGATCTCTCCAGGCTATGCCTCACCTTGGGCTGCCCCAGGCGTGCCGCTCAAGGCCATCAAGTGGCTGCTCGAACGCCATGCCCCACTGGCCATCAAGGCCACCGGTGACGTCGACCAGTACTTGTGGATGGCGCAGATGCTGCGCAACTGCACGGCCAATCGTTATGCCGTGAACAAGGAGCGCATGGTGCGTCTGTCCGAGTACAGCCGCGACTGCCTCGACGAGTTGCGCGCCGAAACCGGCATCGCCTACGAAAGCCGCACCCTGGGCACCACCCAGCTGTTCCGCACCCAGGCGCAGGTAGACGCTGCGGCCAAGGACATTGCCGTGCTCGAACAGTCCGGCGTGCCCTATGAACTGCTCGACCGCGACGGCATTGCCCGCGTCGAGCCAGCCTTGGCCGGGGTCAAGGACATTCTCGCCGGGGCACTGCGCCTGCCCAACGACCAGACGGGCGACTGCCAACTGTTCACCACCCGCCTGGCAGAGATGGCACTCAAGCTGGGTGTCGAGTTCCGCTTCGGCCAGAACATCCAGCGCCTGGACTTCGCCGGCGACCGCGTCAACGGCGTATGGATCGACGGCAAGCTGGAAACCGCCGACCGCTATGTGCTGGCGCTGGGCAGCTACTCGCCGCAGTTGCTCAAGCCGCTGGGCATCAAGGCCCCGGTGTATCCGCTCAAGGGCTACTCGTTGACCGTGCCGATCACCGATCCGGCCATGGCCCCGACTTCGACCATTCTCGACGAGACCTACAAGGTTGCGATCACCCGTTTCGACAACCGTATCCGCGTGGGCGGCATGGCCGAAATCGCTGGTTTCGACCTGTCGTTGAACCCGCGTCGGCGCGAAACACTGGAGATGATCGTCAACGATCTTTATCCTCGCGGCGGCGACCTGAGCCAAGCCAGCTTCTGGACCGGCCTGCGCCCGGCGACCCCGGATGGCACGCCGATCGTGGGCGCCACGCCGATACGCAACCTGTTCCTGAATACCGGTCACGGCACCTTGGGCTGGACCATGGCGTGCGGCTCGGGTCGCCTGCTGGCTGACCTGATCGCCCGGCGCAAGCCGCAGATCAGCGCCGATGGCCTCGATATCTCCCGCTACGGAAAACACCAGGAGACTACCAAGCACACCAACCCGGTCACCGCTTGAAGCAAGCCGCAAGCTGCAAGCTGCAAGCTGCAAGCCACAAGAAAGGGCGGCCCTGTGGCGTTCCAGAGAACGCGTGGCCTTAGCTTGCTTGGAGCTTGGAGCTTGGAGCTTGGAGCTTGCAACTTAACCCTATCGTCCGACTGCCAGAAGGCTGCCGCCATGCGTCCCGCCCGTGCCCTTATCGATCTCCAGGCCCTGCGCCATAACTACCGTCTGGCCCGTGAGCTGACCGGGGCCAAGGCCCTGGCGGTGATCAAGGCCGATGCCTACGGCCACGGTGCCGTGCGCTGTGCATTGGCGCTGGAGGCCGAGGCCGATGGCTTCGCCGTGGCCTGCATCGAGGAGGCGCTGGCACTGCGGGCAGCCGGTATCAAGGCACCGGTGCTGCTGCTCGAAGGCTTCTTCGAAGCCACCGAGCTGTCGCTGATCGTCGAGCATGACCTGTGGTGCGTGGTGCATTCGCTGTGGCAGCTTGAAGCGATCGAGCAGGCGCAATTGCACAAGCCGCTGACCATCTGGCTCAAGCTCGACACCGGCATGCACCGGGTCGGCCTGCACCCCAAGGATTACCACGACGCCTACCAGCGCTTGCTGGCCAGCGGCAAGGTGGCGCGCATCGTGCTGATGAGCCACTTCGCTCGCGCTGACGAGCTCGACAGTCCTGCCAGCGAAGAGCAGGTGGCCGTGTTCGAACAGGCACGCCAAGGCTTGGCCGCCGAGTGCAGCCTGCGCAATTCACCGGCGGTGCTCGGCTGGCCGCATGTCCCCAGCGACTGGGTACGCCCCGGCATCATGCTCTATGGCGCCACGCCATTCGAGGTCCCGCAGGCCCAGGCCGAGCGCCTGCAGCCGGTGATGACCTTGCAGTCGCGGGTGATCAGCGTGCGCGAGCTGCCGATGGGCGAGCCGGTGGGCTACGGTGCCCGGTTCGTCAGCCCGCGGCCTACCCGTGTCGGCGTAGTCGCCATGGGCTACGCCGACGGCTATCCCCGCCAGGCGCCCACCGGTACGCCGGTGCTGGTCGCCGGCAAGCGCGCGCCGCTGATTGGCCGGGTATCGATGGACATGCTCTGCATCGACCTGACCGACGTGCCCGAAGCGGGCCTGGGCAGCCCGGTCGAACTCTGGGGCAAGCAGGTGCTGGCCAGCGACGTGGCGATCCAGGCCGGAATGATTCCTTACCAGATGTTCTGCAACCTCAAGCGTGTGCCCTTGGACTATATCGACGGTTGAAGGGGCAAAGCGGACAGGCTGGGGCTCGAGTGTTGTAAATACTGAACGCTGTTGCCATGATATCGTTCACATTCGAAACCCCATCCGTTCGTTTCAGGAGGCTCCAGCTTTGGACGTCGGTGAACGACTACACGCCATCCGCAAGCTAAAGGGCCTGTCCCAGCGTGAGCTCGCCAAGCGAGCGGGCGTGACCAACAGCACCATCTCGATGATCGAGAAGAACAGCGTGAGCCCTTCGATCAGTTCGCTGCGCAAGGTGCTGAGCGGAATTCCGATGTCCATGGTCGAGTTCTTCTCGGCCGAGCTGGAACCGGTGAGTGCCGCCCAGGTGGTCTACAAGGCCCATGAACTGATCGACATTTCGGACGGTGCCGTGACCATGAAGCTGGTCGGCAAGGCCCACCCGAGCCGCGCCATCGCCTTCCTCAACGAGATCTACCCGCCGGGCGCCGATACCGGCGAAGAGATGCTCACCCACGATGGCGAAGAAACCGGCATCCTGCTTGAAGGACGCCTGGAGCTGGTGGTCGGCCTGGAAACCTTCATTCTCGAAGCGGGCGACAGCTACTACTTCGAAAGCACGCGTCCGCACCGTTTCCGCAACCCCTTCGACGAGCCAGCCCGACTCATCAGTGCGGCGACACCCGCGAATTTCTGAAGCTGCGCGGCGGATTGTCGCGCTTATACCCATTCATTTAATGGGGTTGTTTCACCGGTTCGGGCTTCTCGCTATACTTCTCAGCGCCTGCGAAGCCGTGGCCGCGGGCGTGATTAGCCACCATGAGGGTGTACGCGTGAACCAAATCAAGAAAATGCTGGCCGTACCAGCAGCCGTATTCGCCCTATGGGCCGTCAACGCACACGCAGCGACCAATGATGAGATTGCCAAACGCCTGGAGCCAGTCGGCCAGGTGTGTGTCCAGGGCCAGGAGTGCAAGGGCATGCAAGTGGCCACCGCGGTGGGTGGCGGCGGGGCCCGTACGCCAGACGAAATCGTCGCCAAGCACTGCAACGCCTGCCATAGCACCGGCCTGCTCGGCGCGCCGAAGGTCGGCGACACCGCGGCCTGGAAGGAACGCGCCGATCACCAGGGCGGCCTCGATGGCATCCTGGCCAAGGCCATCACCGGTATCAACGCCATGCCCCCCAAAGGCACCTGCGCCGACTGTTCGGACGAGGACTTGAAGGCGGCCATCCAGAAGATGTCCGGGCTCTGATTCGAAGCAGCTCTGCCTAACGACAGCGTAACTGTGCAGCAAACCGCGGCTAACGCCGGTCCAACCTGCACGCACGGATGTCATGGGAGGCCGAGATGGCGCAGAGTTGTTCGATCGAAGACGCGGTAGAGCAGGTGCTGACGCAGCTGCCAGCACATATCCACATGGGCTTGCCATTGGGCCTGGGCAAGCCCAATGCCTTCGTCAATGCGCTCTACGCCCGCGTGCGCGAGCTGCCCGACCGGCGTCTGACGCTTTACACGGCGCTGAGCCTTGGTCGTCCGCCACTGGGCGACGGCTTGCAGCGACGCTTTCTCGAACCTTTTGTCGAACGGGTCTTCGCCGACTACGAAGAGCTCGACTATCTGGCCGACCTGCACCGCGATAGCCTGCCGGCCAACATCCGCGTCGAGCAATTCTTCATGCAGCCAGGCAGCCTGCTGCACAGCGAAGCGGCGCAGCAGGACTACGTCAGCAGCAACTACAGCCACGCCGCACGCGATATCAACGCCAAAGGCCTGAACCTGGTGGCACAGCTGGTCGCCGAGACTCCCGAGCGTCCCGGCCACCTGAGCCTGAGCTGCAACCCGGACATCACCCTCGACCTGCTGCCGATGATCGAGCGCCGGCGCGCGGCGGGCGAGACCATCCTCGTGCTCGGCCAGGTGCACGCCGAACTTCCTTACATGCCAGGGGACGCAGAGCTCACGCGTGAGGCGTTCGACCTGCTGATCGACATCCCGGAACGCCGCCGGTTGTTCTCCACGCCGAACATGCCGGTCACGCCCCAGGACCATTTCATCGGCCTGCATGCCAGCGCCCTGGTGCGCGACGGTGGCACCCTGCAGATCGGCATCGGCGCCATGGGCGATGCGGTGGCGGCGGCCTTGCTGGCGCGGCAGGCCGACAATCCGGCGTACCGCGCCCTGCTCGACGAGCTGGACCTGCGCCCCTGGCAGGCGTTAGTCGAGCACGAGGGCGGCCTGGACGCCTTCGCCCAAGGCCTGTACGGCTGTAGCGAAATGTTCGTCAACGGCCTGCTGGCGCTTGCCGAGGCAGGCGTGGTGCGACGGCCAGCGGATGAGCAGGGTGTGCTGGTGCACGGTGGCTTCTTCCTCGGCCCCCAGGCGTTCTACCAGCGGCTACGTGAGATGCCACTGGCGCGGCGCAAGGTGTTTGCCATGAGCGCCATCAGCTACATCAACGAACTCTACGGCCAGGAAGCGCTCAAGCGCCGGCAGCGTCGCGATGCGCGCTTCATCAATACGGTGTTCAACATGACCCTGCTTGGTGCTGGCGTGGCCGATCAGCTGGAAGACGGCCGGGTGCTCAGCGGCGTGGGTGGACAGTACAACTTCGTTGCCCAGGGCCATGCCCTGGAAGGCGCACGCTCGATCCTGCTGCTGCGCAGCTGGCGCGAGGCGGGAGGCGAGGTCAGTTCCAACCTTCTCTGGCAGTACGGCCATTGCACCATCCCCCGGCACCTGCGCGATATCGTGATCACCGAGTACGGTATCGCCGATCTGCGCGGGCAGACCGACAGTGAAGTGATCGCGAGGTTGCTGGCGATCAGCGATTCGCGCTTCCAGCAGTCGCTGATGGAGCAGGCCAAGGAGGCCGGCAAACTGCCCAAGGACTTCCAGCTTGCCGCCCGTTTCACCGACAACACCCCAGAACGGCTGGAAGCTCTGTGCGCGCGCCATGCGCAGCTGTTCCCGGAGTATCCCCTGGGCAGTGATTTCACCCCCGAGGAGTGTGATCTGCTGCGCGCGCTGAACTGGCTCAAGAGCAAGTTCAAGCTCAGTGAGGTGCTGGAGTTGGGCAAGGCGGCATTGGATGCGCCCGAGCCGGAGGAGTATCCGGCGCAGCTGGCGCGCATGGGCCTGGAAAAGCCGCGGGGACTGAAGGAAGAGTTGTATCAGCGGTTGCTGTTGGCGGGGCTGCAGGCGAGTCGTGGTCGCTAAATCAGGCTGGCTCAGCGGTCGTGTACAACATGTACGACCGCCGCGGTTGGTGTGGGAGCGGGCTTGCCCGCGAACACCGGCGAAGCCGGTGCCATACACCGCGGTGCCCGCTTGTATGCAGGGTCCTGGAGCGGCCTCATGCTGCGAAGCGCCGCGCGGGCGGCGCTCGATCTCATGAGCGCTAGAAGACCCAAGGCAAGCCCATCAGCCAGCCATCACTCCACAAACGTCACTTCGCCACCGGCCAGCGACTTGACCCGCGCCAGCGACTCGACGCGGTAGCCTTGGGCGTCCAGTTCGGCGCGGCCGCCCTGGAACGACTTCTCGATGACGATGCCCAGGCCGGCCACGGTGGCGCCAGCCTGCTTGATGATCGAGATCAGGGCCTGGGACGCCTTGCCGTTGGCCAGGAAGTCGTCGATCACCAGCACGCGGTCGCTGCTGTTGAGGTGACGCGGCGAGATGGCCACGGTGTTCTCGGTCTGCTTGGTGAACGAGTACACCGAGGCCGTCAGCAGGTTTTCCGTGAGGGTCAGCGACTGGTGCTTGCGGGCGAAGATCACCGGTACACCGAGCTTCAAACCGGTCATTATCGCCGGGGCAATGCCGGAGGCTTCGATGGTGACGATCTTGGTCACGCCCGAATCGGCGAACAGACGCGCGAACTCGTCGCCGATCAGTTGCATGAGCGCGGGGTCTATCTGGTGGTTGAGAAACGCATCGACTTTGAGAACCTGATCGGAAAGCACGATGCCTTCTTCGCGAATCTTCTGGTGCAGTGCTTCCACTGTGGTATTTCCTCGATGTTGCAAGCGTGGCCGCGGCACAGGTCCGCGGCAAAGGTTGATGTTCTATCGTTTGAGCATGGCGCGGATGTCGGCCAGTGCGTTGTTGCCGCGCGCGGCTTTTACTTCGGTCGGCGCATCATCAAGGCCTTCCCAGGCCAGGTCGTCCGGCGGCAGCTCGTCGAGAAAACGGCTGGGCGAACAATCGATGATCTCGCCGTACTGCTTGCGCTTGGCGGCGAAGGTAAAGGCCAGGGTCTGGCGCGCGCGGGTGATGCCCACGTAGGCCAGGCGGCGCTCTTCCTCGATGGTGTCGGCTTCGATGCTGGAACGGTGTGGGAGGATTTCCTCTTCCATGCCCATGATGAAGACGTAGGGGAACTCCAGGCCCTTGGACGCGTGCAAGGTCATCATCTGCACGCCTTCGGCGTTCTCTTCCTCTTCCTGCTGGCGCTCGAGCATGTCGCGCAGCACCAGTTTGCCGATGGCGTCCTCGATGGTCATGTCACCCTCTTCATCCTTCTCGAGGGTGTTCTTCAAAGCATCGATGAGGAACCAGACGTTACCGATACGAAAATCCGCCGCCTTGTCGCTGGAGCAATTCTGGCGAATCCAGTTTTCGTAGTCGATGTCGGCGATCATGCCGTGCAGGGCGGCGATGGGGTCTTCCAGGGCGACGCGCTGGCGCACCCCGTCGAGCCAGTGCTTGAAACGCTGCAGGCGCTCGGTGAAGCGGCTGTCGAGAAACTCGCCCAGGCCCAGCTCTTCGCTGGCCGCGTACATCGACACGCCCCGCTCGGTGGCGTAGTTGCCGAGCTTTTCCAGGGTGGTCGAGCCGATTTCCCGGCGCGGCACGTTGATGACCCGCAGGTAGGCGTTGTCATCGTCCGGGTTGACCAGCAGGCGCAGGTAGGCCATCAGGTCCTTGACCTCCTGGCGGCCGAAGAAGCTGTTGCCGCCCGAGAGGCGATAGGGCACCTGGTGGTGCTGCAGCTTCAGCTCGATCAGCTTGGCCTGGTAGTTGCCCCGGTAGAGGATGGCGAAGTCACTGTACGGGCGATCGGTGCGCAGGTGCAGGCTGAGGATCTCCATGGCCACGCGTTCGGCCTCGGCGTCCTCGTTCTTGCAGCGGATCACGCGGATCTCGTCGCCATGGCCCATTTCGCTCCACAGCTGTTTCTCGAAGGCGTGCGGGTTGTTGGCGATCAGCACGTTGGCGCAGCGCAGGATGCGGCTGGTGGAGCGGTAGTTCTGCTCCAGCATCACGACCTTCAGGGACGGGTAGTCGTCCTTGAGCAGCATCAGGTTTTCGGGGCGCGCGCCACGCCAGGCGTAGATCGACTGGTCGTCGTCGCCGACCACGGTGAACTGGTTGCGCATGCCGATCAGCATCTTCACCAGCAGGTACTGGCTGGCGTTGGTGTCCTGGTATTCGTCCACCAGCAGGTAGCGCACGCGGTTCTGCCACTTCTCGAGGACGTCGGCGTGCGCTTCGAACAGCTTCACCGGCAGCAGGATCAGGTCGTCGAAGTCCACCGCGTTGAACGCCTTGAGCGTGCGTTGGTAATGGATGTAGACGATGGCAGCGGTCTGCTCGCGCGGATTGCGGGCCTTTTCCAGGGCCTCGGGGGGCAGGATCAGGTCGTTCTTCCAGGCGCCGATCATGTTCTTGATCTCGTCGACGCCGTCGTCGCCCGAGTATTCCTTCTGCATGATGTCGGTCAGCAGGGCCTTGATATCGGTCTCGTCGAAGATCGAGAAACCCGGCTTGTAGCCCAGGCGCTGGTGTTCCTTGCGGATGATGTTCAGGCCCAGGTTGTGAAAGGTGCACACCGTCAGCCCGCGGCCTTCGCCAGCGCGCAGCAGGGTGCCGACCCGTTCCTTCATTTCCCGCGCGGCCTTGTTGGTAAAGGTCATGGCCACGATGTACTGGGCACGGATGCCGCAGTTCTGGATCAGGTGCGCGATCTTGCGGGTGATCACGCTGGTCTTGCCGGAACCTGCACCGGCGAGCACCAAAAGAGGGCCGCCGACGTAGTTCACGGCTTCTTGTTGCCGGGGATTGAGTCGGGACATGCTAAAACCGGGGGTCGCCAGAAAATAGCCGCGCATTTTAGCAGGCATGGACCCTTTATGGCGCGACCGTCTGACAGTGAGTCGCCGGGGCATCCGGATTTGCCGGTTGGATGACTTTCGCGCAGGATGCACGACATGATTTGTCGCGCTGCTGCCACTGCATGCCTTGCGTTTAAGTGAAAACCATTTCCAGTCATGCGGTAGGATAAACAGCATCCGCTAAGTGATGTTTTGACTGTGTTCGCGTTCTAAGGAGCCTGCTTGTCCACGCCCGCCGAACCTTTGCGTTTGCTTTTGTTGGCTGATGAGCCGCAATGGGCCGCGCGGTTGCGCGAGTGCCTGCAGCCACTGACCGGTAGCGCGGTAGTGCTGAGCGCGCCGAGCTGGGAGGCCGTCGACCACTTGTTCGGCCGAGACCATCAGACGCTGGTGCTGGCCACGCCTGCATTACAGCCGGCGCCGGGGCGCTGCGGCCTGCCGCTGGTGTTGCTGCTGGAAGAGGAGCCGGAACTGCCCCCCCTGGGGTCAGTGACTGGCTGGTGCTCACCCAGCTCACCACCGATACCTTGCGCCGTTGCCTGCGCCACGTGCGCGAGCGTGGCGTGCTCGAAGCCGCTTTGCAGCACCTGGTCGAACAGGATGGGCGCGGCATGCTCCCCGGCCATCTGGACCTGGACAACTTTCGCCGCGCCAACGACGCGCTCGGTCACCACGCTGGCGACCGCCTGATCGAATTGCGTCGGGCTCTGCGCCGCGATGAGTTGGCGCTGCACTACCAGCCGCGCCTGAGCCTGGCCGACGGCCATATTGTCGGTCTCGAGGCTCTGGTGCGCTGGCACCATGTCGAGCGTGGCCTGTTGCCACCGAGCGAGTTCGTGCCCCTGGCCGAACAGAGTGGACTGATCGTGCCGCTGGGCTACTGGGTCATCTCACGCGCTCTGCGCGACATGCAGACCCTGCGCGAGCGCGGCCTGGCGCCCCTGCACATGGCGGTGAACCTGAGTTTCCGCCAGTTCCAGGACAGCCAGCTGCTGGCCACTTTGAGCCGCCTGATCATCGAGCATGGCGTCGATGCCCGCTGGCTGGAGTTCGAGCTGACCGAAACCGCCGTCATGCGGCGCAATGACCGGGTCCAGCAGACCATGGAGGCCCTCGACCAGCTGGGCGTGCGTTTTTCATTGGACGACTTCGGCACCGGCTTCTCCTCCTTCGTTCACCTCGACAGCCTGCCGATCACCCTGCTCAAGATCGACCGCAACTTCGTGGCCGGCATGGATAAACGCGAGGAGAACCGCAAGCTGGTGCACGCCATGATCAACCTGGCGCACAATCTCGACCTTCAGGTGGTCGCCGAGGGCGTGGAGAATGCCGAACAGCTGGCGTTGCTGAAGGCCTATGGCTGTGACCAGGTGCAGGGCTTTTTGATCAGTCGGCCCTTGCCGGTCGACACCTTGGTGCCTTTCCTGCTGGCCGATGCCGGGCAGCAGGCGTTCGTGCGGTAGCCCGTCAGGCCGACACCGGCGAAACCTTCCCAGCACCTGCCCGCGTCAGCATCCGCCGCATCCGCCATTCAAAGGCCAGGGTCAGGCTGACCGCCGCACAGGCCAGGCCCAGCGCCAGCCCCCACCATACACCTACTGCGCCACCGCCCAGGGTGAAGGCGAACAACCAGGCGCAGGGTGCGCCGATCAGCCAGTAGCAGCCTAGGCCCACCAGGAAGGTGGTCTTGGCATCCTTCAGGCCACGGATCGAACCCATGGCGATGGTCTGCATGCCATCGAACAGCTCGAACCAGGCCGCGACCATCAGCAGACTGACCGCCAGGTGAATGATGTCGGCGAACGCTGGGTCGTCATGGTCGAGGAACAGGCCCACCAGCGCCTCGGGCTGCAGCCAGAACAACGCGGCGAAGGCGAACATCACCAGCGCGCCGAAGCCGATGCCGACCCGTCCGGCGCTGCGCGCCGCTAGCAGCTTGCCCGCGCCGTAGTACAGACCCACGCGCATGGTCACGGCATAGGACAGGCCGGTCGGGACCATGAAAGCGGTGGAAACGATCTGTAGGGCAATCTGGTGCGCCGCAAGCTCCGTGCTGCCGAGCACGCCCATGAGCAGGGCGGCAAAGGCGAACAGGCCGACCTCCACCATGTAGGTGCCGCCGATCGGCAGGCCCAGCCGCCACAGCTCGCGCAGGGCCGGCCAACAAGGCCGGCCCAGGCCCTGGCGGAGCGGATAGGGGGCGTAGGCCGGATGCCAGCGGATGTACAGTGCCAGGGCAATGGCCATCCCGGTCGAGACCAGCGCCGTCACCAGGCCGATGCCCATCAGGCCGAGCTTGGGCAGGCCGAACATGCCTTCGATGAGCGCGTGGTTGAACAGGTAGTTGACCACCGTGCCGACCAGGCTGATCACCATCACCGGCGTCGAGCGCCCCAAGGCGCTGGTGAAACCGCGCAGGGCCATGAAACTCAGGTAGCCAGGCAGGGCAAAGGGCAGCAGCGACAGGAACTGTCCAGCCGACTCGACGTTTTCCGGACTCTGCCCGAACAGTAGCAACACCGGCTGGATGTTCCACAGCACAAGGCTCGCAGCCAGCGCCAGGCCCCATGCCAGCCACAGGCCCGCCTGGGTCAGGCGGGTGGCGCCAGCGCGGTCGCCGGACCCCTGACGAATGGCGACCAGAGTGCCAACGGCGGCGATCACGCCCAGGCAGAAGATCGATACGAACGAGTAGCTGGCCGCGCCCAGGCCACCGCCAGCCAGGGCCTGGGGGCTGATACGGGCCATCATCAGCGTATCGGTCAGCAGCATCAGCATGTGCGCCAACTGCGAGGCGACCAGCGGCCCGGCCAGGCGCAGCAGGGCCTTGAGTTCAGTGGCAGGCGCAACGTGCATGGTGTCGTCCTTGTTCCTGTAGGCTGGATGAGGCGCCGATTCTGAGGCCTTGGCCAGTTATCCACAAAGGGATAAAAGCGATCATTGGCATGATTAAAACTCATGGCGGTATGATTACCTCCAACCCCAGACCCGCGTTTCGCGCCCAAGGCTCCCATGTCCCGTCCGCTTGCGCCGCTTTACGCCTTGCGCGCTTTCGAAGCCGCCGCCAGGCACAGCTCCTTCACCCGTGCCGGTGATGAGTTATCAATCACCCAGAGTGCGGTCAGCCGGCACATCCGCACCCTGGAAGAGCACTTCGCCTGCCGCCTGTTCATCCGCAGCGGGCGCGGCCTGCAGATGACCGAGGCGGCGCGCCTGTTGCTGCCGGGCGTGCGCGATGGCTTTGCTTCGCTGGAACGGGCCTGCAACACCTTGCGCGGCGAAGACGACATCTTGCGCATGAAGGCGCCCTCGACCCTGACCATGCGCTGGTTGCTGGCGCGCCTGAGTCGCTTCCGGCACCTGCAGCCAGGCAACGAGGTACAGCTGACCAGCGCCTGGATGGACGTCGACCATGTCGACTTCAACCATGAACCTTTCGATTGCGCGGTGCTGCTCAGCGATGGGGTGTTCCCGGCCGATTGGGAGGTACGGCGGCTATTCCGCGAATTGCTTATTCCGGTGGGCGCGCCCGGGTTGCTCGAAGAAGGCCCCTGGGATGTACGGCGCCTGGCGAGCGCGGAGCTGTTGCATCCGACTCCTGACAAGCGTGATTGGCGCAGTTGGCTGGCACGCATGGGCCTGGTCGACAAAGTCTCCCTCAAAGGTGGCCAGGTGTTCGACACCCTGGAACTGGGCATGATCGCCGCCGCCCGCGGCTACGGGGTGTCCATGGGCGACCTGCTGATGGTTGCCGAGGACGTCGCTCAAGGCCGCCTCAGCCTGCCCTGGCCCACCGCCGTGGCCAGCGGCATGGATTACTACCTGGTGTGGCCCAGGACTCGCCCAGGCAGCGAGCGGCTGCGGCGATTGAGTGCGTTTTTGGAGCAGGAGGCGATGGCGATGGACTTGCCCAAGGTCGAGATCCTGTCGATAAGAGCCATTGATGGCCAGGCGTGAAGGTGTGCGATAAATATCCTGGCCCGATACTCAAGTATTGCCTGACACCGCCGAAGTAAAGGCACCAGCGCCCCCTAGAAGGCGCGTTCTTCCCGTCATAGCGCGGGCGGCCCGGCAAGATCACAGACGATCCCGGCCTCCTGCCAGGAGCTTGCATGTCTCAACCTCGTGCCCGGATTGCCTCGCAGCTCGGTATCGCCCTTGCCGTGGTGCTGGCGGTGGTGATTACCGGCAGTACCTTGTTCGCCCTGCGTTCGCTGGATGACGCCAACCTCGTCACCCGCCAGGAGCACTTGGCCAGCGAAGCCAGGTTGCTGGCCGACCAGCTCGACACCTTCCATAGCTCTCTCAAGGACAACACTCAGCGCCTCAGTGGCCTGTTCGAGCGGCGCTTCGCCTCCGGCCTGCAGGTGCGCCCCGACGAGACCGTGACGGTCGGCGGCGTGCAAACCCCGGCTCTCTACCTGGACGATCATCGGCTCAACAACGATTTCCAGCAAGTCGACGAATTCCAGCAGTTGACGGCAGGCGTCGCCACGCTGTTCGTACGCAGCGGTGACGATTTCATCCGTATCAGCACCTCGGTGACCAAGCAGGACGGCAGCCGCGCCATCGGCACTCAGCTCGACCGCCAGAGCCCGGCCTACGCGCGGTTGATGGCCGGGCAGGCCTATGTCGGCCGGGTGCTGCTGTTCGAGCGCAACTACATGACCCGCTACGTACCGGTACGCGATGGCGCCGGGCGGGTGATCGCCGTGCTGTTCGTCGGCTTCGACTATACCAATGCGCAGAACGGCCAGTTCGCCAACCTGGCGCGCTTTCGCATCGGCCAGACCGGCTCGCTGGCGTTGCTCGACGAGCAGGGACGCTGGCTGGTGCCGCCCGCCGGGGTGAGCGACGAGCAGGAGGCCGTACGTGCCGTGCAAGGTGTTGCCGAGCGGGCAGGTCAAGGGAAGTTCTGGAACAACGCTGGCAATAGCCTGTACAGCGTGGCCATGCCGTTCCCCGAAGGTCCGTGGACAGTGGTGGCGAGCATGCCCGAGGCAGAGATCCGTGCCGTGACCTGGAGTGTCGGCATGCGTCTGGCGATCGGCAGCCTGCTGGCCATGATCCTCGCCGTGGCCGCGGCCCTTTGGCTGCTGCGTCGCAAGCTGCAGCCGCTGGGCGATCTGGTACGCCAGGCCGAGGCGCTCGGTGCCGGTAACCTACAGGCCCGCCTACGGATCAGCAGCCACGACGAGATCGGTCAGCTGGCGCGCAGCTTCAACCAGATGGGCGAAGCGCTGTCATCCATGGTCGAGCATATCCGCGGCGCTTCCGAACAGGTCAGTGGCCGCGCCCGCTCCTTGTCCGGCCTGTCCTCGGGGGCGTGCGAAGGGATGGAGCAACAGTCCGGCGAGATCACCAGCATGGCCGGCGCCGTGGAGGAGTTCAGTGCCACCTCGATGAACATCGCCGACAACATGGGCAGCACCGAGCGCATGGCGCAGGACAACGTCCAGCAGACCCGCATCGGCCGCAGTGCCATGGACGAGGCTTCGGCTTCGCTGCAGCAGATCGCCGAAGCCTTGGGTGGCACCGCGCAGGTAATGGACACGCTGGGTGTACGTTCCCAGGAAATCGGCGGGATTGTCGGCGTGATCACGGCGATTGCCGAGCAGACCAACCTGCTCGCGCTCAACGCGGCCATCGAAGCCGCCCGCGCTGGCGAGCAGGGCCGAGGTTTTGCCGTGGTGGCCGATGAGGTGCGCAGCCTGGCTTCGCGCACGCGCCAGGCCACCGAAGAGATCTCGGGCATGATCGCTAGTATCCAGGAGGAGACCGGCCACGCCATCAGCACCATGGAGCAGGGTAACCGCCTGATGCAGGAGGGCCTGGCGCGCAACGCCAAGGTCGCCGCCGCGCTGGCCAGCATCGACGAGCAGAGCCGCTCGGCCGGCGAGCAGTTCGCCGCCATCAGCACGGCTACCCAGGAGCAGAGCAGCACAGCTACTGTGCTGAGCCGCAACCTGCAGAGCATTGCCCAGGCCAACAGCGAGCAGCGTGACGTGGCCAATGAACTGGCGACCACCGCGCGGGATCTGGAAGGGTTGGCGGCGCAGTTGCGTCAGGAAGTGGATCGGTTTCGGGTAAGTGGCTGAAGCGGTAGGCAGGGATCATCTTCTTCGCGGTTCAACGACTGGCCTTGGTCCTGTAGGAGTCCGCCCGCCGCGATCGGCCGCGCAGCGGTCGTAGAACCGGTACCTGCGGTGTGCCAGGCTGAACGCATTCGCAGGCGTTACGACCGCTGCGCGGCCGATCGCAGGACAAGCCAGCGCCTACCAGGGATGGCACCGATCCTGGAATGAATTGAGGCATACACAGACCCTGTAGGAGCCCACTCAGCCTGCTGGGCTGCGCTGTCGCGCAGAGAACAAGGCCGGCAAGCGCGGCGGCACCACCCTGTAGGAGCGCGCCTTGTGCCGCGATCGGCCGCGCAGCGGTCGTAGAGCCGGTACCTGCGGTGTTCCAGGCTGAACGCGTGCGCAGGTTTTGCGGCCGCTGCGCGGCCGATCGCAGGACAAGCCAGCGCCTACCAGGGATGGCGCCGACCCTGGAATGAATTGAGGCATACATAGACCCTGGAGCGGCCTCGCGCCGCGAAGGACCGCATAGCGGCCCCAATACTCCCGGGTGTTACAGTGAATCTAGGTTCAACGCCTGCGCACAGGCCTGCAACGAGCGCCGCTCACTCTGCGCATAGAGCGCCAGCTCATCCTGCACCTTCAGGCCCAGGGCTTCTTCGAAGGCATCGCGGTTGGCATTGCTGCCGTAATCGTTGCGCGCTTCATCGCCCAGGTTGGACTGGAAGATGCCGGCGGCGCTGACCGGCAGGAAGTCTTCGTAGACCAGCGCTTCATAGTGCACATGCCCTGCATCGATAAGCGCTTGCAGGCTGCCCGGGCGATCGGCCTGGCTGCGGGCCGCGAGGCCTTTGTCGGTGGCGAAGTAACGGAAGTAGGCCAGGCCTTGCTCACGCATCTGCGCCAGGTCGTCCGGGAAAGCCGCGAAGTGTTCCTCAAGCAGTGCCTTGTAGCGCTCGGCATTGGCCTCGGCCGGCACGCCACCCAGCGCGGCGCGGGTAGCGTCGAGCAATTGGTCGTACAGCTGGCGGCCCTTGGGGGTCAGCGCCGCGCCGCGTTGCTCGATCTCGCCGAAGCGGGCAGTGTGGCTGCCGCCTTGCTGGTCACCGAAGATGACTTTCTCGCGCAGGGCCTTGAAACTGGTCTGACGCAGCAGGATCGGATGACGACGGGTGGGCGGCCCTTCCACCACGGCCTTGGGCGCAATGCCTTTGACCGGCATGCCGAGCTGGATCGCATCGATGTCCAGGGTGCGCGGGGTCAAGTGGTTGATGTGCGGGCCCTTGAAGGCCACCACGTCTGCGATCAGCCGATGCTGATCGTGCAACTGCTGATACTGCTCGGCGGTGACCGTGGCGTCCTGGTGCCAGCGGAAGGTATGCAGGGCTTCATTAACGAAGGTTTCAGCGTCGGCCGCGCTCAGGCCGCCGTCGCGTTCGCACTGGGTGATCAATTCCAGCGCCCGCGCGGTGAAGATCTGCCGCTTGGCCAGGATGCCACGCGCCAGCTCGCGCAGTTGCGGATTGTCGATCAGCTCCAGGCGCAGCAGTGAGGTGAACACACGAAACGGGCTGACATGCAGCGACTGCTCGTGCACGGCGCGGAACGCGGTGGAGTGCACTGGCACGCCGGCCGAGCTGAGATCGTAGTAACCGACCGGGTGCATGCCCATCACCGCGAACAGGCGGGCGATGGTTGCCAGCTCTTCGGCGGTGCCGACGCGGATCGCGCCATGGCGCTCCTGGTCGAGGCGCTCGACCTCGCCGGTCCAGCGTAGGGCCTGGGCCACTTCAGGTTGCTGGGCCATGACCTGCTGGTTGATTTCGCTCACCAGCTCCAGCAGCGTGCCGTACAGCGGCACTTCCTGTTTGTACATGAGGGACATGGCGGCAGAGAACTGCGCGCGGATGCTGTCTGGGCTGACGAAATCGTGGGCGGGCATCGCTAGCTTCCTGGTGGTGAGTGGACCCTTACATGAAAACGGGGAATGCACTTGGGCCACAAGCGAAAAAAAGTAGAGGTGTCATTCCCTTTTCGATCGATGCTGCCTGTATTCGGGCTGCGTAGCAGCCCCAGCACTCTCAATTCCCCAACTGTTCCCGGGTCCACTCCACCAGCGCCCGCACCTTCGGCACCTCTGCCGCATGCTCGGCAAAGGCCAGGTAATGCGCACCCTGACTGCGCATCGCATGATTCCACGCCACCACCAGGCTGCCTTCGGCCAGTTCCCGAGCCACCAGGTAGCGCGGCACCAGGGCCACGCCGCAGCCAGACTGGGCCGCGCTCAGGGACATATAGAAGGTGTCGAAGCGCGGCCCGTGGTAGCTGTTGGCGGTGTGCAGGCCTTGCTCCAGGAACCACTCGTGCCAGGCCTCCGGACGCGAGGTGCTTTGCAGCAGGACCAGTTCGGCCACTTCACTGGCGTCCCGCAGCTGCCGCGCTTGCAGCAGTTCCGGCGCGCACACCGGCACCACCTCCTCACCGAACAGCTCGATGCAGGTTGCCCCCGGCCAGGTGCCCCTGCCGTAGAAGAACACGACGTCGGCGGTGGCTTGGAGCAGGGCGAACGGCTCCATCTCGTTGCGGATATCCAGGTGGATGTTCGGGTAGCGCTTGCCGAAGCCCTTGAGGTGCGGGATCAGCCAGCGCACGCCGAAACTCGGCTGCGTGGCTACCTTCAGGACTTCGGTCTGCTCGCCGTACGAGAGGATATAGCGGCTGGAGATGTCGACCTGGGTGAGGATCTTGTTGACCTCGGCCAGGTACAGGCTGCCGGCAGGCGTCAGTTGCAGCCGACGGCGGATACGCAGGAACAGGTGATGGCGCAGCATTTCTTCAAGCTGCGCCACCTGCTTGCTGACCGCGCTCTGGGTCAGGTGCAGTTCTTCTGCGGCGCGGGTAAAACTCAAGTGACGGGCTGCGGCTTCAAAGCACTGCAAGGCCGTCATCGACGGCACCAGACGTTTGGACATAGCAGTCTCTATGGCAAGGGGATCATGACTTAACGGAATGATATGCGGAATAAAGGTCGTTTGTTGCACGCGTGTGATCGGATTAATACTGATCCATATCACCTTTATACCCTTCACCCGATGTAGGAGAAGCACAATGGTTGCTGCATTGCTCGAGCGCCTAGGCGTCGCCGCCCAGGCTTACACCCAGGGCGACTACCCTGTTCACACCCCGATCGACGGTAGCCAGATCGCCACGGTGAAGCTGCTCGGCAAGGCCGAGACCACGGCCCGCATCGACCAGGCGCACGCCGCCTTCCAAGCCTGGCGCAACGTACCGGCCCCGCGTCGCGGCGAGCTGGTGCGTCTGTTCGGTGAAGTGCTGCGCGAACACAAGGCCGACCTCGGTGAGCTGGTCTCGGTCGAAGCCGGCAAGATCACTCAGGAAGGCCTGGGCGAAGTACAGGAAATGATCGACATCTGCGACTTCGCCGTAGGCCTGTCGCGCCAGCTGTACGGCCTGACCATCGCTTCCGAGCGCCCGGGCCACCACATGCGTGAGTCCTGGCACCCGCTGGGCGTGGTCGGGGTGATCAGCGCTTTCAACTTCCCAGTCGCGGTGTGGGCATGGAATACCGCGTTGGCCTTGGTCGCCGGTAACGCGGTGGTCTGGAAACCGTCCGAGAAGACGCCGCTGACCGCCCTGGCGTGCCAGGCACTGTTCGAAAAAGCGCTGCAAGCCTTTGGCGATGCGCCGCAGGGCCTGGCTCAACTGGTGATCGGCGGTCGCGAAGCCGGCGAAGCCTTGGTCGACGACCCGCGCGTGCCACTGGTCAGCGCCACCGGCAGCACCCGCATGGGTCGCGAAGTCGGCCCACGCGTGGCTGCCCGCTTCGGTCGCAGCATCCTTGAGCTGGGCGGTAACAACGCCATGATCCTGGCGCCGAGCGCGGACCTCGACCTGGCCGTGCGCGGCATCCTGTTCTCTGCAGTCGGCACCGCCGGCCAGCGCTGCACTACCTTGCGCCGCCTGATCGTGCATCGCTCGATCAAGGACGAAGTGGTTGCCCGCGTCAAGGCCGCCTACGGCAAAGTGCGCATTGGTGATCCTCGCGAGAACAACCTGGTGGGCCCACTGATCGACAAGCAGTCCTTCGACGCCATGCAAGGCGCGCTGGCCAAGGCTCGCGACGAAGGCGGCCAGGTGTTCGGCGGCGAGCGTCAGCTGGCGGGCGAGTACCCGAATGCCTACTACGTCTCGCCGGCCATCGCCGAGATGCCAGGGCAGAGCGATGTCGTGCGTCACGAGACCTTTGCGCCGATCCTCTACGTGCTGGCCTACGATGACTTCGAAGAGGCCCTGCGCCTGAACAACGAAGTGCCGCAAGGTCTGTCCTCGTGCATCTTCACCACCGACCTTCGCGAGGCTGAGCGCTTCCAGAGCGCCTCGGGCAGCGACTGCGGCATCGCCAACGTCAACATCGGCACCAGCGGCGCGGAAATCGGCGGCGCCTTCGGTGGCGAGAAGGAAACCGGCGGTGGCCGCGAATCCGGCTCCGATGCCTGGAAAGGCTACATGCGCCGCCAGACCAACACCGTCAACTACTCGCGCGAGCTGCCGCTGGCGCAGGGTATCGTGTTCGACTGAGGGCGACACACCCATACCCTGTGGGAGCGGGCTTGTTCGCGAATGCGCAGCAGGGACAACCTCGTTGTCTGTTCTGACGCATTCGCGGGCAAGCCCGCTCCCACAAGGGGCGCGAGAGTTCAAAGGATGCACCCGCTAAAAAGAACAACATGCTGGAGCCGGTCATGCCCGAATTGCGTCAAGAATGTCTGTGGGAATTCGCCACCCAGCCGACCACCACGGTGCAGGCCCTAGCGGGCGAGCACAAGGCCGATGTCTGTGTCATTGGCGCTGGGATCACCGGATTGTCAGCTGCAATTCACCTGCTCGAACAGGGCAAGTCGGTGATTCTTCTCGAAGCCTGGAAAGTCGGTCATGGGGGATCGGGACGCAACGTCGGGCTGGTCAACGCCGGCACCTGGATTCGTCCTGACGACGTCGAGGCGACCCTCGGACAGCAGCAGGGCAGTCGCCTGAACCAGGTCCTGGGCGAAGCGCCCGGCGAGGTGTTCGCCATGATCGAGCGCCTGGGCATCGACTGCCAGGCCCAGCACAAAGGCACCCTGCACATGGCGCACAATGCCACCGGCATCGCTGACCTTGAGGCCCGCCACGAACAATGGCGTCGCCGCGGTGCCGACGTCGAGTTGCTGACCGGTGCACGCTGCCAGGAATACTGCGGTACCGACAAGATTTCCGCCGCGCTGCTCGACCGCCGCGCCGGCACCATCAACCCGATGGGTTACACCCAGGGCCTGGCCGCTGCGGTGGTGCGCCTGGGCGGCAAATTGTTCCAGCAGTCGTCGGTCGAGGGCCTGGAACGCGAGGGTGAGGCCTGGCGGGTGAAGACCGCGCGCGGTTCGGTCAAGGCCGACAAGGTGGTGATCTCCACCGGTGCCTACACCGAAGGCGACTGGAGCAACCTGCAGAAGCACTACTTCCGCGGTTACTACTACCAGGTGGCTTCCGTGCCGCTGTCGGGCGCTGCCGCCGACAAGGTCCTGCCCCACGGCCAGGGTTCGTGGGACACCCGCACGGTGCTCAGCAGCATTCGTCGTGACGACCAGGGCCGCCTGTTGCTGGGCAGCCTCGGGCGGGTCGATAACAAGCCCGCCTGGTTCGTGCGCAGCTGGGCGGACCGGATCCAGAGCCATTACTTCCCGCAGTTGGGCAAGATCGAGTGGCAGATGCACTGGACCGGCTGCATCGACTTCACCCCCGACCACCTGATGCGCCTGTTCGAGCCAGCCCCCGGACTGGTGGCGGTGACCGGCTACAACGGCCGCGGCAACACCACCGGTACGGTGATCGGCAAAGCGTTTGCACAGTTCCTGCTCAAGGATGAAGCGGACAGTCTGCCGATTCCGTTCTCACCAATGAAGCCGGTGTCGGCGCCTGCACTGCGCACCGGTTTCTATGAGACGGGATTCTCCTTGTACCACGCTGGCCAGTGCCTGCGGGTGGTGCTCTGAGTCACTGGTGCAGTCAGCTGAGGAAGCCACCTTTTTGCCGGTTCTCTGAGCAAGGGCCGGCCTTGTGATTTGTGCCACCATGATGGCGAGCAAAGCGTTCAGCGTAACTTGCGCGGGCTATTACCGTCATGGACGGCCTTACACCAACAGCCCATGAACGCCGCATGGGTCGCGCCCACGATGTTTACACACAGAGTGAGCAGTCAGGCTGCGATCGTCACTTGGTAATTTTCAACAGTAACGCAACGAGTGTACCGCAGGTGAAGCCAATAAAGGCTAAGCAAGAGGCGATGTTCATTCGCCGCTTCAAGTAGGTAGGGAAGCGCTCAATGTCTTTGGCATCAAGTAAGCCTTTTTTGATTGAGTACTTAGGGAATAGCAGGCCTCCGGACACTGATGAAACGACGAGTGTGCGATAAAGTGTATCGGTTGAGCCCCATATGCTTAGCCATCTCTGTAGGCCTTGGCTGCGCTGAAGTGAGTCTAGCATTACAGCAAAGTGACGGGAGCGAGCGATGTGTATGTCTATTGCTACTCCAAGTAGGCCAACAATTAAAGGTGTGACCATGAAGCCAAACCCCCACCACGTTTTCCAAAACAAGCTCATCGCTCGGTTACCTCGAAGATGAACTCTCCCGCTGACTCAGTAGGGTCATACCTACAGCACTACCGGCAGAAGAGGAATGAAGGAAGAAGGAAGCACACTCAGGCGTGAAGAACTGAATAAATATCTACCTGGGTGCAGTAATCTTATAGATGAGTAGCGTAATTAGTACTAAAAGCCCTCCGCAGTGCATTAAATACCTGCCAAGTAGTAGTGTTCTTCTCAAATCTGGCGGAAATTTTTTGATTTCCGATTGATCTATTTTGCCTTTGCGAATATGGATTTGATTTATAGGCCATGACAATAAGGCTCCGATCATGCTGGCTAGAATAAATCTCCCCCATAGGCCGCAATTAATCCAAGAGAAAATTTTAAGTTTAAGCCATGCGCTACTTTGTAGTGCTTCAAGCATTACTCTGAGGTCTTTGCTCCATGCTAGCTTAGCGGTTATTGCCAAGCCGGCATAGAGTACAAGCCATGGTATTAGTAGAAATGCAAGTTTCCAATGATTAGGCCAAGCGTGAGGGGAGAGTTTAAATAATATATCCATGTGTTCAATATCGCCGTAGCATGAGTGAGGAGAGCCAGCACCCCTTCATTTCACTGTTCAGCCATGTCAAAAATCAACTCGCCTATGGATTCACCCGCCGACATACCGATGACGCTGCCAGCCAGTGTGCCTGCACCCACTACGGCTATTCCGCACACCGTTGCGCTTATAGGGCCGACTCCGATACACGCGACTGTTGCAATGTCTCCTGCTAGGCCACCAGCGTAGGCACCCAACCCTAAACCTCCCGCAAAACTACCTACTTCGGTAAACCTGATTTTTTCCGGCACGCCGCTGTCTCGCCTGCTCGGCAAGCTTCCTGAACTTTCAATAACGATGAAACTCCGCCGATAACAATACCGACCTGTCCCCCACGCTCAAGGTACTTCGACATCCGTGGTCATTTAAAGTCCCTGTGCATGAAGGTCAGGACACTAGCAGCTGAGAAGCGGCTTTCTGGCGGGTCTGAAGTGAATGAGAAGTGTCCTACGCCTGTTACAGATTTGGCCTAGCTGGGATGATGAACGAACGCCGCGAAAAGACTGCATCAACCATCTTCCCGACCCGCTGGCCGAGGGTCATGAGCCCGGTCGATACTGAAGCGCCTCAGCCAGATGGGATCGCGCGATGCCCTCGGCCTGCTCCAGGTCCGCCAGGGTGCGCGCCACCTTGAGCAGGCGGTGGGCGGCGCGCAGTGAGAGCGTGAGGCGTTCGCAGGCGCTTTCGAGCCAGGCCTGGTCAGTGTCGGACAAGGTGCAGTGACGGCGCAGCCCCTTGAGATCGAGAAAAGCATTCGCGCAGCCTTGGCGGTGTTGTTGCAACTCCCGCGCCGCGGCGACCACGCGGGCGACGCTGGCGCTGGTCTCGCCACTCGGCTCGGCAGACAGCACCGTCGTTTCCCGGGCCACCGTCAGGTGCAGGTCGATGCGGTCCAGCAAGGGACCGGAGAGTTTGTTGCGGTAGCGCTGCACCTGTTCGGGACTGCAACGACAGCGGCCGGTTGGATCGCCCAGGTAACCGCAGGGGCAGGGGTTCATCGCGGCGACCAGCTGGAAGCGCGCGGGAAAGCGCACCTTGTCCTTGGCCCTGGCCACTACGATTTCACCCGACTCAAGCGGCTCGCGCAGTACCTCCAGCACACGCCGCTCGAACTCCGGCAGTTCATCGAGAAACAATACGCCATGGTGGGCGAGGGTGATTTCCCCCGGTTGCGGACGGCTGCCGCCACCCACCAGCGCCGGGCCCGAGGCCGAGTGGTGGGGATGGCGGAAGGGTCGTTGCGGCCAGCTGTTCAAGGGTGTGTGGCCGGTGACCGACTGGATCGCCGCCACCTCCAGGGCCTCGCACTCGTCCAGTGGCGGCAGCAGGCCTGGCAGGCGGCTGGCGAGCAAGGTCTTGCCCGTTCCGGGTGGCCCGGTGAACAGCAGGTTATGCGCCCCAGCTGCGGCTACCAGCAAGGCACGCTTGGCGGCCAGCTGACCTTGTACCTCGCTCAGGTCGGGGTAGGGACGGCTGTGCAGGATCAGGCCGTTGGCCGCGTAGGGTGGCAGCGGCGTGTGCCCGTTGAGGTGCGCCACCAGCTCCAGCAGGCTCCCGACCGCGTAGACCACCAGGTCCGAGGCCATGCAGGCTTCCTCGGCGTTTTCCCTCGGTACTACCAGTGCCCGACCCGCATCCCGCGCCGCCAGCGCCGCGGGCAAGACGCCCTGCACCGGGCGCAGCGCACCCGACAGCGCCAGTTCGCCCAGGCATTCGATCTCGCTCAAGGTACTGACCGGTACCTGGCCATTGGCGGCAAGAATGCCAAGGGCGATTGCCAGGTCATAGCGCCCACCGTCCTTGGGCAGGTCGGCGGGCGCGAGACTCTGCGTGATGCGCCGCGCTGGGTACTCCAGGCCTGAGTTGAGAATGGCACTGCGTACCCGGTCCTTGCTCTCCTTGACCGTGGTTTCGGGCAAGCCGACCAGCGTCAGATGGGGCAGGCCGTTGGCCAAGTGGGTTTCGACGCTGACCGCCGGGGCCAGCACGCCAACTTGCGCGCGGCTGTGAACAAGGGCAAGGGACATGAACACTCCATGATCGAGACGAGAGCCGCGTCCTGCGGCCCGGAAATGATAGTGGGGTGTTACGAGTCAAGGAGGGAAAGACTGCGTCTGGGTTTTACAAGGGGGGTGAGCGCTGGTGCTGTAGGGGGTGAGGTTTCCAGCGGTGCGGCTGCCGACCAATGGAGATGATTCTGGTCCGCACCAATGCCAGTCAGCACTGGCATTGACTGGCATTGGAGCACGGCCTATGAGGCAGCTGACTTCAAGGTTTCACACCCAGAATGATATGCGACGCCTTGATCAGCGCCGTAGCCGCCATACCTGGCGCCAGGCCTAGCGCTTGCACGGATTCGCGAGTGACGATGGCGTAGACTTCGGTGCCGCCCGCCAGCTGCAGCACGACTTCGGCATTGACCGCGCCGTCACCGACGCGCACCACCTTGCCCTCCAGGCTGTTGCGGGCTGACAGCCTGTAGCCGGCGGCGTCGGTCATCAGCACCACCCAGGGGGCCTTGACCAAGGCCACGGCAGACGTGCCGACTTTGATGCCCAGATCGTGCAGGCTGGCCATGGTGACCACGGCCACCAGCTTCTCGCCGCCGGCCAGGGTCAGCTCGACCTCGGCATTGACCGCGCCGGGTTGGACGCTGCTGACGGTCCCTTCAAAGACATTACGCGCACTGACTTTCATGATGAAACGCTCCGTGTGATCAATCATCGCACTCAAGGAATTCAAGCGCGGACATAAACCCAGGCGACAAGCCCCGAGGCCAGGGTCACCGACACGCGCTTGTAGTCCGCCACCTCGTAGCGGTCGGCGGCCGCCAGCTCGTCTTCGCTGATCTGCAAGACCATCCCTTCGACGCCGTCACCTAGAGTATCGCTGGGCGAAACGATCGGATGATGCGTCTTGCCGCTGGTGGCCAGGACGGCCGGATCGGTGATTTCGACCCAGTCCTGGCGGAAACCGAGCATGCGGTCGGGCTGGCCGGCCAGCTCGCGGCCGAAGTTCGCCAGTTGCACCGCCTTGTCTTGCAAGGTGCCATAAGAGAACAACAGTACGGGATGCTCGCGGGACGGTTGCATGGCGGTTATTCCGACGTGGAAGGGCTGGCAGGCGGGTTCAGCCGTGCGTCTATTTCGGCAACCTGGGCCTCCAGTGCCTCCAGGCGGGCGCGGGTGCGCGCCAGAACGACCATCTGGCTGTCGAATTCTTCCCGGCTGACCAGGTCCAGTTTGCTGAAGGCACTTTGCATCAGGGCCTTGAACTGGCCTTCGAGTTCAGCGCGCGGTTGTGCGGTGTCGCCGCTGAACAGGCGCGAGGCCTGGTCGCTCAGGGCATCAAGAAAGGCTTTGGGCGCGAGCATGGTCGGCTCCCCGGTCATCAGTGAAAGGCCGCCAGTGTAGCACGGGCACGCCTGCGCCTTCGGCTGCACGCTTTTCGCGCAGGGGTCATCGGGTATGCGCACCGAAGTTGTGCATCGCTTCAGGGCTGGCGATAGGCCAAACCTGAGCATTCAACGCAACTGGCTGTTCTGTGGGGGTTTATCGAACTTGGCAAGGTTTCTGCAAAGCCATGAAGGAGCCATGCACTGATGCAGTCCGTAGTGACCAGGCAGTGCGCGGATGAAGCCGGATGTTCGTTGCCATAGCCGGATCGTGGCGTCGGTCAGGGATTGCGGTCGACGACGCGTTACAAAGCCAGGCGCTGCGCTTAGACTTGAGTCGGGTTTGTTTTCCTGGGGCAAGTCCACCATTTCGGGAGAGAGTTTCATGAAGCTAGTCACTGCCATCATCAAGCCGTTCAAGCTGGACGACGTGCGCGAGTCGCTGTCGGAAATCGGCGTGCAGGGCATCACCGTCACCGAGGTCAAAGGCTTCGGTCGGCAGAAGGGTCATACCGAGCTGTATCGCGGCGCCGAGTACGTGGTTGATTTCCTGCCCAAGGTCAAGATCGATGTCGCTATCGACGACAAGGACCTGGATCGGGTGATCGAGGCCATCACCAAGGCGGCCAACACCGGCAAGATCGGTGACGGCAAGATTTTCGTGGTCAATCTGGAGCAGGCGATTCGCATCCGTACCGGCGAAACCGATACCGACGCAATCTGACAACACAGCCTCACCAAACCCCAACGCCCCAGGAGAAAACAACATGACTCTGCGTAAGATCGCAGGGCTAGGAGCCCTATTGTCCCTCGCAATGCCCGGCCTTGCCCTGGCAGAGGAGGTGCCCTCCGCGCTCAACTCCGGCGACACCGCCTGGATGCTCACCGCCACAGCCCTGGTGCTGTTCATGACGATCCCAGGCCTGGCCCTGTTCTACGGCGGCATGGTGCGTTCCAAGAACGTGCTGTCGGTGATGATGCAGTGCTTCGCCATCACCGGCCTGATGAGCATCCTGTGGGTGGTCTACGGCTACAGCCTGGCATTCGATACCACGGGTATGGAGCAGGGTGTGGTCAACCTCAATTCCTTCGTGGGCGGATTCTCCAAGGCATTTCTGGCCGGCGTCACGCCTGACAGCCTGACCGAGGCCTTCCCTGAGGCCGTCTTCATCACCTTCCAGATGACCTTCGCCATCATCACCCCGGCGCTGATCGTCGGCGCCTTCGCCGAACGCATGAAGTTCTCGGCGATGCTGATCTTCATGGCCGTCTGGTTCACCCTGGTCTACGCACCGATCGCGCACATGGTCTGGAGCGGCGACGGCGCCCTGATGTGGGACTGGGGCGTGCTGGACTTCGCCGGCGGCACCGTGGTGCACATCAACGCTGGTGTCGCAGGCCTGGTTGCTTGCGTGGTGCTGGGCAAGCGCAAGGGCTACCCGACCACGCCGATGGCCCCGCACAACCTGGGCTACACCCTGATGGGCGCTGCCATGCTGTGGATCGGCTGGTTCGGCTTCAACGCCGGCTCCGCCGCCGCCGCCAACGGCACTGCCGGCATGGCCATGCTGGTGACCCAGATCGCTACCGCCGCCGCAGCCCTGGGCTGGATGTTCGCCGAGTGGATCGGACACGGCAAGCCGAGCGCCCTGGGTATCGCCTCGGGTGTGGTCGCCGGGCTGGTTGCCATCACCCCGGCGGCTGGCACCGTCGGCCCGATGGGCGCTCTGGTGATCGGTCTTTCCTCCGGCGTGATCTGCTACTTCTGCGCCACCAGTCTCAAGCGCAAGCTGGGCTATGACGATTCGCTGGACGCCTTTGGCGTGCACGGTATCGGCGGCATCGTCGGCGCGATCCTGACGGGCGTGTTCGCCGCACCGGCCCTGGGTGGCTTCGGTGAAGTCGAGGACATCGGCGCGCAGGTCTGGGTCCAGGCCAAGGGCGTGATCTTCACCGTGGTCTACACCGCCATCGTCACCTACGTCATCCTCAAGGTGCTGGACGTGGTGATGGGCCTGCGGGTTACCGAAGAAGAAGAGTCGGTCGGCCTCGACCTGGCTCAGCACAACGAACGCGGCTACAACCTGTAACCGCATATAAAAAACTTGCCCGGTTCGCCGGGCATTTTTTTGTGCGGATTTTGCCTCCTCGAGTCAGGAGCAAACGGTTTCCTGGCGAGGTTTGCGCACCGCTCAGAAAGCTTGTCGGCTGTAGGTCGAAAACTTACAGGCAGGAGTGCGTTTTAGGTACTTTGCTTTTTCTGCGGGCACGCTAGAATGCGCGCCGAAGGGTGCAGACGCGCTGTCCGCACACTTCGCCACCCTTTGCTAGGTTTGCCAGTGAATGCGCTGTCCCCAGGGGCGAAGCCGGTGAGTGCCGGACGGTGGCGCTGATTTTCGTCAGGTCCTGCCAGGAGCGGGATCTGCACGGTGCCCCCTTGGCAGACGAGGAGGGCATCCCGGGCAGTGGCCAACCCACGGCCTTTGAATTTTCACTGGTGACTGTCGGTCTACGGCAACACTGGTCTATAACTAATCTGCTTTTCGCAAGTCATGAGGTAGAACATGAGCGACGACGATCTGGAAAATGATGACCTCGAAGTAGGCGACGAAGACGAGGGTGATGACGGCCTCGAAGCAGCGGCTGACGATGTAGTGCAAGACGCTGGCGACGACAGCCCCGCACCGGCTGCCAAGGGCAAGGCAAAAGCGGCCGTCTCGGTCGACGACATGCCTAGCCTGGAAGCCAAGCAGAAGGAGCGCGACGCGCTGGCCAGGGCCATGGAAGAATTCCTGGCCCGTGGCGGCAAGGTTCAGGAAGTCGAGGCCAATGTGGTCGCCGATCCTCCCAAGAAACCGGACAACAAGTACGGTAGCCGCCCTATCTGAGGGGTTCCGTCAGCAAACGAGCCCGCCGTCGCTGCGGGCTTTTTTGTGCCTGTCTGATTTGGCGCTGACCGGTATTGCCCCACCGATAAGGTTAACGTGGGACAGCCAGACCCAAGGCTACCGCCCACCCTCACCCTAGCCCTCTCCCAGGGGGAGAGGGGACCGATCGCATTGTTGGGTCGGGCGTGGTCTGTCTGGTGCCGCGTATCGGCTCCCTCTCCCTCTGGGAGAGGGCTGGGGTGAGGGCGGCAGGCACCGCGGCCTCAAACCGATGGATACGCCCTCAGCGCCAGCGCGCCAGCACATCCGGCAGCTGCGACAGGCGCTGGATCTCTGCATCCGGTGGCGTGTCGGTGGTCCAGGGTTTGGCCTGCGGGTTGAACCAGATCGCGCGCAGGCCGGCGCGTTGGGCGCCGGCGATGTCGTCGCCTGGATGATCGCCAATGTGCACCGCAGCGCTGGCGTCGACCTCGCCGCGGCGCAGGGCTTCGCGGAAGGGCGCCGGGTCAGGCTTGCCGATGCCGAGGTCCTCGGCGCACAGGGCGAACTTGAAGTAGTCCGCCAGGCCCAGCCGACGTACGTCGGCATTGCCGTTGGTGACCACGCCGAGCAGGTACTGCTGACGCAGGATCTCCAGCACCGGCTGCACCTCGGGGAAGACCTCGACCTGATGACGGGCATGCAGGAACACTTCGAAGCCTTCGTTGGCCAGGTCCTGGGCATGTTTCTCGCTGTAGCCGACATCCTCCAGCGCATGAAACAGCACGCGCCGGCGCAGGGCGCTGATGCGGTGCTTGAGGCCCGGCTCGGCTTGCACCAGGCGCTCGCGGATGGTGTACAGGTGCTCGACCGGCACCCCACCCAGGGTCGGCGCATTGGCCTGCAGCCAGTCGCGCAAGACGACCTCGGCACTGGCTATCACAGGCGCGGTGTCCCACAGGGTGTCGTCCAGGTCGAAGGTGATCAGCTTGATGGTCATGAGTCACTGCCTTTGCTGCGTTTGGCCCGGGGATGGGCGGCGTCGTAGACCGCGGCCAGGTGCTGGAAGTCCAGGTGAGTGTAGATCTGCGTCGTGGCAATGTCGGCGTGGCCGAGCATCTCTTGCACCGCGCGCAGGTCCTGGGACGATTCCAGTAGATGGCTGGCGAATGAATGGCGAAGCATGTGCGGGTGCAGGTGCTGGCCCAATTCGCGCTCGCCGGCGATCTTTACGCGCAGTTGGATGGCCCGCGGCCCCAGCCGTCGGCCCTGGCGGCTGACGAACACCGCCTTGTCCTGCGGCGCGCTGATGCCGCGCAGCCTGAGCCACTGTTCCAGTGCCTCGCGGGCCTTGCGGCCCACCGGCAAGACACGGGTCTTGCTGCCCTTGCCGTGTACCTGGACCAGCCCGGCGGCGAGGTCGAGCTGGTCCAGGTCGAGGCTGGTCAGCTCCGACAGGCGCAAGCCGGAGGAATAGAAGAGTTCGAGCATGGCGTGGTCGCGACGGGCGATGAAGTCATCGTCCACGCCGCCGTCGAGCAGCTGCAAGGCGCGGTCGGTGTCCAGGGTCTTGGGCAGACGCCGTTCGCCCTTGGGCGGCGACAGGCCGCTGGCCGGATCGTGCTGGCACAGCCCTTCACGGTTGAGGTAGCGGTACAAGCCACGCACCGCCGACAGCAAGCGCGCCAGGCTACGCGAAGACTGCCCGTGAGCATGCTGACGCGCTACCATCTGGCGCAGTTGCTGGACCTGCAGGGCGTTCCAGCCGTCGATGCCCTGAGCGCTGCAGTAGTCGAGGACCTTGCTGAGGTCGCGACGGTAGGCCAGCTGGGTATGCTCGGACACCTGGCGCTCGTTGCGCAGGTGGGCGCAATAAGCGTCCAGCTGGCGCTCCATCAGCGCACCGAACGCAGGGTCTGGGTGAAGCGCGGCACAACGCGTCCCAGCACTTCGGCGATGTAGCTGAGGAAGAGGGTGCCGACACTGCTCTTGTAGTGCTGCGGATCACGGCTGCCGATCGCCAGCACCCCATGCAGACCCTGGTATTCCAGGGTGGCCACGGCGCTGGAGCCGACCTCCTTGCGCTGTTCTGCGCCGAACAGGAAGTCCAGCTCATGTTCACGCAGGTTACCGCTGACGGTTTTGCCGCCGCCAAGCAGGCCGCCGATGGCCTGGTGCGCTTCGCTGCTGTTGACCCAGCGGCCCACTGGAGTAGCGTTGTCGCTGAACAGGATCAGGCTGACGAAGGGCACCTGGAATTCCTGGCGCAGGCTGTCTTCGACGGCCATCACCACTTCTTCCAGGCTGTTGGCATCGAGCAGGTCGAGAATCAGCCGCCGGGTCTTGTCGAACAGCCGGTCATTGTCGCGCGCCACGTCCATCAGCTGCGACAGGCGATGGCGCATCTCGATGTTGCGATCACGCAGCAGCTTGAGCTGGCGCTCCACCAGCGACACGCTATCGCCGCGCTGGTGGGGGATGTGCAGCTCGCTGAGCAATTCGTCGTGCTCGGCGAAGAAGGTCGGGTTGCTGCGCAGGAACCGCGCCACGGCCTCGACATCAAGGTCGCTGGCCTGCTCGGTTGAAACCTGATGCTGATCGGTCATGGCGGAGCCTCGTCTAGAGTCGAACCTGTCCTTCGAATACGCGTACGGCCGGGCCGGTCATCAGCACCGGTGTACCTGGGCCTGCCCACTCGATGGACAGGCGGCCACCGGGCAGGTCGAGCGTTACCGGTGAATCCATCCAGCCCTGGCCGATAGCAGCGACGGCCGCGGCGCAAGCACCGGTGCCGCAGGCCTGGGTTTCCCCGGCGCCGCGCTCCCAGACGCGCAAGTTGGCGCGGTGACGGTCAACTACCTGGAGGAAGCCGACATTGACCCGCTGGGGGAAGCGCGGGTGGTGTTCGATCTGTGGGCCGAGCTCGTGTACCGGCGCGGTGTGCACGTCATCCACGCGCAGCACGGCATGGGGGTTGCCCATGGAGATCGCAGCCAGCTCGACGGTGCGCCCTGCCACCTCCAGGGGATAGCTCAAGGCCTGGGTCGGCGCCTGGAATGGCACCTCTGCCGGGACCAGCCGTGGCGGGCCCATGTCGACACAGACCTGGCCATCGCTGCGCACGTCCAGCACGATGATCCCGCCCTTGGTTTCCACGCGGATGCGCTTCTTGGCAGTCAGGCGCTTGTCCAGCACGAAGCGCGCGAAGCAGCGCGCACCGTTGCCGCACTGCTCCACTTCGGAGCCATCGGCGTTGAAGATCCGGTAACGGAAGTCCACCTCGGGATTGCTCGGCGCCTCGACGATCAGCAGTTGGTCGAAGCCGATGCCGGTGTGCCGGTCGCCCCATTGCTTGGCGTGCTTGGGCTGGATGTGCGCGTGTTGGCTGACCAGGTCCAGGACCATGAAGTCATTGCCCAGCCCGTGCATCTTGGTAAAACGCAGCAGCATGGGCTCACTCCGGCAGCAGGCTTTCGCCGGCGTACAGCTCGGCCACGGTTTCGCGACGGCGCACTTCGAAGGCCTGGTCGCCATCGACCAGTACTTCGGCGCAGCGGCCCCGGGTGTTGTAGTTCGAGCTCATGACGAAGCCATAGGCACCGGCCGAGTGCACGGCCAGCAGGTCGCCTTCGGCCAGGTTCAACACGCGGTCCTTGGCCAGGAAGTCGCCCGTCTCGCAGATCGGCCCGACCACGTCATAGGTACGGCCTTCGCCTTCGCGAGGCTGCACGGCGCTGACATCCATCCAGGCCTGGTACAAGGCCGGGCGGATCAGGTCGTTCATCGCCGCATCGACGATGGCGAAGTCCTTGTGCTCGGTGTGCTTGAGGTATTCCACGCGGGTCAGCAGGACGCCGGCGTTGGCCACGATGTAGCGGCCCGGCTCGAAAACCAGCGCCAGGTCGCGATCGCCGAGGCGTTCGCGGATGGCCTTGATGTAGTCGCCGGCCAGCGGCGGCTCTTCGTCGCGATAGCGCACGCCGACACCGCCACCCAGGTCCAGGTGACGCAGGTGGATGCCACAGTCGCCAAGGCGATCGATCAGGCCGAGCAGGCGGTCGAGGGCGTCGAGGAAGGGGTCCAGCGTGGTCAGCTGCGAACCGATATGGCAGTCGACGCCGACCACTTCCAGGTTCGGCAGCTGCGCGGCGCGGATATACACCTCTTCGGCATCGGCGATGGCGATGCCGAACTTGTTCTCCTTGAGCCCGGTGGAAATGTACGGGTGGGTGCCCGCATCGACATCCGGATTGACCCGCAGGGAAACCGGGGCGCGCAGACCCATCTCGGCCGCGACCTGCTGCAGGCGCTCGAGCTCGTCGGTGGATTCGACGTTGAAGCAGTGCACGCCGACTTCCAGGGCGCGGCGCATGTCTTCGCGGGTCTTGCCGACGCCCGAGAAGACCACCCGATCGGCACGTCCACCGGCCGCCAGCACGCGCTCCAGCTCGCCGCCGGAAACGATGTCGAAGCCCGCGCCCAGGCGCGCCAGGACGTTCAGCACGCCCAGGTTGGAGTTGGCCTTTACGGCAAAGCAGACCAGGTGCGAGGTGCCTTGCAGGGCATCGGCATAGCTGCGGTACTGCGCCTCGATGTGGGCACGCGAGTACACGTAGGTAGGCGTGCCGAAGCGTTGGGCGATGGCCGACAGGGCCACACCTTCCGCGAACAGTTCACCGTCGCGGTTGTTGAAAGCGTCCATGGGAATCCCTTATTGGTGCTGGTGCTGTTGCGACTTCTTGCCGTCCTTGCCGTCTTCAGGCAGGAACAAGGGGCCCTTCTGGCCGCAGGCCGAGACGAGGCAGGCAACCGCGACCAGCGCCGCGAGGGAGGAAATCAGGCGCTTCATGGCGAAATCCTTGGAAATAAGCAGTATTGCGCCCGAGTATACCGAGCGCCCGCCTGCTTGCCTACGCAAGCACCGGTCCGCCTGGCGGTATCGGCAGCTGCAGGCTTCACGCTGAACGCGGCAAGAAAAAGCCGTTCGCGCAGACGCAGCTTTTGCTTGCAGCGTGGCGCTTATGGCTTGAAGCTTTTGCATTCACGGCAAAGCATCCGTATCTTGCCCGGCTTGCGGTAAGCAGCCATTTTCGAGGTTCTTGCAATGAGTTTGAGCGAAGCGCGTTTTCACGACCTGGTCGACACGACCCAACAGGCCCTCGAAGATCTATTCGATGAGAGTGACCTGGATCTGGACATGCAAAACTCCGCCGGGGTACTGACCATCAAGTTCGACAACGGCGCCCAGTTGATCTTCAGCCGCCAGGAGCCGCTGCGCCAGCTGTGGCTGGCCGACCGCTCGGGTGGTTTTCACTTCGACTACGACGAAGAAAGCGGCAAGTGGGTATGCGAGAAGAGCGAGGAGCTTCTAGGCGAGATGCTCGAGCGCATCGTCTGGGAGCGCGCCGGGGTCAAGCTGGACTTCGAAGATATCTGAGATGACGACTCCGGCCCGTCCGCCCAAGCCGCTCTACAGCAACGTCAGTACCGCGGTGCCTTCGCCGTGCATCAGCGTATGCCGGCTCGACGAGCAGAAGATCTGCACCGGCTGCTACCGTCCGGTGGAGCACATCCGCGAGTGGCGCTCGGCCGATGACCAGCGCCGCCGGCAGATCTGCCAAGAGGCCCAGGCCAGGCGCGCAGAGGCCGCGCCGCGCTGACGTCGGGCTCTTGTGTATTTACCCGGCTGTGGTAGTGTCGAACCTGCATCGGCCTTGCCGGATGCCCTGCAAACCCCGCCCTTGGGCGGGGTTTTGCTTTATTTGCCCCCGTATTTGTCATGAGCTGCAACCGTAAGCTGCAAGTCAACGCGCGTCGGCAAGCGAGCCGTATCCCGTGCCACTTGAGGCTTGCAGCTTGCAGCTTGAAACGTGTGGCTGAGGCGCCTCAGCGGCGCATTAAAGGAGTCTATCTGGACCATGAGCACCAAGCCTTCCCTTATCCTCACCCGATTGGACGTACAACGTCTCGAGCGTCTGATCGACAGCCTAGATGAAACGACGCCAGGTGTGCTCGCCCTGCAGCAAGAGCTGGACCGCGCCGAGCGGGTGGTCGGTCACGAGGAGGTCCCGGCCGGCGTGGTGACCATGAACTCGCGCGTGCATTGCCGCGAGGAGGCCAGTGGCAAGGACTACCACCTGACCCTGGTGTACCCCAAGGATGTCGGCGGTGACGGCAAGGTCTCGGTGCTGGCGCCGATCGGCTGCGCCCTGCTGGGCATGTCGGTAGGCGAGCAGATCGATTGGCCGGCACCCGGCGGCAAGACCCTCAAGCTCAAACTGCTGGAAGTCGAGTACCAGCCAGAAGCTGCCGGCGACTTCGACCTCTGAGTGCGGCCGTTGGCCTGACGCTGACGGGATCGCCCTGATGTTGCCTGAGTGGCTGGGGTGAGGTCAGGCTCGACTACCGCGCTGCGGCCAGTTGCTGCGATCGATCCAGTTCGTCATTCAACGCCTGCTCGAGTGCTTGCTTGTAGCGCAGGTACAACACCGTCGACCCCCGTCCCTCGCTCAGCAGCTGCGACAGATCCAGATCAGTGATATAGCACCGATAGCGCTCTGCCTTCTGGCGTTGTCCGAGTATCTGTTGGGCGACCACGGCATAGAGCTGCTCGCCGTGATCGAGCTGCGAAAACTCCTGTTGGTTGCAGTACAGGGTCACCTGGACGTCATCGTCGTTACCCGCCTGCACGATCGCCTGTACCTCGTAATAGTATTGGTCGCTGCCGTCGCCGGGCGTAGGCCGTGGTTCCAGGCTGCGCGCCTTGCCAGCAGCCGAGGGCAGCAGCTGGTGGTAGAGGATGTCCAGTGAGGCGTGCTGCGGGCTGTCCAGCGGCAGCAGGGCTGCCTGGCGGATGACCACCGATTGCAGAAAACGCTGCAGCGGCAACAGCAGGTTCTGTTCGTCGTCCAGCGCTAGGCGCTGCTGCCACAAGGCGTTGTACTCATCCAGCACATAGACCTCGGCCCAGTCCTTCTGCAGGCGGTAGAAGACCTGGATGCACTGGGGTCGACCCTGCTGCAGGACCCACGACAAATCGTGGTCCTGCAGGACATTGGCATCCAGGTGCCATGGACTGTACGCACCACGCTCCTCACCCAGGCAGGCGAGCACGGCGTCATGGTCCTGGAGGGTCACCAGGGTCACTTGGCCGGCCTGCAGCTCCAGCAGGTGCGTGTACTGTTGCACCTGCAGCAGGTAACGGTGGTTCAGCCCTTGATCGAGCAGTCCCAGTACCTTGTCGAAAATCGCTTGCACACGCTGGCCGATGGCCTGGGCGCGGTTGTGGCAGAAGCAGCGTACCCGCAGGCGTGGGCGATGGCGGCGTGGCCCCAGGCTGTTGAGGAAATCGCGAAGGCAACGCATCAGCGCGTGTTCGCCCTCGTAGCGCTGCACCAGCACTTCGTTCCAGCTATTGAGGGTGACCTGGTCGAGGGTCTGCACCAGGTTTTCGCGCACCCCGGCATAGCTCAGCGAGTCGGTGCGCTCGGTGGTCATCAGGATGTTCAGGTCGCGATGCTGACGCAGCGGGTCGAGCCCGACGTTCACCAGCAACAGGATTTCATCGGCAACGCTGGGCTGCAACAGGCGCACCTCGCTGACCGTCGCCAGTGGCAGGGGCAGGGTCTGCTGGAGGCTGCCGAGCAGGTTGAACAGCTCGAACTCGCTCAGATCGCTGACGCCGGGATGCAGGGCCACCCGGGTGCGGCTGTCGATCACGCCATTGCGGTGGGCCCAGGTGAGCAGTTCGAGCAATTCGCGGCAGCGCTTGATCGGGCTGAAGTGCTCCCACTCGTGGACACCGAGGTTGCCGTTGTACAGGCCCCAGTGGTGCGAGCCCGGCTCCTTGCGGCTTGGCGACTGGACCAGCGTCAGGGTGTCTTCGGCCAGGTCCGGGGCGATGCTGGGGTTGATCACCTCGACCTTTCCGGCACGGCGCTCGAACGCCGCGTACAGCCGCCGGCCAAGGACGTTCAGGTCGCGCTGGTCAGCGCGGCTGCTGGCGTTCTGGCTGCTGGCGAACTGCTTGAGCAAGCGATAGCTGTGGTTCAGCTCAGCGACCAATGCGCGGCGCTCGTCCGCCACTTGGCGTACCTTCCATTGGCTGTGGCTGTCGAGCATCGCCAATTGGCGTTCATCCCAACCCCATTCGGCCGCCAGCCGGCCTAGCAGTTGGCGCTGCCAGCCGCCACTGCGCTGCCCGGCCAGGCCGCTGAGCTTTTTGTTGACCTTAAGGTAAAGGCTGCGCCGCACCAGCTCCAGGCGCTGGGTTTCGCCTCGCTCCTGCAGGTACTGCTCAATGCGCCGGTAGACCATCATGTACGGGTCGAGCGTATCCAGGTCGAGCTGGTTGGCGAACACCGCCTGCTTGAATGCCAGGCTCAGGCAGCGCACCCGCGGGTACTCGCTGGCATAGACCTCGGTCAGCAGCAGCTTGAGCACCGATTTGTAGGGTGAGTCGATGCCCTTGTACAGCTGCCACAGCCCGGCACCGATGAACTCGCCGGGGGGGATGTGGGAGAGCTGGCCCAGGTCGAGGTTGTCCTCGGCGCGGATGAACCGCTTGGACAGCAGCGTCTGGGTGTAGGCGCGGTAATTGGCCTCCTGGTAGACCGGCACCAGCCACCACAGCGGCGTGCGGCCAGCCAGCCAGATCGCCGTGCGGTAGAACTCGTCGAGCAGCAGGTAGTGCTGGGTGCTACCGCAGTCATTGGAGCTGAGCTGGCTGTCCCGTTCGCCCTGGACGAAGCCCTGCGGCTCGATCAGGAACAGGTGTGCCTCGGCGCCTTGGCTGGCGGCCCAGGTTTCCAGCAGCTGGCATTTCTTGCGCAGCTCGGCCCGCGCGTCGTCACTCAGGTCGGCGGCGTGGCAGATCCACAGGTCCATGTCGCTTTGTTCGGCCTGCGCCAAGGTGCCGAGGCTGCCCATCAAGTACAGTCCATGGATCGGCCGTGGCGGATTGCCGTGGCGGGCCTTGTAGGAGAACGAGCGGGTCAGGCGCTGGGCTTCGGCCAGCAAGCGGGTGTCGGGCTCGAACCCCGAGACGCCGGCGGGTGTGTTGCCAGATACATAGCCCGGCAGCAGCGGATGGTTGACATGGAAGAACAGCGGCAACAGGGTCAGGACAACCTGCTGGCGATTGGACAAGCCTTCCATCGCGCGCTGCAGCCGGCCCTGGTTCAGGTGCAGGAAGCGCCCCCGCAGTTGGTTCAGCACCTTGCGGTCGATGCCTTCATCCAGGTCTGGGCGGATCTCATGGGGAGGGTTCATTGCGCACTCAGGCAGGCCGGGGGAGCGGTGGCGAGTTTAGCCTGAGTGGATAGGTCGGATTAAGCGCTATTTGGGTGTTTGACGCCATTTTTCAAGCGCCAGGCGACCGCGTGGATGGCGTATCGTGGGCACCGCTCACTGCAGCGCCCACGACGGTTTGACAGGCGCTACCGATTCCGGCTCAGGCCGGCTCGGCTACCTTGAGAATCGTCAGCAACTGCTGGGCATGCTCGGCGGCATCGTTACCCAGGCTCGTCAGGTAGCCGCCATCGGGTTGGTCGGTCAGCTCTTTTTCGTACAGGCGCTTGGCGGCGGCAATCAGTTCGGGGGAAGCAGAGGCATGAACCTTGATGCCCTCCTGGTGATTTCCCAGGTTGAACAGGGCAAGCACTTCCAGTTCGGCAATCAGTTCGGGGGTGAAGGACATGATGACTCCTGACTTCCAGACAAGGACGGGGGCACCGATACCGGTGCCTGGTCTTGGAGTGTAGTCAGGGATTTCAGGCGTTGCCTTGATCTTCCTCAGGCGGAAGCTCGGGCAGGGCACGCAATGCGTTTTCGTACCACTGGGTATTGAACGGCCGGTCTTCCTGGAGCATCGCGTCGATCTCGAAGGCCAGCACGTGAGCCATGAGGTTGATGATGTCGTCCCGCTCGTAGCCCACCAGCGTCAGCTTGTTCAGCGTGGCTTTGGCGGCAGGTGGATTGTCGCTCTCGATCTGGTTCTCGATGGCCTCGATCAGGGTTGCCTCGGCGAAGGCTTCTTCATCGTCGTTGTCGATATCGGTGGGCTCGCTCATGGCGCTACTCCTGTGGAATGGAAGCACAGTTTGCCATGCCTGCGCCGGCAATGCCTGGTCATCGATGGCGCAGATGACGCTGGTCAGGGGAGGGGGATCAGGTCTATAACTGCCCGGCCATCCCTTACGGCCTGGAGGCTGTCTTTCATGCTCAAGCTCCACGGATTCGCGGTCAGCAACTACTACAACATGGTCAAGCTGGCGCTGCTCGAAAAAGGCGTGCCCTTCGAGGAGGTGCTGTTCTTCGCCGGCCAGACCCCGCAGGCGCTGACGATCAGCCCGCGCGGCAAGGTGCCAGTGCTGGAGACCGAGCACGGGTTTCTCAGCGAGACCGGGGTGATCCTCGACTATATCGAGCAGACCCAGAGCGGCAAGGCGCTGCTGCCGGCCGATGCCTTCGCCCAGGCCAAGGTGCGCGAGCTGCTCAAGGAAATCGAGCTCTACATCGAGTTGCCCGCGCGAACCTGCTATGGCGAAGCATTCTTCGGCATGACGGTCGAGCCGCAGGTCAAGGACAAGGCGCGCAGCGACCTGCTCGCAGGTTTTGCCACGCTCAAGCGTAACGGCCGCTTCGCCCCCTATGTGGCTGGTGAGCAGCTGACGATTGCCGACCTGATGTTCTGCTTCTCGGTCGATCTGGCCTGGGCCGTGGGCAAGAAAGTGCTGGACGTCGATCTGCTGGCTGACTTCCCCCAGGCCCAGGCACTGCTGGGATTGCTGGGGCAGAACGAGCACGTGCAGAGGATCGTCGCGGACAAGCAAGCGCAGCTGCCGACGTTCCTGGAGACGATGCGCAGCGGCAAGCGATAAGGAGCAGGGTGGGCGGGCCCGAGGCAGGCCCGCCCGGCAGGATCAACGCGACGCCAACAGCGCCTGGCCACGCGCCACTGCTGCGCGGACCTGCGCAGGGGCGGTACCGCCGATGTGGTCGCGGGCGTTCACCGAGCCTTCGAGGGTCAGCACGGCGAACACGTCCTGTTCGATCTGGTCGCTGAACTGGCGCAGCTCGTCCAGGCTCATCTCGGCCAGGTCCTTGCCGGTGTCGACACCATGCTTCACCGCGTGGCCAACGATCTCGTGGCAATCGCGGAACGGCAGGCCGCGGCGGACCAGGTAGTCGGCCAGGTCGGTGGCGGTGGAGAACCCGCGCAGCGCGGCTTCACGCATGATTGCATGGCGCGGCTTGATCGCCGGGATCATGTCGGCGAAGGCGCGCAGCGAGTCACGCAGGGTGTCGGCGGCGTCGAACAGCGGTTCCTTGTCTTCCTGATTGTCCTTGTTGTAGGCCAACGGCTGGCCTTTCATCAGGGTCAGCAGGCCGGTGAGCGCGCCGAACACACGGCCGGTCTTGCCACGTACCAGTTCCGGCACGTCCGGGTTCTTCTTCTGCGGCATGATCGAGCTGCCGGTGCAGAAGCGATCAGGCAAGTCGACGAACTGGAACTGCGCGCTGGTCCACAGCACCAGCTCTTCGGAGAAGCGCGACAGGTGCATCATCGCCACGCTGGCGGCGGCGCAGAACTCGATGGCGAAGTCGCGATCCGAGACGCCGTCCAGGGAGTTGCCGGCCACGGCCTCGAAGCCCAGCAGCTGGCAGGTCAGCTCGCGGTCGATCGGGTAGGTGGTGCCGGCCAGCGCAGCGCTGCCCAAGGGCATGCGGTTGGTGCGCTTGCGGCAGTCGACCAGGCGCTCGTAATCGCGGCTGAGCATTTCGAACCAGGCCAGCAAGTGGTGGCCGAAGGTGACCGGTTGCGCGGTCTGCAGGTGGGTGAAGCCCGGCATGATGGTCTCGGCTTCACGCTCGGCCTGGGCCAGCAGGCCCTGCTGCAGGCGGGTGATCTCGGCCAGGATCAGGTCGATCTCGTCGCGCAGCCACAAGCGGATGTCGGTGGCGACCTGGTCATTGCGGCTGCGACCGGTGTGCAGCTTCTTGCCGGTAATGCCGATGCGGTCGGTCAAGCGTGCTTCGATGTTCATGTGCACGTCTTCCAGGTCGACGCGCCAGTCGAAGTTGCCGGCCTCGATCTCGTCCTGGATGGTCTTCAATCCATCGATGATGGTGTCACGCTCGTCCTCGCTGAGGACGCCGACCTTCGCCAGCATGGTGGCGTGGGCGATCGAACCCATGATGTCGTGGCGGTACAGGCGCTGGTCGAAAGTGACCGACGCGGTGAAACGGGCGACGAAGGCGTCGACGGGCTCACTGAAGCGGCCGCCCCAGGACTGATTGGTCTTGTCGGTGCTCATGGATTCACTCGTTGAAGGCGTGAACGGAAAAGTGGCGCCGATAATAACAGGGTTGGCAGGCCGGCCGCAGGACGCCATTGGAGAGAAAATGAGCCGCGGGCGCAGGCATGACACTTCCTGCAAGACGCAAAGGATATTTAACGATTGAACGGCAGCGTTCCGGCAACCGTCTACAGTTGGACAGAAGGCGCGGCAGTATTTACTGCCGTACCAGTGAATCTTTAGCCATCGTGCAAGTCTGAGCGTGGATCGCCGTGACGGTCGACCCCTCACCTGTCTACGCTTTCCTTGTGCGAGACTCACTCAGGAATCCAGCGCAATATGAATGTCCTGATCGTTGATGACGAACCCCAAGCCCGTGAGCGCCTGAGCCGCCTGCTCGGCGAGCTCGAGGGCTACACCGTGCTGGAGCCCAGCGCCACCAGCGGCGAGGAAGCCCTGGTGCTGATCGATAGCCTCAAACCCGATGTCGTCCTGCTGGACATCGGCTTGCCCGGCCTGGACGGCCTCCAGGTCGCTGCTCGCCTGTGCGAACGTGAAGCGCCGCCTGCCGTGGTGTTCTGCACCAGTGACGACGAGTTCACGGTGCAATCCTTCGGCGACAGCACCCTCAGCCATGTCAGCAAACCGGTCCAGCCGCAGATCCTGCGCGATGCCCTGCGCAAGGCCGAGCGCCCCAACCGTACGCAACTGGCAGCCTTGACCCGTCCGGCGGTGGAAAGCGGCGCCGGGCCACGCAGCCACATCAGTGCGCGAACGCGAAAGGGCATCGAGTTGATTCCCTTGGGCCAGGTCATCTATTTCATTGCCGATCACAAATACGTGACCCTGCGCCACGAAGCGGGGGAAGTGCTGCTCGATGAGCCGCTCAAGGCCTTGGAAGACGAATTCGGTGACCGCTTCGTGCGTATCCACCGCAACGCCCTGGTCGCCCGCGAACGCATCGAGCGCCTGCAGCGCACGCCGCTCGGGCATTTCCAGCTGTTCCTCAAGGGTCTTGGCGACGATGCCCTGACCGTCAGCCGGCGTCACGTGGCCGGTGTGCGCAAGATGATGCAGCTGCTCTGACAGCCCTTGCCTGGACCGAGCCGCGGCCACGGAAGGCCAATGCATGACCTGGATCCGCTGAGCAAGCCGACGGAGCTGTTATCATTGGCGGCATTTCTCTCGTTCGGGGCTTTTCATGTCCACTCGCGAAATCCGCATCGCTACCCGCAAAAGTGCCTTGGCCCTGTGGCAGGCCGAATACGTCAAGGCCCGTCTGGAGCAGGCCCATCCTGGTCTTAGGGTAACGCTTGTGCCCATGGTCAGCCGGGGTGACAAGCTGCTCGATTCGCCGCTGTCGAAGATCGGCGGCAAGGGCCTGTTCGTCAAGGAGCTGGAAACTGCGCTGCTCGACCAGCAGGCCGACATCGCCGTGCACTCGATGAAGGACGTGCCCATGGACTTCCCCGAAGGCCTGGGGCTGTTCTGCATCTGCGAGCGCGAAGACCCGCGCGACGCCTTCGTTTCCAATCGCTTCGCCAACCTCGCCGCCTTGCCTGCGGGCAGCATCGTCGGCACCTCCAGCCTGCGCCGCCAATCGCAGTTGCTGGCGCGCCGGCCCGACCTGCAGATCCACTTCCTGCGCGGCAACGTCAACACCCGCCTGGCCAAGTTGGATGCCGGTGAGTACGACGCGATCATCCTGGCGGCGGCGGGCCTGATCCGCCTGGGCTTCGAGGACCGCATCACCGACGCCCTGAGCGTTGATGACAGCCTGCCCGCAGGCGGCCAGGGCGCCGTGGGCATCGAATGCCGCACCGCCGACAGCGAGATCCACGCGCTGCTGGCGCCCTTGCACCATGCCGATACGGCCGATCGCGTGGCCGCCGAGCGAGCGCTGAACAAGCGCCTGAACGGTGGCTGCCAAGTGCCGATCGCCTGCTACGCGGTGCTTGAAGATGACCAGTTGTGGCTGCGCGGACTGGTCGGCCAGCCCAGCGGCGGCACCTTGCTGGCGGCCCAGGCCCGTGCGCCGCGCGATGCGGCTCAGGCCCTCGGCGTGCAGGTCGCCGAAGACCTGCTGGCCCAAGGCGCCGAGGCCATCCTCAAGGACGTCTACGGCGAGACGGGCCAACCGTGAGCACCTGGCGCCTGCTGCTGACCCGGCCCGCCGAGGACTGTGCGGCGCTGGCGCAGACGCTTGCCGACGCCGGTATCCAGAGCAGCAGCCTGCCGTTGCTGGAAATCGAGCCGCGGCCACTGGCGGAGCCCGAACTCGCCACGCTGCGCGATCTCGATCGTTACCAGGCGGCCATCGTGGTCAGCAAGCCCGCGGCGCGGGCGTTGCTCGAGCTGCTGGCGCGCGTTGCGCCGCAAGCTTCGCGGCTTGAGTGGTTCACGGTGGGCGCGGCGTCGGCTCAGGTTCTCCAGGAGCAGGGCCTGCAGGTGGCCTGGCCGGCACAGGGCGACGACAGCGAGGCCTTGCTCGCGTTGCCCGCCCTGGAGCGGGCGATTGCCGGCCCAGGCGCGCGCGTGTTGATCGTGCGGGGCGAGGGCGGTCGCGAATGGCTGGCCGAGCGTCTTGGCGAGCAAGGTGCTAGTGTCGATTATCTGGAACTGTATCGCCGTCGGTTGCCGAGCTATCCGGCAGGCGCGCTGGCGCGCACCATCGACGGGGAACGCCTGAATGGCCTGGTGGTCAGCAGTGGGCAAGGTCTTGAACACTTGCAACAATTGGCTGGCGCCGATTGGCCACGGCTGGCGCGATTGCCGCTGTTCGTGCCCAGCCCGCGAGTCGCCGACCAGGCCAGGTCGGGTGGCGCGCAGCATGTTGTGGATTGCCGCGGTGCCAGTGCCGCGGCCTTGCTGGCAGCCGTGCGGCAGACCGCTGCACCTGCCCTTTAAGGCGTCAAGCTCAGAAGCTGGCGCCCCAATGCAAAGGATGGATACGTGAGCGAAACTGTCTTGTCCAACAATGAACAGCAAACGGCGCCCGAGGCGCCCGAACCGATAGCCGCCACGCCTGCCAGGCGTTCCGGCAATGGCCTGGCGATCCTCGCACTGCTGCTGGGCGCGGCCGGTGTCGCCGCCGGCGGCTGGGGCGTCTGGCAGGTACGTCAGCTGCAGGGCAGCGAACAAGGGCAGGGCCAGCACCTGCAGGTGCTGAACGAACGCATCCAGTCGCTGCAGCAACGCGAACAACAGGTGACCGCACAGCTGGCGACGCTGCCAGCGGCCAGCGAACTGGAAGAGCGCCGTCGTCTGGTCGCACAGTTGCAGGGCGATCAGCAGCGCTTGAGCCAGCGTCTGGAAACCGTTCTGGGCGCCAGCCGCAAGGACTGGCGTCTGGCCGAGGCCGAGCACCTGCTGCGCCTGGCGACCTTGCGCCTCTCGGCGCTGCAGGACATCAGCAGCGCGCGGGCACTGGTCGAGGGCGCCGACGAGATCCTGCGCGAGCAGAGCGATCCAGCCGCCTTCGCCGCCCGCGAACAGTTGGCGCGCAGCCTGGCCACGCTCAATAGCATTCAGCAACCGGATCGCACCGGTCTGTTCCTCAAGCTGGCCGCCCAGCGCGAGCAGGTGCAGCAGCTCAGCGCCGTGGCGCCCGAGTTCGACAGCAATGCGGATGCCCTGGGTGCCCTGACCGCCGATGGCGACGGTGCCAATCGCTTGTCGCAATGGTGGGCGGAGATTTCCAAGTACTTCCAGATCGACTTCAACGCCGACGAGAATGTCCGTCCGCTGCTGGCCGGGCAATCGCTGAATCAGCTGCGCCTGGCGTTGGACCTGACCCTCGAGCAGGCTCAATGGGCCGCGCTCAATGGCCAAGCCAAGGTCTACACCCAGGCCCTGGACGCTGCCCGCAGCGTGCTGCTGGCCAATTTCAACGCCGATAACCCGCAAAGCAAGGCGATGCTCGACAGCCTCAACGCACTGGCCGAAGAGCCGGTCTCGGTGGTCGTGCCTGACCTGAGCGAGAGCCTGACAGCGGTGCAGGCCTATATCGAGCGTCGGCACCTGCCGGCCGAAGCCGAGGGGGCCAAGCCATGAAGCGCGTCTACCTGCTGGCGGTGGTGGCGATCGCCGTGGCCGCCGCGCTGGGTATCGCCATCGCCAAGCACAGCGGCTACGTACTGGTCGCCTACGGTGGCTTCCGCTACCAGTCGGGGCTCTGGGCGGCGCTGGGCGCGCTGCTGGTCATCGTCCTGGCGCTGCTGCTGCTGCGCTACCTGATTGGCCTGGTGCTGACGTCTTCGGGGGTGGTCAACCCGTGGTCACGGCGCAACCGCAGCCGTCGCACGCGGCTGGCCATCGAGCAAGGCCAGCTGGACCTGGCCGAGGGCCGCTGGGCCAGTGCCCAGCGTCATCTGCACCGCGCCGCGGAACATGAGCGCCAACCGTTGTTGTACTACCTCGGCGCCGCGCGCGCGGCCAACGAGCTGGGCCGCACCGAAGACAGCGATCAATTGCTCGAGCGCGCCCTCGAGCGCCAGCCACAGGCCGAACTGGCCGTGGCCCTGGCCCACGCGCAATTGCAGATGGACCGCGGTGATGGCGACGCGGCGCTGGTCACCCTGCAGGCGATGCAAGAGCGCTATCCGCACAATGCCCAGGTGCTGCGACTGCTGCAGCGCCTGCACCGTGAACGCGGCGAGTGGTCCGAACTGATCAGGCTGATGCCTGAACTGCGCAAGGGCAAGGTGTTGTCGGCTGAGGAACTGTCCACGCTCGAACGACGCGCGTGGGGCGAGAACCTCAACCTGGCGTCCACCCAAGGCGAGGACGCGCAGAGTGCTCGCCAGTCTTTGGAGCGTGCATGGCAACAGTTGACCGCGGCTCAACGCCAGGAGCCCCAGCTACTGCTGGCCTACGCCGAGCAACTGCGACAGCTGGGCGCCCAGGGCGAAGCCGAGCAGGCGTTGCGCACCGCGCTCAAGCGCCAGTACGAGAGTCATCTGGCGCGGCTCTATGGTCTGGTACGCGGCGATGATCCGGCGCGCCAGCTGCAAACCGCCGAAGCCTGGCTCAAGGACCATGCCGATGACCCGAGCCTGCTGCTGACCCTGGGTCGGCTAAGCCTGCAAAACCGCCTGTGGGGCAAGGCCCGCGACTACCTGGAAAGCAGCCTGCGCCTGCAGCGCAATCCTGAGACCTGCGCCGAGCTCGCCCGCTTGCTGGCAAGCCTAGGTGACACCGAGCGCAGCAACCAGCTGTTCCAGGAAGGGCTGGGTCTGCTCGACGAACGTCTGCTGGCCTTGCCATTGCCCGACGGCGCCCACGCCTGAGCCGCCCCTGAGCCCGTGCTTGCGCGGGCTTAGGGTCCGAAAAACCTCGACTGCCGCTAGGGCTGAATTTCCCCTTGGGCAAGAGAGAATCTTCCTACAAACATACATGCCTTTTCCCCTTCCAAACAGGGACGTATCTGCGCTGTAGTGCCTTGAAACAAAGCCGGTGTTTCATCTACCGTTTGCAGCCATGTCAACCTACCCGGACTTGTCATGCCCCTGGCGCGCCTGTATTCACCGTTTTTTCCAGCGTTACTGGCTTCGGTAGTGATTCTGGCCGTCGTCTACGCCATCGAGCATCGGCTTGGCCTGGCGCCGTGTCCGCTGGGCTATGGCCAGCGGATCTTCCTCGGCGCCTTTTCCCTGACCAGCCTATGCGCGGTCTGCCATGCTCCAGGCCCCTTCGGCACGCGGGTGTACGCAGCGCTGACACTGTTGTGGGCCGCAGCTGGGGCCTTGGTGGCGGGGCGGCATGTCTGGCTGCAGAGCGCCGTGTCGCTGTCCGACAGCTGCTCGCCGGCCTTGACCCCCTTGCTTGGCATGCCCTGGTGCCAGGCGATCAAGGCAATGCTACTGGGCAGTCCGGAATGCACCACCATACGCTGGAGCTTCTTCGACCTGACCCTGCCTGAGTGGAGCCTGCTGGCCTTCCTGCTCCTGGCACTGCTGCCAATGTCCCGGTTGCTGGCGTATCGGTTCAGCACACTGATGCATCAGGGCGAAGGCTGACTCATCTCAAATCCTCACCGGGCTGCACGACCAGCGGCATTCCACGGGGGGATTAAACGCTTGTATGAACTTAGTCCTCTGCGTACCTTGAAGGCCAAGGCGCGCGGGAATACTCTCCCTGCACGCATACCGAAAATACAACTGCTCGATGCCGTTCTGCGGACTTTACCTCTGTGCTGCAGTGTTGTGGAACGAGGTGCAGCGGCATTACCCAGAAGGGAAGAGAACGCCATGCTCGATAGTTGTCAGAATGCACAGGAACGCTGGGGCGGGGTCCATCAACTGATTGACCGCTGGCTCAAGGAACGGGAGGAGCTGGTACAGGCGTTCGGCAGCTTGCGCGATGCCCGCCCGGCGTTTGCCGACAAAGACAAGAACCGCGATTTTTGCGCGGTCCTGGTGGACTACGTGTCGGCCTGGCATTTCGAGATCAGCGAGCAACTGGTCAGCGAAGCAAAGGCGTTCGGCGACAAGCGCAGCCTGGAACTTGCCACGCAGATCAGCCCGCGCATCGCTGACATCACGGATATCGCCGTGGCATTCAACGACCATTGCAACAAGGGCGAATGCAGCGACCCCGAGCGGTTCGCCAAAAAGCTCAACGAACTGGGTGTCCTGCTGCATGAGCGCTTCGAGCTCGAGGACTGCCTGATCGAGGTGCTGCACAACGCGCACAAGGAAGAAGGCTTGCTGGAAACCTGAGCCGCCTCAGTCGGCCACCGCCAGCAGTTCTATCTCGAACACCAGTGGGGTATAGGGCGCAATCAGGTCACCAGCGCCCTCGGCACCATAGGCGTGCGCCGACGGTATCACCAGCCGCCATTTCGCCCCGACTTTCATCTGTGGCAACGCCACTCGCCACCCCTCGATCACCGAGCCCAGGCTGAACCACTGTGCCTGCAGGTTCTGATCGAACACCGAGCCATCCGGCAACCTGCCCACGTAGCGCACCTGTACGCGGCCCTCGGCCTTGGGCTGCGCGCCGCTGCCGCTTACCAGCTCGCTATAGAGGATTCCACCTGCCAGCTCATGCACTCCAGCTCGGGCGCGCTCGTTGGCCATGAAGCGCTTTTCGGCGCTGAGCAGTTTCTCTTCCTGCGCCTGCGCGGCGGCGGCGTTGGCCGCTTGGTCATGCTGCTCGAGCAGCGCCTGCCGGTCCGCCGCGTCGATCTTCAGCGGCTCGTTGCGGTAGGCCTGGCGCAAGCCTTCGAGCAGTGCCTCCAGCTGCAGGCCGGGTACTTCCTGGCGCAGGCGTTCGCCCAGGCTGGCACCCAGACTGTAGGAAAGATCATGGTCATTGTTGGGGGGCGGCTGCGCATCGGCCAAGCTGCATGATGAAACCAGGCAAAGACCAACAAGTAGATAACGGGTCACGGGCAACTCCTGCTGCGGCACGGAGCAAGTATGCCAGGGTTGCAGTTCACAGACTGCGTAATACCCGCACGGTGGGTGCCCGGCAACTACAGGTACAGCGCGTTGCAAGAGGGCAACTTTGCCCAGGCATGCAACGCGGCGCGCTCGATACTGTCCCATGCCCTAGCGGCGCTAGCAGCACACGCTTAGTATTAGCCGCACTCTCGTCAGCCAGGAGGTAAGCCATGTCGGCCAAGAAGAAGCCAGTAAGTACGCCGTTACACCTGCTCCAGCAACTTTCGGGCAGCCTGCTCGAACATTTGGAAGAGGCCTGCTCCCAAGCGCTGGCTGATGCGGAAAAACTGCTGGCCAAGTTGGAAAAGCAACGTGGCAAGGCGCAGGAAAAGCTGCACACTTCCCGCACCAAGTTGCAAGACGCTGCCAAGATTGGCAAAACCAAGGCCCAGAACAAGGCCAAGTCTGCGGTGGGTGAACTTGAAGAGTTGCTCGATTCGCTCAAGGAGCGTCAATCGCAAACCCGCACCTACATCCAGCAACTCAAGCGCGATGCCCAGGAAAGCCTGAAGTTGGCCCAGGGCGTCGGCAAGGTCCAGCAAGCCGCTGCCAAGGCGCTGGAGCAGCGTTCGGCCAAGGCCTCGACCAAGCTCGCCGATGCCGAGCCTGCCGAGAAGTCATCTGCCAAGTCGACAGGCAAATCGGCAGTGGGCAAGGCTGCTGCCAAGCCGGTGACCACCAAGGCCGCTCGTGCTAAGACAACTGCTGCAGCCAAGCCTGCAGCGGCCAAGACCGTTGCCTCCAAGCCAGCGGCAGCCAAGGCGCCCGCCAAGACAACTACCGCCAAACCGGCAGGGGCCAAGACTCCAGCCAGGTCCGCCACCGCCAAGGCACCCGCCAAGGCCACTGCTGCCCAGCCAGCCCCGGCCAAGACCGCCGCCACCAGACCCGCAGCCAAGCCTGCAGCTGCCAAGGCCACTTCCAAGCCTGCGCTCACCAAGACGGCCGCGAAACCGGCTGCCGCCAAGGCGCCCGCCAAGCGTTCCACCCGCAAGGCAGCTGCCAAACCTTCGACCCAGCCTGCAGCCCCTGCGTCCGCCAGCTCGTCGGTGACGACCAGCTCGACCGCTCCTGACGCCACGCCATCCGCATCGGCCAACCCTGCGGCTCAGTCGCCGTCCTTGAGTTCCTGAAGCCCCCTCGCCGCGACGCGCAGCTGCTGCAGCGCGTCGTGGGCCGTGGTCGGCTCGGGTATCAGCCGGGCCAGCCAGGCTTGCCCTGGCCCATCCGCGCACCCAGGCCAGCGACCCGCCAGTGCTTCCAGGCGTTCCAGCAGATCGCGCTCGGCGCGCAGCTCCAGCCCCTTTACCTGCGCGCGCAATGCGGCCAGCTGCGGGTCTGTGGCGGCCTGGGCGCGCCATTGCTGGCGCAGGCGGCGTAGCGGTTCGATGACTTCGCGTTGCCAAGGACGGGCCAGTGCCTGCAATGCCTCCACGCGCTGGGCGCTGACGGCCACCTGCCGGGCCTCCAGCCAGGCCGCGCACAGCAGCAGGCAGACGTCTGCCCCCTGGGCCTGGAGGCTCAGGCAAGCGGCCTCGACGCCGGGACGGGCGTAGAGGGCCAAGGCGTAATTCCACAGGTCGGTGTGCATGGTTCAACTCGCGCCAGTGACCGAGGAAGCTGGTAGACTCCGCGGCCATTATGATCAGACTATCGAACCTCACTTTACAGCGTGGTCCGCAGCGCTTGCTAGACGGCGCCGAGATGACCCTGCACGCCGGTCACAAGGCCGGCCTGATCGGCGCCAACGGTGCCGGCAAATCCAGCCTGTTCGCCTTGCTGCGTGGTGAACTCACGCCCGATGGCGGCGATTGCCAGCTGCCTGGCGACTGGCGCATCGCCCACATGCGCCAGGAGGTCGATACCCTGGATCGGCTGGCCGTGGACTATGTGCTCGACGGCGACGTGCGCCTGCGCCAGGTCCAGGCCCAGTTGGCCATCGCCGAAGCCGCCCACGACGGTAGCGCGCTGGCGCGCCTGCACAGTGAGCTCGACAGCGCCGACGGCTACACCGCCGACGCCCGCGCACGCAAGCTGCTGGCCGGCCTTGGCTTCAGCAACGAGCAGATGGACCGCCGGGTCGGCGACTTTTCCGGTGGCTGGCGCATGCGCCTGAACCTGGCCCAGGCACTGATGTGCCCTTCGGACTTGCTGCTGCTCGACGAGCCCACCAACCACCTCGACCTGGACGCCATTCTCTGGCTCGAGGATTGGCTCAAGGGCTATCCCGGCACGCTGTTGCTGATTTCCCATGACCGCGACTTTCTCGATGCCGTGGTCGACCATGTGGTCCATGTCGAGCAGTGCAAGCTCAATCTCTACCGCGGCGGCTACAGTGCCTTCGAGCGCACCCGCGCCGAGCGCCTGGCGCAGCAGCAGCAGGCCTACGAGAAGCAGCAGGCGCAGCGCGCCCACATGGAAAAGTACATCGCCCGCTTCAAGGCCCAGGCCACCAAGGCGCGTCAGGCGCAGAGCCGCATCAAGGCACTGGAGCGCATGGAGGAGTTGTCGGCCGCCCATGTGGACTCACCGTTCGACTTCAGCTTCCGTGAGTCGGAAAAGATTTCCAGCCCGCTGCTGGACCTGTCCGAAGGCCGCCTGGGCTACGGCGACAAGGCGATCCTGGAGAAGGTCAAGCTGCAGCTGACTCCCGGCGCGCGCATCGGCCTGCTCGGACCCAACGGCGCCGGCAAGTCGACCTTGATCAAGAACCTTGCCGGTGAACTGGCGCCGCTGTCTGGACGCCTGGTGCGTGGTGAGAACCTGGCGGTCGGCTATTTTGCCCAGCACCAGCTCGATTCGCTGGACGACAAGGCCAGCCCCTTGCTGCACTTGCAGCGCCTGGCGCCCACCGAACGGGAGCAGACCCTGCGCGACTTCCTCGGTGGCTTCGATTTTCGTGGCAACCGTATCGACGAGCCAGTGCTCAACTTCTCCGGTGGAGAAAAGGCCCGCCTGGCCCTGGCCCTGATCGCCTGGGAGCGGCCTAACCTGCTGCTGCTCGATGAGCCGACCAACCACCTGGACCTGGAAATGCGCCTGGCCCTGACCATGGCCCTGCAGGAGTTCAGTGGCGCGGTGGTGGTGGTGTCGCACGATCGTCACCTGCTCAAGAGCACCACCGACGATTTCCTGCTGGTGGCCGACGGCAAGGTCGATACCTTCGACGGTGACCTGGACGATTACAGCCGCTGGCTGGTCGAATACCGCCAGCGCAATGCGCCGGTGAGCACTGCCCCGGTCAATCCCGACAAGACCGACAAGAAGGCCCAGCGCCAGGCCGCCGCCGCCTTGCGTCAGCAGCTGGCGCCGCACAAGCGTGAAGCCGACAAGCTCGAGCGCGAGCTGGGCGATCTCCACGCCAAGCTGGCCGAGATCGAAACCGCCCTGGGCGACAGCGGCCTCTACGAAGCCGCGCGCAAGGACGAACTGCGTGACCTGTTGGCGCGCCAGAGCAAGCTCAAGGTACGCGAAGGCGAACTGGAAGAGACCTGGATGGAAGCGCTGGAGCGCCTGGAAAGCATGCAGGCCGAGCTGGAGGCGTTGTCCTGATGGAGGCATTGCATGCGCTGCTGCCCGGACAATGGATCGACCCGTTCTGGCTGGGCCTGCAGATCCTGCTGATTTTAGTGGCCGCCTTCGTCCTGCAGCGCTTCGTCACGCGTTGCCTGAGCCGCCTGGGCGAGCGCTACCCGCTCCCGCCCGAATTGCTGGTGCCGGTGCGCGGTGGCCTGCGCTGGCTGATCATGGGCAGTGCGTTGCTGTTCGTGCTCGAGCGGCTTGGCGTGTCGGCCACGGTGCTGTGGACCGCGCTCTCCGGCTTTGTCGCCGTCGCGGCGGTGGCGTTCTTCGCCATGTGGAGCGTGCTCTCCAACCTGTTGTGCGCCGTGCTGATCTTCACTGTTGGCCCGTTCCGTATCGGGGACGTGGTCGAGCTGGTAGACACCCTCGACAAGCCGGGGGTGAAGGGCCGGGTGATCGCCATCAACCTGCTGTTCACCACGCTGATGGAAATGCCCGAGGCAGGCGGCGCACTGGTCCAGGTGCCCAACAGCCAGTTCTTCCAGAAGGCAGTACGCCGCTGGCGCGGGGCAGAAGTTGCCAATAGTGTCCGTGACGCCTCGGTGCCGGCGGACTGATCCCCCAGGCAAAAACCCGTGGTGATTTTTTCGGCCACGCATTAGCTTAGTGTTTTGCAAAATGTTAAGCGCGGGGTGTGCGATGTCGATGGAAACCTGGTTGGCCTTCTTTGCAGCGTGCTGGGTGATCAGCCTGTCGCCAGGTGCCGGGGCGATCGCCTCGATGTCCTGCGGGCTGCAGTACGGCTTCTGGCGCGGTTACTGGAATGCGCTGGGCCTGCAACTGGGGCTGATCCTGCAGATCGCCATCATTGCCGCCGGGGTTGGTGCCATTCTTGCCGCCTCGGCCACCGCCTTCCAGATCATCAAGTGGTTTGGCGTTGCCTATCTCGTCTACCTGGCGGTCAAGCAGTGGCGCGCCTTGCCGGCCGATATCGGCGAGGAGTCGACGGTGCGCCCGATCGGCAAGCCGCTGAGCCTGGTGTTCCGCGGTTTCCTGGTCAATGTCAGCAACCCCAAGGCGCTGATCTTCATGCTCGCGGTGCTGCCACAGTTCATCGACCCACATGCCGCGCTGCTGCCCCAGTACCTGACCATCACCGCCACCATGATCACTGTCGACCTGCTGGTGATGGCCGGCTACACCGGCCTGGCGGCGCGCGTCCTGCGCCTTTTGCGCACACCCAAGCAGCAACGGCGCATGAACCGCACCTTTGCCGGCCTGTTCATCGGTGCCGCGACGCTGCTGGCCACCATCCGCCGCGCGCCGGTCTGACATCCCGGCATTACTTATCGAACAGTCCTTTGAGCAGATCAATGGGCATCGGGAAGATGATGGTGGAGTTCTTGTCCCCGGCGATGCTGCCCAGGGTCTGCATGTAGCGCAGCTGCATGGCCCCGGGCTCCTTGCCGAGCATCTGCGCGGCCTGCATGAGCTTCTCAGAAGCCTGCAGCTCCCCTTCGGCGTGGATCACCTTGGCCCGCCGCTCCCGTTCGGCCTCGGCCTGGCGGGCGATGGCGCGGACCATCGATTCGTTGAGGTCGACATGCTTGATCTCGACGTTGGCCACCTTGATGCCCCAGGCGTCGGTCTGGGCATCGAGCACCTCGCGGATGTCCTGGTTCAGGCGTTCGCGCTCGGCCAGCAGCTCGTCCAGCTCGTGCTTGCCCAGCACCGCGCGTAGGGTGGTCTGGGCCAGCTGGCTGGTGGCATTGAGGAAGTCCTCGACCTGGATGATTGCCTTTTGCGGGTCGAGCACGCGGAAGTACACCACGGCGTTGACCTTGACCGAAACGTTGTCGCGGGTGATCACATCCTGCGGCGGTACGTCCAGCACCACCGTGCGCAGGTCGACCCGCACCATCTGCTGAATCCCGGGGATCAACAGAATCAGCCCCGGCCCCTTGACCTGCCAGAAGCGCCCCAGCTGGAACACCACCCCACGCTCGTACTCGCGCAGGATACGCAACGCCGACAGCACAAGCAGGGCAACCAACATCAGCAACGCGCCGAAACCAAATTGCATGAACATCCTTCACTCTCCTTGCGCCGTCGCGGGCGCGGTGGCGGTGACGTCCAGCACGACGCCGCGGCGGGCGACCACCCGTACGTGCTGGCCAGGTTGCAGCGGGGTCGCGCACTGGACTTGCCATTGTTCGCCCTGGGCCTGCACCGAGCCATAGAACGGGTTGTCCACCCTGACCTGGATGACCGTCGCCAGGCTGCCCACCAATTCGGTATCACCGCTGACCAGCGCACGCTGACGCGCCTTCAAGGCCATGCCAAGCACGCCGCCGAGCAGCAACGCCGAGAGCACGGCGAGGGTGGCGATCAACGGCAAGGGAATGCCGTAGCCGGGCACATCGGTGTCCATCAGAATGACCGCGCCCACCACGAAGGCGACGATGCCGCCAAAGCCGACCACGCCGAAGCTGGGCACGAACGCTTCGGCGATCATGAACGCTAGCCCGAGCAGGATCAGCGCCACCCCGGCATAGCTCACCGGCAGCAACTGCAGGGCATAGAGCGCCAGCAGCAGGCAGATGCCACCGACCACGCCACCGACGCCCGAGCCTGGGTTCATGAACTCGAACAGCAGGCCGTAGACACCGATCATGATCAGGATCAGCGCCACGCTGGGGTTGGTGATCACCGCCAGCAGGCGCGTGCGCCAGTCCGGCGCATGCTCGACCAGGGCAGCGCCGCTGGTCTGCAATTGACGGGGTTGGCCGGCAGCGGTGAGCGTCTTGCCGTCGAGCTGGCGCAGCAGCTCGGGCAGGTCGCTGGCGACCTGGTCGATCACCTTCAGGCGCAGGGCCTCGCTGGCCGACAGGCTGACCGACTCGCGCACCGCCTGCTCTGCCCACTCGGCGTTGCGCCCGCGCATCTGCGCCAGGCCCCGGATGTAGGCGGCGGCGTCATTGACCTGCTTGCGGGTCAGGGTGTCCTGCTCGCTGGGCGCTGCCGGCTTGTCCGAGGCGGGCGCTGCTGGCGGCGCGGGCGTTTGGTCCGTCCCGCCGATCTGCACGGGCGTGGCCGCGCCGAGGTTGGTCCCTGGCGCCATGGCCGCCACATGGCTGGCGTAGAGGATGTAGGTTCCGGCACTGGCGGCCCGAGCACCACTGGGCGCCACGTAGCTGGCCACCGGCACGGGGCTGGCGAGGATGGCCTTGACGATCTGGCGCATGGCGATGTCCAGGCCGCCCGGTGTGTCCAGGCGAATCACCACCAGTTGGGCATCCTGCGCCGCGGCCTTTTCCAGGCCACGCAGCAGGTAGTCGGCGCTGGCCGGACCAATGGCATCGTCAATGGCCAGCACCCAGACACCGCCCACAGGCGCCGCCTGGCCGCCCGGAGCGGTGCCGAGCAACAGCAAAAGCAGCAGATAACGCCAGTAGCGAGCGATCACCTTGGGCCACCGGTTGCGGGTTTGTCCTTGAAGTTTAGTCGTGCTCTGGCGGGGACGGCCTAAACTTCAGGTTGGGGGTAACCGGAGGTGCATCATGCGTATGGCAAGAACCCTGCAGCAATGTCTGGACAATGCCCACTGCGACTACGACATCATTTCCCATCCACACTCGTGCACCAGCCTGGAGTCGGCGCGCACCGCTGGCGTCCCCGCCGAGCGGGTCGCCAAATCGGTGATGCTCGACGACCGTCGGGGCAATTACCTGATGGCTGTGCTACCGGCCAATCGTCATCTGGACATGAGCAAGGTACGCATGTCCGGTGCCTGGCAAATGACCCGTGAAAGTGGCCTGCCACAGCTGTTCGGCGACTGCGAGCGCGGCGCTGTGCCGGCGCTTGGCGACGCCTATGAAATAAAAATGCTGCTCGACCCGACCTTGACCCGCCACGCTGATGTCTACCTTGAGGCGGGTGATCACGATCACCTGATCCACATGAGCATGGAGCAATACCTGAAGCTTGTGCCGCATGCCGAAGTGCGCGAGCTCTGCTGATGATCATCAACTGATGCCAGGCCTGCGTCGTGGACGACGGGCTTGGCCCGAGGAGTTAACCATGGAAGCAACGAACCATCATTTCTCCGAACTGTTCAAGCAACTGGGTCTGCCTGACGATGCCACCAGCATCGATCAGTTCATCACCAGCCACTCGCCGCTCAAGAGCGACATCAAGCTGGTCGATGCGCCCTTCTGGAACGACTCGCAGCGCCAGTTCCTCAAGGACAGCATCATTGAGGATGCCGATTGGGCGGTGCAATTCGATCAACTGAACGAAGCGTTGAGACGCCCGAGGACATAAAACGCCGAGCGGCACCTGTGGGGTGATTTCGGCGTTGCTATGCTCAGGGAAACCAAAGGGGACAGTGCAATGAAAGATCCCTATGCACCCGCGTTCTGGTGCGCCGTGATGATCCTGGGCACCCTTACTGCCGGTTACTTCTACGGTATCCGGCACTCCTACCAGCTGGCGCAGGCGCTGCAGTTTCTCTACGCCGGCGCCGCGCTTGTCGTGGCGGCGGCGTTTGCAATGCTGACGTGGATTGCCTGGCAGCAGTTGCACCTGAACAGGCGAGAAGTGGTGCAGGGGCGCACGTTGGTGGCGATCTGGAATACCAAGGTTGCCCTCCGCCGGGTCGAAACCGTGTTCGACCGGTATTTCTGGGGCAGTTACTGGCAACCGGGGCGCACGTTCCAAGAGGTGATGGGCGAGCTCCAAGGCACGCCACTGGAACAGAGCCTCGATGCCCTGAAGCGCCAATGCCGCGACCTCGATCGCACGATCCACGACCACCACCACCGCTGGGTCGGCAATGCCCGCGAACTGTCCAACGTCGCCACGGCCATGGCCCGCGAGCGTTATCAGCTGGACCTGTGCGATTCACAGCAAAGCGGTGGGCACGGCACCGCCGTGCTCAACCGCGACCTGGAGGTGCTGGTATATACCTGGTCGGCGCGTCTGCGCACGTTCGACCACCAGCTCGATGAGCTGGAGGCCAAGTACCACTGATCATTCGCCGCGAATGTACTGCTCCAGCTGCTGGATCAGGTTGGCCTGTTCGGCGATGGTTTCCTTGACCAGGTCCCCGATCGACAGCAGCCCGATCAGCTCGCCGTTCTTCACCACCGGCAGGTGGCGCAGGTGACGGTTGGTCATCAGGTTCATGCAGTACTCGAGGTTGTGCTTGGGCTCCACGGTAAAGACCGGCGCGCTCATGATCTCGCGTACCGGTGTCGCCGCCGATGAGCGGCCCTTGAGCACCAGCTTGCGCGCATAGTCGCGCTCACTGACGATGCCCACGACCTGGCCGCCCTCGATGACTGGCAGGGCACCGATGTTCACTTCTGCCAGCAACTTCACCGCATCGAGCACCGAGTCGTCCGGGCCTATGGTGTAGACCTCATGGTGCTGGCTCTTGGTTTTCAGCAGTTCTTCCACGTTCTTCATACAGGCCTCTGCGAGGGTGGGGGTGCGAGGTACGGCAAGTACCTAAAGAATCGTGCAAGGACGGCCCCACGGCAAGGAAGAAAGCGGCATGGAGGTCATTGAAAAACGTCATTGGGCGCATGACGAGAGGATGAGGCATTGCCCACCAAGAGCATGTCTCGGGCTTGCGGTGATCCTGAAATCGAGCACGCCCGCGCGGCGCATCGAGCCCGACTGCCGCCAAACAGCCGGGCTGGTTGCTAAATCACGGTTCAGGTCTGCGCCTGAGCCTGTCTTGAAGTCTGGCAGAAAGATCCGGAGGAAGAAACGGACCCGCCGCCACAGGTCTTGAGTACCGTGATTGTTGGGGTGGGAGGGGGATCTGGAACACTTCGCTTCATAGTCAAATTCCTGTGCTGTGAAGCTGCGTCCGCTCGTTACCACACGAGAGGGTGGCAGCTGTACGCGGGGTGGTAAACCGGGGCACAGGTCGCCGGCAGGCACGAAGCCTCCCGCGCACAACTGCCATAAGCTGATACTCATGGTTCCGTACCCCGGGTTACCACACCCGATCACCAAGTTGTTCGGCGACGGAAATGAGCCTAGAGGTACGAGTTTCCAAGGACAAGGTTACGACTGTCGACAGAGTTCGTAGGGTATTTCCTAGGACCTATGGGCGACCAGTGTTTTTGGTTATTACGAGAGAGAATCAGACTTTTCCTAACGAACTCTCTGTGGGGCGCAGGTGAGGTAGGGATGCAACATATGACGATCCTTCCAACATCAGGGTTAGTTGGCCCTGCGCCAGGAACTCAAACGTGATTGGCAATCCCCTGAGGGTAGGCGAGCGCCATGCGTCATCACCCGATCCAAGCCATCGGCAGCCTTATGGACTGAAATCACGGCGCTCTCGACCAACTGATCCAATAGCCAAAGCGCGCCGTGCACTTGTATGCCATCTTGAAGGGCCTGTCGACGTAGTCGTCCACCGCCAGTTAAAAGAGGGTGTTGCGTTTCTTTGGCAAGGAGGTAGCAGGAGACATCAGCGAGTGAGCTGTTGTTATGAAGAGTCATCAAATCAAAAAGCCGCTTGATGGTATCTCCATCCATTGATTCCACAAGCATGCCTTTGGATATGAGTTCCGTCAGGGCGATATCCCGCAGTTCTCTGGCAACGAAATCCGTACAGCAAAGCGCAAACGGCAAGCTGAACAACTCATCCAGGAGCCCAGCATTTCTGAAATCGATCAGGATATTCGCATCGCTGACATAAATCCGGCTCATGCACGCTCCGCCGGAGTCAGCAGATCACTATCAAGAGCGCCCACGGGCCTGTTCAACAGTTCCGCGGCCCTGGATTCTGTGAACAACCCTTCCGCTAGCCCCCAGAACACCAACGATTCAAACCGTTGCGGCGGTTTGCAAGTCTGAGGCTCAGGTTCGGTCTTGCGCCATCCACGCTTGCTGAACTGAATGCTTGAAATCCAAATTCTCTCCTGGTCCCCGCAGCAATCGCCCACTCACCGCAGATCGAAAGAAAAAGCGATAGGCCGCTCTCTTTGGGTATCGGAGTCAAACCGGCGTGTCAGTTTTCGGGAGAACATCAAAGCTGGCGTGTTAGGCACAAAAAAGCCCCGGAGTTCGGGGCTTATTGCTGTCACGCTGCTGTCACGGGTTTAGCATGCTGTCAGCGCAATGCCACGGAGGTGGCGGATTAGATGGCGCACTCGGCGGGATTCGAACCCACGACCCCTGCCTTCGGAGGGCAGTACTCTATCCAGCTGAGCTACGAGTGCAATGGGGCGCAATGATACCCATCTCGACTGGCGGCGTCCATCGCATTGATCTGTGGCTGTTTTTACTCCGAAACCGTGGACCGCATACCGCTGCCAGTGCCCCCCGCGCATGAGGCACAAGGCCGCTCCGAAACGGAGCCCGCCCGCCGGCCATATGCTTATTCACTTAAAGTATTTCCGCCGCGTTTCTTATGTTCGGTAATCTCTCGTCACAACTTGTTATAACAAGTCAGCTCACAAGCGAAGACGACCATGGCCGAACTGCTCCCCCTTTCTCCCGTCCCCCTCTACAGCCAGCTCAAGGAGCTGCTGCGCGGGCGCATTCTCGACGGGACATACCCACCCCACAGCCGCATGCCCTCGGAAAACGAGCTAGGCAAAGCCTTCAGCGTCAGCCGGATCACCGTGCGCCAGGCGCTGGGCGACCTGCAGAAAGAGGGGCTGATCTTCAAGATCCATGGCAAGGGCACCTTCGTCGCCAAGCCCAAGGCGTTCCAGAACGTCAGCACCTTGCAGGGCCTGGCCGAGTCCATGACCCAGATGGGCTACGAGGTGCTCAACCGCCTGCGCAGCTTGCGCCACGTTCCAGCCAGCGCACTGGTGGCGGCGCGCCTGCAGGTGGAGGAGGGCAGCCTGGTCACCGAGATCCGTCGAGTGCGCCTGATCAACCGCGAGCCGGTCTCGCTGGAGCTGACCTGGCTGCCCAAGGCCATCGGCGAGAAGCTGGAAAAGGCGGACCTCGTTACCCGCGATATCTTCCTGGTCCTGGAGAACGACTGCGGCATTGCCTTGGGCCATGCCGACCTGGCGATTGACGCGGTGCTGGCCGACAGCGACCTGACCCAGGCGCTGGAAGTGGAGGAGGGCTCGCCGATCATGCGCATCGAGCGCCTGACCCACGCCGCCGACGGCACTCCGCTGGATTTCGAACACCTCTACTACCGCGGCGATGCCTTCCAGTACCGCCTGCGCATCGACCGTCAGAAGGGGCCCAAGGCATGAGCAGCGAACATCAGGATTACGACATCGTCGTCATCGGCGGCGGCACGGCCGGCCCCATGGCGGCGATCAAGGCCAAGGAGCAGGACAAAAGCCTGCGCGTGCTGTTGCTCGACAAGGCCAACGTCAAGCGCAGCGGCGCCATCAGCATGGGCATGGACGGCCTGAACAACGCCATCATCCCTGGCCATGCGACGCCTGAGCAATACACCAAGGAAATCACCATCGCCAACGATGGCATCGTCAACCAGGCCGCGGTGCATGCCTACGCCACCCACAGTTTCGAAACCATCGAGCAGCTCGACCGCTGGGGCGTGAAGTTCGAGAAGGACGAGACCGGCGACTACGCGGTAAAAAAGGTCCACCACATGGGCGCCTATGTGCTGCCCATGCCCGAAGGCCACGACATCAAGAAGGTGCTGTACCGCCAACTCAAGCGCGCACGGGTCGAGATCAGCAACCGCATGGTCTGCACCCGGCTGCTGCTCGACGGCGAAGGTGCCGCGGCAGGGGTGATGGGCTTCGATTGCCGCAGCGGTGAGTTCCGGGTAATCCGCGCCAAGGCGGTGATTCTTGCCTGCGGCGCCGCCGGCCGTCTCGGCCTGCCGTCTTCAGGCTACTTGATGGGCACCTACGAGAATCCCACCAACGCCGGCGACGGCTACGCCATGGCCTACCACGCCGGCGCGGAGCTGGCGAACCTTGAGTGTTTCCAGATCAATCCGCTGATCAAGGACTACAACGGTCCGGCCTGCGCCTACGTTACCGGCCCGCTCGGCGGCTACACCGCCAACGCCAAGGGCGAGCGCTTCATCGAGTGCGACTACTGGAGCGGGCAGATGATGTGGGAGTTCCACCAGGAGCTCGAAGGCGGCAACGGACCGGTGTTCCTCAAGCTTGACCACCTGGCCGAGGAAACCATTCAGACCATCGAAGAGATCTTGCACAGCAACGAGCGCCCCAGCCGCGGCCAGTTCCACAGCAACCGCGGCACCGACTACCGCCAGCACATGGTCGAGATGCACATCTCGGAAATCGGTTTCTGCTCGGGCCACTCGGCGTCGGGCGTGTGGGTCGACGAGAAGGCGCAGACAAGCGTGAAAGGCCTGTACGCCGCCGGCGACATGGCCGCCGTGCCGCACAACTACATGCTCGGGGCCTTCACCTATGGCTGGTTCGCCGGGCGCAACGCAGCGCAGTACATCGTCGGCCGCGAGTTCGCCGAGATCGACGCCGCCCAGGTGGAGCGCGAGCGCAGCCGGGTGTTCGCGCCGCTGCACCGCGCGCATGGCCTGGCCCCCGCCCAAGTCGAGTACAAGCTGCGGCGCATGGTCAACGACTACCTGCAGCCGCCGAAAGTGACCAAGAAAATGGAGATCGGCCTGGCGCGTTTCGCCGAGATCGAACAGGACCTTGCGCAGATGAAGGCCAACAATCCTCACGAGCTGATGCGGGCGATGGAAGTCGCGGTGATCCGCGATTGCGCCGAAATGGCCGCCCGTGCGTCGCTGTTCCGCGAGGAAAGCCGCTGGGGCCTGTATCACCGCCGGGTGGACTTCCCTGAGCGCAACGATGCCGAGTGGTTTTGTCACTGCCACCTGAAGAAAGGCGAGGACGGGCGCATGACCAGTTTCAAGAAGCCGGTCGAGCCGTACCTGATTGCGCTGGATGCCGAGGAGCAGCAGGCCTATGACCGCCTGAGGGTAAAAGCCGACGCTGCGTAAGGGGTCTGCTGCGCAGCCCAATCGAGACAAGGCCGCTCCCGCGCTGGCCCGGCCATATCGATGCCTTGTGTCAGCCACCGATTCTGTGGGAGCGGCCTTGTGTCGCGATCCAGGGCGAAGCCTGGTGAGGGTTCATCATTAACAAGCGAGCGCCAAAAGGCGCCAAGGACGCCGTGAAATGTCCCATCAACCCCAGGAAATCTTTTTCCGTAGCAGCGCGCCGGTGACCATCGACGAAGACAAGTGCATCGCCGAAAAAGGCTGCACCGTCTGTGTCGAGGTGTGCCCCATGGACCTGCTGGCCATCAACCCGGCCACCCAGAAGGCCTACATGGCCTTCGACGAATGCTGGTATTGCATGCCTTGCGAGAAGGATTGCCCGACCGGTGCGGTGAAGGTGGAGATTCCCTACCTGCTGCGCTGATCCACCCTGACAGCAACACGCCATCCGGCCGACCCCCGGACGCCTCATCCGACAGCCCCTCGTTTCCCACCACCCAGCCACGTGGCGGAGACGATACCTATAACCGTGATTCGAGGGGATACACCATGCGCCTTACTGCAACCGTGGCCGGCCTCGCGCTGGCGATCTTCAGCCTGTCCGCGTCGGCCCAGACCATCCGCGTCGCCATCGGCACCCAGGACACCACCATCAACTGCGCCACCGGCGGCCTGCTGATCCGCGAGTTGGGCCTGCTCGACAAATACCTGCCGCGCGGCGGCAAGTACCAGGACGCCGACTACAAGATCGAGTGGAAGAACTTCACCAGCGGCGCGCCGCTGACCAACGAGATGGTCGCCGGCAAGCTGGACTTCGGCGCCATGGCCGACTTCCCCGGCGCCTTCAATGGCGTGGCGCACCTGGATGCGGGCAAGCAGAGCCTGTTCATCAGCGTGCTGTCCGGCAGTATCCAAGGCAGCGGCAACGGCATCGTGGTACCGGCGAACTCCAGCGCGCAGTCGCTGGCCGAACTCAAGGGCAAGACGATTTCCGTGCCGTTCGCCTCGACCGCCCACGGCATGCTCCTGCGCGCTGTCGCCGCCCAAGGCTGGGACCCGCAGAAGGACGTGCGGATCATCGCCCAGGCGCCGGAAATCGCCGGCTCCGCGTTGCGCAGCAACCGCATCGAGGCGCATGCCGACTTCGTGCCCTTCGCCGAGCTGTTCCCCAACCGTGGCTTTGCCCGCAAGATCTACGACGGTTCCCAGGCTAAGGCCCCGACCCTGCATGGCGCGCTGGTGGATGCACAGTACGCCAGGCAGTACCCGGAAGTGGTCACCGCCTACCTGCGCGCGAGCCTTGAGGCCGACCGCCTGCTGGCCGCCGAGCCTGAGAAATACAGCGAGTTGATCGAGAAGGTCACCGGCATCGAGGCCGAGGTCAACTACCTGTTCCACGGCCCGCTCGGCCTGCAGACCCGCGACCTGACCTGGAAGCCCGAATACCGCCAGGCGCTGGCCACCTCCATCGAGACGCTCAAGCTGCTGAAGAAGACCGACCGCGGCCTGGACACGGCGAAGTTCATCGACGACCAGTACATCCGCGCCGCCTTCGCCCAGGCCGGTCTGGACTACGACAAGGCCCTGCGGGACTACGCGCCACTGCCACTGAAGGCCAACGACGCGCTGACCGGCGAGCCGATCACCGACTTCAGCCGCCTGGCGCAGATCTGGGTGCGCGGCGAGGACAAGGTGCGCCACTACGCGTCGCCGCAAGCCGCGCTCAGTGCCCTGGCCCAGCTCGAACAGGAGGGCAAGGACATCCGCGCGATCTATGCCCAGGCGGCCGACACCGGCATCAAGCTGCTGGCCAACCAGGCCTGGTTCGTGCGCAACGCCCAAGGCGAACTGGCGGCCTTCCTGCTCAAGGACCAGGCCGAACACTACGCCAAGCAATACGGCGGCACCGCCCTGGACTTCGTCAGCGCCAACCAGAAGCTGGTGGCCCAGCACTGATCAGGCCGCCCTTGCCCGCGGGCAAGGGCATGCCGGGGAGACCTTTCGATGACCACCACCTTATTTCGCTGGCCCCTGCGCCTGGCCTCGTTGGCCGCCTGCCTGCTGTTCTGGCAGGCGGCCGCCACCGCGCGCCTGGACCTGGGCCTGTTGACCTTCACCTACGTGCCCACCCCGGCGGCGGTACTGGAGGCCGCCTGGCGCTTGCTGCACGCCAGCGAGCTGCTGGCGCATTTGTCCAGTAGCCTGTCGCGGGTGTTCGCAGGCTATCTGGCCGCGGCGCTGCTCGGGGTGCTGCTGGGGCTGCTGATCGGCCGCTCGAGATGGGCCGAGTACAGCCTGCTGCCGCCGCTGGAAGTGTTGCGGCCGATCCCGGCAGTGGCGTGGATCCCCCTGGCCATCCTGATGTTCCCCTCATCCGAACTGTCCATGGTGTTCATCACCTTCACCGGCGCGCTGTTTCCCATCCTGCTCAACACCGTCCACGGCGTCGAAGCGGTGGACCCCAGGCTGATCGCCTCGGCGCGCAGCCTGGGCGCTGGCCGGCTGGCGATCCTTGGCGAAGTGATCCTGCCTGGCGCCGCGCCGAGCATCGTCACGGGCCTGGCCATCGGCATGGGCACCTCGTGGTTCTGCCTGGTCACCGCCGAGATGATTTCCGGGCAGTTCGGCATCGGCTACTACACCTGGGAGTCCTACACCTTGCAGAACTACCCGGACATCATCGTCGGCATGCTCTTGATCGGCGCGCTCGGCATGGGCAGCAGCGCCCTGGTCAAGCGCGTGGGCGCCCTGGCGACCCCTTGGTACCGCACAGGGAGGGCCTCGTGATGAGCCGTTATCAACAGGGTCCCATGGAGGGCAATATCGATGCGCGCGGGCTATCCATCCGTCTCGGCCACGGGCGTGAGGCCTTCGAGGCCGTGCAGGCCTTGGATTTTTCCATCGCCGCGGGCGAGTTCGTGTGCATCCTGGGGCCGTCCGGTTGCGGCAAGTCGACCTTGCTCGGTGCCCTGGCCGGCCACCTGATGCCTGCCGCTGGGCAGCTGGAGGTGGATGGTCAGGCCATCGGTGGTCCGTCGCCAGAGCGTGGCATGGTGTTCCAGCACCACACCCTGTTGCCCTGGCGCAGCGTGCTCGACAACGTGGCCTTCGGCCTGAAGATGCAGGGCGAGGGCAAGGCCGAGCGCCGCCGTCGGGCCGCCGAGTTCCTGCAACTGGTGGGCCTGGGCGATTTCGCCGGCCATTGGCCCAGCCAACTGTCGGGCGGCATGCAGCAACGCGCGGAGATTGCCCGCGTGCTGATCAATCGCCCGCGCCTGCTGCTGATGGACGAACCCTTCGGCGCCCTCGACGCGCAGACCCGCTCGCGCATGCAGGAGCTGCTGCTGGCTATCTGGACGCGCATCCGCACCACCGTGGTGTTCGTCACCCATGACATCGACGAAGCCTTGTTCCTCGCCGACCGCATCCTGGTGATGAGCCCACGCCCGGGCCGCTTCATCGAAGACCTGCGTCTGGCCTTCCCACGGCCGCGACGCGCCAGCCTGCTGACCAGCCCCGAATTCACCCACCTCAAGCGGCACTGCCTGGAACTGCTGCGCCACGAAGAAGGCTGCGAGCTGCCACGCCTGACCCCACTGGGGTTGCCCATCGACCCTCCGCCATTGCGAATAGCCCTATGACCGACCGTGCAACCGATAATCCCGACATTCTCGAACTGCTGCCACGCCTGACCGATGGCGACGCCGGCGTGCGGCGTATCGTCCTGATCGAACTGGCCGACCTGGAGGAGCCGGACAGCCTGCCCTGGCTGACCGATGCCCTGCTGGTGGATCCGGCACCGCAGGTACGCGCCGAGGCCGCGCGATTGCTGGAAGCCTGGGAAGCGCCGGAAGTGGTGCAGGCGCTCTGCGCCGCCCTTGCCGATCCCGCCGAGCCGGTGCGCGTGGCCGCGGCCCAGAGCCTGAGCGAGCTCAAGCGCCAGGAAGCGGGGCAACTGATCCTGCCCTGGACCAGCCACGCCGATGCCTTCGTCCGCAGCAGTGCGTTGCGGGCCTTGCGCGAGCTGCGCCTGAAGGAGGCAGTAGGCCCGGCGCTGTTGGCACTGGATGATCCTCAGGCCTCGGTGCGGCGCGAGGCCGTGGGCATTCTCGGTTGGCTCAAGCATGTGCCCGCGCTGCCGGCCCTGGCCAGGCTCGCCAGCCAGGAGGTAGACACCGAGGTGCGCCGCGCCGCCATTGGCGCCCTGGGCCTGGCCCGCGATGCCAGCGTGCTGCCGGCCTTGCGCGCGGCACTGGCGGACGAGGCCTGGCAGGTGCGCGAAGAGGCGGCCACTACCCTGGGCAAGGTCGGCCTTGGCGAGGCAGGCCCGGCCTTGATCCTGGCGCTGGACGACAGCTACTGGCAGGTGCGCCTGCGCGCCGCGCGTGCGCTCGGGCGGCTGCGCTATCGCCAGGCACTGGCCGCACTGGCCGCGCTGCTCGGCCACGGCATTGCCAACCTGCGCAAGGAAGCCGCGCTGGCTCTTGGAGAACTGGGCGACGCCGGTGCGTTGCCAGCGCTGCAGCAGGCCGAGGGCGATGCCGATCCGGAGGTGCGCAAGGCGGTGCGTATCGCCCTGGCGCAACTGCAGGGCGCAGCGTGATGGATGCCCCTGTCGCGGTGCGCAACCTTCGCAGCCAGGCGCAGCTGAGCGTGCAGTGGGCCGGCGCCGAGCAGCGCCTCAGCCATGCCCGCCTGCGCGGTGCCTGCCCCTGCTCGCAATGCAAGGCCGCGCGGTTGCGCGGGGCCATCCCCGTGGTGGCCGCCGATGTGCGGCTGGAGCGCATCGTATTGCAAGGCTACGGCGTGCAGCTGGTGTTCAGTGATGGGCACGATCGGGGTATCTACCCCTGGGCCTACCTGCGCGGCTTGGCCTGACGGGTAGCGCCTCAAGTGCGGGTGCTGGCCCCGCACAATGGTCTGACCCGCGCGATTGACCCGGCACGGGCTCACTGCGCGATGAGTTCGGGCCGCATGCCCTCCACCCGCTGCACCGTTGGCGGCAGGTAGTTGCCGTCACCGGTGATCTGGTGCAGCAGCTTCTCGCGCAGGCTGTGCAATGCCACGCTGGTGCGCTGGCGTGGGTGGGGCAGGTCGATGTCCACCACCGACTTGATCCGTCCCGGCCGTGGTTCCAGCACCACCACGCGGTCGGCCAGGTAGGTGGCCTCCTCGGCATCATGGGTGACCAGCAGCGTGGTAACCCCCGAACGTTCGCGAATCGCCAGCAGCTCGTCCTGCAACTGCTGGCGGGTCAGCGCATCGAGCGCGCCGAAGGGCTCATCCAACAACAGGATGCGTGGGCTGGCCACCAGCCCGCGGGCGATCGCCACGCGCTGGGCCATGCCCCCGGACAGCTGGTGCGGATAGGCCGACTCGAAGCCGCTCAGCCCCACCAACTGCACGAACTCATGGACCTTGCGGGCTCGCTCGCCCTGGGTGAGCGGCTCGTTGACCAAGCCCAGGCCGATGTTCTGTGCCACCGTCAGCCAAGGGAACAGGCGGTGTTCCTGGAACACGATACCGCGCTCGCCACCGATGCCGCTGACCGGCTTGCCGTCGACGCGGATGCTGCCGCTATAGTCGGTGTCCAGGCCCACCAGCAAGCGCAGCAGGGTGGACTTGCCGCAGCCGCTGGAGCCGACGATGGCGATGAATTCGCCTTCGTTGATCGCCAGGCTGAAATCGTGGATGGCCTCGAAGGCCTGGCCGTCCACCGAGAAGACCTTGCCGACCCGATCGAAGCTCACCAGCGGTGGCGACGGGTCGGGTTGGTTGGCCGCTTGCAGGGCCGAAGTATTGAAGGCGTTCATGCTTGTCTCCAGCGCGTGACGCGCGTTTCAAGGCGTTGTCCAAGGTGGCCGAGCAGGGCGCCGATCAGCCCGATGAGGACCATGGCGGCCATCACCTGGTCCATGCGGAACAGTTGCTGCGCGCCGATCATCAGGCTGGCGATGCCACCGTCCGATGGCATGAAGTATTCGGCGCCGATGGTGCCCAGCCAGGCGTAGATCAATGACAGGCGCAGACCGGCGAAGATCGCCGGGGCGGCGCCCGGCAGCACCAGCAGGCGCAGGCGGTAGGAAAGGTCCAGGCGCAGGGCTTTGGCGGCTTCGCCCAGTTGCGGCGACAGGCTGGCGATGCCGCGCTGGGTGGCGATGAACAGCGGAAAAAACGCCGCCAGGCTGACGAACACCACCTTGGCCCCTTCGCCCAGGCCGAACCAGGCGGTAAGCAGGGGTACCCAGGCGAAGATCGCCACCTGGCGCAGCGCCGACAGGCTTGGCCCGAATACCCGCTCCGCCGTGCCCGACAGTCCCAGCAGCAGGCCTAGCAGAAAGCCTGCGCCACCGCCCAGCAGCAGGCCTACCAGGGTCCGTTGCAAGCTCAGGCGCAGGGCCTCGGGCAGCGAGCCGTCGCTCACCCCTGCGGCCAGGCTACGTAGCACTTCGAGCGGCGAGGTGAGGATGTTGCGGTCGATCCAGCCCAAGCTGTTGCACGCCTGCCACAGCAGCAACAGCGCCAACGGCAGCAGCACGCCGTGCAGGCGCTGCCAGCCATGGGCGCGAGCGCGTTGGCGTTGCTCGCCAGTGGCTGGCTGCGGCCAGAACAGCAGGCGTTTTTCGACTATCGAGAAGCCGCGGTCCATGAAGGCGCCGACCAGGCCGATCAGCAGGATGCAGAGGAACACCAGGTCGAGCATGAACAGTTGCCGGCCCCAGACCATCAGGTAGCCCAGCCCTTCACTGGAAGCCAGCAGCTCCACCGCCAGCAGCGAAGTCCAGCCCGCGGCCAGGGCCAGCCGCACACCGGCGAGGAAGGCGGGCAAGGCCGCGGGCAGCAGCAGTCGCCGGAACACCAGGTGGCGGGGCAGGCGCAAGGCGGCAGCGGCTTCGCGCAGCTTGGGCTGGGCATCGCGCACGCCCACCAGGGTGTGCAGGGTCACCGGCACCACCACGGCCTTGACCAGCACCACCAGCTTGAGCAGTTCGCCGATGCCGAAAAACAGCATGAACAGGGGAATCCAGGCCAACGTAGGGATTTGCGCCAGGGCCACGAAAGTCGGGTAGACCAAAGCTTCGGCGCGCTTCGAGGCGCCTAGCCAGGTGCCCAGCAGCAGGCCGCTGGCGATCCCCGCCAGCAGGCCTGTCACCAGCCGCTGCAGGCTTATCCATAGATGGCCCCAGAGCTCGCCCGAGCCGAACTCAACCGCGCTCTGCCAGACCAGCGACGGCGCTGGCAGGATCTGCTCGCTCATCCAATGCAAATGGCTGGCGGTGACCCAGAGCAGGGCCAGCGCGATGGGCAACAGCCAGGGCAGCAGCCGCTGCGCGTGCAGCCGCAGGCGGGGCAGCTCAGGGATGACGCGCCCTGAGGTCAGGATTCGGCTCATCGGGCATCTCTCGAAGTCTGGTTTTTAGGTTATTCATTTATGGAATAAAAAATTCCCACTAATGAATTCAAGAGATAAGAGCACGCCGTGACGATGCACTGGAAGCCCTTGGCCGTTGCGTTTGCCTCATATTTTTCATGCGTGTTTTGCATGCAGGGCTGCGCGGTACGTACTGACTGGTTTATTCAAAATAGTTATTAAAAAATGAATTTTTAATCTTTATTGGTAATGACAGGACCGGCCTAGCGTTCAGCTCATAGCGCCGGTAATCGCCGGTGGCAGCCTGCCAAGGAGCCTCCCATGAAAATCCTGTTCAACCCTGTGCACCGAGCCTTCGCGTCTACGGTAATAGCTGGCCTGCTGGGCGTGTTGTCGTTGACGGCCCAGGCGGCGCCAGCGGGCCAGCCCGAAGCGATCCGCATTGCCGTGCCCGACCTCAGCGCCGGCAGCCAGCCCAGTGCCGGTGGCGTGGTGGACGTGTTGCGCAGCCAGCAACTGCTGGAAAAAGAGTTTGCCAAGGACGGTATCCGCATCGACTGGCACTTCTTCAAGGGAGCCGGACCTGTGATCAACGAAGCCCTGGCCAACGGCCAGGCCGACTTTGCCTACCTGGGCGACCTGGCCGCCATCGTCGGCAAGGCCAGCGGTCTGGATACCCGCGTGCTGTCCGCGGGGGTGCGTGGCGTCAAGAGCTACCTGGGCGTGGTACCGGGCTCTGGTATCAACAGCCTGCATGACCTCAAGGGCAAGCGCGTCGCGGTGTTCCGTGGAACCGCCAACCAGCTGTCGTTTGCCAGCGCGCTGGCCAGCCAAGGCCTGAGCGAGCGCGACCTCAAAGTGATCAACCTGGACTTCAACGCCGCCAATGCCGCCATCGCCGCCAAGCAGATCGACGCGACCTGGGGCCTGTCCAGCCTGTTGGCGCTGCGCGAGCGGGGCCTGGTGGAGCTGCCGGTGAACTCCCGCGACCTCGAGGGCGCGGGCAGTACCCAAGCGGTGCTGCTTGGCACCGGCGACTTCATCCGCCAGCACCCCGAGCTGGTCGGGCGCCTGGTCAAGGTTCAGCAGCAGGCGGTGAAATGGCTGCGCGATGAGCACAACCGCGATGCCTACGTGGCGCTGGTCTCGAACCTGGCCAACTACCCCAAGGTGATCCTGCGTGACGACTTGGCCAAGGAAGACCTGGCCCATTACTTCGACCCGCGCCTGGACGCCGAATTCGTCGCCCTGCTGCAGCAGGGCGTCGACCTGGCGGCCAAGGAGCGCCTGATTCGCCGCGGCTTCCAGGTGAGCGACTGGATCGAGCCGCGCTTTCTCGATGCCGCCCTGCAAGACGAACAGGCCGTGCAGGCCGCGCGCTGACACCTGACCGATTTCGTTCCCATCCCCTGACTGTGAGGACCACAGCATGAGCACTGCCGCACTGGCGACCCCGCCACATACCGTTTCGCTCGACATCCAGCCGATTGCCGGACGCATCGGTGCCGAGATTCGCGGCACCAGGTTGTCCGCCGACCTGGATGCCGCCACTGTCGATGCCATCCAGGCCGCCCTGGTCGAGCACAAGGTGATCTTCTTCCGTGGCCAGGGACATCTGGACGATGCCGGCCAGGAAGCCTTCGCCAAGCTGCTCGGTGACCCGGTTGCCCATCCCACCGTGCCGGTGCATGAAGGCAGCAGTTTTCTCCTTCAGCTCGACGGCGCCGAGGGCCAGCGGGCCAACTCCTGGCACACGGATGTCACCTTCGTCGATGCCTACCCCAAGGCCTCGGTGCTGCGCAGCGTGGTGGCTCCGACCTCGGGCGGCGACACGGTGTGGGCCAACACGGCCACCGCCTACCAGGAGCTGTCCGAACCCCTTCGCGAGCTCGCCGACAAGCTCTGGGCCGTGCACAGCAATGAGTACGACTACGCCAGCATTCGCCCGGACGTCAGTGCCGAGAAGCAGGAGCGCTACCGCAAGGTATTCACCTCGACTGTGTACGAAACCGAGCACCCGGTGGTGCGCATACACCCGATCAGCGGCGAACGCAGCCTGTTGCTGGGGCACTTCGTCAAGCGCATCAAAGGGTATTCACAGTCGGATTCCGCCCACCTGTTCGCCGTGTTGCAGAGCCACGTTACCCGCCTGGAGAACACCGTGCGTTGGCGCTGGCAGGCTGGCGACGTCGCCATCTGGGACAACCGCTCGACCCAGCACTACGCTGTGGATGACTACGGCACCCAACCCCGCACCGTCCGCCGCGTGACCCTGGCCGGCGAAGTGCCGGTGGGGGTGGATGGGCAACTGAGCCGGACTACCCGCAAGGGCTAGGCACAGACAGCCCATGGCTTATGAGCGCGGGCTCGTCGGGGCGCCGAACCGTCCTGAACAAGAGCCCTAGACCGAGGTGTCAGACCCATTCGCGGGCAAGCCCGTTGGGCTGCGCTGTCGCGCAGAGAACAAAGCCTGCAAGCGCGGCTCACCACCCTGTAGGAGCTGGCTTGTCCTGCGATCGGCTGCGAAGCGGCCGTAAAGCCAGCCATCTCGATCTG
>Ga0160433_100028_pt1 | contig 176261 bp, 155 predicted proteins | sample HID1972K_E0MG_FD_108235 | JGI IMG/M metagenome (GOLD analysis project Ga0160433, IMG submission 108235) | Enriched pill bug-associated microbial communities from UW Madison campus, WI, USA - HID1972K_E0 MG | ecosystem: Host-associated > Arthropoda: Insects > Digestive system > Unclassified ...
AAGTGGTGGAGCCAAGCGGGATCGAACCGCTGACCTCCTGCATGCCATGCAGGCGCTCTCCCAGCTGAGCTATGGCCCCGTGTTACCGAGCCGCCTATCATACCGGCTTGTTCACGTTCGTGGAAGCTTTTTCTGCTTCCTGTCGCATGCAGTTTCCGCCACCAGAAGTGAAGGGAATGCAGTGCGCCACGTCCATGAAAACCAGCGGCGGCGAACAAAAAAGACCCGGTTTTCAGTCCGGGTCCCGGTTGTCCAGATGAGTGGCGTCCCCACGGGGATTCGAACCCCGGTCGCCACCGTGAAAGGGTGATGTCCTAGGCCTCTAGACGATGGGGACGCATATCTCATCAATTTTTTCGCGACCTTCCGGCGGCCTGGGCCGGAAGTTTGGTGGAGCCAAGCGGGATCGAACCGCTGACCTCCTGCATGCCATGCAGGCGCTCTCCCAGCTGAGCTATGGCCCCACGTCGCTGAGGTGCGAGATCATAGCGACGGGTATCGAGGTTGGCAAGCGTTTGTTGCGATCGCGCGCGCGCCGATTCAGTCGCCTGGAAGACGCTGCGAACGCAGCCGCAGCGCGTTGCCGATCACCGACACTGAACTCAGGCTCATCGCCAGTGCGGCGAGCATCGGCGACAGGCTGATGCCCCACGGCATGAACACGCCGGCCGCGACCGGAATGCCGAGCCCGTTGTAGGCGAACGCAAAGCCGAGGTTCTGCCGCATGTTGCGCACGGCGGCGCGCGACAGCTGCCGCGCCCGCAGGATGCCGCGCAGGTCGCCCTTGACCAGCGTCACCTGCGCGCTGGACATCGCCACATCGGTGCCGTTGCCCATCGCGATGCCGACCTCGGCACTGGCCAGCGCCGGGGCATCGTTGATGCCGTCGCCGGCCATGGCCACCCGGTGGCCCTGCTGCTGCAGCTCGCGCACCAGGGTGGCCTTGTCCTCGGGGCGGGTTTCGCCGTGTACCTCGTCGAGCCCCAGCGTGACCGCCACCGCGCGCGCTGTACGCTCGCCATCCCCGGTCGCCATCACCAGCCGCAGCCGGTCGCGCCGCAGCGCGGCGATCGCCTCGGCGGTGGTTGCCTTGATCGGATCGATCACCGACAGCACGCCGGCCAGGCGGCCATCGACGGCCAGGTACATCACGCTGGCGCCCTGGTCGCGCAGCGCGTCGGCCTGGTGGGTGGATGCGTCATCCAGCGTAACCTGGTTGTCGGCCATCAGCGTGGCGTTGCCGAGCAACAGCGCATGGCCGTCGACGCGACCGCGCACGCCGAGCCCGGTCAGTGAATCGAATCCGTCCACCGGCGACAATGGCAGGCCACGCGCACGCGCTTCGGCGACGATGGCCATCGCCAGCGGATGCTCGCTGCCCTGGTCCAGGCTCGCCGCCCAGCCCAGAGCCTGGCGTGCATCGAACCCCGCCGCAGGCAGCACCTCGCCGAACGCAGGGCGGCCTTCGGTCAGGGTCCCGGTCTTGTCGACCACCAGCGTGTCGATGCGGCCCAGCGCCTCGATCGCTTCGGCATCGCGGAACAGCACGCCGTGCTGCGCGGCGCGGCCACTGGCGACCATGATCGACATCGGCGTCGCCAGCCCCAACGCGCAGGGACAGGCGATGATCAGGACGGAGACCGCGTTGAGCACGCCATGGGTCCAGGAAGGCGCCGGCCCGAACAGGCCCCAGCCGAGCAGGGTCAGCAGCGCCGCCAGCAGCACCGCGAGCACGAACCAGTAGGCGACCCGGTCGGCCATCTTCTGCATCGGCGCGCGCGAGCGTTGCGCCTGCGCCACCAGGTGCACGATCTGCGCCAGCAATGAATCCTCGCCGACGCGCTCGGCCTGCACCACCAGGCTGCCGGTGCCGTTCAGGGTGGCGCCGATCACGCTGTCGCCCGGCCCCTTGGCCACCGGCAACGGCTCGCCGGTAAGCATCGATTCGTCCAGGTGCGAGCGGCCTTCCAGCACCCGCGCATCGACCGGCACTTTCTCGCCCGGGCGCACGCGAAGGCGGTCGCCGCTGCGGATGTCGGCCAGCGCGACGTCCTGCTCGCTGCCATCGGCGTCGATGCGGCGCGCGGTTCTCGGCGCCAGCCCGAGCAGGGCCCTGATCGCGTCGGAGGTACGCGCGCGGGCGCGCAGTTCCATCACCTGGCCGAGCAGGGTCAGCGACACGATCATCGCCGCCGCTTCGAAGTAGACGCCGACATGGCCGTGCTGGCGGAACGATGCCGGGAACAGGTCCGGCGCGATGGTGGCCACCATGCTGTAGCCATACGCGGCGATCACGCCGGTGCCGATCAGCGTCCACATGTTCGGGCTGCGGTTGCGGATCGACTGCGCCCAGCGCTGCAGGAACGGCCAGCCGGCCCACAGCACCACCGGACTGGCCAGCGCGGCCTCGATCCATACCCGCAGGGTGGGCGACAGGCCGTGCAGCTGCGGGGTCATCGCCAGCATCGCCAGCGCCATGGTCGCCAGGCTCAACGGCAGCGACCACCCGAAGCGGCGGCGGAAATCGGCCAGCTCGGGATTCCCGCTCTCCTCCAGGCGGGGCATCATCGGTTCCAGCGCCATGCCGCAGATCGGGCAGGTGCCCGGCCCGGATTGAATGATTTCCGGGTCCATCGGGCACGTATACAACGTGTCTTCCGATACCGGCGCGGCCGCGGCGGGAGCAGGCCCATGGCCGCCGCAGCACGCGTGGGGCGTGGACGGGTTCATGCCGGATCCTCCTGCAGCGCAGCCATGATCGGGCAGTCCGCCAGGTCGCCGTGGCCGGGGCAGGCTTCCACCAGTCCGGCCAGCGCGTCACGGATCCGCCGCAGTTCTCGCAGGCGCTGGTCGACGTCGGCCAGCCGTGCCGCCGCGGCCTCGCGCACGCTGGACATGTCCTGCTCGCGGCGTGCCGAAAGCGCCAACAGTTCGGCGATTTCATCGAGGGTGAAGCCCAGGGTCTTGGCGCGGCGGATGAAACGCAGCCGCTGCAGGGCCTGCTGGTCGAAGACGCGGTACCCGGCCGGTGAACGACGCGCGGTCGGCAACAGCTGCTGGCGCTCGTAGTAGCGGACGGTATCGATCGGTACGCCGGCCTGGCGCGCAAGCTGTCCAATGTTCATAGGCACCTCCAAGTGTGACCATCATCAACCCTGGAGTGTGGTCCAGAGTCAATACCTGCCGAAACCCTTGGGTGATGACGCAGTTTGCAGCTTTCTTCATAGCCGCAGCCTGCGTGCGATTCCTAACCTGCAGCCACTAAAGAGTCACGCCATCAATGACGCGGCTCGGTTCGTGGGAGGCAAGAGGAGGAGCAGATGGACGCACACAAGAACGATCCGACTGAAATCGCAGTAGTGGAATATCCTGGCGCCGATCCGTCGGCGGCGTCCATGCTGGCCGAGATGGCCCATGTCGGCAACCGGCTCGCGCAGCAGCAGGGCCGGCATACCGCACGCATCCTGGTTTCGCGCTGGGTGATGGCCGCCGATGGCGGTGGCCCGCAGCGGGTGGCCGGTGCCGAACTGCTGGATGCGACGGTTCCCGCGATCATCGCCCTGCCGGGACAGGTCAGCCAGAACGGACAGATCCGCGACGAGTCGATCCTGCTGGACTGGCTGAGTGCCCATTACGATGGCGGCAGCCTGCTGGCCGCTGTCAACGATGGCATCGGCGTGCTGTCGCGTGCCGGGCTGCTCGCCGGGCGCGCGGTCGCCAGCCTGGATGCGTCCCGCTTTCCGGCGCTGAACGCGCAGAGTGGCAGCTGGGTTCCCAGCGAACGCTCGCTGGTCGATGACGGCGACCTGCTTACCGTCGGCGGTCCGCAGGCGTGGCGCTTCCTTGGCCTGCGGCTGCTGTACCGCGTGCATGGGCAGGGGGTGATGGCGGCGGTGGCGCAGCAGCAGGGCATCGTGGTGCCGGCCGGCATGCAGCAGGACCTGGAACGCTTCAGCGCCAACTTCGCGCATGGCGACCGCGACGTGCTGAAGGCGCAGCGTTGGCTGCACACCACCGCCGCGCGCGGTGCCACGCTGGGCGCGATCTGCCAGGCATCCGGGCTGGAGCCACGGACCCTGCAGCGTCGTTTCCTGAAGGCCACCGGCTTGCGGCCGATCGAGTACTGCCAGCGTCTGCGCATCGCCAAGGCGCAGCTGTTGCTGCAGCAGGGCGGTGCGATCGACGAAGTGGCGTGGGGCGTGGGATATGCCGATCAGAGCGCATTCCGCCGCCTGTTCCTGCGCGTGGTTGGCATGACGCCGGCAACGTATCGGCGCATGGTGGCCGGCAAGCTGCGCGATCGTGCCGCCGCGCCGCTGCCTGCGCCGTCGCCGATGGGTACCCCGGTGCGGCCGGTGGCGCGGCATGCGGCCTGAATGAAAGCATCTGGCCTGCCTTGCGCCAGGGGCGTCGGTGGTACAGGGGCGTCTGTCATCGAAGCGCAGGGCAGGAGATGTACATGACGAGTCTGGGGCCGGTATCGCTGCCCGTGGTGCTGGCCCTCCTGTCGCTCGCGGTGGCATGGCTGGCGGTGCGTTTCTGGCCGCGTCCGGCTGGCCTGGGCTGGCGACCGGCAGCGGCATTGCTGGTGGACATGTTCCTGCTCGGCCTGGTCGGCGGCCGGGCGCTGTTCGTGCTGCGGCACCTGGCGGACTACACCGCCGCGCCGTGGTCGGTGCTGCGGATCGGCGATGGTGGCTTCGATGCGCTGGGTTTCTTCGCCGTCGCCGCGGCATGGGCGGCCTGGAGGCTGCGGGCGACGCCGACGATGCGTCCGGCACTGCTGGCCGCGGCGCTGCTGGGTGCCGGTGCCTGGCTGGGCGGTACGCAGGCGCTGCAGTACTGGCAGGCGCGGCATGTCCGGCTGCCAGCGCTGGTAATGCGGGATCTTCAGGGCACCGCCGTGCCCCTGCCGGTCGCGGCCGGTCGGCCGGTGGTGGTGAACCTGTGGGCCAGCTGGTGCGGCCCGTGCGTGCGCGAGATGCCCGTGCTGGCGAAGGCCCAGCAGCGGGAGGATCGCGTGCGTTTCGTGTTCGTCAACCAGGGCGAGGACGCGGCCACGGTCGATGCCTTCCTGCGCGCGCATGCGCCGACACTGCAGGGCGTGCTGCTGGACGAGGCGTCCGCAACCTCGCAGGCGCTGGGCGTACAGGCCTACCCCGGCACCCTGTTCTTCGATGGCGAAGGACGCCTGCGCGACCTGCACCTGGGCGAACTCACCGCCGCGGGCCTTGAACACAAACTGCGCCGGCTGCGGTAGCCTGCGCGGGCATTCCACCAGGAGTTGTCATGTTGTCCAGTTCCCTGCGCGCCACACCGGCGACGCTGATGTTGCCGATCCTGCTGGCGCTGTCCGGCTGTGGACAGGCTGAAACCTCGCCGGAAGCCGTCGATGCGAAGGCGGCGGCGCAGCCTGGCAGCGAAGTCCCCGCGGTGCTGGAAGGCATCCGCAAGCATGGCTTCGAAGTGATCGGCGAGTTCGACGCTCCCGGCGGCCTGCGCGGCTTCGCCGGCGTGGTCGGTGGCCAGCAGCCGGCCGCCGCCTACGTGACGCCGGATGGCAAGCATGTGCTGGTGGGCAGCCTGTTCGATGCGCAGGGCAACGATGTTGCCAGCGAAGCGCTGGAGAAGAAGGTGGCCGGACCGATGTCCGGTCAGATCTGGAGCCGGCTGGAGGGCAGCGCGTGGGTGGCCGATGGAAAGGCCGATGCGCCACGCGTGGTCTATACCTTCAGCGATGCCAACTGCCCGTACTGCCATCGCTTCTGGGAGGCGGCGCGCCCGTGGGTGGACGCCGGCAAGGTGCAGCTGCGCCACATCATGGTCGGGGTGATCCGCGAGGACAGCCCGGGCAAGGCCGCGGCGATCCTGTCGGCCGCCGATCCCGGCGCGGCGCTGCTGGCCAACGAGAAGGCGTTCGGCGGCGAGGGCATCAAGCCGGTGGCGATCAGTGCCGAGGTGGCGCGCAAGCTGGAAGACAACCAGAGGCTGATGGTGGAAATGGGCTTCCAGGGCACGCCGGGCATCCTGTTCAAGGATGCCGAAGGCCATGTGCAGCGTCGTTCCGGGATGCCGCAGGGCGACGACCTGGAACGGGTGCTCGGCCCACGCTAGCCGCGGGTGCCGGCCAGCGGCCGGCAGCTACCGCGGGGCTGTTGCGGGATCCGGCCAGTACAGGCTGTCTGGAGTGGCGCGCGGGCCGAACAGTGTCTGGCCGACGCGGACCACGGTGGCGCCTTCCTCGATGGCGATCTCGAAGTCGCCGGACATGCCCATCGACAGTTCGTCCAGGCCGATGCCCGCCGGTGCCTGCGCGCGCAGCTGGTCGCGCAGCCCGCGCAGGCGCACGAAACAGGCGCGCACGCGCGCGGCGTCGCTGGAAAACTCCGCCAGGGTCATGAGTCCGCGCACACGCAGGCGATCGAACGCCGGCAGCGCCTGCAGGAACGCGGCGACCTGGTCCGGCGCCAGGCCATACTTGCTGGCTTCGGCGGATGTGTTGACCTGCACCATCACGTCCAGCCAGCGATCCTCCTGCTGCAGCCGCTGCTGCAGGGCCTGCGCCACGCGCAGGCTGTCCAGCGCCTGGAACTCGTGCGCGAATCGCGCCACGTCGCGCGCCTTGTTGGTCTGCAGATGACCGATCACCGACCAGCGCAGCCCGTCCAGGTCGGCAAGCGCGCTGGCCTTGCGCTGCGCTTCCTGCACCTTGTTCTCGCCGAGCTCGCGGCAGCCGGCGGCCCATGCGATGCGCAGGCGTGGCTCCTCCACGGTCTTGCTGACCGGCAGCAGGCGCACGCTGGCCGGATCGCGGCCGCTGCACAGGCAGGCGTCGTGGATGCGCGTGCGAACCTGCGCCAGGCGCTGGGCGAAGGCCTGCACCTCGGCGGCCGGTGGTTCATCGCGGTGGGACACGGTCACCGGGGCATGCCTCGTGGATCGAAAACAGGACGACAGTTTCGCCGCTGCCGGTCGCCGCAGGCAACGGAGATCGGCTCTGCCGGGCGCTTTGATGCCATGGAGCGGGTTGTCTCCGGCCGGGTGACCGCTCAGCCATCCAGCGCCGGGTAATCGGTGTAGCCGTGTTCGCCGCCACCGTACAGGGTGTCCGGGTCCGGCTGGGCGAGCGGGGCATCCCGGCGCAGGCGTTCGACCAGGTCCGGGTTGGCGATGAACGCGCGGCCGAACGCCACGGCATCCGCGTAGCCGGTCAGCGTTGCTTCCTCCGCGCTCGCCTTGTCGTAGCCGTTGTTGACGATCCACGGGCCGTTGAAACGCGCGCGCAGCGCACGGTAGTCGAAGGCGATGTTGTGGCGGTCGCCGCCGGTGGCACCTTCGATGACATGCACGAACGCCAGGCCGGGGATCGCGTCGAGCCGTTCCACCGCACGCTCGAACAGCGCCTGCGGCGTGCTGTCGTGGGCATCGTTGGCCGGCGTGGTCGGGGACAGGCGCACGCCGGTGCGCCCGGCACCGATGCTGTCGGCGACGGCGCTGAGCACTTCGAACAGCAGGCGGGTCCGGTTCTCGATGCTGCCTCCGTACCCGTCCTCGCGGTGGTTGCTGCCGTCGCGCAGGAACTGGTCGATCAGATAGCCGTTGGCCGCATGCACTTCCACCCCGTCGAATCCTGCCGCGATGGCATTGAGGGCAGCCTGGCGGTAGTCCTCGATGAGCGCGGGGATTTCGTCGAGCGCCAGCGCGCGCGGTTCGGAGACGTCTTCGAACCCGTTCGCGGTGAAGGTCTTGCCGTTGGCACGGAGTGCGCTGGGCGCCACCGGCACCTCGCCCTCCGGCAGCAGGCTGGTATGCGAGATCCGACCCACGTGCCAGAGCTGCAGCACGATCTTCCCGCCGCGCGCATGCACCTCGCCGGTGACCTGCTTCCACGCTTCGATCTGTGCGTCGCTGTAGATCCCGGGGGTATCCAGATAGCCCTGGCCCAGCGGGCTGATCTGGGTCGCTTCGGCGATGATCAGGCCGGCGCTGGCACGCTGGCCGTAATACGCCACGGCCAGCGGCGAGGGCACGCGGCCAGCCACGGCGCGGTTGCGCGTGAGCGGGGCCATGACGATGCGGTTGGCGATCTCGATGTCGCCGAGGCGGGTGGGAGAGAACAGCGTGCTGTCATCGTGGGACATGGAAGCTCCTGGCGAAGTGGGGTGGCCGGTGCGAGGCCATGCCGCGAGCATAGGACGCCGGGTGTTGCAGCGATGGAAAGGCCCGTTGCAGGACGTCGCCACGGCCGGCTTCACGGCCCTGCCACGGTCCACGCGCCAGCCTCTGCTTCAATTCGACGGAGCTGCCCCATGGACTTGAACCAGGACCTCTCTCTTCTGCTGCGCGTGGCGGCCGCGATGCTCTTCGGCGGCGTGCTCGGTTTCGAGCGCGAGCTCGGCAAGCACGCCGCCGGCCTGCGCACGCACATGCTGATCGCCGGCGCGGCGGCGCTGATCGTCGGCCTGGGCGATTCGGTCGCCGAGCACTTCCAGCAGGACCAGTACCGCGACCTGCTGCAGGTCGATCCGATCCGCCTGATCGAGGCGGTGGTGGCCTGCGTCGGCTTCATCGCCGCCGGCACCATCCTGCGCGGCTCCCGCGAGGAGGATGTCAGCGGGCTGACCACGGCCAGTTCGCTGATCATGTCCGGGGCGATCGGCATCGCGGTCGGCATCGGCGAGTATGTGATCGCCACCGGGGTGACTCTGCTGTGCCTGGTGGTGCTGGCGGTGCTCCGCCGCGTCGAGAAGCGGCTTTGAAGCGGGCGCTGGCGGCGGTGCGCGCGATTCGCACCGCCCGCGCCGTATCCGTTACGCTCGGCCGATGATCATCTCCGCCTCCAGCGATTACCGCGCCGCCGCCCAGCGCCGGCTGCCGCCGTTCCTGTTCCACTACATCGACGGCGGCGCCTACGCCGAGCACACGCTCGCCCGCAATGTCGCCGACCTGGCCGATATCGCACTGCGGCAGCGGGTGCTGCGCGACATGTCCGAGCTGAGCCTGGAGACCGAACTGTTCGGCGAGCGGCTGGCGATGCCGGTGGCGCTGGCACCGGTCGGGTTGACCGGCATGTACGCCCGCCGCGGCGAGGTACAGGCGGCGCGCGCGGCGGAAAGCCGCGGCATTCCGTTCACGCTGTCCACGGTGTCGGTGTGTGCGATCGAGGAGGTGGCGCCGGCGATCCAGCGCCCGATGTGGTTCCAGCTCTACGTGCTGCGCGATCGCGGCTTCATGCGCGATGCGCTGGAGCGCGCACAGGCGGCCGGGGTGAACACACTGGTGTTCACCGTGGACATGCCGGTACCCGGTGCGCGCTACCGCGACGCCCATTCCGGCATGAGTGGCGCGCGCGCGGCATGGCGACGCCTCGGCCAGGCGGTCACCCATCCGCGCTGGGCATGGGAGGTCGGCATGCGCGGGCGACCGCATGACCTTGGCAATGTGTCGGCCTACCGTGGCGCGCGCACCGGACTGGCCGACTACATCGGCTGGCTGGGCAGCAACTTCGATCCGTCGATCTCGTGGAAGGACCTGGAGTGGATCCGCGCGTTCTGGAAAGGCGCGATGGTGATCAAGGGAATCCTCGATCCGGACGATGCGCGCGAGGCCGTGCGTTTCGGCGCCGATGGCATCGTGGTGTCCAACCATGGCGGGCGCCAGCTGGACGGCGTGCTGTCCACCGCGCGTGCGCTGCCGGCGATCGCCGATGCAGTGAAGGGCGAGATCGCGGTGCTGGTCGATTCCGGCGTCCGCAACGGACTGGACGTGGTGCGGATGCTGGCGCTGGGCGCGGATACCGTGCTGCTGGGGCGTGCGTTCGTGTATGCGCTGGCCGTGCACGGGCAGGCTGGCGTGGCCAACCTGCTGGACCTGGTCGCCCGGGAAATGCGCGTGGCGATGACACTGACCGGTGCGCGCACCATCGGCGATATCGGTGCCGGCTCGCTGGTGCCCCTGGACCGGTAGCGCCGGGGCTGCCCGGCTGCATCCTCAGGGCAGCGCCTGTGCCAGGTAGGATTCGACCACGTAGCTGAAAGGACGCTGCCCACGGTCGTACAGCACCGCATGCACTTCCAGCAGCACGCCGTGCGGACCGTCGCCGCGTGGCGGCCAGAAGGCGGTGTCGCGCACGGTGCGGCGCTGGAATCCCAGCGGCGACACCACGCGCCCGAACGGTTCGTCGCTGCCGTCCAGCAGGGCGTTCATCGCCGGGGTGAGCAGCGACGGTACATACCAGTTGTCGGCCTCGGACAGTACGCGCTGGCCGCAGGCCAGCTGGACGCGGCGGTAGCCCAGCGGCGTATCGGCATCGACCTGCAGGGCGCGGCGGATGTCGGGGGTTGCCTCGCGCTCGACTTCGCGCACGCGTACCGCGCGCACGCGTGCCTGCGTGGCCAGCCCCTGTTCGGCGCACCAGGCTTCCAGCGTGGAGGTGGCACTGCGGCCGTCCAGCAGGCGCTGGTGCAGGATCTCAGCCAGCGCGGCACGCGATGCCGGTGACTGGGCGGCGGAAGACAGCACCGACGGCGTGGCGGCGAAGGCGGCCACCGGCGCAGCGGCCAGCAGCGAGGCAGCCTGCCAGCGGAGACGGTCGGTGCGGTCGAACGGGCCCATGTACATCCTGCGCGAAGATCAGGTCTTCAGTTTACCGTGTCCACAGGTTCAGCCGGCGTGTCGGCCGTCGATGCCGCGGCCGGTGGGGGCGTCTCGAGCCTGCACCCACAGTGGATGCATCGGCGCGCGCGCTGCCGGTCGAGCACGCCGGCGAACAGTTCGGCACCCATGATGCCGGTGGGCAGGGCGATGATCCCGTAGCCCAGCAGGATCGCGCAGGCCGTGATGAAGCGTCCGATGCTCGTTTGCGGGGTGAGGTCGCCGTAACCGGTGGTGCTCATCGTCACCGCCGCCCAGTACACGCCCACCGGAATGCTGGTGAAGCCATGTGCCGGTCCCTCCACGAGATAGATCACCGTTCCCAGCAGCACCACCAGCAGCACCATCACGCCGACGAAGACCAGGATCCTGCGACGCGCGCGCACCAGCGCCTGGCGCAGGTGACGCATTTCATCGAGGTAGACCGGCAGGCGCAGGATGCGGAACAGGCGCAACAGGCGCAGCAGACGGACGTCGGCCAGCACGTGCACGCCGGGAAGCAGCAGGGCGAGAAAGGCGGGCAGGATCGACAGCAGGTCCACGATGCCGAAGAAGCTGCGCGCATAGCGCCATGGTGCACGCAGCAGCCACAGCCGCAGCAGGTATTCGACGCTGAACAGGCCGGTGAAGGTCCATTCCAGTGCGACCAGCAGCGCTCGATGCCGGTGTTTCACCTCGGCGACGCTGTCCAGCATCAGCACCAGCACGCTGAGCACCACCAGCAGCATGATGCCGCCTTCGATGCGGCGCATCAGCGGTTCGCGGGCGGCGAGCTGGCGGGCACGTTGGCGGAAGGTGACGGACGGGCAGGGCATGGACGGATGCGACGGACAGGGGCGCGAAGCTTCGACGCCGGGTGCCCGCGACGGAATACAGCAATCGCGAAACCGCACGGCTGCCGCGCTCGGCGCTTGGCTCGGCCGATGACACGGCGCACGCTGCAACGCGGGAGGACGGCCATGCGGATGTGCGTGCCGGGGGTGCTGCTGATGCTGTGCGGATGGCTGCCGGTGGACAGCATGGCGGCCTCGCCCGCGCCGATGCCGGTCTATCGCTGCACGCAGGGCGGCGACGTGCGTTGGCAGGACCGGCCCTGCGCCCCGGATGAGCGGATGCTGCGCTGGCGTTCACCGACAGGTTCCCGGCAGCCGCCATCTGCGCCGCCGTCGTATGTGATGCCGCCCGCGACGCCGGCACCGCCTCCCACCCGCGCTCGATCCGCGCGGCGGCCACGACGCGATGCCGTGCCGCTCGGTGCGGTCATCACCCTGCAGCAGGATCCAGCCGCGTGCAGCCGCATGCGCCGCCTGCGCGAGGACGCGATGCGCAGGCGGCGCCGGCCTGCGGGTTATCTGCTCGAACGCGCGTGGGAAGATCGCGTCCGCGACGCCTGCCGTTGACGCGGGGATGCCGGACCGCGTGCCGAGGACACCGCGGTCGGACCGGAAATCAGGCCCGTCCTATGGGGAGGTGGGTCAGGTCTGAATATCGTGGCGTTCCTTTCCCCGAGCGACGACCCGCGCCTGTCTCCGGCCGTGGCCCATGCCATGGGCGTGCGTCCCCACCGCGATGAAACCGACCCTGCAACGAATCGTCGATGCGTTCCGTCCCGCCGCACCCGGCCAGGACGACGACGGGAATGCCGACCTGCGCGCGCTGCGCAGCCATCCGCGTCGACTGCTGTACGTGGCCGGTGGCCTGCTGGGCCTGCTGCTGCTGGCGGCACTGGTGCTGGTGCTGGCCCTGCACGTGCGCCGCGAGCAGCAGGCGAGGCTGGATGCGTTCGAACGCGCGGCTGCCGCCCTGCAGGCGCAGCTTGCGCGGCACGATGCCAGCCATGCGCGGCTGGCCAACATGACCGAATACGCCTGGCGGCATCCGCTGGACAGCAGTCCGGCGACCTCGGCTGCCGACCTGCGCGCCTACCTGCGCGACGACCAGCGCATACTGCTGCAGCACGATCCCCGCGGCGCACCGCAGCGCGTGCTCGGGCTCGGCACCGACCGCTGGCCTGAAGCGCGGCTGCAGCGTTACCTGTGCCTGGCCCGGGCGATGTCGATCATCAACCGGATCGCGTTCAGCGCCAGCGACAGCGGGATCACCGGAACGGCGTACTTCCTCGATCCCACCGGCCATCTGGCGATCCTCGAGCCGGGGCTGGCCGATCGCGGGTTCGGTGCGGCATCGCCGGGCGCGGATCGCGAGGCGATCTTCGAGCGCATGCGTGCGTACGCCAACCTGACGCCACCGGCATCGCCCGCCGATACCGTCGCGGCGTTGCGCACCGCGGCCGATGGCAGCCGTGCGCGGATCGGCTTCGCCGCGCATCCGCTCAGCGGACGCCCCTCGCTGGTTTCGGTGTTTCCAGCACGCGATGGCAGCCACACGCTTGGCCTGTTCGTGGCGTTCGAGCCGGTCGAAGGGCTCGCACGGGTGCTGCGCGATGCCAGCGACGACAACCTGCTGGTGATCGCGCCCAATGGCCAGGTCATCCTCGGTTCGCGCCACGGCGATGCCAGCCCTCTGGTCGGCAGCCTGCACGATGCTGGCGTGTGGGCGCACCGCCAGGACGGAGTGGCCACCTACCGGCGTGGCGGACGCTTCTTCATCGCCTCGGTGGTCGCCGGAACCGACTGGTCGCTGGTCACCACCTACGACTGGCGCGACCTCGCGCGCGATGGCGCCGGCATGCTGGTACCGGTGCTGCTGGCATGGCTGCTGCTGATGCTCTGCGTGTGGTTGATGCTGGCGTGGATCGATCGCCGCGTGCTGGCACCGGCGGCGGGGCGCGCGCAGCGTGTGTTCGCCAGCGAGCAGCTTTCGCGTTCGGTGTTCCAGCTGACCCCGGCCGGGCTGTGCCTGGTCGATGTCGCGCAGGCACGGCCGGTGGTACAGAACGAACTGGCGCGCCGCTATGCCGGCGCCGCCGAGCGTGCGGGCCTGGCGCTGGGCGAGGCGCTGGTGGAGGGCTACCGGCAGTCGCCCGAAGGGGAGGGCGACATCCGCGAGTTCGAGCTTTCCCATCCCGCCGCACGGCGCGCGCCTGCGCGCCACCTGCTGGTGAGCGCCATCCGTGCCGAGCATGAGGGACGACCGATGCTGTTGTGCGCGCTGCAGGACCTGACCGCGCGCGTGGAGCTGCAGCTGCAGCAGGAGCGCGTGCGCGAGGAGGCCGAAGCCAACGCGCGCACCCAGTCGCGCCTGCTGGCGACCGTCAGCCATGAGATCCGCACGCCGCTGCATGGCATCCTTGGCCACCTCGAGCTGTTCGCGCGCTCGCGGCTGGACGCTGAGCAGCTGGCGCGCCTGCGCCGCATCACCCAGTCCGCGCACTCGCTGCTGTCGATCGTCAATGACGTGCTCGACCTGGAGCGCATCGAAGCCGGGCGGCTGGACATCGAAGCCAGCAGCGTGGAACCGGTGCTGCTGCTCGAACGCGTCGCGCTGCTGTATGCGCCGCTGGCGCAGGGCAAGGGCGTGGACCTGGACCTGGTGGTCGATGCGGAGCTGGCGCCGGCCTACCGCATGCCGTCCGCGCGCGTCGAACAGGTGCTGCGCAACCTGGTCAGCAACGCGGTCAAGTTCACGCCTTCCGGGCGCATCGAAATCCGCGCGATGCCGGCCACCCGCGAAGGCTGCCTGCGGCTGGAGGTCGCCGATTCCGGCATCGGCCTGGGCGAGCAGCAGCAGCAACGCCTGTTCCAGCCGTTCGTGCAGACCGACGCCACGATCGGCGGCGAGTACGGCGGCTCCGGGCTGGGGTTGGCGCTGTGCCGCCAGCTGTGCCGGCTGATGGGTGGCGACATCGACGTGCGCAGCACGCCCGGCGTCGGCAGCGTGTTCGCCTTCGAAGTCCGTGCCCGGCCCTGCCCGTCCGCCGCCGATGGCGCACTGCCGCTGGCAGGCCGCCATGTGCTGCTGCATTCGGCGGTGGTGTCCTGGCGCGATGAACTGGCACGACGGCTGCGCGGCTGGGGCGCCGAGCCGATCGTGGTCGAGCAGCTGGACCAGATCGAAGGCGATGCCGCGCTGGCCGGGTTGCCGCTGGTGCTGTTCGAGCGCAATGTGCCCGCGTTGCGTTGCACGGCGTTGGCCACCTGCGAGCGCATCGTGCGCGTGCGTACCGATGGCCCGCTGCGCGCGGCACAACGCGACGGTGACTGGTGGGCATCCTGCTATGCCGGCCAGGCGGTGCTGGATGCGCTGCTGTACCGGGCCGGGGCATCGCCGCAGGATCCGTCGGCCGGGCCCGCGATGGCGGCGCCTGCCGCAATCGGCTAGATTCGGATGCACCCGAGCGACGCGTGCGAGGACTGGGCCTGGAGATGCTGCCATCCACCGATGCGGGAGCGCCGCAGGAACGTCGGCAGCTGTCGGCACTGCGCCGCCACCAGCGACGGCTGCTGTTCGGTGGTGGCGGGCTGGTCAGCCTGCTGATCGTGCTGACCGCGGTGCTCGCCGCGTTCTCCGAACTCAACGACTTCCACGCCTTCGAACGCCAGCGCTTCATCGAGGCGCGCGGTTCGGTCGATTACTTCCTGTTCCAGCGCGATCGCGCCTATGCGACCAGCATCAACGGCAACGACGCGATGTGGAGCAGCCAGCGCGGCGCCCTGCAGCGCCAGGGGGCGCCACTGGCCGAGCGCTTCCTGGCCAATGGCAACGCGCTGGTGGTGCGGGCCGAAGGAGCGGCGGCGGTGCCATGGCTGGTGCTGGGCCGTGGCGCGGCACCGATCGAGCGGCCGCTGCTGGATGCCTACCTGGGCATGATGCGGGAATATTCGGCCTATACCTCGGCCGCGATCACCGCGTTGCGGGTGCCGGGCGCGCTGACGATGTACGCCTACGAACCCGAGGGGCGGCTGCTGGCGGTCGCCGGGGTGACCGACGAAGCCCAGCTGCTGCGCGCATTGCGGGTGGCCAGCCGCGACGAGGCGTTCGCGCGCCTGCTGTCCGCCGAAGAGCTGGTGCGCGACGTGGCGGTGGCGGCCGGCCCGGTGCAGGACGCGGCGGCCGCAGGACGGGTGGTCTCGCGCTTCGATGCCAATCCGATCTCCGGGCAGCCGTCGCTGGTCGGCGTGCAGACCCTGGCCGAAGGGCGCACGCCGTATTTCCGCCGCGTGCTGTTCGAACCGGTGGAGGGCATCCGCTCACGGCTGGACACAGGTCGCGGCGGTGCGTTCGCGGTGGTGACCGGCGACGGGCGCACGGTGCTGCGCAGCGCCGCGGTACCACGCGACATCGCGCCGCCACTGGCCCGCCGGTTGGCCGCGGCCGGCAAGGGCGAGGACCGCCGTCTCTACCTGGACGGCCAGTTCATCGTGCACGGTCCGCTGGTCGGCGTGGACTGGACGATGCTGCACAGCTACGGCTGGGCGGAGCTGTGGCGGGACAAGGGCGCGCGCCTGCTGGGCGAGGCGCTGGCGGCGCTGGTGATCCTCGCCGCGTTGTGGCTGCTGCTGCTGCGCATGGACCGCCGCGTGTTCGCGCCGGCGCTGGCCGATGCCTCGCGCGTGTATGAAAGCGAGGCGTTGAGCCGGGTCATCATCGATACCTCGCCGGTTGGACTGGTGCTGATGGATCCGGCCAGCGGGCAGCCGCTGGTGGAGAACGATCTGGCGCGGCAGCTGGCCGGCGGCCATGACGCCATCGAGGGGCCTGGCCTGTACGCGCTGCTGGCCGAGCACGCGCGCAGCCAGGCGGCACAGGTGCGGCAGGACGTGCATGAGTTCCAGTGGCTGGCGACCGCGGGTGCGGCCGGCCCGGTACGCCTGCAGGTCTCGATGGCGCTGGCGGCGTGGCGCGAGCGCACGGTGTGGGTCTGCGCGCTGCGTGATGTCACCGCGCAGGCGGAACTGGAGCAGACCCTGCGCCATGCACGCCGCGACGCCGAACTCGCCCGCGAGGCCGCCGAATCCGCGTCGCGGGCCAAGACCGCATTCGTGGCGACGATGAGCCATGAGATCCGCACGCCATTGAACGGGGTGCTCGGCCACCTGGAACTGCTTGCACGCTCACCGATGCAGCCGGCCCAGCGCGAACGCCTGGAGCGCATCCGGCTGTCGGCCGACGCGCTGATGGACATCATCAGCGACGTGCTGGACTTCTCCAAGATCGAGGCCGGGCAGCTGGACATCGCGCCGTCCACGTTCACCCCGCGGCCGCTGATCGAGCAGACGGCGCTGCTGTATTCGGCGGCTGCGCAGCGCAAGGGCGTCAAGCTCTACTACGCGATCGAACCGGAGCTGGAGCAGGGCTTCGTCGCCGATGTGCACCGCATCCGGCAGATCCTCAACAACCTGGTCAGCAATGCGGTCAAGTTCACCGAATCCGGCCGCGTCGTGGTGCGCGCGGCACTGCGCGCGCCGCCGCCCGGTGCCGCGCCCCTGCTGCGGCTGCAGGTGGTCGATTCCGGCATCGGCCTGGACGAAGCGCAGCTGGCGCAGCTGTTCCAGCCGTTCCAGCAGGCCGACGCGAGCATCTCCCGCCGCTACGGTGGCAGCGGGCTGGGGTTGGCGTTGTGCCAGCAGCTCGCCCGCCTGCTGGGCGGCAGCATCCGCGCCGAGAGCACGCTGGGTGTCGGCAGCGTGTTCACCCTGGAGGTGCCGGTGCAGCCGGCCGCGGATGACGGACCGGCGGGCGAGCCGCCGCTGCGTGGGCAGCCGATCACGCTGCTGTCGGCGGCGGCGGAGTGGCGCAACGAGATCGGCCGGTTGCTGCGGCGTTGTGGTGCCGAGGTCAGCGTGATCGAGCAGCCACTGCAGGCCACTGCGGTGACCGATGGCGCCACGCTGCTGCTGTTCGGCGAACGCCGCGCGTGGAGCGAGGAAGAGGAACAGGCGCTGCTGCGGCAGCATGCGCGGGTGGTGCGCGCGCATCCGGGCGGGCCGCTGTCGCCGGAGCCGAGGGCCGACGGCGTGCACGTGAGCTGCTACGCCAGCGATGCGCTGCTGCTGGCGCTGGGCGGTCCTCGTCCGGCCGTCGCGGCGGAACAGCGGGAACCGGCAGCGGTGCACGACGGCGCGCGGGGCAGGGTGCTGCTGGTCGAAGACCATCCGGTCAACCGCGAGCTGATCCAGCAGCAGCTCGAAGAGCTCGGCTTCAGCGTGGACGCCGCCGAGAACGGCAGGGAAGCGCTGGCTGCCTGGCGTGAGCAGGCGCACGTGGCGGTGCTGACCGACATCAACATGCCGGTGATGGATGGCTATCAGCTGGCGCGTGCGCTGCGCGGCCGCGCGCCGCACCTGCCGATCCTGGCGATCACCGCCACCGCGCTGGCCAGCGAGCGCGAACGCTGCCGCGAGGCGGGCATCACCGACCTGCTGCTCAAGCCGTTGAACCTGCAGACGCTGGCAGCGGCCCTGCAGCGTTACCTGCCGCGTGCGCCGGCGACCGCGACGCCGCAGGCCGCTGCGCCAACGCCGGCGGACATGCCGGAGAAGCTGCGCAGGGTGTTCGTGCAGAGCAGCCGCGACGACCTCGCGCGGGTACGGCAGGCGATGCACGCGGGCGAGCCGCAACAGGTGCTCGAGCGCATGCATGCGTTGAAGGGGGTGCTGATGATGCTCGGCGAGCACGAACTCGGCCAGCGTTGCGGCGGGCTGGAAGCGACCTTGCGCGAGCACGGCGGGGTGGCCGGGGAGGTGCTGGACACGCTGCTGGCCGATCTTGACCGGCTGGTGGAGGCGCACGCCCGGCGGCTGCCGGGCTGAGCGCGGCGGGTCACTCTTCCGGCAGGGGCCGGCCGAGGCCGAGCTCGGCGGCATGCTTGAACAGATCCGCGTCGCGGTCGATGCCGAGCTTGGCCATGCCGTTGATCTTCTGCGTGCTGATGGTCTGCTTGCGACGGCCGAGCCGGGTGGCGATCTCGTTGACGCCGAGGCCGGACACGAACAGCGACAGCACCTCGTGTTCGCGTGGCGACAGCCGCGCCGGTGCACGCAGGCTGCCACGCGGCGGCAACAGCGGCACGATGCTGGGAGACAGGTGGCGTCGGCGCACGTGCGCGGCCATCACCGCCGTGGCGACGTTGCCGACGTCGTCGGCCTTGCTGATGATGTGGTTGATCCCCGATGCCGCCAGTGCCTGCACGATGGCCGGCTGGTCCATGCCGGTGAACACCACGATGTGCAGCGCGGGATAGCGCCTGCGCAGGAAATCCAGCAACTCCAGGCCATCGCCGTGCGCGCCGGCGGGCATGGCGTAATCGGTGACCAGCACATCGCAGGGCTGTGCATCGAGCAGCGCGACCAGTTCGGTGGAGTCGGCGACCGAGCCGATGTGCCGGAGCGCCGGCACCGGATCCAGCGCCGCTTCGATGGCCATGCGGATCAGCGGGTGGTCGTCGGCGACGGCGACGCGGATGGAATTGTCGGCCATTGTGGACTCCGTGTTTCGTGATTCGCCCATATACAGCGCTGTGGCGCAGGAACTATAGGCCTTTCGGCCCGCATGATGGCATGCTTGGCCCGGATCTACCGCCCCCGGGAACGCCGACGTGGCCATCCGCATCGCAATCGCCGACGACCATCCCGTGCTGCTGGCCGGCATGGACAACCTGCTGCAGTCGCAGCCGTCGCTGGCGGTCGCCGGGCTGGTGCGTGATTCCACCGCGCTGGTGGAGCTGGCGAGCAGCACCAGCGTGGACGTGGTGGTGACTGATTTCTCCATGCCGCATGGACGCTATGGCGATGGCATCGCCATGCTGCGCTTCCTGCAGCGGCGTTTCCCGAAGATCCAGCTGGTGGTGCTGACCGGCATGGAGAGTCCGCTGGTGCTGGGCAACATCCGTGCCGCCGGGGTCCGCTGCATCGTCAGCAAGACCGATCCGCTGCAGCACCTGCTGCCGGCGGTGCACGCCGCGCATGCCGGCGGCGGCTACCTGTCCCCGGAAGTGGAGCGGCTGCTGGGCGAGCTGCCGGCGCAGGCCGATGGCGGCACCGCGTCGCTGTCCCGGCGCGAGAGCGAAGTGCTGCGCATGTATGCCGAAGGATTGTCGGTGATCGAGATCGCGGCCAGGATCGGGCGCAGCCGCAAGACCATCAGCACGCAGAAGATCGCCGCGATGCGCAAGCTCGGCCTGCAGACCGACGCCGACATCTTCCAGTACGCGATCGCGCACGGACTGGTGAACGCTTCGCAGGTGGCACGCGCGAACGCCAGCGAGAACGACTGACACAGGGCGGGTTTCAGGCCGGTCCGATGCCCATCCGGCGATCCGGATCCTATCGTCGGAATTCCCGTGGTTTCCTGGTGTCGACGTGCCGTCCGCTTCCGATCATCGCGTCATCCAGCTGCTGGCGCAGTTCGCCGACCTGGGCGCGACGGAGCAGGCCACGTTCCTCGATGCGTTGAACGTCTACCTGTACACCTCGCCGCAGCAGCGCAGGATGCTGCGCAGCGAATGGGCGGGCGCCGCCGCATGCAGCTGCGCGGAACCGCAGCGCAAGGCCTGAGCGCGGCGAGCGGGCAGGGGCCGGATGATAAAGTGGACGGCCCGTTTTCCGTGAAGCGAGACCATCATGACGACTGCTGCCTTCTATCCCGTGGGAACCCCCGGACAGCCGTGGGGCGAGGGCGAACGCGCGCAATGGCGTGCGCGCCAGCAGCGCCTGCGTCGCTTCGATCATGACGTGCTGCCGCGCATCGACGCGCTGTCAGCGCGTTTCGAGCGCGTGCAGTATGGCGCGCTGGACTATGCCGGCGAGCGCTATCCGCTGCTCGCCCTGCGCAGCCGGGAGTGGAACCCGCGGCTGACGGCGGCACTGGTGACCGGTGGCGTGCACGGTTATGAGACCAGCGGCGTGCTCGGTGCGCTGGAGTTTCTGGAACAGCATGCCGATGCCTGTGCCGGGCGGATCAACCTGCTGGTGGCGCCGTGCGTGAATCCGTGGGGTTACGAGCGCATCAACCGCTGGAACTTCGATGCGATCGACCCGAACCGGAATTTCCGGGCCGGCGGACCGGCGCGCGAGTCCAGCGCGCTGGTGGAACTGGTCGCGCCCCTGCGCGGGCAGTTCGCGATGCACATCGACCTGCACGAAACCACCGATACGGACGAAAGCGAATTCCGGCCGGCGCTGGCGGCACGCGACGGCAAGCCGTTCGAGCCCGGCACCATTCCCGATGGTTTCTACCTGGTGGACGACAGCGCCAATCCGCAGCCCGGGTTCCAGCAGGCGATCATCGCCGCGGTGGGCCGCGTCACCCACATCGCGCCGGCCGACCCGGACGGCACCCTTATCGGTTCGCCGGTGGTGGCACCGGGCGTCATCGCGTATCCGCTGGTCGAGCTGGGGCTGTGCGCGGGCATCACCGGTGCGCGCTTCACCACCACCACCGAGGTGTATCCGGACAGCCCGCGGGCGACCGCCGAGCAGTGCAACCTGGCCCAGGTCACCGCGGTCGTCGCCGCGCTGGAGCATGTCCTGCAGGCCGCCGACGATGGGGCCGGTGCCCGCCGCGACTGATCCATCCATCACGACCGGAATCAAGGCCGCAGCAGGATCTTGCCGCTGCGGCCGGGCTCGACGCTCGCGGCGGCGGCTTCGGCGATGCGGTCCAGCGGAAGGATGGCCTGCACCGGCAGCTGCAGCTCGCCGGCCGATGCCCGCTGCAGCAGCTCGCCGACCAGCTGGCGCTTGTCGTCGACCGCCATCGCCTGGCTGACCTTGCTGCCCCAGAAGCCCTTCACCGTCGCCTGTTTGAAGATCACCTCGCCGGAGGGGATCTGCATCGGCTCGCCGGTCATCGAACCAAACGACACCAGGGTGCCGCCCTCGCCGAGCAGGCCGACCAGGTCGCCGGCCGCGGTGCCGCCGACCGAATCCACCGCCGCCGTCGCGCTGGCCCCGCCGAGCAGCGCGCGTACCGCCTGCCGCCAGTCGTCGCGCGCGGTGGAGAATGCGTTGCCGATGCCCAGCATGCCGAGCGCTTCGACACCGGCATCGCGCCGCACCAGGTTGACCACGTTGATGCCGCGCGCGGCCGCGAGCATCGCCAGGGCCTTGCCGACCGCGCCGTTGGCGGTGTTCTGCACGATCCACTGGCCCGGTTCGACCTGCAGGAACTCGAGCAGCATCAGGGCGCTGAGCGGCATCGCGATCAACTGCGCAGCGGTTTCGTCGGCGATCGCCTCCGGCATCGGGATCACCATGCGTGCCGGCGCGATGAAGGCCTCGGCCCAGGTGCCATGCACCGAGGCCGCCGCTACGCGCTGGCCCACCTGCAATCCCTGTACGCCCTCGCCGAGGGCGTCGATGGTGCCCAGCCCTTCGCTGCCGCCGATGGCCGGCAGCGGCGGCTTGTAGCCGTACTGGCCGCGCACCGTCCACAGATCGTGGTTGTGGATCGGTGCCAGCACCGTGCGGATGCGCACCTCGCCGCTGGCCGGTTGCGGAAGCGGGGCCTCGCCCGCGTGAAGTACCGAAGTCGGCTCGCCGAAGCGGTCGTGCAGGGCAGCGCGCATGAAGAAGGCCTTTGCCGGAACGGAGGCACAGCCTCGCACCGGGCACCGCAACGCCGGGTCAACGGCCGCGCCGTGCGGCACCTGCCCGCCGTGCCTCAGCGGTGGCGGCGGAACGCGGCCGGGGTGCGGGCGCCGGTGATGATCATCCGCACCATCGTCGAGATCTGCTCGATCAGCTCGGCATCCTTTTCCGGCGGCAGGTCCATCGCGCTGGCGCCCATCGCGAACACCAGCCGGGTGATCGCCTTGGCGGCCAGGTCGGGCGCATGCAGCTTCACGCCATCCACCGCCGCCAGCCGGACCAGGTCGATCTGCAGCTCGTCCTCGAAGTAGTGCAGCTCGCGTTCGACGGCATGCTTGAAGTCGTCCGAACCCACCGCGCCTTCGCGTAGCATCACGTGCAGCAGCTTGTCGTCCGCGCGCAGCTGTTCGATGAAGGTCTCCACAGAGACGCGCACCACGCTGGTCGCCGACAGGGTGGCGCGGCGGCGTGCCTGGCCGATGATCGTGCGCAGCGAACGCCCGGCCAGGTCGATCAGCGCGATGGACAGCTCGTCCATGTCGCGGAACTGGCGGTAGAAACTGTTGGGTGCGATGCCAGCCTCGCGGGCGACCTCGCGCAGGCTCAGCGTGGACAGGCTGCGGTGCGGACCGATCAGCGCCAGCGCCGCGGCGATCAGATCCTCGCGGGTCACCGAACGGCGGGCCGGCGTGGAATCCTCTGGCGGTGGCAGGACGGTCTGGGGCATGGGGCAGCCGGGTGATGAATTGCTGAATCATACCCCTTCCGGTCCGTATACACCTGTATACACAACTGTGTGCGCGCACGTATAGTTCGGCCATGAACGCTGCCGTCCGCCCTGCCGTAGCCGACCGTCCCCCGCTGGCCTCGCCGCGTCGCTGGCTGTCGCCCTCGCTGTTCGATTTCTGGGCCGGCCAGATCAACCCGCTGTGGACGCTGCAGCAGCCGCTGGCGCGCCTGGTCGGCCGCGAGGCCGCAGGCGCGGGCGCCTGCACGCTGCGGCTGCGCTGCAACCGCCACTGGCGCGGCATGCAGCCTGGCCAGCACGTGAGCCTGGGGGTGGAGATTGATGGCCGCGTGCTGCAACGCAGTTACAGCCCGACCGTACTCGGCCCGCGCGAGCTGTCGATCACGGTCAAGGCGGTGGACGGTGGACGGGTGAGCGGTTACCTGCACGAGGCACGCATCGGTACCGTTTTCCACCTCGGCGTGGCGTTCGGGGAATTCGCGGTACCGACGGCCGCGCCGTTGCTGCTGCTGGCCGCGGGCAGTGGCATCACGCCGATGCGCAGCCTGCTGCGTGCGTTGTCCGCGCGACCGCTGGCGGCGCCGGTCGACCTGTATTACTGGGAACGCAGCACGGATGCCTTCTGCTTCCGCAGCGAGCTGGACGCATTGCAGGCGGCCGATCCGCACCTGCGGGTGCGCCTGCTCGCCACCCGCGATGCCGAACGGCCCGCCGCGCGGGTGGACCGCTGCGATTTCGACACCCTGGGCGACGTGCCGCTGGCACAGCGCCATGTGCTGGCCTGCGGCCCGGACGGTTTCGTGACGGCCGCGCGCACGCGCCTGCTGCACCATGTCGCCGGTTTCCAGGCCGAAGCCTTCACGCCGCCGGCGCCGTCGGCGCTGGCCGAGGGCGACGTCCAGCTGACCCTGGCCCGCAGTGGCCGGCAGCTGACCGTGCCGCGCGGCCGGCCGCTGCTGGAAAGCCTGGAAGCGCAGGGCCTGAAGCCGAAGCACGGCTGCCGCATGGGCATCTGCAACAGCTGCACCTGCAACCGCGTCAGCGGTACCACCCGCCACCTGCGCACCGGCGAGCCGCAGTCCGAGCCGGCGCAGCCGGTGCGGATCTGCATCAACGCCCCCACCACCGACCTGGTCCTGGATCTGTAAGGAAGCCATTGCAATGAGCCGTCGCGACCGCGAGCTGTCCCCCCGCGAGCTGGATGCCTTCGGCGCCGAACTCGATGCGATCCGCGACCGCGTGATCGGCGAGCTGGGCGCGGGGGATACCCGTTACATCCGCCGCGTCGCCGCCGCGGTGCGCTGGTCGGGCGTGCTCGGCCGCAGCCTGCTGTTCGCCGGCGCGCTGTTCGGCGCGTTCGTGCCGTGGCTGCTGTGGACGGCCTGCATCGCCGGTACGCTGCTGCTGGCGCTGTCGAAGATCCTGGAGAACATGGAGCTGGGCCACAACGTGATGCACGGCCAGTACGACTGGACCGGCGATCCGAAGCTGGACGGCAACAGCTACGAGTGGGACATCGTCGCCACCGGCGACAACTGGCGCAGGACGCACAACTTCAGGCACCACACCTATACCAATGTGCGCGGCATGGACGATGACATCGGCTATGGCCTGCTGCGCATCTTCCCCGAGCAGCGCTGGCGTCCGTTCTACCTGCTGCAGCCGCTGATCGCGCCGGTGTTCGCGCTGATGTTCCAGTGGGGCGTGGCGATCCAGGACCTGCGCATCGGTCGCTGGCTGAAGGGCCGCATGACCGCGCGCCAGCTGTGGGCGCAGACGCGTCCGCTGGGCGCAAAGATGGCGCGCCAGCTGGGCAAGGACTACGTGCTGTTCCCGGCGCTGGCCGGCCCGTTCTTCCTGCCGGTGCTGCTCGGCAACCTGGTCGCCAATGGCCTGCGCAACATCTGGACCTACGTGATCATTTTCTGCGGCCACTTCACCGCCGACGCCGAAACCTTTCCGAAGGATTGCCTGCGCAACGAATCGCGCGGGCACTGGTACCTGCGCCAGCTGCGCGGCTCGTCCAACCTGACCGGAGGCTGGGTGATGAACGTGCTGTCGGGCAACCTCAGCCACCAGATCGAGCATCACTTCTACCCGGACCTGCCGGCCAGCCGCTATGCGCGCATCGCGGTGGAAGTGAAGGACATCTGCCGTCGCTACGGCCAGCACTACAACACCGGCTCGCTGCCGCGCCAGTTCGGCCAGGTGACCTGGCGCATCCTGCGGCATGCGTTCCCGAGCCGCCCGTCGTCGCTGGTCGCGGGCCAGCCCGCCGCCAGCACCGCCTGACCGGCGCACTCCGGCCGCGCTATGCAAAGCGCGGCCGATGCCCGAGAATCGCCCGGAACGAGTTGTTCCTGTAAAGGCGTGCGAGTGAACGTTGCGGTATCGCCCCCGGTCTCCCTGCAGACCCCCTTTCCGGTGCCGCGCCAGGCATCCGGGCGCTCCAGCCCCCTGATCGTCGCCGATGTCGGCGGTACCTTCGCGCGGCTGGCATGGGCCCATGGCACGCCGGCGCAGCCGCGCATCGAAGGCTTCCGCAGTTTCCGCTGCGCCGAACACCCCAGCCTCGCGGCGATCCTCGCCGCGTTCGCCGCCGACCATGCCGGCGAGCCGGTGGGGGCGGTGGTCGCGATTGCCGGGCTGATGCAGGGCGACACCCTGGTCAACGCCAACCTGCCGTGGCCGGTGGCGTGCGAACGCACGCGACACGATGCCGGGCTGGCGTCCCTGCAGCTGATCAACGATTTCGAAGCGGTGGCGCTGGCCATTCCGCACCTGCGCGCCGAGGCGCTGGTGGCCCTGCATGGCGATGGCCCTGCCGCGCCGGGCTGGCCGGCGCTGGTGCTGGGTCCGGGCACCGGGCTGGGCGCGGCGCTGCGGTTCGCCGAGGGCGAACGTCCGGTGCTGGCCAGCGAGGTCGGGCATTCGGCGTTGTCGGCGGGCACGCCGCTGGAGCTGGACGTACTGCGGCTGCTGCTGCAACGCTGGGACCACGTGGACAACGAACGCGTGCTGTCCGGCACCGGCATGCTCAACCTCTACCAGTGTCTGTGCCAGCTGCGCGACGCCACGCCGCGCTGGGCCGACACCGAGCGCCTGCTCGCCGCCGCCCATCGCGGCGACGATCCGTTGGCGACGGAAACGGTGTCGGTGTTCTGCGGATGGCTGGGCAGTTTCAGCGGCGATCTGGCGATCGCCTTGGGCGCGCGCTCGGTGTATCTCACCGGCGGCATTTCAACGCATATCGCCGCGTTCCTGCCGGGCAGCCGCTTCGTCGAGCGCTTCCTCAACAAGGGCGTGCTCGGCCGCGTGCTCGCCGAGGTGCCGATCTGGCGCGTGGCCGACGGCGAGCTGGGCGTGCTCGGCGCCGCGGCATGGCAACCCCGGTAGATCCCGGCCGCAGGCCGCGACCTTGTTCAGGAGAGACCCCGCATGACCGATCGTAGAACCTTCCTGCAGGCCGGAGCGCTGGCGCTCGGCGCCGCCGGCCTGCCGCGCGGGCTGCGTGCCGCCGGCCATGCCGGTGCGCGCGTGGTGTCGACGTGGGATTTCGGCGTCGGCGCCAACCAGGCCGCGTGGGCCACGCTGGCCGACGGCGGCAGCGCGCTGGATGCGGTGGAACGTGGTGCGCGCTGGGCCGAAAGCGAGTTGTGCAATCCCACCGTGGGCCGCTGCGGCAATCCCGACCGCGACGGCGTGCTGAGCCTGGACGCCAGCATCATGGACGGCGATGGTCGCTGCGGTTCGGTGGCCGCGCTGGTGGACATCCTGCATCCGGTCTCGGTGGCGCGGCGGGTGATGGAAAAGACCCCGCACGTGATGCTGGTCGGCGATGGCGCGCGGCAGTTCGCCGTCGAACAGGGCTTCCCGCGCCAGGCGCTGCTGACCGACACGGCGCGCGCGGCCTGGCAGGAATGGAAGAAGACCGCCGAGTACGCGCCGCGGATCAACGCCGAGCGGCGCACCCGCCCGGGCGACAGCAGCAACCACGATACCCTGGGCATCCTCGCACGCGATGCGCAGGGGCGGCTGGCCGGTGCCTGCACCACCAGCGGCATGGCCTGGAAGATGCATGGCCGGGTCGGCGACAGTCCGATCATCGGCGCTGGCCTGTACGTGGACAACGAGGTCGGCGCGGCCACCGCCTCCGGCGTCGGCGAGGAGATGATCCGCAACGCCGCGGCGTTCCTGGTGGTGGAGCTGATGCGCCAGGGGCGTACCCCGGCGCAGGCGTGCCAGGAGGCGATCGCGCGGGTGGTGCGCAAGCGCCCCGAGGCCAGCCGCACGCTGCAGGTGTGCTTCCTGGCAATGAATCGTGACGGGGAGGTGGGTGCGTATGCGCTGCACCGGGGCTTCGTCTATGCCGTCTGCGATGCCGCACGCCAGGACGACCTGCGTGAGTCGTCGTCCATCCATGCCAGCGAGGTGTCGTGAGCACGCGGCGGTTGCTGGAGATCGCGTGCAACTCGCTGGGCTCGGCGCTCGCCGCGCAGGCCGGCGGTGCCGATCGGGTGGAGCTGTTCGCCGATCTCGCCGCCGGTGGCACCACGCCTTCGCATGGGACCATCGCCATCGCGCGTGAGCGCCTGCGGCTGCCGCTGTTCGTGCTGGTGCGCCCGCGCGGCGGCGATTTCCTGTACGAAGAAGCCGAGGTGGAGGCAATGCGGGCCGACATCGAGCACTGCCGCGCCGCCGGTTGCGATGGCGTGGTGATCGGCGCGCTGACCGCCGATGCGGATATCGACATGGCGACCTGCGCCGTGCTGGTCGCCGCGGCGGGCACGATGCAGGTGACCTTCCACCGCGCCTTCGATGCGGTACGCGATCCGCATGCGGCGCTGGAAGCGGTGGTCCGGCTGGGCTGCACGCGGGTGCTGAGCTCGGGTGGCCAGCCCTCGGCGATGGAGGGGGCGGTGGCCCTGGCCGAGCGGGCAGGGCAGGCGGCCGGCCGCCTGCAGGTCATGGCCGGTGCCGGTCTCACCGCCGCCAACATCGCCGAGGTGGCACGCCGCAGCGGCTGCAGGGAACTGCATGCCTCGGGCAAACGGCTGCAGGCTTCGCGCATGCGCCGGCGCGAGCCGGTGCTGCCCGGGCTGGCGATCGATCACGTGCAGACCGATGCCGGCGAGGTGCGCGCGCTGCGTGTGGCGCTGGACGCGATGGACTGACGGCTGGCGATGCCGTGGGCGTTGTCTTCACGCGCCCAACACCAAGCTGATCGCGTAATCTAGCGCTCCAGGCCGTTGCCTCTCCTCCCTCCGCCTGTCCGTGCCGCGTAACGCGTGCGCGGGCCGGGCCCTACCAGCAGGAAACTCTCCATGGCGGCATTGCAGCAACGCACCCTCGACCTGATCCGCGGCAACGAAGAGCAGATCCTCGCGCAATGGCAGCAGAACCTGGCCACAGCCGGCCAGAACCAGGACAACCGCATTTCACAGCAGCAGCTGGATGGCCAGGTCCGCCGGTTCTGGCAGCTGTTCCTGCAGGCGCTGTCGGCCGGCGAGTCGACCGGGCCGCAGTCCGTCCAGTGGCAGGAGCTGCGCCGCTTCCTCGAAGAGCTCTCCGCCGAGCGTGCGCGGCATGGCTTCAACTCCTCGGAAACGGCGACCTTCGTGTTCTCGCTGAAGCGCGCGTTGTTCGAACAGCTGCAGCTCGGCTACGCCGATGCGAAACACGAGCTGGGCGACCAGCTGTGGGCGATCTCCGAGCTGCTCGACCAGCTCGGCCTGCACACGGTCAAGGCGTTCCAGAAGAGCCGCGAGGAAGTGATCCAGCGCCAGCAGGAAGAGATGCTGGAACTGTCCACGCCGGTGGTGAAGCTGTGGGAGGGCGTGCTGGCGCTGCCGATGATCGGTACGCTGGATTCGCAGCGCACCCAGGTGGTGATGGAATCGCTGCTGCAGCGGATCGTGGATACCGGCTCGGAGATCGCCATCATCGACATCACCGGCGTGCCCACCGTGGATACGCTGGTCGCCCAGCACCTGCTGAAGACCGTCACCGCGATCCGCCTGATGGGCGCCGATGCCATCATCAGCGGCGTGCGGCCGCAGATCGCACAGACCATCGTGCACCTGGGCCTGGACCTGCAGGGCATCGTCACCAAGGCCAACCTCGCCGATGCGCTGGCGCTGGCGCTCAAGCGCACCGGGCAGATCGTGACCAGGACGGAAGGCTGAGATGGATCGCATCCCGATCCTGCAGATGGGCGATCTGCTGCTGGTGACGATCCAGGTGGACATGCACGACCAGCTGGCGCTGACCCTGCAGGACGACCTGACCGAGAAGATCCAGCGCAGCGGTGCACGCGGCGTGCTGATCGACATCTCGGCGCTGGACATCGTGGATTCGTTCATCGGCAGGATGATCTCGACGATCTCGTCGCTGGCGCGGATCATGGATGCCACCACGGTGCTGGTCGGCATGCAGCCGGCGGTGGCGATCACCCTGGTCGAACTCGGCCTGGACCTGCGCGGCGTGCGCACCGCGCTCAACGTCGAGCGCGGCATGCGGCTGCTGCAGCAACCTGACGCTTCGCCATGATCGCCGGCAACGGTTCGATCCCGGTGCGCGTCGAGCAGGACGTGGTGCTGGCGCGGCAGACCGTGCGCCAGCTGGCGGTGGCCCTGGGCCTGCGCCTGATCGACCAGACCAAGCTGGTCACCGCCGCCAGCGAGCTGGCACGCAACGCGGTGATCCACGGCGGTGGCGGCGAGATGCACTGGGAGACCGTCGAACGTGGCATGCGCCGCGGCATCCGCCTGGCGTTCGCCGACCAGGGCGCGGGTATCGCCGACCAGGCCAAGGCGCTGACTGATGGCTGGTCTTCCGGAAGCGGCATGGGGCTGGGCCTGTCCGGGTCGCGGCGGCTGGTCGATGAGTTCGAACTGGACAGCGCGCCGGGCCAGGGCACCCGGGTGACGATCACCAAATGGAGCTGAACTTCGCGGGCCACGTCACGCGGGTCGTGGTCGTCGAGGAAACCACCCAGGTCGGACAGGCGCGACGCGAAGCGCTGTCGTTGGCCGCGCATGCCGGCTTCGGCGAAAGCGATGCCGGGCGCGTGGCGCTGGCCGCCACCGAGATGGCCAGCAACCTGTGGCGCCATGGCGGGGGCGGACGCATGCTGCTGTCGGTCGTCGCCGGCCGCCAGGGCCTGGGCATCGAACTGTGCACGCTCGACCACGGCCCGGGTTTCGTGATGTCGCAGTGCCTGCAGGATGGGTATTCCACCGGCGGCAGCCAGGGCCTGGGCATGGCGGCGATCGCGCGCCAGTCCACGGTGATGGAAGCCTGGTCCGACCCGCGTGGCGCGGTACTGGTGGTGCGGATTTATCCCGAGCGCGCGGCGCACGACGTCGATCTCGGCTACGGCGCGTTGCGCCTGCCGCTGCCCCACGAAGTGGCCTGCGGCGATGCCTGGCACCTGCAGGCCGGCCACGGGCAGCTGGCGCTGACGGTCATCGACGGGCTCGGCCACGGCCTGCAGGCGGCCGATGCCTCCGAGGCCGGGGTACGCGTGGCGGCGGCGATTCCCGGAGACGACGGCGCGGTTGAGCGCATCGGCCGGCTGCATGCGGGCATGGCCGGTACACGCGGCGGCGCCGCGGCGGTGGCGTGCCTGGCCACGCATACCGGCAGCATCGCCTATGCCGGCGTCGGCAACATCGCGGGCAGCCTGTGCAGCAGCGAGGGCTCGCGCGGGCTGGCGTCGATGCCGGGGATCGTCGGCACCCAGTACCGCAAGGCACAGGCATTCAACCTTCACGCCGAAACTGGCACGCTGCTGGTCATGCACAGTGATGGGCTGCAGGCGCGCTGGAACCTGCGCGATTACCCGGGTCTGCAGCGCCGTCATCCGGCGCTGGTGGTAGCCGTGCTGCAACGTGATTTCGACCGCGGACGCGATGATGCCTGCATCGTCGCGGTGCGGGTGGGAGCTTTCCAATGAACACCATGGATACGCCGGAGCAGGAGCTGCAGCGGCTGCGGCTGGAGAACCAGGGCCTGCGCGCGGAACTGGCGGAGACCAACCAGGGCGTGCTTGCCCTGTATGCCGAGCTCGACCAGCAGGCCGGACAGCTGCGCCAGGTGTCCGAACTGAAGAGCCGGTTCCTGGCCTACATGAGCCATGAGTTCCGCACCCCGCTGGGCTCGATCCTGAGCATGACCCGGCTGCTGGAGGACGGCATGGATGGCGAGCTCAGCACGGGCCAGCGCCACCAGGTGGATTTCATCAGCGCCGCGGCCAGCGAGCTGCGCGAGATGGTCGACGACCTGCTCGATCTGGCCAAGATCGAGGCCGGGCGGATCACCATCTCGCCGGGCTGGTTCGACCTGATGGACCTGTTTTCCGCACTGCGCGGCATGTTCCGGCCGCTGGTCGAAGGCAACCGGATCGACCTCGAATTCATCGATCCGCCGCAGCTGCCGATGCTGTACACCGACGACAAGAAGCTGGCGCAGATCCTGCGCAACTTCATCTCCAATGCACTGAAGTTCACCCAGCGCGGGCGGGTGGTCGTGTCGGCACGGCTGCATGGCGACGACGCGGTGTGCTTCAGCGTGCTCGATACCGGGATCGGCATTCCGCCGGAACTGCAGGCGATCCTGTTCGAGGATTTCGTGCAGGTCGATTCGCCCCTGCAGAAACGGCTGCGCGGCACCGGCCTGGGCCTGTCGCTGTGCAAGCGCTTCGCCGGCCTGCTGGGCGGGCATGTCGGGGTCAACAGCGTGCCGGGCGAAGGCTCGGAGTTCTTCGTGGTGGTACCGCTGAAACTGGAACCCCAGCCGGAGGCAGCGACGCAGGACGACAGCGATACGGAGGTCCCCGATGCCGCACAGTGACCGCATCCTGGTCGTTGATGACAACATCGCCACGCGCTATTCGGTGCGGCGGGTACTGGAACACCACGGGTTCCGCGTCGATGAGGCCGGCACCGGGCAGGACGGGCTGGACGCCGTGGCCGCCACCGATTACGCGGCGCTGGTGCTCGACGTCAACCTGCCGGACATGAGTGGCTTCGAGGTGGTGCGCACCCTGCGCGCGCAGCCTGGCACCCGCCTGCTGCCGGTGGTGCATGTCTCGGCCGCTTCGATCAGCACCGGCGACATGATCACCGGGCTGGACGCCGGCGCCGATGCCTACCTGATCCATCCGGTCGATCCGGACGTGCTGCTGGCCACGCTGCGCAGCCTGCTGCGTGCGCGCCGCGCCGAAGATGCGCTGCGCGAGGCCGAAGTGCGCTTCGGCGAAATCTTCCGGCAGATCAACGCACCGATCGCGGTGCTGGACGCGGACCTGCAGGTGCACGATGCCAACGAGGCCTTCGCACGCCTGCTCGGCACCGGCGTGGCGAGCGGTTCGCCGCTGGACCGCATCGGCGATGAAGAGGAATTCATCGATGGCCTGCGCGATGCGCTGCGCCGACGCGAACGCTGGCAGGGCAATGTCGAGCTGCCGGGCATGGCCGGTCCGCCACGGATGACGCAATGGCGGCTGACTCCCTACCAGGCGCCGAACCTGGGCCTGGTGGTGGTCGAGGACATCACCGTGCACCACGAGCGCGATCGCGAACAACGGCGCGAGCTGGCGTACCAGATCGCCGAACGCGAGCGCACCGAGGCCGAGCTGCTGCAGGCGCAGAAGATGGATTCGCTGGGCCAGCTGACCGGCGGCATCGCGCATGATTTCAACAACCTGCTGACGACCATCATCTCCGGGCTGGACATGATCGAGCTCTCCGCGCGCAGCGGACGCCTGGACCGGGTCGAGCGCTATACCGAGGCGGCCTCCACCTCGGCCACCCGTGCGGCCGCGCTGACCCAGCGCATGCTGGCGTTCGCGCGCAAGCAGCCGCTGGACCCGCGCCCGTTCGATGTCACCGCGTGCGTGCTGTCGCTGGAAGACATGCTGCGCCGGACCATCGGCGAGAACATCGAGCTGGAGTTCGAGCTCGGCGACGATCCGCTGGTGGCGCTGGCCGACCCGAACCAGTTCGAAAGCGTGGTGCTCAACCTGGTCATCAACGCACGCGACGCGCTCGGCGGCAGCGGGCTGGTCCGCATCCGCGGCGAGCATTCGCGGGTGGAAGGCGATTACACGCTGGCGCCGGGTACCTATATCAGCGTCAAGGTGATCGACAACGGCAGCGGCATCGAATCGCACCTGCTGAAGAAGGTCTTCGAGCCTTTCTTCACCACCAAGCCGCAGGGCGAGGGCACCGGCCTGGGCCTGTCGATGACCTACGGTTTCGCGCGCCAGAGCGGTGGCCTGGCCCGCATCATCAGCGAGCCGGGACGGGGCACCGAGGTCGAGCTGCTGCTGCCGATGGGCGATGCTGAGCGGATCGAGCCGGTGCGCGAGCGCGAACTGGTGCCGACCGGACGATTCGAGCGGGTGCTGGTGGTGGACGACACCGATTCGGTGCGGCAGATGGTGCAGGAAATGCTGCGCGAAGCGGGTTACGAGGTGGTCGCCGTTGCCGATGCACGGCAGGCGCTGCGCGAGCTTCGCGACGACGAGGGCATCGCGCTGCTGCTGTCCGATGTCGGCCTGCCGGGCATGAACGGGCGCGAGCTGGCCGATGCCGCGCGCGAGCTGCGACCGCGCCTGCCGATACTGTTCATCACCGGCTACACCGAGCGCGCCACGGTGCGCAATGAGTTCCTCGGCCCCGGCATGGGCCTGCTGCCCAAGCCGTTCAACCTCTCCGAGCTGCTGCGCGCGGTCAGCCACGCCCTGGACTGATCCGCCATGCGCCGGCGGGCGATGCGATGGCGCCGCCCCGGCCTCGTTGCCGCGTGGTCATCCCATCACGACATGCCGCCGCGTAGGCTGCCGGAGTAAGGCGGACACAGGGTCCGCCGCGGCAGGATGGAGGGCGGATGGCTGCGGATGGCAACAACGGGCACAGGACGACCGCGCCAGGCGCGGGCTCCCTCGGCGATGCGTTCGGGCGCCGCTTTCCCTACCTGCGCCTGTCGCTGACCGAAGCCTGCAACTTCCGCTGCGGCTACTGCCTGCCCGATGGCTACCAGGCCGATGGCCGGCCGCGCTTCCTCGGCGTGGACGAGATCGCGCGGCTGGTGCGGGCGTTCGCCGCGCTGGGCATGCACAAGATCCGCCTGACCGGTGGCGAGCCCAGCCTGCGCCGGGACCTGGACCAGGTCATCGACACCGTGGCGCGGGTGCCGGGCATCCGCAAGGTGGCCATCACCACCAACGGCACGCTGCTGCCGCGCCGGCTGCCGGGCTGGCACGCCGCCGGGCTCACCGCGCTCAATGTCAGCGTGGACAGCCTGAGCCGCGACCGTTTCCAGGCGATCACCGGGCACGACCGGCTGCCGGAGATCCTGCAGGGCCTCGACGTGGCGCAGGCGCTGGGGATCGAATCGGTCAAGTTGAACGCGGTGCTGCTGCGCGGCCTCAACGACGATGAGCTGCCGCAGTGGATGGCGTTCCTGCGCGAGCGCCCGGTGAGCGTGCGCTTCATCGAACTGATGCGCACCGGCGACAACGAGGCATATTTCCAGCGCCACCACCTGCGTGCCGGACAGGTGCAGGCGCAGCTGCTGGCGGCGGGCTGGAGCGAGCGGCCACGCGCGGCCGATGCGGGTCCGGCGCGCGAATACGCGCATCCGGACCATCGCGGCACCGTCGGCATCATCGCCCCCTACGCGCGCGATTTCTGCCGTGGCTGCAACCGCCTGCGGGTGACCGCCCGGGGCGACCTGCGCCTGTGCCTGTTCGGTGAGTTCGGCGTACCGCTGCGCCCTCTGCTGCAGTCCGACGCCGACCACGGCGAACTGCTGGAGCGGATAACCACCCAGCTTGGCCTGAAAGCGGCCGGGCACGGACTGCACCAGGGGCGGACCGGCCTGGTGCCGCACCTGGCTTCGATCGGAGGATGAGCAACCCTATGGGGGAAGAGATGAGCGCGGCCTTCCACATGGCCGATGTGCGCGACAAGCGCGTGACCCGAAGGCGTGCGGTGGCGGTCGGCGAACTGCTCGCCGGGCCGCTGGCCTATCCGCTGATCGTGAAGCGGCGCCTGCCCAAGGGCGATGCCCTGGTGATGGCCGAGATCGCCGGCCTGCAGGGGGCGAAGATGGCCTCCGCGCTGATGCCGTTGTGCCATCCGCTGCCGCTGGAACTGGTGCGCGTGCACTGCGCACCGGTGCCGCAACGGCACGCGATCCGGGTCTGGTGCGAATGCGCCAGCGAAGCGCGCACCGGCGTGGAGATGGAAGCCCTGGCGGGAGTCAACGCGGCGTTGCTCACCCTCTACGACCTCAGCAAGCCGGTAGAACCGGCGCTGGAGATCAGCGGCGTGCGCCTGCTGTTCAAGGAAGGCGGAAAGCGCGGCGTCTGGGTCCATCCGCAGGGCATGGACGCGCAGGAAGCGGCGCGTTTCAGGCCACGCTCGCCGCCGCGGCTGGACGGTGCGCGCTGCGCGGTGCTGACCCTGAGCGATCGCGCCAGCGCTGGCGCATCCGAAGATCGTTCCGGCCCGCTGCTGGCCGAAGGCCTGCAGGCACTGGGCGGCGACGTGGTGGCACAGGAGGTGCTGCCCGATGGGATCGAACCGCTGGTGACGCGCCTGCGCGCGCTCGCGGCCGACGGCATCCGCCTGTGCCTGTGCACCGGTGGCACGGGCCTGGGACCACGCGACCTGGCGCCTGAAGCCCTGCAGGCGCTCGGCGGCCGGCAGGTGGAGGGCCTGGCGCAGATGCTGCGCGCGCTCAGCGCACAGCACACGCCCATGGCATGGCTGAGCCGCGCCGATGTCGTGCAGCTGGAACGCATGCTGGTCTTCGCGCTGCCGGGCAGTCCGCGCGCTGCATCGCAGTGCCTGGACATGCTGGCTCCGCTGCTGGCACATGCATTGGCGATGGTCGACGGTGGAGGGCACGCGTGATCGCGTATGCGCAGGCGCTGGAGACCGTTCTTGCGGAGGCGACGCCACTGCAGGCGGAAACCGTCGAGGTGGCCGGTGCGGCCGGGCGGATTCTTGCGGTGGCCGTACGCAGCCCGCAGGACCTGCCGCCCTTCGACAACTCGGCGATGGATGGTTTCGCCCTGCGCTGCGCTGGCCAGCGGATCGACGCCGGCAGCGAATTCGATGTGCTCGGTTGGCAGGCGGCCGGCGACCGGCAGGTATCGGCCGGCACGGGCGATGGCGCGTGGGAGATCATGACCGGTGCCCGGTTGCCCGGCGGACTGGACAGCGTGGTGCCGGTGGAACAGGTGGAGATCATCGGCGAAGCCTCCGCGCGGCGGTCGCGCATCCGCCTGCGCGAGGCGGTGGAGCCCGGCCAGTTCGTGCGCCTGCGTGGGCAGGACGTGGCAGACGGCGAGCCGGTGTTGCCTGCCGGCACACGGCTGGAAACCAATGCGATCGCCCTGCTGCATGCGCTTGGGGTCGCCCGTGTCAGCGTGGGCATGCGGCCCCGCGCCGCGGTCATCAGCACCGGCAGCGAACTGGTTGGCGACGCGGCACGTGCACTGGATTCGGGCCAGATCCGCGACAGCAACCAGCCTTACCTGGTGGCGCGCCTGCGCAGCGCCGGCTGCCACATCGCCTGGCAGGGCGCGGTGGGTGACCACGTCGAGGCCTTCGACCATGCGCTGGATGAGGCCGAGGCCGCCGGCGCACAGGTGATTCTGAGTACCGGCGCGGTGTCGGCCGGACGCTACGATTTCATTCCCGCGGCGCTGCGTGCGCGCGGTGCACGGATCCTGTTCCACAAGGTCGCCGTCCGCCCCGGGAAGCCGATCCTGTTCGCCCGGCTTCCTGCGGGCGCCCTGTACTTCGGGCTGCCTGGCAACCCGGCATCGGCGGCGGTCGGGCAGCGTTTCTTCGTCGAGCCTGCGCTGCGCCGCATGCTGGGACTGCCGCCGGAAACCGCGCTGTCGCTTCCATTGCAGCGCGCGGTGCGCACGCCGGAAGGCCTGCGCTTCCATGCCCGGGCGCGGGTGGAGCTCGATGCCGATGGCGCGTTGTCGGTGCATGTGCTGGCCGGGCAGGAATCGTTCCGCCTGGCGTCGTCGCTGGCCGCCAACGCCTGGGCCGTGCTGGACGCCGGCACCGGCACGATAAGCGGAGGCAGCCGCGTGCCGGTTTATGGCCTCGGCCATGCCGAGCCGTTGCGGATCACCCCACAGGAGCGGGCATGAAACAGGTGACGGTACAGTTGTTCGGCGCATTCTCGGATCTGGATCCACGACGCGAAGTCACCGTGGAGGTGGCGGGTCCCCGCATTGCCGATCTGCGCCTGGCGCTGCGCCAGCTGCTCGCGGCGCGCTGGCCGGGGTTCGGCGTGGAGCTGCTGGATTACTCGGCCTTCGCCGACACGCAGCAGGTGCTGCGCGACCATGAGGCCTTGCCGGCGGATGGCCGCGTTGCGATCCTGCCACCGGTCAGTGGAGGATGAGCATGCAGCCGCAGGACAGCTGGAAGGTGGTCGAACGCGCGGACGCCGGCCTCGATGCCGCCGAAGGCATCGCCTTCGTGTCCGATCCCGGCTTTGGCGGCATCGATGTCTTCATCGGCAAGGTCCGCGACCTCAACCAGGGCCGGCGGGTACGCGGCATCACCTACGATCTGTTCGAGCCGCTGGTGCTTGGCGAGTTCGAACGGCTGGTGGCCGAGACGCGCGCGGCGTTCGGGCCGCGCATCAGGTTGTACGTCGCCCATGCCAAAGGGCGTCTTGCGGTCGGCGACGTGGCGGTGGTGGTGGCCGCGGGTGCGCCGCACCGCGACGAGGCATTCAGGGCGTGCCGCGCGTTGATCGAAGCGGTCAAGCACCGCAGTCCGATCTGGAAACAGGAACATTACGAAGACGGCGACAGCGTCTGGAGCGAGGGCTGCTCGCTGTGCCATACCGACGACCAGGAGGCCCTGCGATGAAGACATGCCTGAAGAGATGCCTGCTGCTGATGTGGCTCGCCAGCACGCCGCTGGCGGCGGCCGAGCTGACCGTATCGGCGGCGTCGAGCCTGACCGAGAGCTTCCGCGAGATCGCCCAGGCGTACGAGCGCGAGTCCGGCACCCCGGTGGATCTCAACTTCGCCGCTTCCGGCGTGCTGCTGCAGCAGATCCGGCGCGGCGCGCCGGTGGATGTGTTCGCCTCGGCGGACGAGGCGACGATGGACCAGGCGGTGCAGGGCGGGCTGGTGGATGCGGGGACGCGCCAGGTATTCGCGAAGAATGCGTTGTGGGTCGTGGTTCCCCCGCAGGCGGTAACGCCGCCGTCCTCCCTGCAGGCGTTGGCGCGGCCGCCGGTGCAGCGGGTTGCCATCGGCAACCCGGACAGCGTCCCGGTCGGGCGTTACGCCCAGGGCGTCCTGCAGTCGGCCGGGCTGTGGACGGCGCTGCAGGCGAAGATGATCAGCACCCAGAACGTGCGGCAGTCGCTGGATTACGTGGCGCGCGGCGAAGTCGATGCCGGCTTCGTCTACGCCACCGACGCGCAGGCGGCGGGCACGCGCGTGGTGCGCGCGTTCGAGGTGCCGGTGCAGGGGGGCATCACCTATCCGCTGGCGGTGGTGAAACAGGGCGCGAACACCGCCGATGCGCGGCGCTTCATCGCCTTCGTGCGCTCGCCGCAGGGTCAGGCGATCCTGCGGCGCCATGGTTTCAGCAGCCCCTGAGCGATGGACCTGGACTGGACCGCGCTGTGGCTGTCGCTGAAGGTGGCCGGCTGGGCCACGGCGATCGACCTGGTCATCGGCGTGGCGCTGGGCTGGCTGCTGGCGCGGCGCCGGTTCCCGGGCAGGGAACTGCTGGATACCCTGCTGACCCTGCCGATGGTGCTGCCGCCCACGGTGCTGGGCTATTACCTGCTGGTGCTGATCGGGCGCAACGGCCCCTTCGGCGCCTGGCTGCAGTCCAGTTTCGGCATCAACCTGGTATTCACCTGGCAGGCGGCGGTGATTGCCGCGGCGGTCGCCGCGCTGCCGCTGGTGTTCAAACCGGCGCGTGCCGCCTTCGAAGGCGTGGACACGCAGCTGGAACAGGCCGCGCGCACGCTCGGTGCCAGCGAAGGCGCGGTGTTCTTCCGGATCACCCTGCCGCTGGCGTGGCGCGGGATCCTGGCCGGGCTGCTGCTGGCGTTCGCGCGTGCGATGGGCGAGTTCGGTGCCACGTTGATGGTGGCCGGGAGCATCCCGGGACGGACGCAGACGCTGTCCATCGCCATCTACGAAGCCGTGCAGGCCGGCCAGGACGGACGCGCGAACGCACTGGTGCTGTTGACCTCGGTGGTGTGCATCGTGGTGCTGCTGGCCGCGGCGCGGCTGGTGGGCGGCCGGCGCCAGGAGCGGCCCGATGTGGCTTGAGCTGGATATCCAGCGCCAGCTGAGCGCGGCGGGGCAACAGTTCCATCTGCAGGTGCAGCTGCGTTGCACGCAACGGCAGGTGGTACTGTTCGGCCCGTCCGGCGCCGGCAAGAGCCTCACCCTGAAGGCGATCGCCGGGCTGCTGCGTCCGGATGCCGGGCGCATCGCGCTGGAAGGGCGGACGTTGTTCGATGCAGGCGCGGCGGTGTCGATTCCCACGCGCGAACGCGGGCTGGGTTACGTATTCCAGGATTACGCGCTGTTCCCGCACCTGACCGTGCGCCAGAACGTGGCCTTCGGCCTGCAGCGCAGCTGGTGGAATCCTTCGCGCAGCCAGCGCCGCGAACAGGTGGAACACTGGCTGCAGGCACTGCGCATCGAGCGCCTGGGCGATCTGTATCCCGGCCAGGTGTCCGGCGGGCAACGGCAGCGGACCGCGCTGGCGCGGGCGCTGGCCACGCGGCCGAAGGCCTTGCTGCTCGACGAGCCGTTCGCGGCGCTCGACCACGACCTGCGCGCGCACCTGCGGCATGAGCTGGAAGCGGTACTGGATGCCAGCGGGATTCCGCTGCTGCTGATCAGCCATGACCCGCAGGACGTGGCGGTGTTCGGGCAGCAGGTGGTGCGGCTGGCCGAAGGACGCGTACAGGCCTGACGTCGCCACCGCGAACTCACCGCGCCGCCACGGCCATTGGCCTACAACTCACGCCAACGATGACGCCGTGGAGGCGCAATGAGCGACCTGTGGGAACTGGGCATGCCGTGGTACGAGTTCGTGCTGCGTGCCACGGCCGTGTATGTAGTGGTGCTGTTGATGACCCGGTTGAGCGGCAAGCGCTCGGTGGGCCAGACCACCCCGTTCGACGTGCTGGTGATCGTGCTGCTCGGCACTGCGGTGCAGAACTCGCTGATCGGCGACGATACGTCGCTGCTCGGCGGCCTGATCCTGGCCGCGACACTGCTGTCGCTGAACTGGCTGGTGGGTTACGTGACAGCGCGCTGGAAACGCTTCGACCGGATGGTGGAAGGCACGCCGGTGGTGCTGGTACGCAACGGCGAGGTCTACTGGCAACAGCTGCGCCGCTGCAATGTCTCGCCGGCCGACCTGGACGTGGCGATGCGGACCAGCGACTGCCGCGACCACGCCGAGATCGATCTGGCGATGCTGGAGACGTCCGGTGCGATCACGGTACAGAAGCGCCGCGACTGACGACGCCGGTGCCGGGTCAGCGCGGATCCTTGCCGTAGGTTCCGGCCTGGCCGAAGTTGGGCTGGGTGCTCCCATCATCTTCCCGGTGCGCATCCGGTTCGCCTTCGCCGGCCTTGCCGCCCTTGCCGTGGCCGCGCTGGTTGTAACCCCGGTTCTCCTTTTCCAGCGCATCGTTGGACGTCTTCGAATCGGCGCGGTCGGGTTGGTGCTTGTCTGCCTGGTTCATTGCGGTGTCCTCGAGCGGAGAATGAAGGGAGTCACAGCGTGACGGAGCCGCCGGAAATGGTCAGCAGCGCGCCGGAGGTATAGCTGGACGAGTCGGATGCGAGCAGCACGTAGGCCGAGGCCAGCTCGGCCGGCTGCCCGGGCCGGCCGAACGGTGTCTGTGAGCCGAACTCCTTTACTTCCTCGGCCGCCATGCCGGCGGGAATGAAGGGCGTCCAGACCGGGCCGGGCAGTACTGCATTCACCCGGATGCCTTTCTCGGCCAGCAGTCCGGCCAGGCCGATGGTGAGGTTGGCCAGGGCGCCCTTGGTCGCCGCATAGGGCAGGATGTTCGGCGTCGGCTTCTTGGAGTTGACCGATGCCGTGTTGATGATCGAGCCGCCGTCGGAGAGCAGGGGCACGCACAGGCGGGTCAGGTTGAACACGGCATGCACATTGGTCTCGAAGGTGCGCCGCCAGTCGTCCAGGGTGATGTCGTCGAAGCGTTCGTAATAGCGCTGGTAGGCCGCGTTGTTGACCAGGATGTCCAGGCCGCCGAGCTCGCCGTGCACCTGCTCGACCAGGCGGCTGGCCTGCCCGGGATCGCTGATGTCGCAGGCCACCAGCACGGCCTTGCGTCCGGCCGCCTCGATCAGCGCCCCGATCCTGGCCGCATCGTCCTGCTCGCTGTCCAGGAACGCGATGGCGACATCGGCGCCTTCGCGCGCGTAGGCGATCGCCACGGCCGCGCCGATGCCACTGTCGCCGCCGGTGATCAGGGCCTTCCTGCCTTCCAGCAGGCCATGCCCGACGTAGCTGTCTTCGCCATGGTCCGGAACCGGCTCCATCTTCGCGGTCTTGCCGGGAAATGATTGCTGCTGGGGCTTGAACGGGGGGCGGGGATAGTCGGAGAGCGCCATGCGGGCTGTTCCATCGTCAGGGGAGACGATGACTGTGAGCGCCGGCGGGTAAACACGATGACCGCATCGTGTGCGTGGCGTGTGCATGCCCACGCGATGGTTCGCCTGGATGATCGTTTTCTGAAGGCTCGATCTTCGTGGCGATGGCCAAATGTCCCTGCGCTCCCCCGGGAGCGCGTCCCGAATGCAGTCGTTGGCAACGGGTCATGGCTGTATGAAGCAATGAGGATGCGTTGCGGACGCGGGTTCGAGTCCCGCCAGCTCCACCACCTGGCTGTTGGGGGCCAATCGCCAGGTGAAGGGGCTGTACTGGTTTCGACGTGGCGAGCAATCGGCGTGGACAGCCCGGGAGGCGACCGACGTCATCGGCGCAACAACCATAATCGTCAATCCTGTCGATTATCATCAGGTCCGCATGGCGGCCTGATCCACGCAAGCGCACGTGGTCATCGAACGCGCAGCCACCCCGCCGGCAACGGCGGGGTGGTGCTGTTTCCGGTGTGTTGCCATCCTCCACGCCAGGGCCCGGGTGGCCGGCCCCGGCCGGCACCGCTAGACTTGGCGCCCATGCATTACCGCCTGTTCCTGCTCGACCTGGATGACACGCTGCTGGATTTCCGCGCGTCGGAACGGCTGTCGTTCGAACGCACGCTGTCCGGCCTGGGCATCGGCACGCGGGTGGACGGCCTGTTCGCCGATTACCAGGTGGCGAACCAGCAGCTGTGGCGCGATCTGGAAGACGGTCGGATCGACAAGGATGTGCTGAAGGTGGAGCGCTTCCGCCGCGTGTTCGGCCAGCACGGGATCGACCTCGATCCGGCAGCCGCCAGCCACGCCTACCTGGAGTGGCTGGCGCAGACCGTGGTGCTGGTGGACGGGGCCCGGTCGCTCTGCGAGGCGCTGTCGGCGCACGGGCAGATCGGCATCATCACCAACGGCATCGAGCAGTTGCAGCGTCGGCGCATCGCCTGTTCCGGGCTGCAGGACCTGATCGGCTTCGTCGCCACCTCCGAGGCCTGCGGGCATGCCAAGCCCGACGTGCGCTTCTTCGACTACACCACGCGCCTGGCCACGGCCTTCGACAAGCGCCAGACCATCATCATCGGCGACCGCCTGGAAGCGGACGTGCTCGGCGCCAACCGGTTCGGCATCGACAGCTGCTGGTTCAATCCCCATCGGCTGGCGAACGGGAGCAGTGCCGTGCCGACGTACGAGGTGGCCGGGCTGGACCTGGTCCCCGCCGTGCTCGGCCGGTCCGGGACCACCCCGGCGCGGGGCGCGACGGATCAGGGCGTGCTCAGTCGTCCTTCCTGCGCCCGCTGAAGTCCAGCGGCGGGTCGCCGCCCTGGTCGTTGCCGGTGGACCACTGCAGCCGGTCGCAGCGGCTTTCACGCTTGGCCACCTGGGGCGGAAGATCCTTGACGTGGGCCGGTTCGGTGCAGTGGCCGTACATCGCCGAATCATCGTAGGTGGCGCAGGCCGCCAGCCCGGCCAGCAGGACACCCGCGAGGACCACGCTGCGGACACCGTTCTTCCTTTCCATCACGACCTTCCTGTCACTGGGAGACAGCCGCAGCGTAACCGAATCCGCGCGGCGCAGCCTTCCATGCCGGTGGCGGGACGGCTCCGCGCAGCGCCGCGGTCACGTGGCCGTGGTGCACGCAACGCATACATCCAACACGCATCATCGTTACATCGCCCGCCCTACGGTGGAGGCCGAACGCAGCAATCGCGCAGCAGCGCAGAGGAGCAGACGATGAGCCGGAAGATTCCCCAAGGCACCCTGGTGGTCGTGGCCGACGGCGCTTCGGCCCGTGTATTCATCAACATCGGCACCGACAGCAGCCTGAAGTTGAAGCAGCAGGATGAGCTGAAGCTGCGCGAGGTCAGCGAACAGGGTGTTTCCGGGCAGGGACCATCCGGTGCGATGCCCAATGACATGACCATCGCCCAGCTCAACGAAGCAACCTTCGCCAAGCAGGTGGCCGCGCAGCTCAACGAGGATGCGCTCAACAACCGCTATGCCCACCTGGTGCTGGTCGCCGACCCGCAGACGCTGGGCAGGATCCGCCCGCAACTGCACAAGGAAGCGCAGGCGCGCCTGGTTGCGGATCTTGCAAAGGACTTCACCAACGCACCGCTGGAAGACATCGAGCGGGCGCTGTCGTGAGCGAGGCGGCCGGAGTGGAACCATCGCGTGCGGAGGTGGAGCAGGCAGCCGGATGGCTGCTGCTCGAGTTCGGCGCGACCTGGTGCGGGCACTGTCAGGCGGCGCGACCCGCGGTGCAGGCGTTCGTGCAGGAACATGGCCTGGCTCATCGCTGGATCGAGGATGGCAAGGGCCGGCCGTTGGGCCGCTCGTTCGCGGTCAAGCTGTGGCCAACCCTGGTGCTGCTGCACGATGGCATCGAAGTGGTGCGCGTGGTGCGGCCACGCCAAGGTGGCGACCTGCGGCCGTTGGCCTCGGCGCTGGAGGGGCGTCGGGCGTAGCGCGCGCTGCAGCATGCGGGTCCGGTTCGTCGGTGCTAGGATCGCTTTATATCGATCCAAATTCACCGGGGAACCTGTCGATGATGAAACGCTGGAGAATCGCCGCCACCGTGGTCGGCATGGCCGCCGGCATCGCCACCGCGAATGCGGCCAGCATCGGCGAGCGTGCCTTCGCCGCCGTGGACCCGTTCATCGGCACGGCGGGCGAGGGGCATACCTATCCCGGCGCAACGGTGCCGTTCGGCATGGTCCAGCTGAGCCCGGATACGCGCATCCAGCCGCGTGAGAAGGCGTACGACTGGGCGGCGGGCTACCGCCACGATGACACCAGCATCGTCGGTTTCTCGCACACGCATTTTTCCGGCAGCGGCCACTCCGACCTGGGCGATGTGCTGCTGATGCCCTATACCGGCGAACCGGGCCTGGAACGCGGCGATCCGGAGACCCCGCGCAGCGGCTATGCATCGCGCTTCCGTCATGACGACGAGCGTGCCGAGCCGGGTTACTACGCGGTGACGCTCGACGATCACCACGTGCGCGCCGAACTGACCGCCAGCAGCCGCGTCGGCGTGCACCGCTATACCTATCCCGCCGGCACACCGGCCAGGGTGCTGCTGGACCTGCGCACCAGCCTTTACGATTATCCCGGCAAGATCCTGTGGTCGCGCCTGCGCATGCGCGAGGATGGAACGCTGACCGGCTTCCGCGAGACACGCGGCTGGGCGCCGGGACGCCAGCTGTACTTCGCGATGCGGTTTTCGCGCCCGGTGAAGGCGCACGAACTGCACGACACCGAAACCGATATCGCCTACAAGGGCTTTCCGCCGCCGGGCCATCAGTCGCCCAGGCAGCGCGCCCAGATCGAAGGGCGGCAGCTGGTCGGTACCTTCGATTTCGGCGCGCTGGATGCGCCGCTGGTGGTCACCGTGGCGCTGTCATCGGTGAGCGAGGCCGGCGCCATCGCCAACCTGGACGCGGAAGTGCCCGGGTTCGACTTCGACGCGGTCCGCGCCGACGCGCGCAGGCAGTGGAGCGACGCACTGGCGGTGCTGGACATCGAGGCACCGGAGCATGATCGCCGCAGTGCCTATACCGCGCTGTACCACACGCTGCTGGGCCCCACGCTGTTCATGGACGCGGACGGGCAGTACCGTGGTTCGGACAATGCGGTGCATCGCGCCGAAGGGTTCACGAACTATTCGACGTTCTCGCTGTGGGATACCTACCGCGCGCTGCATCCGCTGCTGACCCTGGTGCAGCCGGAGAAACGCAACAGCGACTTCATCAATTCGCTGCTGGCCCACCAGCAGCACAGCGCCTACGGCATGCTGCCGGTGTGGGCGTTCCACGGGCAGGAAACCTGGTGCATGATCGGCTACCACGCGGTGCCGGTGATCGCCGATGCGTACCTGAAAGGCATCCGCGGATTCGACGCCAACAAGGCGCTGGATGCGATGGTCGCCACCGCCAATTACGGTCCCTACGACGGCATCGCGCAGTATCGCGAGCTGGGCTGGGTGCCGATCGACGAAGAAGGCGAGGCCGCCAGCAAGACTCTGGAATATGCCTACGACGACTGGACCATCGCGCGCATGGCGCAGGCGCTGGGCCGCACCGACGTGCAGCAGCAGTTCGACAGCCGCGCCGGCAACTGGCGCCATGCCTTCGACGCCGAGACCGGGTTCATGCGCGCACGCAAGCGCGATGGCAGCTTCCGCACGCCGTTCGATCCGGATGCCAGCGGCTACGGCACCGACTACACCGAAGGCAATGCCTGGCAGTATTCGTGGTACGTGCCGCAGGATGTCGCCGGCCTGGCCTCGGCCCACGGTGGCAGCGATGCCTTGCTGGCACGGCTGGACCAGGTGTTCGAAGCCGAGGTGGATCCAGCGGTATTCGAGCACATGGAAGACATCACCGGCCTGATCGGCTGGTACGCGCACGGCAACGAGCCGAGTCACCATGTCGCCTACCTGTATGCCCACGCCGGGCAGCCGTGGCGCACCCAGGCGCGCCTGAAGCAGATCATGGACACCCAGTATGCCGATCGTCCCGACGGGCTGGCCGGCAACGACGACCTGGGCCAGATGTCGGCGTGGTACCTGTTCACCGCGCTGGGCTTCTACCCGGTGGCGCCGGGAAGCGGCGAGTACATCATCGGCCGTCCGTTCCTGCCCAGGGCCACGCTCGACCTGCCCAACGGAAAGCGCTTCCGCATCGTGGCCGAAGGGCTCGATGCCGGCCACGGCTACATCGGCTCGGTGCTGCTCAACGGCAAGCCGCTGCAGCGTGCCTTCCTGCGCCATGACGAGATCGTGGCCGGTGGCGAACTGCGTTTCGTGATGCAGGCCGAGCCCAACACGTCCTGGCCGGGGCAGGGCGCAGAGCAGCCGTATTCGATGTCGGCCGCGACGGCGCCAGCGGCACCCGGGCGCTGAGCCGCGTCAGGCGTCGATCAGCCCCTCGGCGCGGGCGCGCGCCAGCGCCGCAGGGGTGTCGATGTCCAGCCGCAGGCCGTCGTCCTGCAGCAGGAACAGCCGGGCAGGATCCAGCTGCCGCAGCCGGGTGCGGAAGCCGGTGTCGTTGAGGTCGGCGGAAAGCGTGGTGAACCAGTGGCCCGGGATGACCGCAGGGACGCCGGGCAGCCCATCGAGCGCTGTCGCGGCGCAGCCGGATGAAACGGTGCGGGCCCCACGCAGCAAGGTTTCAAGATGTTCGGTGGACAACGCCGGCTGGTCGCAGACCAGCACCAGCACGTATGCGGATGCCGCGACATGCGGCGCGGCCACGCGCAGGCTGCCACCGAGTCCACTGGCAGGATCAGCGTTGATGGCGGCGTGATGCGGGATGTCCGCGAGGGCATCGGCCATCGGGCCGTGCTCGCTGTCGAGCACCACGACCAGGCGGTCTGGTCGGGTGTCGTGGCCGAGGCGGGCGGCGCGATGGAGCAGGGTTTCTCCCTGCTGCGTGAGCAGTTGCTTGGGCTGGCCCAGCCGATGGCTGCGGCCGGCGGCTAGCAGGACCACGGCATGCGGCGCCGACGGGTTCATGCGCGCCGCAGCGATGGATCGTGATGCCACGCCTGCAGTTCGGCGGCGATGCTCAGCGCGATCGCCTCCGGTCCGCGGCCGCCCAGTTCCAGGCCGACCGGGGAATGCAGGCGTACCACGAGCGATTCGCGCTGGGGTTGGGACAGCAGCGCGAACAGGTCTTCGCGGCGCCGCTTCGGGCCGAGCAGGCCGATGAATGGCGTGGTGGTCGGCGCAAGCTGGATCAGCGCCTCGAGGTCCAGCTCGAAATTGTGATGCATCACGAGCACGGCGTCGGGGACCGGCGGGCCGGACAGCACCTCCTCGGCGCGCGCGTCCTTCACATTGGCCGGGCAGCGTGCGCGCCAGGCGGCGCGCGGTTCCAGCACACGCACCTGCCAGCCCAGGCCCCGCAGGTGCGCCTGCAGCGGTCCGGCTTCGGGGCCAGCCCCGAGCAGCACCGCGCGTGGTGGCGGCGGCCATTGCAGCGTCCAGTGAGGTGGCGGCTGCGGCCATTCGACCGGGTCCACGGCCAACCTCCGCGCGCTGACCTGGGCAGCGCAGGACAATTCGACAGCGCCCTCCACGTCGAGTACCAGCCGCAGGGGACCGGCGCCGGCCAGCCAGGCTTCGAACACCGCCGCGCAGCCGGGCATCGCCGCCAGCGGCAGCAGCACGACGCGCTGGCGACCCCGGCAGCCCACGGCGTTGCCGGAGAACAAGGCCGAATCGTCGCGGGTGTCGATCTCGATCCAGCCGATGTGCGAGCTTGCGGCGGCGTGGCGTGCGCGGCGCTCGATCTCCGGCTCCAGGCAGCCGCCGCTGAGCCAGCCGACATGACCCTCGGCGGTGAACAGCACGGCGGCGCCGGGACGGGCGTAGGTCGAGCCTTCGGTTTCAAGCACGATGGCGAGCGTGGCCGGCCGGGGCGTGGTGCCCGGCTCCATGGCCATGCTGTCCATGGCGGCCTCGAGGACACGGGCCAGGCCGGCGTCATGCACCTGCAGTGCATCGGCGGGTGCCTGCGCGGTCATGCGACGTCGGGCAGGCCGGCCAGGAGCTTGTCCAGCGTCAGTGGGTAATCGCGTACGCGCACGCCGGTCGCGTTGTAGACCGCGTTGGCGACCGCCGCGCTGACACCGCACAGGCCCAGTTCGCCCACGCCCTTGGCCTTCATCGGCGAAGACACCGCGTCCGTTTCGTCCAGGAACACCACGTCCTGGTGCGGCACGTCGGCATGCACCGGTACTTCGTAGCCGGCCAGGTCGTGGTTGACGAAGAAGCCAAGCCGCGTATCGACAGCGAGTTCCTCGGACAACGCCGCACCGATCCCCATCGTCATCGCGCCGATTACCTGGCTGCGCGCGGTCTTCGGGTTGAGGATGCGCCCGGCCGCGCATACCGCGAGCATGCGGCGGATGCGGCTCTCGCCGGTGGCCACGTCCACGCCGACTTCGACGAAGTGCGCGGCGAAGGTGGACTGCTGGTATTTCTCCTGCAGTTCCGCGAACTCGATGCTGTCTTCGGCCACCAGTTCGCCATCGGCGGCGGCCTTGCCCAACAGCATCGATTGGCCCCCCGCGGTGACCCGACCGTCGCTGAACTGCGCGGTTTCCGGGTCCAGGCCGAGCGTGCGCGCCACCGAAGCGCGCAGTTCCATGCAGGCCGCGTAGACGCCGGCGGTGGCGCTGTTGGCACCCCACTGGCCGCCGGAGCCGGCCGATACCGGGAAGCGGGAGTCGCCCAGTTTCACCGTCACCTGGTCGAGGCCGACGCCCAGCATCTCCGCCGCGGTCTGCGCGATGATGGTGTAGCTGCCGGTGCCGATGTCGGTCATGTCGGTCTCTACCGTCACGTGTCCGTCGGCATCCAGCCGCACGCGGGCACCGGACTTCATCACCAGGTTGTTGCGGAAGCCGGCGGCCATGCCCATGCCGACCAGCCAACGGCCGTCGCGCTGCAGCGCGGGCGTGGCCGAACGCTTGTCCCAGCCGAACCGCTCGGCGCCCGAGCGCAGGCATTCCACCAGTTGCCGCTGCGAGAACGGTCGCCCGGGATTGCCCGGATCGACCTGGATGTCATTGCGGATGCGGAACTCGATCGGGTCCAGGCCCAGTTTCTCGGCCATTTCGTCCATGGCGATTTCAAGCGCCATCAGTCCGGGCGTCTCGCCCGGTGCGCGCATGGCGTTGCCCTCGGGCAGGTCGAGATGGGTCAGGCGCAGGCCGGCCAGGCGGTTCTCGCCGGCGTACAGCAGCTTGGTCTGCTGCACCGCCTCCTCCGGCGAACCGCCGGGCAGGTTGCCGGACCAGGACTCATGGCCGATGGCCGTCAGGGTGCCTTCGGCGGTGGCGCCGAGGCGGATGCGCTGCAGCGTGGCAGGGCGATGGGTGGTGTTGTTGGCGATCAGCGGGCGGGCCAACGCCACCTTGACCGGACGCCCGGCCGCGCGCGCGCCCAGTGCGGCGAGCAGCACGTCGGCGCGGATGAACAGCTTTCCGCCAAAGCCGCCGCCGATGTACGGCGACACCAGGCGCACCTTGTCCTCCGCGATGCCGAGCGTGGTCGCCAGGTCCTTCCGGCCCCACGCCACCATCTGGTTGGAGGTCCACACGGTCAGCTGATCGCCTTCCCACATCGCCAGCGATGCATGCGGTTCCATCATCGCGTGCGACTGGTCGGGCGTGTGGTACGTGGCATCCAGGGTGACCGGCGCGTCGCCGAAGGCTTTCTCGAAGTCGCCGACGCGCGTATCCGGGTCGGTGTCCTGCAGCCTGCCGCCTGCGTCCCGGGTCGCTTTCAGGTCGAAGGCTCCCTTGCTGGGCGCATAACGGATCTTCACCCGATCGGCGGCGGCGCGCGCCTGCTCGAAGGTTTCGGCCACCACCAGCGCCAGCGCCTGGTGGTAGTGATGGATCTCCGGCCCGCCGAGGAGCGGCGCGGCGTTGCGTTCCGAGTTGTGCAGCGGGCCGGCGTTGTCGGCGGTGACGATCGCCAGCACGCCCGGGGAGCGTCGTGCGGCATCCAGGTCCATCGCCGCCACGCGGCCCTTGCCGATGCCCGCGCCGACCACGTGGCCGTAGGCCGCGCCTGCCGCGATATCGTGGCGTTCGTAGGCATACGGTGCGTGACCGGTGGTCTTCAACGGGCCGTCAATGCGGTCGTGCGGCTGGCCGACCACCTTCAACTGGTCGATCGGATTGCGGCCTGCGGGTGTGTCGAATTTCATGCGGAGTTCCTCGCCTGCAGCAGCACCGAGGCCAGCGTGCGTTCGGCAAGCTGGACCTTGAAGCGGTTTTCCGGCGTCGGCGCGGCCCCTCCCAGCAGATTGGCCATCACCGCGCGTGCGCCCTGCGGCAACAGCGCATCGGCGGCATCACTGCGCCAAGGCTTGTAGGCCACGCCGCCGAGCGCGACACGGCCACCGCCATCGGCACGGATCACCGCGGCCACGGATACCAGCGCGAACGCATAGGATGCGCGGTCACGCACCTTGCGGTAGATGTGCGTGCCGCCGAGCGGCCGTGGCAGGACGACGGCGGAAATCAGCTCGCCGGTGTCCAGTACCGTTTCGATGTGGGGCGTCGAGCCGGGTGCGCGATACAGCTCGCCGAGCGGGAGGGTGCGCGAGCTGCCATCCGGACGCAGGGTTTCCACCTGCGCATCGAGTGCCATCATCGCCACCGCCATGTCGCTGGGATGGGTGGCGATGCAGGCCGGGCTGGTGCCGATCACCGCCAGCTGGCGACTGACACCGCCGATGGCGGCGCAGCCGCTGCCGGGCAGGCGTTTGTTGCACGGTTGCGCGGTGTCGTAGAAGTACGGACAGCGCGTGCGCTGCAGCAGGTTGCCGGCGGTCGTGGCCTTGTTGCGCAGCTGGCCCGAAGCGCCGGCCACCAGCGCGCGGGTCAACAGCGCATGATCGCGGCGCACGCGTGCATCGGCTGCCAGGTCCGTATTGCGCACCAGCGCGCCGATGCGCAGGCCACCGTCGCGGGTGGATTCGATGGTGTCCAGCTTGAGTCCGTTGACATCGACCAGGTGCAGCGGCGCTTCGATCTCCAGCTTCATCAGGTCCAGCAGGTTGGTGCCGCCGGCGATGAAACGCGCGCCACGGTTCCGCGCCGCGGCGGCCACGGCCTCGGCCGGGGTGCCGGCTTTTTCGTAGGTGAAGGCTCTCATGCGCGCTTGCCTCCCACGTCCTCGATGGCTTCGATGATGTTCGAGTAGGCGCCGCAGCGGCACAGGTTGCCGCTCATGCGCTCGCGGATCTCTTCGCCTGACAGTGGCGTCGCGGCGGACAGGTCCGCGGTCACATGGCTGGGAATGCCGTCCTTGATTTCCTGCAGCACGGCCACCGCCGAACAGATCTGGCCGGGCGTGCAGTAACCGCACTGGTAACCGTCATGGTGGACGAAGGCCGCCTGCATCGGGTGCAGCTTCTCCGGTGAGCCGAGCCCTTCGATGGTGGTGATCTCGGCGCCATCATGCATCACCGCCAGGGTCAGGCAGGCATTGATGCGGCGACCGTCCAGCAGCACCGTGCAGGCACCGCACTGGCCATGGTCGCAGCCCTTCTTGGTGCCGGTCAGCTGCAGGTGCTCGCGCAGTGCGTCGAGCAGCGATACACGGGTATCCAGGTGCAGGCGCTGGCGCCTGCCGTTGACCTTGAAGGACACGTCGGCCATGACCGGCGCGCGAGCCGGTTCCGGGGTGCCGGGCACTTCAGCCATGGCGGCAGGCAGCGCCAGGACGGACGCCGAGCCCGCGCCCAGCTTCAGCAGGTCGCGCCGGCTGAGCGCGAAATCGGGATGGGTGCTCATGCAATGCAGTTCCTCTGTGGCTGGTGCAGGCGTGGCTGAGGGGACTGTTGGGCATCGTTGCCGTGTCATGCGGAAAACGGTGGCCGCTCAAGGGGCGGCAGCTCCAGCATGGCCGCGGCAGGGTCGTGATGAGGTGAACCACGCATCACGCCGGCGCGGCTCGTGCGCTGTGTGCGTGGCGTTCATCGCGGCCAGAGCCGGCCGAGTGGCCCATTCAGGCCGGCAACCGGATCGCGCCCAGGAATGTCCAGTCCTGCGATCCGGGCCAGCATCGCGGCCGATGCCGCCTGCGTGCAGATGTCGCCTTCCTGGCCAGGTGGATAGGCGCCCACCACCAGGAAATCCGGGGAGGCCGACAGGCGGCAATGACCGGTGCCGGCGGGGAGTACCAGCACATCGCCGGCAGTGGCTTCCAGTACCTCGCCATCCGGGCCGCCGAGCATCACCCGGACATGGCCGCGCGCGATGCCCAGCACTTCGTGCCCGGCGGTGTGGTAGTGATGGTAGGCGTAGATGCCATCGCGCCACTGCGGTGGCCAGCCATTGCGGTTGAAGCGCGCTTCCATCGCGGCGGCGACCTCTTCCGCGGATCCGGTCGCGAACGCGGCGCGGTAATGCAGTGCCGGCAACCGTGGATTGTTCGGTACCCAGTCGTTGGCCTGCAGCGGCAGGGCGACCGGATCGGCGGCGTCGGAGGCGGGATGGCGATCGGGCTCCATGGCTGGGTCTCCTGATGATGTCGGCACGCGGTCAGCGCGCCGGGGTGGCGGCGGGAGCGGGCCTTTCCTTCTCCCACGCGCGCAGCAGCGGAAGCGGATCGTAGGCCCCGTCGGCTCCGTAGATGCCCCAGTGCAGGTGCGGCGGGGTGCCCCTGGCGTTGCCGGTATCGCCGACATAACCCAGGACCGTGCCCACCTCGACCACCTCGCCCCGCGAGAGTCCTTCGCGCCAGTCATCCAGGTGGGCGTGGTAGTAGCGCTCGCCTGCAGGACCCCGCACCCAGACCTGGCGCCCTCCGAGGCCTCCTTCGCGCACATCGGCCACGACACCGGGCGTGGCGCTGCGCACGGGTGTGCCACGCCGGGCGAAGATGTCCACGCCGGCATGGCGGCGATCCGCGCCACGCGGCGCACCGAAGGTGGCGGCGACCTGGCGCGCCGACACGCCGTCCACCGGTACCGGCAGCGCGGTCGGCGGCGGCATCCGCGACAGTTCCCACATCATGCGCGGTGCCAGCGCCCAGGGACTGTTCCACAGCGCGCCAGCGGCCACCACCAGCACCATCAGCCAGAACAGCCGCAGCAGCCAGGTACGCAGCCGCCATGCCGCCGAGCGCCGGGAGGTGGGCGCGCCGGTGTCGGATGGAGGGGGCGATGAAGCGGAAGGACGAGGCACGCGGTATCCCGGATAGGCCTGCGTCCACCATGCACGGTGCGGCATCAACGCCATGTCCCCATGCGGCAACGAAGGAATCACGCGGATTCACGGATGCACGACGGGGCCTGCCGCAGCCTTGCCGTTGCGCTCTGTACGCCATCCTCCCCCCGCGCATCCTGGAAAAGACGAACCTCCATGACCCGATCCCCCGCAGCTGTCGATGCCGGACTGCTCGACGCCATCATTGTTGGCGGCAGCTACGCCGGCATGTCCGCCGCGCTGCAACTGGCACGCGCGCGCCGGCAGGTGCTGGTGATCGACACCGGCGAGCCGCGCAATCGCATGGCGACGCACTCGCATGGTTTCCTGGGCCATGATGGCTCGCCGCCCGCCGATATCGTGGCCGCGGCGCGCAGGCAGCTGCTGGCCTATCCCACCGTCGCCTGGCGCGAGGACCGCGCCATCGATGCCAGCCAGCCGCAGGCGCGTCGCTTCGCTGTGCGCTGCCAGTCCGGCGCGCAGTTCCAGGCCCGCTGCCTGGTGCTTGCGCATGGCGTGGTGGATGAGTTGCCGGTCATCGATGGCCTGGCCGAACGCTGGGGAAAGGACATATTCCACTGCCCGTACTGCCATGGCTACGAACTGGAGCGCGGAAGGATCGGCGTGCTGAGTTGCGCCGACGGCGAAACCGGGGCGCAGGCACTGCTGCTCTCCGAATGGGGTCGCGTCACGCTGTTCTGCGAGCGCAGGGAAGGCGAAGCACTCGACCCGCGCCTCGCCCCGCATGGCGTGGTGGTGGAGCGGACGCCGATACGGCGCATCAGCGGCAGGGCCACGGTGGAGCTCACCGATGGACGAAGCTGTGAACTGGACGCGATCTTCGTGCCGCCGGCATCGCACCTTGCCAGCCCGCTGGCCGAACAGCTGGGGTGCGAACTGGAAGATGGGGGCTGCATCACCACCGATGCGGCCAAGCAGACCACCGTGGAGGGGGTCTTTGCCTGCGGCGACAACGCACGCAAGGCTGGCAGCATCGCACTCGCGGTCGGCGAGGGGGCATTGGCGGGAGTTGCCGCGCACCATGCCCTGATGGACATGCTGTAGCCGCAGGCCGATGCCTAGGCGGAGCCGACCCGGACCACCCGTGCGATCTCATCGACCAGCAACAGATCGACATCGTCGTTGCCGGCATCGAAGCGCAGGAGGCCGTTGAGGCCTTCGTTGCCTTCGCGGTCCACGAACTGCATCAGCGCCGGCCGCTCGACCACGGTACCCTTCAGGACACGTCCGTCGTGCATATGCAGTTCGACGATGAGCTCCGAATCCAGTTCAAGCTGCAGCTGCTTCAGGCGGTCGATGGTCGCCTGGTCACGGTGTACCCGTTCGATGATGTCGGTCATGTGCGCTCCTGTCGTGGCGGTCCGCCTGCTCAGCGCCTGCTGCCGCGGGCACCGTGGGTGGGGTCTGCCGGCGGCCGTTCGTAGTCCTCCGGAACCACGGTATCGTCCTGTTCCGGCATGTCGTGGCCTTTGCGCCGGCCGACATCATGCCGCAGCGTATCCGGTGTGTGGGCCTTGTCCTGATCGTCGACATCGCCGGTGGGATTGAACGGCTTCTTGCTCATGGTTCACTCCTGCAGAGTGGGGCGGGGGATCACAGCATCGCCACGTCAGACCAGCTGCGCCGTCGGTTTGTGGGTGGCCAGCCATGCAAGCTGCCACAGGCCTGAGAGGCCGATCAGAGCGTAGAGCGCCCGGCCCAGAGGGGATTCGCTGCTTCCACACACGTAGGCAACGAGATCGAACTGGAACAGTCCGGCCAGCCCGAAGATGATCGCACCGGCAATGACCAGGGCCATGGTGGCGATGTTGAAGACTCTCACGGGACGTTCCTTGCAAAGCTAATGAATCAGGGGGTGGCACTATCGTGGCGGTAGCCGCGTGTCAGAGCGGTGAGGCCGGTTTCACATCGCACCCATGCGACCAGCGCGCCGCCCGGTAATGCGGGCTCTGCGCGGCAGACCGCCCACCGACGAACGATTTATGGAATCCGCCGTCGCCACCGGCCGTCATCCTGTGCGCCCCTGATGCCGTAGATGTCGATATGCCCGCACTACCTTCCATCGCCTCCGTGGTGACCTCACCGCTGCTCGCCTTCCGTGCCGCGGCACTGGGCCACTGCAGCGCTGCCGTGAAGCTGGCGACGCTGAGGCCCACCAACAGGAACGTCACGTTCGCGCTGGATACGATCCACAACAGGCAGGATCGCCTGCTCCACAACGTGGAGCGAAGCTCGATGGACCTGGCTGTCGCGTATTCCCTGAAAGACAAACTGGTCAAGGTCAGCCAGCAGAACCATGCGCTCTATCTGCTTGAATACGCACCGGCAGGATATGCGGGCATGCCGACCTTCGAGCGGCTGTTCGAAAGCACCTGCAGGTATGCCCGCAGCGTGCCGGAGCTGGAGCCTCTGTTCAGGGCGGCCGATGGCCATGACATATTCCCACGTGACCATCAACGTTCATGGCTCTCATCGCTCCTGGCGCGCCCTTCCGGACTGCAGGATGAAGCGCTTTCCGCGTCCCCGCCGGCATCACGGGCGTCGTCGTCTGGCAGCGTTGGTGCTCATGGCGGCTACCCCAGCGATGACAGCGATTTTGGGGCTGGCGATTTCAGCGAAAGCGAAAGCGGGGGTGTGGTGAGTGCCGAGGCGAGGAATCCATTCGCCGCCCCTGGAAGCAACGCGGTCCCGGAGCCTGCCCTGGCGTATACCGGCGCCACGCCCGGTCGAATCTGAAGAATGGCGAAAGGACCCCGCTCGGCATCCTGGAGTCCGCCGAATCCGAGTTCAGGAACATGTTCGACAATCACATGTGCTTCGATGGCGAGGCGGGCAGGAACACCATGAGCCGTCTCGTTGAACTGATATCCGGGCGCGCTATGGAAACGTTCGAACACACTTTCCCGGACGCTCAGGGCAAGGACGGGGCCGATGCATTCCAGGCGGCCATCGGCGCGCTGGCGGGGCATTTTCGCGAGGAGAACAACCAGATCATCGAGCAGGAGCGGAGGCTGATGGAGGGTATCCGCAGCAAGCTGGACGACCAGTATTCCGCTATCCGGGACCAATGCGCCGATGCAATCAGGGAGGGCAGGCCGGCGTCCGAGGTCAGAACCAATATTGTCAGCCTGTTCGACGGTATGCTTCGACGTGTGTTGTTCAGCGACGGCAAGTTCAACAATGTCGCCAGCACCTTTCACCAGAACTATCTGACTGGCCTGAAGGCACGGACTGAAGCGGATTTCCCGGATGGCCTGAAGCCCGTGACGAGCTGGCTGCATGGGACGTACGAGGCACGCGGGAACCAGCGCTTGAACCAACAGGCGTGATCGCCACGAACGGCAGAACGGTTCCCGGCTCAGCGTGACGCGGCATCCAGCCACGCGTAGCCATGTTTCTGCAGCATGCACGTCGCGCCCTCCAGCGTGGCGCGATGTGCAAGCAGCAGGCGTCGTGTCGATCCCTGATCGACATTCACGCGCACCGGTTCGCGGCCGAGATTGACCAGGGCCAGCGCATTGCCTTCCCCCTCTCCGTAACGCATCGCCAGCACCGCATCGGACCCCGGCACGACGGGCTGCGGTGTCTGGTCCAGTATCGGATGCAGGCCGCGCAGCGCCAGCAGGTCGCGCACGTTGCGCAGCAGGGACGGTGCCCGTTGCTGTGCGGCGACGTTGACCCGCGCATGGCCGTACGGCCCCTGCTGGCGCGGCGTCCGCCATGCATGGACGGGAATGTCGGTGAAGCCACCGGCCGGCCCGTCATGCCATTGCATCGGTACGCGCACTGAGGTGCGCTCGGGAAGATCGAGGTCGTCGCCAAGCCCGATCTCCTCACCGTAGCGCACGACCGGAACCTGGCCGACGGCGATCAGCAACGCGAAGGCCATCGCCTGCCAATCGGCATCGCCGTCCAGCATCGGAGCGAGGCGCCGGCGGATGCCGCGCCCATAGATACGCATGCCGTCCTCGGGCGCGAAGCGGTCCATCACCTCCGCGCGTTCCTCGGCGCTGAGCTGTTCCAGATCGAGCTCGTCGTTGTTGCGCAGCCAGGCCAGGCGCCGGTCCGGCGGGGCATCATCGGCATACTCGCCCAGGGTGCGGGCGATCTCGCCGGCATCTTCGCGCGCCAGGGCCAGGAACAGATGGTTGTTGAGGTGGAAATCGAGCAGGTGGGTCAGGCGCTGGTCGCCGCCCAGGTAGGTGCCGTAGGCCTGCGCCGCCACGTCGACTTCGCCGATCAGGATGGCGTCCGGCTGCAGTTCCGTTGCCGTGCCGCGCAGCTCCTCCAGCAACCAGCGGCCCGCTTCGCGCGGGTCCGCGCGGCAGGCGCGCTCCACCATGTAGGGCACGGCATCGATGCGGAAGCCGGCCACGCCGCGGTCCAGCCAGTAACGCATGATCCGCTTCATCTCCGCGCGCACGCCGGGATGGGCCAGCTCGAGGTCGGGCTCATGACGGTAGAACATATGGCGGAAGAACGAGCCGGCCTCCGCGTCCCAGCTCCATACCGTGGCTTCGATGGGCGGGAACATCGGCTGCAGCCCATCGTCGGGCACGGTATCAGCCCACAGGTACCAGCCGCGGTACTCGGGATCGCCGGCGCGTGCTGCCTGGAACCACGGATGCGCACTCGCGGTGTGCTGCATCACCAGTTCGACGATGACCCCGATACCACGCTGGCGCGCGGCCGCCACCAGGCGGTCGAAGGCGGCGTGGTCGCCCAGCTGGGGGTCGATCGCGCAGTGATCCGTGACATCGTAGCCGCCGTCACGGCCGGCGTTGCGATAGAACGGCAGCAGCCACAGATGGCTGATTCCCAGCCACTGCAGGTAATCTAGTTTCTCGGTGATGCCATCCAGCGTGCCCCAGCCGCGGCCGGTGCTGTCGCGGAACAGATAGGGATCGACCTGGTAGACGACGCGCAATGGCGTGGTCGCGCTCATCGGCGTCGCTCACGGCAAAGACAGGGCATCGGTTCGCGCATGACAGGTTCCTTGGCAGGCATCGCGTCAACCTCGCAGGCCGGGTGCACCGATGGCGTGGAGGCGATGTCTGCACAGGGTAAAAAACAGGCATGCCAGCAAGGCACGCCGGACATTCCACCTTGGCTGGGCGGCAGCGAATGATCGGGATTGCGGTGTTGCGACGCAGCGAAAAGCGCCCGTCATCGCAGCACTTTCCTACGTGGGCACGGCGTCCTGCGGCAAGGAGCGTGCTGGCGATTGACAGCGCTGTCAGCCGCCGCTTACAACCACAGGACTTGGCATGTAGCCGTAACCGCCGCGGCGGTCCCGGTCTTGATGGTGCCCTGCGGGGGAACCGGCCGACCCTGGTCGGCTGTACCCTGCATCCGTTGCGGGCGCCATCCGCTCCTTTCATCCCGTCCAGGAAATCCGACGCCCATGAAGCCCAGCCTCCCGCATTCCCGTTCGTCCGTCCGCGCGCGCCGCATGAAGCCACTGCTGCTGTGCGCCGCGCTCTCGCTGGCCTGCGCACCGGCCAGCGCCGCGACGCCCGCGGCCACCACCACCACCGGCGGGGCGGGGCAGGTCAACCCGGCGAACTGGCCACAGCCCGCCTGGCCGCTGGCGACCGACGCGGCGCTGGAACGGCGCGTCGCCGATCTGATGGCGACCATGACCGTGGAAGAAAAGGTCGGCCAGATCGTGCAGGGCGACATCGGCAGCATCACCCCCGACGACGTGCGCAGGTATCGTCTCGGCTCGATCCTGGCTGGCGGCGGCTCCGATCCGGGTGGCCGCTACAACGCCACGCCGGCCGAATGGCTGGCGCTGGCCGATGCGTTCTGGGAAGCCTCGATGGATACCAGCGGCGGCGGCAAGGCGATTCCGATCATCTGGGGCATCGACGCCATGCACGGCCAGAGCAACGTGGTCGGCGCCACGCTGTTCCCGCACAACGTGGGACTGGGCGCGACCCGCAATCCCGAGCTGCTGCGCGAGATCGCCCGCATCACCGCCGCGGAGACGCGCACCACCGGCATGGAGTGGACCTTCGCGCCGACCGTCGCAGTACCGCAGGACGACCGCTGGGGCCGCGCCTACGAAGGTTACTCGGAAGATCCGGCGCTGGTGGCCAGTTTCGCCGGCGTGTTCGTCGAAGGCCTGCAGGGCAAGGCCGGCGCGGCCGACTTCCTCGACGACCACCATGTGATGACCACGGTCAAGCACTTCCTTGGCGACGGCGGCACCACCAACGGCAAGGACCAGGGCGACACCACGGTCAGCGAAGCGCAGCTGCGCGACATCCACGCCGCCGGTTACGTGCCGGCGATCGCTGCCGGGGCGCAATCGGTGATGGCCTCGTTCAACAGCTTCCACGGCGAGAAGATGCATGGCCACAAGCCGCTGCTGACCGACGTGCTCAAGGAGCGCATGAACTTCGGTGGCTTCATCGTCGGCGACTGGAACGGCCATGGCCAGGTCAAGGGCTGCAGCAACACCGACTGCGCGCAGACCTTCGTTGCCGGCATGGACATGGCGATGGCGCCGGACAGCTGGAAGGGCCTGTATGAAAGCACGGTGAAGCATGTCAAGGATGGCAGGCTGCCGATGGCGCGGCTGGACGATGCGGTCCGCCGCATCCTGCTGGCGAAGTTCCGCATGGGCCTGTTCGAGAAGCCCAGGCCCTCCGCGCGCGCGCTGGGCGGCAAGTTCGAACTGCTGGGTGCGCCGGAGCATCGCGCCGTGGCCCGCCAGGCCGTGCGCGAATCGCTGGTGCTGCTGAAGAACCAGGGCGGCGTGCTGCCGCTGGCACCGAAGCAGCGCGTGCTGGTGGCCGGCGACGGCGCCGACAACATGACCAAACAGACCGGCGGCTGGACGCTGACCTGGCAGGGCGATGGCACCCGGCGCGAGGATTTCCCCAACGCCGATACCATCTGGGACGGCCTGAAATCGCAGGTCGAGAACGCCGGCGGCAAGGCCGAGCTGTCCGTCGATGGCTCCTACCAGGCCAGGCCGGACGTGGCCGTGGTGGTGTTCGGCGAAGACCCCTACGCCGAATTCCAGGGCGACCTCCCGGACCTGATGTTCAAGGGCGGACGCTCGGGCGACCTGGAGCTGATCAGGAAGCTCAAGGCGGACGGCATTCCGGTGGTCGCGGTGTTCATCAGTGGCCGCCCGTTGTGGATGAACCGGGAGATCAATGCCGCCGACGCGTTCGTGGCCGCGTGGCTGCCAGGTTCTGAAGGCGGCGGCATCGCCGACGTGCTGCTGCGCGGCCCCGATGGCAGCGTGCAGCATGATTTCCACGGCAAGCTGAGTTTCTCCTGGCCGCGGCGCGCGGACCAGTATGCGAACAACGTGGGCCAGGAAAACTACAACCCGCAGTTCGCGTTCGGCCATGGCCTTACCTACAAGGACAATGGCAACCTGGCGGCGCTGTCCGAGGAGCCGGGCATCGATCCGAACGCATCGCGCACCAGCACCTGGTTCGACCGCGGTGCGGCCACCACCGGGCTGACCCTGCGCCTGACCGGCGCCGACGGTGAAGCCATGGACATCGTGCACCCCAACGTCGTCACCCAGGACGGTTCAATCACGATGGCCGCGGTCAACACCGAGGTGCAGGAGGGCGCGCGCGAGTTCACCTTCAAGGGGCCGGGCCGGGTCGAGCTGCGTTCCAACATGCCGCTGGACCTGACCCGCGAGACCAATGGCGACGTGTTCGCGATCGCGCAGCTGCGGGTGGAAGCGCTGCCGTCCAGCGCGAAGGTGAGCTACCTCGCGGCATGTGGCGAGGGCTGTGGCGGCGAGCTGGACATCGGCGCTGCGCTGGCGAAACTGCCGCGCGGCGAGTGGGCACGGTTGGCCGTGCCGCTGAAGTGCCTGCGCGATGCCGGCGTGGATACGTCCAGGCTCAGCATGCCGTTCGCCTTGCGTGGCGCCGAGGGCGTGAAGCTGTCGCTGGCGAAGGTCAGCATCGGCACCGATTACGATCAGAAAGTGGAGTGCCCGGCGCCGTGATCGCAACGCCGCTGCTTGCGATGATGCTCCTGGCGGGTGGTGAGGCGGATGCATCGTCGCCGCCGGGATGGCAGCTGGTCTGGCAGGACGAGTTCGATGGCACGCGCATCGACCCGTCGAAATGGGAGCTGGAAGACAACTGCTGGGGCGGCGGCAATCACGAACAGCAGTGTTATACGCCGCGGCGCGATGCGCAGCCGGGCGCGAATGCCTACGTATCCGATGGCGTGCTGCATATCGTCGCCCGCCCTGAGCGCTGGACCGGGCCGGCGTTGCCGGACGGCAGGGGCAAGGCGGAGGCCACGCTGCCGTATACCTCGGCCCGATTGCGCACCCGCCACCGGCAGGAATGGACGTTCGGGCGCTTTGAGATCCGCGCGAAGCTGCCGGCCGGGCAGGGGGCCTGGCCGGCGATCTGGATGCTGCCCACCGATTCGCCGCATGGCCGGTGGGCGGCGTCGGGCGAGATCGACATCATGGAAGCGGTGAACCTGGCCGCACCTTCGGATATGCCCGGCGCCGCTGCCGGGCAGCGGGAAACACGCGTGCATGGCACGCTGCATTACGGTCGTCCGCCACCTGGCAACGTGCATTCCGGTACCTGGTATACCTTGCCGGACGGGGCCAGTCCTGCCGACGATTTCCACGTCTACGCGCTGGAATGGGAAGAGGGCGAGATCCGCTGGTACGTGGACGGCGTGCATTACGCCACGCAGCGCGCGGAGCACTGGTTTTCGCAACGGCAGGACGCACAGGGGAACTGGATCGATGCGCCGGCCGGAGCACCCTTCGACGCCGCATCGAAGTATCACCTGCTGTTGAACCTGGCCGTGGGCGGCGACTGGGCGGGCAAGGTCAACGCCACCGGCATCGACGCCTCGGTGTTCCCGCAGGCGATGCAGGTGGATTACGTGCGTGTCCATCGATGCGGCACCGGCACAGCCGATGGCCGCGGCTGCGCCACGCGCGACCCGGCGGCAAAACGCGTGGTCCCGCGGTAGAGCCGACCCATGGTCGGCTGCGTGCAGGACGCGACTTCGTGCCCGTCAGTCGAATGTCCAGGAACGGTCGTCTCGCGGCAACTGGTCATTCGGGTCATGGACCCGAAGCGACTCGGCGGGCATCGAACTCGAGCCGAACAAAACGAGATTGGTCCCTCCGGGATGGGCAATGGAGGGGAACAGGATCCCTGCTGCGCCAGCATCCAGCGCCATGTCGCCGAGCAACCAGGAGGGAGGTTCCACGTGTTGTTCGAACGCCAACTGGCGCCAGTTGCAGGCATATTCCGACCATAACGGATCCCACGCGTGCGCGACAAAGCCTGCCGAAAAGTCGATGACGCGCAGGCGACTGACCAGGAATGTCATGAGAGTGCCGGGTGGCAAAAGGCTGGCGCATTGACGGTGCTCTTCAACCGCGGTTTCCACGGTGCGTGAAAGGTAGAGTGCCTCCAGCCCGGGCCGGTTCAATCGTCCACCTTTTTTCCGCGGCACCAGCGCCCGATGTCGGTGCATGGGACCAGCGTGGCGCGATGATGCGATAGAACGCATCGTCCGCGCCCAAATCGATCTGGATCATCCGGTGGCGCCGCCGGCCATCGATTCGATGTAGTCGATGACGACCTGCGACTTTCCCGCTCGCACCAGTGAATCTGCCGTGTTGTAGTCGAAATCCTGAAGCGGCTCATTCATGAACCAGAAAATGGCGCGGCTTCGGTCACCGCCCGCGGCATCTTCGGCAGCTGCCAGTACACGCACCACCTCGCGGAGATAGTGCTGGAGACTTTCATTCTGCGGCCTTCCGGCAGGCGTATTACGACTGACCCGTGCACGCTCGGCCAGGCTTTGGACCTGGAGACCCAGTGCTTCGCCGATGCGCCGAGGAGACAGGTAGGCGCGATCCGGCTCACGAAACGTTTCGGCCAAGGACCGGGAGGTAGCTGTTATTGCGTTCATATCGCGAGAATGGCGCTCGAATGATGCACGAATTATGCACCCTAAATGATCAAAATGCACCTGGATCCGCTCAATCACCGTTGTCACAACACCACTGCCTGCGGCTGACGATGGCGCTGGCACACGGCCAAGCGGGGAGCCGAGGCATCAGGTGGGAGGCAGCCGTCTATCGGAATCCAGGACCGAGATGGCCCACGTCAGCCTCCCAACTTTCGGGGGTTTACCCTCATGACCATTTCACGTATATGAATCCCATCACCCGTGGCGTGTTCACGGATGGATCTGCCGGGGAAGCCGGGCTGTAACAGTTCCACGGCGTAATGCGGGTGCTCTTGTATGGGGATGTGCAGGGGAGTTGAGGGGAGCGTTGCAGGCGTCCGCCTGCGTCTGGCGTTCTTGAGTCGCGGCAATCGCTGCTTCTGTCTCGCTCCCGACCGGAATTTCGTATCCGATCGATGAGGGAAGAAGATGAACCGGGTATTTCGCATCATCTGGTCCAGGGAGCTGGGCACGTGGGTCGTGACCTCCGAACTCGTAAGCCGCCGGGGCAAGGGGCGGGGCAGAGGGGCATCGGCCGGGACCGATGAGCGGCAGGCGTCCAGCGTCGTCCGGGGGCAGGCGCATCTACTCAGCGCGGCCGTGCTGGCCGGCCTGATGGCCCTGCATGCGCCCTCGGCACTCTCTGCGGAGCGCTACTGGGACGTCAACACCGGAGCAGCGAACAACGGCGGCACCGGTACCTGGAACACCAGCTCCGCCCTCTGGAACTCGGCCAGCGATGGCGTGGCCGGCCCCTTCGTCGCATGGAACAACAACGCACTCGACGATGCAGTGTTTGCCGGCGTCGCAGGGACGGTCACGCTGGGCACGCCGATCGTCGCGCACAACCTGACCTTCAGCGTCGAGGGATACACCCTGACCGGCGGAAACCTGACGCTTGCAGGCGTTGCGCCGGTCATCACCACGGGACCGGGTGTAACGACCATTGCGTCGGCGTTGGCAGGCAGTGCCGGGCTGACCAAGGCAGGAGGCGGCCAGCTGCTTCTGTCCGGAAACAACACCTTCCAGGGCGACATCGCCGTCCAGGCCGGCACCCTGATCGCAGCCTCGAACGCGGCGCTGGGCAATGCAGCCAACCGCGTCACCCTGGGCGTGGGCACTATTTTCGAGGCGACCGGAGCGCTCGGCGCGGATCGCGTCGTGGAAATTCTCGCCGGTGGCGGCGCCAATGATCGGGTCACGTTGCGCGGCGCGGGCGTGGGGTCGGCACGCCTCACCGGCGCCGGCACCGTTGCCGTGAGAAGTGGCGTGACGCTCTCAAATGCCGCGAGCGATTACACCGGGAATACCATTTTCCTCGGAGGGGGGACCTATTCGTTCTCCTCGGTCGGCATGCTCGGCGAGGCCAGCGCCCTGGGCGCTCCCACCGATGCCGCGAAGGGCAGGATCCGCGTGGAGGCTGGCGGCGGGCTTGGCGGCAATGTGTATTACACCGGCACCGGCAGTATGTCCGATCGCGATTGGGAATTCGCCAACACCTCCAGCGGCGGCAACCTCCTGGGCAACACGGGCACCGGAACGCTGACCCTCACCGGCGATATCGCCGGCGTCAGTACATCCGCGAGCAGGCTTCTGTTCCAGGCCACAAACGCGGACATCGCGCTGCTGGGCTCCCTCAGCACCCTCAGCGACCGGGAAATCCAGTTCAGCGGTGGCACGGGAAGAAAAGTCACGCTGGGTGGCGACAACACCTATGCCGGTGGCACCACCATCAACGGCATAACGGTCGAAGCGTCGGTGCTGGCGAATTTCGGCAACAACAGCTCCTTTGGCACCGGCGCCGCCGCAGGTGGGCCCAGCACCATCGGCCTGACCAACGGAACGGTGGCCTACACCGGCCTGGGCGATGTCTCCAACCGGATCTTCACCTTCGACGGAAGCAACAGGCTCGCCAACAACGGTGCCGGCAGCCTCATCCTGGAAGGGGCATCGAACTTCTTCGCCTCGGGGCAGTCCGTCGACACACTGACGCTGGGCGGCACCTATACCGGCTCGAACTCGTTCTCCGGCCCGCTGTCGGGCATCGGCAACGTGGTCATGGATGGCGCAGGCAGCTGGATGCTGGGCGGTGCCAATACCTACACGGGCACCACCACGGTCAACAATGGCACCCTCATTGCAGGAGGTACGCAGGCCTTCGGTGCTTCCACCGGGGTCATCGTCAATGGGGGCGTGCTGGACCTCAACGACCTGCAGTTCATCGCGCCGTCGCTGGCGGGAACCGGGGGCTCGGTCGATCTCGGCAGCGGTACCCTGACGCTGAGGTCACCGTCTGGATCCACGGCCTACGCCGGCAGCATTGTCGGCACGGGGGGACTGACCAAGCTGGGCGCCAGCACGCAGACGCTCAGCGGCGCCAATACCTATTCGGGCACCACCACCGTCGGTGGCGGTACGCTGGCGCTTGATTTCGCCGCCGCCGGGGCACCGGCAAGCCAGATCATCAATGCGGCGTCCACGCTGGCCATGAGCGGCGGTACGCTCTCGGTGAACGGAGCCTCCGGCGCACGGACCCAGAACTTCGCCGGCCTGGACGTCACCGCCGGCAACAACCGCATCAGCGCCACGGCCGGATCCGGCGGTTCGTTGACCGTCGGGCTGGGCAACATCAACCGTTCCGGCGGACTGGTCGATTTCACGTACAACACCGGAGCCACGATCACCACGACCCGTGCCGATGGTGCGCTGGGTGGCTGGGCGACCGTCAATGGCACCGACTACGCGCAGGTATCCGGCGGGGTCATCACGGCGTTCACCGACTACCAGAACAAGGACGATGCCGGGCAGTGGCTGGACGGCGACATCGTCAGCGACAGCGGCGGCAATGCCAACACCGCGTACTTCGGGAACGTCGCCGGCACTATCGTGCTGGGCGGCCTCAAGTACGCGGCCGCCGCCACGTCGACAGTCAATGTCGGGACCGGCAACCTGCTCGGGGTCGACGGCACGATCATCGTGGCGTCCTCGGCAGGCACGTCCGCGCAGACCATCCAGGGCGGTTCGCTCAGTGGTGGCACCGGTGGTGGCGCGCTCGGCGTACAGCAGAACAGCGCGGGCACCTTCAACATCGGCTCGACGATCACCGACAACGGCGTGCCTACAGCGTTCACCGTCGGTGGCAGCGGCACCGGCAGTGTCGTAGTGACGGGAAACAATGATTACACCGGCGCTACCACCGTCAGTGGCAGCACCCTGCGGGTCAACAGCATCGGCAATGGCGGACAGGCCAGCGCGATCGGCGCCTCCTCGGCCGATTCGTCCAATCTCGTGATCGAGAACGGCACCTTGTTCTACGACGGCACCACGGCCACCACCGACCGTGGTTTCACCCTGGTCAATGGGGGCCCTTCGCGCTCCATCCAGGTTTTTGGAAGCGCCAACCTTACCTTCTCCGGCCAGGTAACGAGCCCGGACGATGCAGGTTTTACCAAGACCGGCAGCGGCACGCTGACGCTGGCCAATGCGGGTAATGACTTTGTCGGCCCGGTAACCGTGAGTGGGGGGCTGCTTGCCGTTGATGCATTGGCTGATGGTGGGCAGGCGAGCGGTATCGGCGCAGGCAGCAGCGCCTCGGCCAACCTGGTTCTGCAGACGGGTGGCGGCCTGCGGTACACCGGCGGGACCGACCAGGTCGATCGTGGTTTCACCCTGGGTTCCGGCAACGGCCGCATCGATGTGTCGCTGGCCGGGACCGTCCTCACCCTCGATGGCGTGGCGGTCGGCGGGGGAAGGTTGGTCAAGGATGGCGCGGGCACGCTCGTGCTGGGCGGGACCAACACCCATACCGGTGGAAACACGGTGACCGCGGGCATCCTGAGGGCCGGTTCGGACCAGGCCTTCGGCGGTACCGCCAACGGCACCGGGGCGGGTTCGCTGACCGTCGATGCAGGCGCGACGGCGGACCTGGATGGTCACAATGCATGGGTCAGCGGGCTGAACGGCGCTGGCGATGTCACCCTCGGCAGCGGCATGCTGCAGATCAGGGGCGTGGGCACCTTTACCGGGGCGATCAGCGGCAGCGGTTCGGTTGCTGCGAACGCCTTCTCCCAGCAGGTCCTCAGCGGGTGCGGCAACAGTTACACCGGAGCGACCTTCATCACCTCGGGCCGGCTCTCCACCGACTGCCTGGCGGACGGCGGACAGAACAGCGGCATCGGCGCATCCAGCAGCGATGCGGCCAACCTGACCTTGAACTCCGGCACCTTCACCTACACCGGTGGCACGGTGGAAACCGATCGCGGCATGTTCCTGGCCGGCAACGGCACGGTCGTTGTCGACAATGCGGCCACCGTGCTGACGATGGGCGGCACGGTCGCGAGTGCCAGCACCAGCGGCAACCTGACCAAGCAGGGCGCCGGTACGCTGCTGTTCTCCGGCAACAACACCTATGCCGGCAACACCACCGTAGCGGCCGGCGTACTGCGTGCGGGGTCCACCCAGGCGTTCGGCACCGGCAACATGCACATCGGCAATGCCGCAACGGCGACCCTCGACCTGGCCGGGTTCGACAACTCGTTGCGCTCGCTTGCAGGCGGTGGTGCCGCGGGGGGCACGGTGCTGCTTGGCTCGGCCACCATGACGCTCAGCTCAGCCAACAGCGGCCTCAGCGAGTTCGCGGGTGTGATCAGCGGCAGCGGGAGCGTGGTCAAGGCCGGCTCATACCGGCAGCAGCTCAGCGGCTGCGGCAGCGACTACACCGGCAACACCACGGTGCAGGCGGGCACGCTGCTGGTCAACTGCCTCGATGATGGCGGCGAGACCAGTTCGATCGGTGCCGCCACCGCCGATGCGGCCAATCTCGTACTCAATGGCGGCACGTTGCAGTATGTGGGTACGGGCGGCACGACGGACAGGCTGTTCACGCTGGGCCCATCGCTTACGAGCGCGCTGGATGCTTCAGGCGTGGGCAGCGTGCAGTTCACCAACACCGGTGCGATCGCATTCACCACGTCTGGTACGGCACAGAGGGTGACCCTGACCGGTACCCACCAGGGCGACAACAGCCTTGCCGCGCAGATCACCGACAACGGCGGTGGCTTGACCTCGGTGAGCAAGACCGGCGCCGGCACATGGATACTCGAGAACGCGGACAGCACCTATACCGGTGTCACAACGATCAGTGGAGGCGTGCTCGGCGTCGAATACCTGACCGACGGCCTGCAGGCAAGCAGCATCGGCGCATCGTCCAGCGCGGCGGCGAACCTTGTCATCGGCAACGGGGCCACGCTCCGCTACACCGGCGCCGGCGACACCACCGATCGTCTGTTCACGCTGTCGCTGGGCACCAGCGTGATCGAGTCGTCCGGTACCGGTGCCATCGAATTCACCAACACCGGCTCGGCTGCCTACGCGGGCAACGGCAACCGCACGCTGGGCCTGGGAGGCACCAATACCGACGACAATACGATGGGCGGCACGATCATCGATGGCCCGGGCGGCGTCACCACGCTGGCAAAGAACGGAAGCGGCACGTGGCTGCTCACGGGGACGAATACCTACACCGGCCGCACCACCGTCAACGAAGGCATCCTGCAGCTGGGCAACGGCGGCACGACGGGTTCCATCGCCGGTGGCGAGGTCGAGGTCGATGCCGACGGGACCCTTGCCTTCAACCGGTCCGATGTACTGCTGCTGGGCAACACCATCGCAGGCGCGGGCGACGTACGGCAGTCCGGCAGCGGTACCACGGTGCTGACCGCTGCCAATACCTATACGGGCGGAACGTCGATCACCGCAGGCACGCTGCAGCTGGGCGATGGCGGTACCGGCGGCAGCATCCTCGGCGATGTCGCCAATGATGGAACACTCGCCTTCAACCGCACCAATGGTTACATCTTCGATGGCCTGGTGCATGGCGCCGGCGGCGTGACGCAGGACGGCCCGGGCGTGACCACGCTTACCGCTTCCAACAGCTACGCCGGCGTGACCTCGGTGCAGGCCGGAACGCTGTTGATCAATGGCGACCAGCAGGCTGCAACCGGTCTGACCGAGGTGCAGAACGGAGCCATCCTCGGCGGTCGGGGCACCGTCGGTGGGGATGTCGTCCTGACCGGTGGCACGCTCAATCCAGGCGATGCCACCGGTGCGCCCGGTACGCTGACCATCAACGGCAGCCTTTCGCTGGACGCCGCATCCCGCCTGGATTTCCGCCTTGGCCAGCCCGATGTGGTGGGCGGAACGTTGAACGATCTGGTCGTGGTCCATGGCGACCTCGACCTGGACGGTACCCTCAACGTCACGGCGACGCCTGGCGGAAGCTTCGGCCCGGGCCTTTACCGCATCATCAGCTACGACGGTGCACTGACCGACCGCGGGCTGGATATCGGCGCCATGCCTGCCGGGGCTTTCCAGGTGCAGACCTCGATGGCCAACCAGGTCAACCTGCTCAACTCGGGCGGCCTGACGCTCAATTTCTGGGATGGCCCTTCGGGCGCGGAAAACAACGTCATCGACGGCGGTGACGGTATCTGGCAAAACTCCGTGGGCAACGGCAACTGGACCGACCAGACCGGACGTTACAACGCGCCTTACACGAATGGCGAGTTCGCCATTTTCTCGGGTACCGGGGGTACGGTGACGGTGGACACCGGCCTGGGGGCGGTGGATACGGCAGGCATGCAGTTCGCGGTGGATGGTTACATCATCGACGGCGATGCGCTTACCCTGACCGGCGCGCCGTCGATCTTCCGCGTCGGCGATGGTACCGCCGCCGGCGCCAACATGACGGCGACGATCGACGCATCGCTTGAGGGCAGCGGTGGCCTGGTGAAGGATGACCTGGGCACGCTCGTGCTCAATGGCAGCAATACCTATACCGGAGGCAGCGCGGTCAATGCGGGCACGCTCCAGGTGTCCGCGGACGACAATCTCGGCGATGCATCGGGTGGCCTGAGCAGCGATGGCGGCACGCTGCACAACACCGGCGCCTTCGCTTCCGCACGGGCCGTCACGATAAACCAGGGCGGCCTGACCCTGCGGACCTCCGCGGACCTGGAGCTGTCCGGCACCATCGACGGCTCGGGTGCACTGGTCAAATCGGGAGCGGGCGAGCTGACCCTCGGCGGCAGCAACACGTACTCCGGCGGGACCTCCATCGTAGGGGGCACCGTCGTCGTCTCCAGCAACGCCAACCTGGGTGTTGCCGGCGGCGCGCTCTCGCTGGATGGCGGAACGCTGCGCAACACGGCGGCGTTTTCGTCCAACCGTGGCGTCACCCTGGGCGCCAATGGAGGAACCTTCGATACCGTCGCGGAGTTGACGCTCGGAGGTGCCATGGGGGGTGCCGGCGGCCTGGTCAAATCCGGTGGTGGCACGCTGCTGCTGACCGGCGACGCTACCCATGCAGGTGGCACGACCATCCAGGACGGTACCCTCCAGCTCGGTAATGGCGGCACCAGCGGTTCGCTGCTGGGTGATGTGGTCAACAACGGTGCACTTGTCTTCAACCGCTCCGACAGGATGGATGTGTCGGGCCTGGTTTCCGGCAATGGGGCCGTGGAGCAGAGCGGGGCGGGCACCACGGTATTGTCCGCGGACAACCTGTACACGGGCCCGACGTCGGTGCGTGCCGGTACCCTGGTGATCAACGGCGACCAGTCGGGCGCAACCGGGACGACCACGGTCGACGCCGCGGCGACGCTGGGCGGCAGGGGCGTGATCGGCGGCGACCTGACCATCGCCGATGGCGGCGTGCTTGCGCCGGGCGATGTCGGTTCCGCGCCCGGCACCCTGACCGTTGCCGGCAACCTGGTACTGGGCAGCACCTCGACGCTTGAGGTCGATCTTGGCCAGGCGAACGTGGTCGGCGGCCCGCTGAACGACCTGGTGCAGGTCGCAGGCGACCTCACCCTCGGCGGCACGCTCAATGTCAGCGTTGCCTCCGGGGGTACGTTCGACCCGGGCATCTATCGCGTCATCGGCTACGACGGTTCCCTGACCGACAACGGCCTGGCGATCGGCACGGTTCCCTCGTCGGATTACTTCCTGCAGACGGCGATCGCGCAGCAGGTGAACCTGGTGAACACCGCGGGCCTGGACGTCAACTTCTGGGACGGCACCGGCCCGCGCGATGACGGCCAGGTGCAGGGCGGTGACGGCGTATGGCAGAACAACAGCGGCAACGACTACTGGACGGTCATCGACGGCGCGCTCAATGCGCCTTACCAGGACAATGGCTTTGCCATCTTCGGCGCCACCGCCGGTACGGTTTCCGTCGATGCCGACCTGGGGGCGATCAACAGTGCCGGCATGCAGTTCGCCACCGACGGTTACCGCATCGAGGGCGACGGCATCACGCTGACGGGTACGCCGATCATTCGTGTCGGTGACGGAACCACCGCCAGCAGCGATATGACCGCGACGATCGCTTCGGTTCTTTCCGGAAGCGATGGGCTCGGCAAAAACGACCTCGGTACCCTGGTGCTGGCCGGCGACAACCTCTATACCGGTGGCACGACCATCAACGATGGCACGCTGCAGCTGGGCGAAGGCGGCACGAGCGGTTCGATCCTTGGCGATGTGACCAACAACGGCACGCTTGCGTTCCAGCGTTCGGATGTCCATGCATTCGATGGCACCATCTCGGGCGGCGGCAACCTCGACCAGCGTGGTACCGGAACCACCGTGCTGGGCGGAACCAACACGTATGCCGGCACGACCACGGTCAGCGCCGGCAGCCTGCTGGTCAATGGCGATCAGTCCGGTGCCACCGGGGCAACCTCGGTGCTGGACGGTGCCACCCTTGGCGGCGTGGGTACGCTGGGCGGCGATCTGGTGATCGCCGACGGCGGCACGCTCAGCCCTGGCGCGGCAGCCGGCGCGGCCGGAACGCTGACGGTGAACGGCAATCTCACCCTGGACGCGGGCGCCCGGCTGGATTACCAGTTCGGCCTGTCCGGTACGCCGGGCGGTGCGCTGAATGACCTGACCGTGGTGCGCGGCGACCTCGTGCTGGACGGCACGCTGAACGTGACCACCACGCCGGGCGGCAGCTTCGGCCCCGGGGTGTACCGCCTCTTCAGCTACGACGGTGCGCTGACCAACGGCGGTCTCATCGTCGGCACGCCGTCCACGGATGCGTTCGTGCAGACCTCGATCGCGCAGCAGGTCAACCTGGTCAACACGAGCGGCCTGACGCTCGACTTCTGGGATGGCCCGGGGCATGCCAACGACGGGGCGATCACCGGTGGCGACGGCGTCTGGCGCCTGGCTGACAACGACAACTGGACCGAAGCATCCGGTGCGATCAATGCGCCGTTCAGCGACGCGGCGTTCGCGGTCTTCAGCGCAACGGCGGGCACGGTGACGGTGGACAACAGCAATGGAACCGTCAGCGCGTCAGGCATGCAGTTCCAGAGCGATGGTTACCGCATCGTGGGCGACGACCTGCTGCTTTCCGGCGGTGTCGCCACCGTGCGCGTCGGTGATGGCACCTCCGCAGGCGCCGACGTGACCGCGACGATCGACAGCGCGCTCCTGGGACCGTCGATGCTGGTGAAGGACGACCTCGGCACGCTCGTGCTCACCGGGGAGAACCGCTATGCGGGCGGCACCAACATCCACGCAGGCACCCTGCAGATCGCGAACGATGGCAACCTCGGTGCTGCCGCGGGCAACCTGCTGCTGGACGATGGCACGCTGCACACCACGGCGAGCTTCGAATCGGCACGCACCGTCGGCCTCGGCGGTGAAGCCACCTTCGATGCCGATGCGGACACGACGCTGACCTTGAATGGCAACGTCGGCGGTTCGGGCAGCCTCACCAAGGCCGGCCTCGGCACGCTGGTGCTGGGGGGCAGCGCGACCTACGACGGGCCGACCACCGTCGCGGCCGGCACCCTGGCGGCATCGGGCGAGAACCTCTTCAATGCCGCATCGGCGTTCTCGGTGGGCAAGGAGGCCACGCTCGATCTCGGTGGCTTCTCGCAGGCTCTCAGCACGCTGTCCAACGCCGGTACCGTGCGTTTCGGCGGAGCACCGGGCGCCACGCTGACCGTAAGCGGCAATTACACGGGGCAGGGCGGCATGCTGTCGTTCAACACCGCACTCGGCGGTGACGACTCGGCGACCGACCGGCTGGTGGTGGCGGGCGATACCAGTGGCGATACCGTGGTGCGTGTGACCAATGTCGGGGGCACCGGCGCGCAGACCACGCAGGGCATCAAGCTGATCGATGTGCAGGGGCTGTCCGAAGGCACGTTCACCCTGAACGGCGATTACGTGTTCCAGGGCGAGCAGGCGGTGGTGGCCGGTGCATATGCCTACCGCCTGTACCAGGACGGCGCCGATGCACCCGACGGCGACTGGTACCTGCGCTCGGCCCTGCTCGATGCGACTGGACCTGACGATACCGGCGGCACCGATCCGTCGCCGCTGTACCAGCCTGGCGTGCCGCTGTACGAGGCCTACGCGGGCATGCTGCAGCAGCTCAACACGCTGGACACGCTGGCCCAGCGCGTTGGCGGCCGCGAATGGCAATCCGGGCGCGACGCCGGCAACATGCAGCCCGGCGAAGGCGTGTGGATGCGCGCCAGCGGCAGCGACCGGACGCTGCGGCCGGAGACCAGCACCAGCGGCACGCACTACGACATCTCCACCTGGAAGGCCGAGGCGGGTGTCGACACAACGCTGAGCGAGAGCGAGACCGGCGTGCTTGTTGGCGGCGCTACCCTGCAGTACGGCCGCAACCACGCCGATGTGCGCTCGGTCTATGGGCAGGGCCGCATCGCCACCGACAACTACGGCGTGGGCGCGTCGCTGACCTGGTATGACCATGGCGGCGCATACGTGGATGGGCAGGCACGCTGGATGCGGTTCGACAGCGATCTTCGTTCCACCACCCTTGCGAGGATGCTCAAGGACAGCAGCAAGGCCTACGGCCATGCGGTGAGCGTGGAAGCTGGCCGCCGCTTCGGGATCGACGATCATTGGTCGGTGGTGCCGCAGGTGCAGGTGTCCTACGGCAGCGCCCGCTTTGACGGCTTCAACGATGCCTTCGGCACGCGGGTATCGCAGGATGACGGCAAGGCCACCACGGCGCGTGGTGGCGTCGCCATCGATTACAAGCGCAGCCGCGCGGGCGTGGACGGCCCGGTGGCCACGCACGTCTACGCCCTCGCCAACCTGTACCGGAACATCGGCGACACGTCGCGGGCCGATGTCGCCGGCACCCGCTTCGTCACGCGCAACGAGCGCACCTGGGGAGGCGTCGGTCTGGGCGGTTCGCTGGATTGGGGCGGTGGTCGTTACTCGGTCTACGGAGAGGTGCAGGCGAACGCGGGCCTGTCCGGCGATGGCGACAGCCATGCGCTCAACGGCACGGCGGGCTTCCGGGTGCGCTGGTAACCGGAGGAAACAGAGGCAGGTGCCGGCCGCTGGCCGGCACGCCTCGGATCACGCGGCATGGCACGCGCGACCCGGCCAGCGGCCGGGTCCTACCGCGGGGATACCTTGCGGTCACCCGTGAGCAGAAGCCGTGCCTGCGACTGCCATCCGCCGATGAACAGGTCCGGTCTGCCATCGCCGTCCAGATCCCCGCCCGCCATGCTCCAGCTGCGCCCGACCGTCGCCGCCGGAACGACCGCGGCGGTGACATCGGTGAACGTTCCCGTCCCGTCGTTCTGCCACGCACGCACCTGCAACGGCACGAAACCCGGTACGTCGATCGCGCTGACCACCAGATCCGGGAAGCCGTCCTCATTGAAATCCACGACCATGCCGCCCCAGCTTGAAAAGCGATGCGGCGGCAGGTGGCCGGCGGTTTCGTCCTTGAAGCGTGCCTGGCCGTCGTTGATGAACAAACGCGTCTGTGGATCCTTGTCCCACTGACGGTTGTTGCTGGTCAGGTTGAAGAACACCAGGTCCAGATGTCCATCGCCGTTGGCATCGAACGCATGGACTTCGCGGGTCTCCATCGGCACCTGCGCGCCAAGGCGGTCCGTGGCATCGACGAAGCGCCCGCCGCCCGTGTTGAGGAACAGCCTGTTGGTCGGATCCTGGCTGGCCACCACGATGTCCAGGTCATCATCTCCGTCCAGGTCGGCCAGTGCGATGCCCTGCGCCTGTACATCGACCGCGGGCATGTGGGTGCGGGTGGCATCGATGAAGTGGCCCGGACGGCGCGGATCGTTGAGCCACAGGAAGGTCTGCGCGGCACCTGTCTTGCCCTCGGTGGTGTTGCCGACCACGATGTCCGGCAGGCCGTCGCCATCAAGGTCGCCCACGGCGACGCCGTTGGCCTGGCTCATGGCGGGCAGGCGCTCACTCGCGCGCGTAAAGCCTCCTTTCCCATCGCCGAGGAACAGGTTGTGCTGCTCATCGTCTTCAGCGACAAACAGCACATCGAGATGGCCGTCGCGGTCGAAATCGGCCACGCGCACGTGCTCGTTGTCGCCCGATGCCGTGCCGAACGCCGCCGGCGCATGGGTGAGCTTTCCCGTGCCGTCATTCAGATACAGCCTGTTCGCACCGTTCTCCACGGCGACCGCGATATCCAGGTCGCCATCCCCGTCGGCGTCGAGCATCGCGGCATCCAGTGCATGCAGGTCCGGATCGCTGGGCACATGAGTGGCAGTCACGTCGGTATACAGCGTCGCCGATGCCGGGGCAGGCAACAGCGGCGGCTGTGCGTCGCTGGCGCATCCGGCCAGCGCCAGGCATGCAAACGCGCTCCATGCATGGTGCGATCGTGTCGATGTTGTCATCTGATCCACGCTCCCGGGTTCCTGCAGCGTCCAGAAATGTTCCCTGCGATTGTGTAACGCGCATCGCCACGGCTACTGTATGCGAATGATCCGCTTCGTGCGCCGTCGTCCCTCGCTGCTGCTCCGCCTGCTGATGCTGGTGGTGGTGGCGTTCGGGTCGGCCGGCGGTGCGCTGGCATCGGCGCTGGGCGAGCTGCATGAGCTGTCGCACGGCGATCATCCCGCGCTGTCCCACGGCGCGCAGGAAGCCGACGACGGCCACGACGACGACGACATCACCGCACGCCTGCTGCATGCACTGGTCCATTGCGGTCATTGCCATGGCCAAGGTGGCGTGTTGCCCTTTGCCGCACCGGCATGGGATATCGCGATGGTATCCCCCGCGATGGCCGCGGCTCCCCGCCAGGTGCCCTGGCGCCCGGTGACACTGGAGAGCCTGCTGCGTCCTCCGATCCAGGCCTGATCCGCGGTCCGCGTTCGCGGACGGTTCGATCCTGCCCTGAATTCCCCGGAGACTTCCCATGTGGAAACGCCTGGCCGCCTTGGCGGCCCTGGTGATCGCGCCGTGCGTTGCCGCACAGGTGCCATTGCCCCCTGCGCCATTGACCCTGGACGAAGCGATCAGCCGCGTCGCCCGCATCCATCCCGACCTGCGCCTGCCCGGCCTGCAACGCGCGGCGGCCCACGCCCGCCTCGACGAGGCAGCGTTCAAGCCCCCGCTGGCGTTCGGCGTGGAGATCGAGAACGCATTGGGCAGCGGCAACCGCCGCGGCTTCGACACCGCGGAGACCACGGTATCGCTGGCCGGCGTGCTGGAGCGTGGCGGCAAGCTGGATGCGCGCCGCGCGTTGGCACAGGCCAACATCGATGCCCTGGCCCCGCAGCGCGAAATCCTTCGCCTGGACATCATGGCCGAAGTGGCGCGACGCTACCTGGCGATCACCGCCGCCACGGCCCAGCGCCGCATCGCCGCGGATGACATCGAGCAGCGCGCCAGGGCCGTACGCGCCGCCCGGCTGCGGCTGGAAGCCGGGGCATCGCCGGCCTCCACGCTGATGACGGCCCAGGCGGCATTGGCGCAGGCCGAACTGGACCGCGACCGCGCCGACCAGGCGGTACGCGCCGCACGGCTGTCGCTGGCCGCGCTGTGGAATGCACGCAGCGTGGACTTCGACACTGCCAGTGGCGATCCATTGCGGCTGCCGGCACTGCAGGATTTCAGCCAGCTCGCTGAGCTGCTTGAACGCACCCCGGAGCTGGCGGTGATCGCCACCGAGCAGCGCGTGCGCGAAGCGCAGCTGCGCCTGGCGGACAGCCGGCAACGCAGCGATGTGTCGTGGCAGGTCGGGGTACGCAACATGCGCGATGACGGCGGAACGGCGCTGGTGGGCGGCTTCAGCGTGCCGCTGGGCGGCAGGCGGCGCGCCGAACCTGAAATCCGCGCCGCGCAGGCCGAACTGGCGATGAGCGCCGTCGAGCGCGAGGGCCGTGCGCTGCAGTTGCACGCGACGCTGGCCGAAGCGCACGGCCGCTATGACGTAGCGCGGATGGAGGTGCAGCGCATGGGGACCGACGTGCTGCCGCGGTTGCTGCGCGCTGAGAACGCCGCCGAATCCGCGTGGCGGGCGGGTGCGATCAGCTACCTGGAGTGGGCGCAGCTACAGGCGATGCGCATCGAGGCGCGCCAGCGTCAGCTTGATGCCGCACTTTCCGCGCAGAGCGCCCTCATCGAAATCCAGCGCCTGACCGGCCAACCGCTGGTCGCCCGCACGAACGAAGGAATCTCACCATGACCCCATTCTCGAACCCGCTGTGGCGCAAGGCTGGTGCGCTGCTGCTTGCCATCTCGCTTGCCGCCTGCGGCGCGGGCCCGGAGCGCCTGCCGGATGCCGGTGAAGAAGCGCACGAGCACGACGAAGACGGCGCGCATGACGATGACGAAGGGCCGGCCCGGACGCATATCCCGGACACGCAGGCGCGCATGGCGGGCATCGTCAGTGCGCCCGTCGGCCCCGGCACGGTGGCCGACGAGCATGAAGTGCAGGGTCTGCTGGCGCCCGTGGACGGCCGCAGCGCGCAGGTGACCGCGCGCTTCCCGGGGCCGGTACGCGCCCTGCGCGCGAACGTCGGAGATCGTGTACGCGCCGGCCAGTCGCTGGCCAGCATCGAAAGCAATCTCAGCCTGACCACCTACGACATTCCCGCTCCGATCTCCGGCGTGGTGCTGTCGCGCCAGGTGCAGCTCGGTGCCGTCGCCGGTGAGGGCCAGGTGCTGTTCGACATCGGCGATCTGTCGCGGCTCTGGGTGGACCTGCATATCTTCGGTGCCGATACCCAGCACATCACGGCGGGTGTGCCGGTCACCATCACCCGCATGACCGACGGTGTCAGCCAGGCCACGATGCTGGAACGCGTGCTGCCCGGGACCGCGACCGCCAGCCAGAGCACGATCGCGCGCGCCAGCATCGATAATCGCGACGGGCTGTGGCGGCCGGGTGCTGCCGTGCGTGCGCGGATCGTGGTGGCCAGCACGCCGGCCGCCGTCGTGGTGCCGCTGGCCGCGCTGCAGAGCCTGGAGGGCAGGGATGTGGTGTTCGTCCGCGAGGGCGAGATCTACACGGCGCGCCCGGTGCAGCTGGGCGCGCGCGACGCGCGCCAGGTCGCCGTCAGCGAAGGCCTGGACGAGGGCGAGCAGGTGGTCGTCGAACAGAGCTATACGGTAAAGGCGGACATCGGCAAGGCAGGGGCCGCGCATGAGCACTGACATCGCGCCACCCCAGCGGCCCGCGAAGTGGCTGGACCGCATGATCCGCGGAGCCATCGCCCAGCGCTGGCTGATGCTGGCCTTGACCCTGGTGCTGGTACTGGTCGGCACATGGAGTTTCCGCCAGCTGGCGATCGACGCAACGCCGGACATCACCAACGTGCAGGTCCAGGTCAACACCGGTGCGCCGGGCTACTCACCACTGGAAAGCGAACAGCGCATCACCTATGCGGTGGAAACGGCGATGGCCGGCCTGCCACGCCTGGACCGGGTACGCTCACTGTCGCGCTATGGCCTGTCGCAGGTCACCGTGGTGTTCGAGGATGGCACCGACCTGTACTTCGCGCGCCAGCAGGTGGCCGAGCGCCTGCAGCAGGTGAGATCGCAGCTGCCGGACGGACTGGATCCGCAGCTCGGCCCGATCGCCACCGGGCTCGGCGAGATATTCATGTACACCCTCGACGCCGATCCCGCGGCGCGCAAAGAGGATGGCAGCGCGTACACCGCCACCGACCTGCGCACGCTGCAGGACTGGGTCGTCCGGCCCCAGCTGCGCACGGTCCCCGGGGTCACCGAGGTGAACACCATCGGCGGCTTCCAGCGCCAGATCCACATCACGCCCGACCCGGCCCGCCTGCGCGCACTCGGCTTCACCCTCGACGATGTCGCCGCCGCGGTGCAGGCCAACAACCAGAACGTTGGCGCGGGCTACATCGAACGCAACGGGCAGCAGTTCCTCGTGCGCATCCCCGGCCAGGTGGCCGGCCTGGAACAGATCGGCAACATCGTGCTGGACCGGCGCCAGGGCGTGCCCATCCACGTGCATGACGTGGCCGCCGTTGCCGAAGGGCCCGAGCTGCGCAGCGGAGCGGCGACCCAGGACGGGCACGAAGTGGTGATGGGCACCGTGGTGATGCTGGTGGGGGCCAACAGCCGCGAGGTCGCGCAGGCCGCGGCGGCGAAGCTGGAACAGGCGCAGCGCAGCCTGCCCGAAGGCATCACCGCCAGCGCCAGCTACGACCGTACCGCGCTGGTGGACCGGACCATCCAGACCGTGGCGAAGAACCTGGTGGAAGGCGCGCTGCTGGTGGTGGTGGTGCTGTTCCTCCTGCTCGGCAACGTGCGCGCGGCGCTGATCACCGCCGCGGTGATTCCGCTGTCGATGCTGTTCACCCTCACCGGCATGGCGCGCGGGGGCGTCTCCGCCAACCTGATGAGCCTGGGAGCGCTGGATTTCGGCCTGATCGTCGATGGTGCGGTGATCATCATCGAGAACTGCCTGCGCCGTTTCGGCGAACGCCAGCATGCACTCGGTCGCGACCTGACCGCGGCGGAACGCTTCGACGAAACCGCCAGCGCGACCGCCGAAGTGATCCGTCCCAGCCTGTTCGGGCTGGGCATCATCACCGCCGTGTACCTGCCGATCTTCGCGCTGACCGGCGTGGAAGGAAAGATGTTCCATCCGATGGCGATCACCGTGGTGCTGGCGCTGACCGGGGCCATGCTGCTGTGCCTGACCTTCGTGCCCGCGGCGATCGCGCTGCTGATGGGCGGGCGCGTGCAGGAAAAGGAGAACCGGCTGATGGGCTGGCTGCGGCACCGTTACCAGCCGCTGCTCGATTTCGTGTTGCGACGCGGACGCTGGGTGGTCGGCGCGGCGTTGCTGCTGGTGATCGGCTGTGGCCTGCTGGCCACCCGCCTGGGCAGCGAATTCGTGCCCAGCCTGGATGAGGGCGACGTCGCCATGCATGCCATGCGCATCCCCGGCACCAGCCTCACGCAATCGGTGCAGATGCAGGTGCAGATCGAACGACGCCTGCTGCAGTTTCCGGAAGTGGTCAGGGTGTTCTCCAGGATCGGCACGCCGGAAGTGGCATCGGATCCGATGCCGCCGTCGGTGGCTGATACCTACGTGATGATGAAGGACCGCCAGGACTGGCCCGACCCACGCAAGTCCCGGGCGGCGCTGCTGTCGGAACTGGAAAGCGCGGTGGAGCAGCTGCCCGGCAACAACTACGAGTTCACCCAGCCGATCCAGATGCGCATGAACGAGCTGATCTCCGGCGTGCGCGCCGATGTCGCGGTGATGGTCTACGGCGACGATCTGGCCGTGCTGCAGCAGGTGGGGCGACAGATCCAACGGGTGGCCGCGGGGGTACCCGGTGCAGCCGACGTGCGCCTTGAGGAAACCAGCGGCCTGCCCTTGCTGACGGTGCTGCCCGACCGGCAGGCGCTGGCCGGCTACGGGCTCAATCCGGGGCAGGTGCAGTCCACCGTGGCCACGGCCGTGGGCGGACAGGTGGCTGGGCAGCTGTTCGAAGGCGACCGCCGCTTCGATATCGTGGTGCGGCTCCCGGAAGCCCTGCGCCAGGATCCTGCCGCGCTGGCGGACCTGCCGGTCTCGCTGGACGCCGCGCTGTCCAGCGGCAACGCCGACGAGCTCAGCCGCGGCATCGGTGACGCGGCCGGCGGTCCGCGTACGGTGCCGCTACGCGAGCTGGCACGGATCGAGACCAGCGAGGGGCCGAGCCAGATCAACCGCGACAACGGCAAGCGACGCATCGTGGTGACCGCGAACGTGCGCGATCGCGATCTTGGCAGTTTCGTCGCCGATCTGCAGGCTGCGGTCGGCCGGCAGGTCCAGGTCCCGGCAGGCTACTGGATCGACTACGGCGGCAGTTTCGAACAGCTTGTCTCGGCCAGCCGGCGCCTGGCCGTCGTGGTGCCGGCGACCCTGGTGCTCATCCTTGCGATGCTGTTCTGGGCGTTTGGCTCAGGGCGCGACGCGCTGGTGGTGTTCAGCGGCGTGCCGCTCGCCCTGACCGGTGGCGTGCTGGCGCTGGCGCTGCGTGGCATGCCGTTGTCGATCTCGGCCGGAGTGGGTTTCATCGCGCTGTCGGGCGTGGCCGTACTCAACGGACTGGTGATGATCAGCTTCGTGCGCCAGCTGCGCAGCCAGGGCATGCCGCTGCCGGAAGCGGTGCGCGCCGGCGCGCTGGGTCGCCTGCGCCCGGTGCTGATGACCGCGCTGGTGGCGTCGCTGGGCTTCGTGCCCATGGCCTTCAACGTGGGCGCCGGTTCGGAAGTACAGCGGCCGCTGGCCACGGTGGTGATCGGCGGCATCGTGTCGTCCACGCTGCTGACCCTGTTGTTGCTGCCGGTGCTTTACCGGTGGCTGCATCGGCGCGAGACGCAGTGACGGATCGGGCATCTGAACCGGGACGCGCCGATCCATGGTCGGCTGGCCCGCGGCCCAGGCGCTCTGTCACTGCGGTCGGCGCAGGTAACCGCCCGGGTGGGCGGCGCACAGGTCGTGCTCGACCGCATCGCCCAGTTCGTCGCAGGCGACCAGCAGGCCTCTCATCAGGTTTTCATCCATCAGCCGCAGCGGGATGCCTTGCCGGTCGGCATCGCAGGCCGCGTCCATGACCTGGGTGATGGCGGCTATCCCGTGCAGCTTGCGCAGGGCAGGGGCGAGGGAACAATGCTGGCAGGCGGCGGTATCCCGTTCCGTTTCATGGGCATGGTGGGATTCGGCGGCATCCTGCATCCGCGCGAGGCGGATGATGCGTTCGATGCCTTCGCCCTTCATCACGTCGGGAAAGCGGGATCGGCCAGACTGGGACATGGTGATCAGTGACCTCGCAGCACGTGGAAGCCACCTGCGCTGAAGCGCGAGGTGGCGGGCGGTGCGGGTTGCAGTACCGGGAAGTAACACGCAAAAACCGGCGGATCGGGAGATCCCCACACACCGTCCGCCATGGAACCGGCAGGACGATGCATTCTCCGCCGTGCCCAAGTCAGGCAGCAACAGAGTGCAATGCGTATTACTTCATCGGGACTGCAATCCCGGCTGACGTTCTTTGCGTCAGTCAGGGGATCGTACGTAGGCAAGGTGCTGCCGTTGAAACAATCTCGCTGCCGTGGTCGTATGCGTGTGAGTGCCAATCGGCCGTTGCCGGGTGCGATGCGAGAGCCCATGACTCAAAGTCCCGAACTGATGCGTCGCCTGCTGCGCGCCAAGGATCGAATGGACGGTGCCAGCCACGAGCGGTGGCCGATCGAGCGGCTGGCGCAGGTGAGTGCAGTATCGCCAGCGCACTTCGCGCGTTCCTTCAAGACCGCATTCGGCATCCCACCGCATCGCTACCTGCTGAGCCGCAGGATCGAGCGGGCGGTTGCACTGCTGCGCGACACCGAACTGCCGGTCACCGAGATCGCACTGCAGACCGGTTGGCTGAGCCTGGGCACGTTCGGACGCATATTCCGCGACATCACCGGCGCCAGCCCTGGTGTCATTCGCGCGCGTGAGCGCTTGGCTGCACAGGCGTCCGCGCTGCCGGAATGCATCGTCCGCGCCGTCCATCGACCGGATCTGAAGATCGCAGTTCTGGAGAAGCGCCGCCGCACAACGATTGCTAAGGTCGACGGCACTTGATGGGAGGTTCTATGACCGGTGATGTGAATGTGGTCGGCCTGTACGTGCGCGACCAGGACGAGGCGCTCGATTTCTATGTCAACAAGCTGGGATTCCAGGTGCACACCGACGTGCGCAACGGCGACTATCGCTGGCTCACGGTGCAATCCACCGGGCAGGCGGCCTTTCAGCTGGGGCTGTTCACGCCGGGCCCGCCGGTGCACGACGCGGCCACCACAAAAACCCTGCAGCAGATGGTCGCCAAGGGCGCGATGCCACCGCTGGTGCTTGCCGTGGACGACTGCCGCGGTGCCTACGAGCAGTTGACTGGACGCGGCGTGGAATTCACCCAGGAACCGGTTGAGCGCTATGGCACCCTGGACGCCGGCTTCCGCGACCCCTCCGGCAACGGCTGGAAGATGATTGAAACCCCGAAAGCCGACGTGCGGCGTACGCAATAAACTGGTGGCGCCATCGTCGGCCGGCGCCGGCAGCCGTGCATGTCATTCGCCTGCCGTCACCCGCACCGGCTTGCCCCCGCCACGATACGGATCGTAGGTCGGCATCCTGTAATCATTGACCTTCAACGGCCGGCCGCAGTTGAAACTACTGCCGCCATGTCCCTGTGTCGGCGCGTAGCCTTCGCCTCCAGGACAACCGGCCTGGCTCAGGGCCACGTCCAGCGAGGGATACCAGGACAGGAGGTTCTGCAACGGCCCCATGCACTGGTATGTGCCCGCATTGCTGGCCTGGCACCACGCCTTGGCCGGACCATGATCCACCGGTGCGCTGCCCGCCTTGGGCGCTGAAGAGACCATTGCGGTTCCGGCTGATGTCCCTGGCGATGCCGGCTGCCTGCGCGATGCCTCCACGAAAGGCCGCATCACCTGCTCCCGGTCTGCGGCCGCGGCGCGCTCGCGTTCATCGGCCAGGCGCTTGCGCTCGGCCGCCACGTTGGCGCGCAGTGCCGCCTCGCGTGCCTGTGCCGCCTGCAGCTGGCCCGGCGCGGCGTTGACCGCAGTACTGCCGGATCCCGCGGGGGCGGCCGTCGCAGCGGTGCCGACGTCACCTGCCGCGGCCTGCCGTTGCGCAGCCTGCCGGGCCTGCTGTTGTTGCTGCGCCTGTCGTTCCTGTTGCGCGCGCTCCGCCGCCAGGCGTTGGCGTTCCTGGTCGCGCTGGCGCTGGCGGTCGACTGCCTCGGCCTGCCGGCGGACAGTGTCCAGGAACTGCTGCTGCTGCGCGTCCTGCTGCTGCTTCTTCGCCATTTCACTGCTCAACGTGCTGGTGAACGCACCCAGCACATCGGCAAAGCCGCCGCCGGAGGATGGCAGCGGTTCGTCGTCTTCCCAATCCTCGTCATCGTAGGCGAGGGCGTCCTGCGCCCGTGCAATGCGCGCCTCTTCCTGTCGCCGGGCCGCGGCCTGTTGTGCCTGGGCGCTCAACGCCTTGCCCTTCTCCATGTTTCTCCGCAGCGTGGCCAACTGCTCCTCGCTCAACTGGCGTGGTGCGGCCTGCGCCAGCAATGGGCATGGCAGCGCCAGCAGCACCATCAACACGGATATCAGCGGCTTCATGGCTAGAATCCCGTGCTGGCGGAGGCATCGCAACTTGCCTGCAGGAACCTCATGGCATATTCGATGCGATCGGCCAGCGCGACATCCCTGGGCTCGAAACCCACCGCTTCCCATCCGTTGCCTGAGCCGAACGTACCGGTTACCGCGGCGTAGACCAGGTGGGCTTGTTCCGAACCGCTGGTGTTGACCTGTCGCTGGATCCCGGTCTTGCCCCAATGAATGTAGCGCGGAACCGGAAAGCCGCCCGGCGGGAGGCGCAGCACCGTCCTGTCACCCATATTCCAGCGCTGGCCCTGGGCCCGTATGCCCAGGTTTCCGCCGATATCCGTTATGCGCGTGACGCATGGATTCTTCTTTCCCGTCTCGTCGATATCGTCGATGGCCTTCTGCCAGTATTTCACCAGGGCAGGATCTCCATCGAACGTCGCGAAGCCGCCGGCGATATAGGCCGGATAGGCTCCCGAGCCTCCGCCCTCATTCAGTCCCTGCAGGAACTTCTGCGCGCCTTCGACTGTCTGCCGGGCTTGCGCGCAGGCGCCTCCTGCGAAGATCAACATGCACGCGAGTGTGGAAAAGGGCGCGATCAGCTTCATGCCAATGGTCTCGGTTGGTCCGGTTGACGTGGTTCGAGGCATCGAACGGGAGGAACAGGGCGGCCTGCCAACGGGGGGCGATGCCACGCAACAGTATTGCCAGCGCCGCGAATTTCCGGATACTTCCAAACAGGGCTTGACGACAGGGGGACGTCATGTCACAGGACACGCTGGATGCAGTGCTGGAATCGCTCTACGCGTCGGTGCTGGAGCCGTCGCGGCTGGAGGAATTCTGTTCCCGGCTGGCGCATGCCACGGGCAGCCATGTGGGCGCCATCATGGTGCAGGATGTGCTGAGGCAGGGCGGGCGGCTGGACCTGCTGGTCGGCGCGGACCCGCTGGAGGCGGCACGTTACGAACAGGAATTCGCGGCCGACAACCTGTGGCTGCAGCGCGGCGCGCACCGCCTGTCCACGGGCGCGGTGCTGGACAGCGATGATTTCGTGGCCCGCAGTGAACTGCGGAACAGCCGGTATTACAACGAGTACCTGCGGGGCGGCGATGTGGAGCAGTCCGTGGCCCTGTGCGCCCACTTCGACGGGCAGAACGTGGTAACCGCCACCGTCTGCCGCTCCGGCACGCTGGCGCCCTATACCGCCGAACATCTGGGCCTGCTGCGCCAGGTGTCGCCGCACTGGGTCAATGTATATGCCCTGCAACGTCGGCTGGGCTGGCTGGAGCAGCGGGTGCAGGTGCTGGAGGGCGCGCTGGATCAGGTGCCGGTTGCGGTATTCATGCTGGGCGCCAACGCGCAGGTACTGCGCTGCAATGCCGCCGCCGAGCAATTGCTGGTCGCCGGCAGGCTGAAGCGGACCCCGGCGGGACTGATGGCGCCCGGCGCCGACGCCGTTCCTTTCCAGACCTTGATCAAGGCGGCGGTTGTCGGCTTTGCGGACAGTGGCCCACCGCTGCGCCGCCAGGGCAACTGCGTGCTGCGCAACCACACGGGCCAGGCCGATCTGGTGGTCGCGGCCCATCCCCTGGCGCCATCGCAGGCCACCCTGGGGGAAACCGCGCTGCTGTTCGTGCAGCCCGTGGCGGCACCGGCCCATGGCGGGCTGAAGGATCTGCTGCGGCGCGCCTTCAGGCTGACCGAAGCCGAAGCGGCGTTGTGCGTCGCGCTATATCGCACGGCAGACCTCGCGCAGGCCGCACAGGCCTGCAGTGTCAGTCCCGCCACGGCCAAGACGCGTATCCAGGCGGTTTATGACAAGACAGGGGAGCACGGACAGGCCCCGTTGATGCGCCTTCTGGCCGCGATGGCCATGGCCTGCAAGGACTGACCCAATGGCGCGGAATACCGTGCCCATCGGGTCATTCCTGCGTCCGGGCATCCTGCTGCTGTTTCCATGCCCGAGGCGACAGCCCGCTGTGCGCCTTGAACGCACGCGACAACGCCGTCTCGCTGCCGTAGCCGACCTCCGACGCCACCACCTTCAACGGGCGTCCCTGACGTAACGCCTGCTGCGCCAGGCTCACGCGCCAACCCTGCAGATACTGCCCCGGGGTGACGCCGAGCGCCTCGCGGAAGCGGACGGCAAACACGCTGCGCGACATGCCGGCAACCTGGGCCAGCTCCTCCAGCGTCCATTCCTTCGCCGGCGCCTCGTGCATGGCGACGATGGCATCGCGCAGGCGTGGATGCGACAGTCCGCTCAGCATGCCGCCCTGCACCTGGCCACTTTCCATCAGCTGACGCAGGATCTGGATCATCACCACTTCGAACAGGCGGTTGATCAGCGCGTGGCGGCCGCAGCGCTGCTCGAAGGCTTCCTCGAACAACAACGCCAATACCTCCGCCGCGCCAAACACCCCGTCCAGCGGCAGGCAGACGACCTCCGGCAATGCCATGCAGATCGGATTGTTCGCGCCGCCCTCGAAATACAGGTTGGCGCAGACCATGTCGGCACCGCGCTCGGGATCGCTGACAAAACGATGCGTCATCGGCCGTGGATAGAGCAGCAGGCTGGGCTGGGCGATGTGCAGGGAGGTGTTGCCGTGGAATACCTCGACCGGGCCGCGTCGCACCAGATGCAGCTGGCCCAGGCCGCCGGTGCCTTCCAGCGTGTTGATGCCGCATAGCGCGCCGGCATGGAATACCTGCGCGGTGACCGCGAAACGCTCGAGCAATACCGCCAGCCTGTCCGCCACTCCGTACTCCAGGTCGGTTTTCCGTGATTTTAAGCCACCCGACGTACTTGAGGGGGCGTAAAGGACAGCTCGCCAGCCCACTTCCAGGGCCCGGCGCGCGCCGGGCCCGAAGCGGCCGGATGGTGTCGCGGCATGGCATCGATGGCATCCCGCACAGACATTCCATGGAGGAATATCGATGCTGACGGCGTTGGGGCTGGCCGAGAAACTGCAGGCGCGGGATGCCAGCGTGCACGTCATGGAGGTCTGCGCGTCCGCATGCGCTTTATCGGCGGGCCGGGGTCGATCCCCGCATCGTGCACGGGTTCGATGCGCTGGATGTGGAGGCGCTCGACGAATCGCGGTGCGGTGGCTCCTCGCGAGCGCCACGCCATTTCCTCTACTTCGACGATGCGCAGATGGAACATCTCGGCATCGCCCCGGTATCCGGGCGAATCGGCGGCAAGGTTGACCCGGCGGATGCCGGGCGCTCCGGGACGAAGGGTAATGTTTTAAGGATTTTATGACACCAAAGGTCTTGATCGGCCTCGTATCGTGGGCTCACTGGCCGACCTGCCAGCCACTACGGACCGAAAGGAGATCCACCATGAAGTCGTTCAAGTCCATCGCCCTGGCCATTGCCGCCGCCACCGCAACGGCTACCGGAGCCTTCGCTGTCGATGCGTCGGCTGCCGATGCCGCCCGCCAGGACACGACCGTCATCCTGGTCCACGGCGCCTTCGCCGAGCAGGACGCGTTCTGGCAGCAGTTCGCAAGCGACGTCCCGGAAGCCGATGCGGCCGTGATGGCCTCGACCCAGCGTCCGGTGGCGAAGGCGGCGCTGACCGAAGCCAGTGGCCAGCCGCGCTGGAAGGATGTCCCGTCGTGGTTCGTCTACGGCGACGCCGACAGGAACATCCCGGCCGAGGCGCTGCAGTACATGGCCGATCGCGCGGGGTCGCAGGGTACGGTGGTGGTCCCGGGTGCTTCGCACGTGGTGATGACCTCGCAGCCGCAGAAAGTCGCCGCGCTCATCGACCAGGCCGCGCAGGCGGCTACGCGATAGGCAGCGACAGCATTCCGTGACATGAACGCGGCGGACCGCACGGTCCGCCGCTCTGTTTTTTATCCTTCCGGCATCGCCAGCAACCTGCGGATCTGGGCCTCGGTGGCGGCATAGCTGCCTTCGCCAAAGTGCTGGTAGACGATGCGACCCTGCTGATCGATCAGGTACAGCGCCGGCCAGTATTGATTGCCGTATGCGCGCCAGGTCTGGTAGCTGTTGTCCTGCGCCACCGGCCAGGTGATCCCGAAGCGCTTCACCGCGGCCTCCACGTTACGCAACAGCTTTTCGTAACCGAACTCGGGCGTGTGCACGCCGATCACCACCAGGCCCTGGTCGGCGTAGGTATCGTGCCACTGCTTCACGTGCGGCATGACGTTGATGCAGTTGATGCACGAGTAGGTCCAGAACTCGACCAGCACCACCTTGCCGCGCAGCTGCTGCAAGGATTGGGGCGGGCCGTTGAGCCAGTGGTCGATGCCCTTGAACTCCGGTGCCAGTGGCGCCGGCATGCTGGGGCTCGGTGGGACCGGGTCGGCCGCCGCGCCCGGTGTGCAGGCGCTGGCGGAGATGCACGCGGCCAGCAGGGTGATGATCGGACGGAGCATGCGCATGGCGGATTCCTTCTGGGAAACGGGCGGGGGAGCCGGTGCGTTACGAAACGAAAATCCGCACGTCGATGTTGCCGCGCGTCGCCTTCGAATAAGGACAGGTGAGATGCGCCGCATCGACCAGCGCCTGCGCCTGGGCCCTGTCCAGGCCGGGCACGCTGACATTCAGCCGCGCCTGCAGCTGGAAGTCGTCGCCGACCATGCCCAGGTCCACTTCGGCATCGATGGCGATGTCCTCTGGCAGGGCGATCTTCAGCCTGCGCGCCGCCTTGCCCATCGCCCCCTGGAAGCAGGCCGACCAGCCGGCAGCGAACAGCTGTTCGGGATTGGTGCCCGGCTTGCCACTGCCCGGTGGCGACAGCGCGATATCCAGCTGGCCATCATCGCTGTACGCACGTCCTTCGCGGCCGCCGACGGTGTGGGTCTTGCCGGTGTACAGAACCTTGTCGATCGTATTCATGACAGCTGCCTCTCGGTTGGGTGCCGTGGAAACCACGGCGTGTGGTGGGGGTACGTCGTCACGTTGCCTGGCGCGGGATTCGCGACGTGCGGCGGCGTCAGCGCGTGGAGGCGTCGACCACCGCCTGCACGAAGGCCTCCGGCGCCTCCTGCGGCAGGTTGTGGCCGATGCCTCCGGACACCAGGCGGTGTTCGTAGGGTCCGGTGAACTTGCCGGCATAGGCCTCGGGCCTGGGATGCGGCGCACCGTTGGCATCGCCTTCCAGGGTGATGGTGGGCACGCCGATGCTCGGCGCCTGGGCCAGCCGCTGCTCCAGCGCGGCATACTTCGGCTCGCCTTCGGCCAGGCCCAGCCGCCAGCGATAGTTGTGCACGACGATGGCGACGTGATCCGGGTTGTCCAGCGCGGCTGCGCTGCGATCGAAGGTGGCGCTGTCGAACGTCCACTGCGGCGAGGCCAGCTGCCAGATCTGGCGAGCGAAATCATGGGTGTAACGGGCGTAGCCGGCGCGGCCGCGCTCGGTGGCGAAGTAATACTGGTACCACCACTGCAGTTCGGCCTGCGGCGGCAGCGGTGTCCTGCCGGCCTCCTGGCTGCTGATCAGGTAGCCGCTGACCGAAACCAGGGACGTGACACGCTCGGGCCATAGCGCAGCGACGATATCGGCCGAGCGTGCACCCCAGTCGAAACCGGCGAGGTTGGCGCGTTCGATGTGCAGTGCATCCATAAGGGCGACCACATCGGCCGCCAGCGCGGCAGGTTCGCCGTTGCGCGGCGTGTCCGCCGACAGGAACCGCGTGCTGCCGTAACCGCGCAGGTGCGGAACGATCACGCGATATCCCTTGGCTGCCAGCATCGGCGCTACTTCGGCATAGGCGTTGATGTCGTAGGGCCAGCCATGCAGGAGCACGACCACTTCACCCCTGGACGGGCCGAGCTCGGCATAGCCGACGTCCAGGTCCCCGGCGACCACACGCTTGTCGGCCAGCAACGGGCGGGACGACGGCGTGGCCGACGCCGCCTGCGGAGTGCCAACGGCCGCGACGGCCTGCGCGGGCACCGCACCGGCCGTGCCGATCGCGAGCAGCTGCGCGGCCAGCAACCAGGGCACCAGGCGTACCTTGCGGAGGGATGCCGGGCGGGAACGCGGGAAGATGAAAGTGCGTGACGCGGGGACGGACGTGGCAGGCATGATGTGTTCCTCGAAAGGTGGGTGGCCGGCGGCTCAGCGCTTCGCGCGAAGCGGGCGGAAGGCGGCGCGCAGCTCGGCGCTGAACCGCTGTGGTTGTTCCCAGGCGGCGAAGTGCCCGCCCTTGTCCACTTCGTTGAAGTAGTACAGCGTCGGATAGGCGCGTTCGGTCCAGGTCCGGGGCGCGCGGTAGATTTCGCCCGGGAACACCGAGACCGCCACCGGTACGCTGATCTCGGTCGTCTTCTGCGCGGCAGCGCTGAAATTGTTGTTGTTGTTTTCCCAGTAGAACCGCCCGGACGCCGTGGAGGTGCCGGTCAACCAGTACAGGCTGATGTCGTCGAGGATGGCGTCGCGGCCAAGCACGCGTTCCGGCACGCCGTCGCTGTCGGTCCACTGCACGATCTTGTCGTACATCCATGCGGCCAGGCCGACCGGCGAATCGTTCAACGCATAGCCGATCGTCTGCGGCCGGGTGACCATCATCGCGCCATAGGCCGCGTTCCTTCCGAAGAAGTGGCTGAGTGTTTCGTAGGCGACGCGCTCGTTCCCTGCCAGTCCGGCTGGCGCGGGCGTGCCACCGTTGATGCCGGCCACCAGTTCGGAAGGCACGGTCGCGGGCATGGTCAGGTGGATGCCGAGCAGGCCGGCGGGCGCCTGGCGCCCCATGACATCGGAGATGACCGAGCCGTGATCGCCGCCCTGCGACACGTAATGATGATAGCCAAGCCGCTTCATCAGTACGTCCCAGGCACGGCCGACGCGGTCCGGGTTCCAGCCCAGCTCGGCGGGAATGCCGGAGAAGCCGTAGCCGGGGATGGACGGGATCACCACGTCGAAGGCGTCCGCGGCATCGCCGCCGAACGCGGTCGGATCGGTCAGCGGCCCGATCGTATCGACGAACTCGAGCACCGACCCCGGCCAGCCATGGGTAAGGATCACCGGCAGCGCGCTGGCATGTGCCGAGCGGACATGGATGAAATGGATGTCCACGCCGTCGATGGTGGTCATGAACTGCGGCAGGGCGTTGAGCCTGGCCTCCAGGCGGCGCCAGTCGTAGCCGCTCGCCCACCACCCAACCAGGGCCTGCAGTTTCGCCAGCTGCAGGCCCTGCGATTCGTCGGCCACCCGTTCGCGGTCCGGCCAGCGCGTTGCCTGCAGGCGTCGACGCAGATCGGTCAGTTCGCTTTCGGGCACATGGACCTGCCAGGGACGGATCCGATCATCGCCGTGCGCAGGCACGGCCGCCGCAGCGCGGCGCGCGTTCGCCGGCAGGAGGCCGAGCAGGGCGCCGCCGGCCGCCGCCGCAGTGGCCGCACCGAGCAGCCGACGGCGGGACGGGTTGATGGCATCGTTGGGATGGTCGATGGACATGACGGATACCTCTACGGGTTGAGGGGAGGGGGGCTGCGGAGGGGCCACAGGTCATGGAGGCCATTGGATGCCCACGCTGTATCCGGCCGGTGTCGCCGGCCCCGGGGATTTGTCGGTTTTCCGCGCAATGGCGGCCGTTGATACACAGGCATACAAAAGTCCGTGCCTGGCGCAGACCGCATCCAGGGCGCGTTGCCGGCACCGGCCCGAAACGGCGATAACATGGCCTGCGTGGCCCCGCGATGCGCCGCGGGAACCGACAGTACGGAGCTGGAGATGACCCCCCATACCGATCACATCCTGGTCGTCGACGATGACAGCGACATCCGGCAGCTGGTCGGGGATTACCTGCGTCGCAATGGCCTGCGGGTGACCCAGGCCGCGGAGGGGCGCGAGATGCGCGCCGCGCTGGAGACCAGCGATGTCGATCTGATCGTGCTGGACGTGATGATGCCCGGCGAGGACGGTCTTTCGCTGTGCCGGAACCTGCGGGCCGGCAAGCACCGCGCGGTGCCGGTGGTAATGCTCACCGCGCGCGACGATGAGACCGACCGCATCATCGGCCTGGAAATGGGCGCCGACGATTACGTGGTCAAACCGTTCTCATCGCGGGAACTGCTGGCACGCATCAACGCGGTGATCCGGCGTGCGCGCATGCTGCCCCCGAACCTGCAGGTCAGCGAGGCCGCGCGCCTGATCCGGTTCGGGCAATGGCGGCTGGATACCACCGCGCGGCACCTGCTGGACGAGGACGGCACCGTCTACCCGCTCAGCGGCGGCGAGTTCCGCCTGCTTCGTGTCTTCGTCGATCATCCGCAGCGCGTGCTCAGCCGCGACCAGCTGCTCAACCTGACCCAGGGCCGCGATGCAGAGCTGTTCGACCGTTCCATCGATCTGCTGGTCAGTCGCCTGCGCCAACGCCTGGGCGACGACGCGCGCGAGCAGACCTTCATCAAGACCGTGCGCAGCGAAGGCTATGTGTTCAGCCAGCCGGTCGTGCTGCTCGGCGAGGAGACATGAGCCCCAAGGCGCCCCGGCACAGGTCCTGGCCGCGGCCGCGCACGCTGGGTGCGCGCCTGCTGCTGATTCTTGCCGCGGGCATGCTGCTGGCGCATGGGTTGTCGTTCGCATTGTTGTTCTACGAGCGCGCCATGGCCACGCGATCGATGATGTTGAGCAACATGGAGGACGACGTTGCGCTCAGCGTGGCGCTGCTGGAGCACCTGTCACCGGAGGAACGGACCCAGTGGCTGCCGCAGCTGGAGCGACGGACCTACCGCTACCAGTTGCGCCCAGCGCAGCCCGGTACCGCGCTGGCCAGCCGCCGCGCGCGACAGGTGGTGGCGCTGATCGACGATTCGCTGGCGCACAGGTATGCATTGCGGCCGCGCGCGGTGTCTGTCTTGCCCGAGCGCTACGAGGTGGAGCTGACCCTGTCCGACGGGCAGCCGCTGACCATCGAAGTGACGCCCTCGCTGCTGCCTGTAGCGCGATGGTTGCCGTGGGTGCTGGCGGCGCAGGTCCTGCTGCTGCTGGCCTGCGTCTGGCTGGCGGTGCGCCTGGCTACGCGGCCGCTGGTACGGCTGGCCGAGGCCGCCGACCGGCTGGATGTCGCAGGGCAGGGCGATGCGATCCCGGAGCAGGGGCCGGTCGAAGTTGAAAAGGCGGCGCGCGCGCTCAATGCGCTGCAATCGCGCGTGGCCGCGCATGTCAGCGAGCGCATGCAGATCCTGGCGGCGATCTCCCACGACCTGCAGACGCCGATCACCCGCCTGCGCCTGCGCATCGAGTCGTTGGACGAAACGCCCGCGCACGGGCGGCTGCGGGACGATGTCGCCCAGCTGGGGCAACTGGTGCGCGAGGGGATCGATTACGCGCGAAGCGCCAACGTCACCATGGGGGCGCCGGTGCCGCTCGACCTGCCCGCGTTCCTCGACAGCGTGGTAGGCGACTACGAAGACATGGGCAAGCCGGTTGGACGGCTGGCAGGCGACCACGCCACGCTGCAGACCCATCCGCAGGTGCTGCGACGTATCGTGCAGAACCTGGTCGACAATGCCCTGGTCCATGCAGGCAGTGCCGAGGTCGGCCTGACGGTGGATGCGGAGGGGAGGGTGACCATCGACGTGCTGGACCGCGGCCCCGGCATTCCCGAAGCCTCCATGACGGCGGTGCTGCAGCCGTTCCACCGACTGGAGCCCTCGCGTGGGCGTTCAAGTGGCGGTACCGGCCTGGGCTTGGCGATCGCCGAGCAGTTGGCCCGGGCGCTGGGTGGCCGGCTGCGGCTGAGCAACCGCGAGGGCGGTGGGCTGCATGCAGGCGTGGAACTGGGCGCGACGGAAAGGAATCGAGCCCGGTAGGCGAAGATCCACGGGTGAGCCGACGCTTGGCGAATTCCGGAAAAGCGCGGCATCGGTGATGCGACCGAGACGTGACGCTGCTGGTCTGGCGTTGGGTGTTTATGATGGCGGATCACTGGACAGGCACGACAGAGGCGAATTGTGATCTTCCGGCGGCCGCCTGGAGTCTCTGACACTTCGTGGAAGGTCGCCCCAAACAATGACGCAAGCCAGATGACTGACACTGTTCCCGCACAAGCCGCCGGGTTGTTCTGTGAGCGTGCAGCGCCAATGCCGCTCAGGGAGACCTTCGCGGCGGTGTGGATTCATCGGATGACCTCGGAGCGCATTCCCCCGGTCATCATCACGCCCGATGCGACGGTGGACCTTCAGTGGTTCAGAGGGACGTTGCGGGTGGCCGGCCCTGACAAAGAAGCGCAGGTGGAGCGTGTGGGACCGAATGAGGCGGTGGTCGGGTTCCGTTTCCGCCCGGCAGCGGCGGCGAGGTGGTTGGGAATCTCGCTGGCCGAACTCACCAATCAACGATGTCCGCTGGAAGATGTCCTGGGGAAAAGGGCGCAACAAATGGCGAAGCGGGTGCGCCAGGACGGCAGCATTGGAGCACTCGTTCATTCCATTGCAGATGCCATGGCCGGAGAGGGCACCTTACGGGTTCCGGACGCAGCCATGGCCGCGGCATATGACCTTGTACGCAGGGGCGCGCCTTCGAACCTGCATCTTGTTTCCTGGCTCATGGCGGAACTCGGTATGAGCGAACGAACATTGCGGCGACGCTTCAACGACGCCTTCGGTTATGGCCCCAAGACGCTGGACCGCATTCTTCGCTACCAACGATTTCTGGAGATCTCCGGTCGATCAGATGTTTCGCTCGTGAACGCAGCCTCCGCGGCCGGATATTCCGACCAGGCGCACCTGGTCCGGGAGTGTCGGCGTCTTACCGGGGCGACCCCTCGGAAGCTGCAAGGGTGGCTGGCCCAGGTCGGCCGTTGATCCGCCATGACGACTCGTTGGCCGTTTCATTCAATACTTTCTTGCCCGTGAGCCCCAGGCTTGCGCCCAGAATAAGCCGAGGAGTTCACCGTGAAAGCCCGAATTTCAGTCCTGACGCTTGGCGTCGCCGATCTCGAACAGTCACTTGCATTCTATCGCGACGGCCTCGGCCTTCCGACCGATGGCATCGTGGGTCGAGAATTCGAACATGGCGCTGTTGCATTTTTCGAACTGTCCGGGGGACTGAAGCTCGCCATCTGGGCGCAGGACGATGTTGCCCATGACACTGGCTTGCCGAAGGGGCCCGTCAGCTCGACCTCGTTCACGATCGGGCATAACGTCGCGAGCAGGGAAGAAGTGGATGAGGTGATGAGAATGGCCGCCGCGGCTGGCGCCGGGATTGTGAAGCGCGCCGGGGACACGTTCTACGGCGGATATGCTGGATACTTCTGCGATCCGAACGGCCATGTGTGGGAGGTGGTGTGGAATCCGGCTTGGGTAGCCGTCGATAGCTGATCGGTGTGGCTTTTCCGGCATTACAGAGTCAAGGACGGATACGGATGTGGGTGCAGCGATCCCCAAATCCAGATCTGCGGAAGCTTGAACACATATGAACGCCAGATACCATTTGGATCGAAGGAGGTCGATGAAGTCCTTCGTAACGGGGCACAGGTGCGCTACGCATACTTCGTCAAGCGCGTAGCCGATTGGAAAGAGGTCTAGGGGCTTAAAAATGAAGATGGATGGGTTTTGTCCGGAGATGGCGCAGGTCGTGAGGTGTTTCCATTTTTCCATTTTCCCATTTTGCGAAGTGTGCGGCCATCGGCGGCTGGGCAGACACCCGGCCTGAGCCTGTTCCTCTTTCTGTCTTGGTAATCACGGCTGGCTGGTAGCACTGAATTTTTCGCTTCGTTTCGTAAGGGAGATCATCTGAGCTGAATCGGCCAGGACGATCGAAACGTTTCCATTACTCACGTTGTAGAAGATGTACTCACCGCCAAGGCGCCCAACAAACCGCTGGCTGCCTTTGGGAAGCCCCGTGCCGACGGAGAGGTCGGGCTGCATGTAGAGGGCGCTATGGGCTCGAATGATGTAGTTCGCCTTTCGTTGCCCGTAGTAGTGCGATGCCATGGGAACATACGCAACAGCCAGCGCAATGTATGGAAGCGCACGCAGCTTGGTGATGCTCTCAGGAAGATCGGGTGACCGGTGTACAAACCAGATCATACTCCATGTGAGTAGCATTCCGATCAATAGGTAGATGCCAAAATCCACGAAGAACATCAACGCAACAAAACCCGCAATAAGTCCTATGAATGCACTCAGTATGGCCCATCGATGCGCCGCCATGTACGGTTCCATTTTGCGGCTGAGATAGCCCCCGAACAACGCGGCGCTCATCATGAAAACAACGGTCACACCTATCCCAGTGAGTCCGACGATTGCCAGGTCGCTAGCATTGCTGAACTGAAAAGGATCAAGGCCGAATCTGCCCCAATACGACTTCAGGTAGATCACGCCTTGAGTGACGCCAAAGCCGAACAGTATCGAACCCCAAGCAATGACCTGCGCGGTGCTGATCGAGATCTTCTGGGTTTGCATGTGGGTCTGTTCCGTTGAGAGCAAGGCCTACCGTGGCTTGATACGCAGCAACGCCGGAAACGCTCGCCGGCTTCCACCACCCGTCGTTGTAATCCAGGAGCCTCGGTTGCGCAATTCAAACCACGAACCGACCGCCGAACAATAATGGCACGCACGAAATCCGTGGACGCATATTCAGCATCACCTTGGGCTAACATCAGAAGCTCGCACTCATCGAGTCCAAAGGAAGGCCGGAGACCTTGAAGACAGCTTGGCGGAGCGGGGTCACCTACTGCCTTGGGTGGCTACTAGCCCACTGCGCGCGGTCAGCCGTCATAGGTAGCCCCCCATCCGTGCGATAGAGCGTCCAATGTGCTGGCACCCCTCACAATTGCAGCAGCAGAACGAAGCACCCAGCAGCTGACCGAACAGGCAAGCCATACCGGGAATGATGGAAGCCAGTCACCCTCTGAGTACCGACTGGTTTCCTGACTTTACCACCGGAGGCGGCCAGTCGATGGGATTACAGTGGGTGCTAGGGCTGCTAGTTCGATAACGTAATTTCCGTATGCGCGGGGCAAAGCGGAGTACCCCCAAGCGCGTGAGAAGGCTCGGCGCACAAGAACAAGGCGACTTCGTCACGCGCGGCAACGCGCACCACCTTGCCATAAGGAAGACGCTGAGTGCCTGAGTCTGCCCAGCGGTCCCGTATCCCGCCCTGATCGCCAGAATCACCCATCGTGATTGTCGTGTAGGATCCCCCCGACCCGAATACGCGCTCATAGTAGGGGGCGGTGGTCGTCAGAACCTGATGTTCGACGACCACGCCCCCCTCAAAGGCTGACATCAGCTGCAATGCGAGTTCGATCGACACGATCCCGCTCGAGCAGTCCGTTTTCTGCGCGTCGCGACAACGTCGAATGGAGATGGGTGGGGCAGATGTCTGGAGCTTCTGACCTGGCAGATGCAAGTTGCCTACCGATCCTGAAGTCCTCATCGGGGTAGCTTCGGCATCGGCTGCTGCCTGCAGCACTCGCCAATATTGCGTGATTTGGACGCCGTTGACTGTCGCTCTTGGTGCTGAGGAGCAACCGAACAGCAGCAGTAGGCCACCAAACAGCAAAATTATTTTCATTTCTCGATTCGCGCGGCATGAACTCATAGGACAATGACGGCTGCCGAGAGAAGTTCTTAAGTCGCTCGGGGCGAAGCAGGGCAGCCGGGGTGAACTTGCAACGACAAGGCAACAACCAGCGCACCGCTTTACCGGGGTCAGGAAGTTACGAACTTTCGTCCGTACTCCAAGACGCAAAGTCCCGCTTGGCCGCATCTAGGATGATGTCTGACGCAGAAGAACCACCCAACTGCATGTGATTGATTTTACTAGTCTAGTATGGAGTGGGGTGCTGCACACGCCTCCTGCCGGCGGATCCGCGCTCAGTGCACAGCCATCAAGGCGGCGCGTCGGGCTGCCAAATTTCGATCTCTCGCACACCAGTAGGACTCACGCGGCGGGGAGCAGCAAGCGAGCCAGCCTTTAGGGTGCGTAATGAACGATGCGGACTGATCGGCATTGTGAGAAGAGGTAGGACGGGATCATCTTGCTAACCCCAGTGCCTGCGGCGCAATCGCTCCTTATCCGGTCAGCTGCCTTGCCAACGGGTGAATGCCGGCATGGAGGTAGGAGTTCAGCCCTCCGTACAGATTTTCTTTGGCCCTACCCAAAAGTTGTGACGCTCCCTGCGGACCCGAATTCTCGAGCTTCTTGAGCATGTCTTGGACGCCGGGAAGCTGTTTAGCCGCCTGTTGACTAGCTAGACTAAGGGGGGCCAACAGCCGCTCAAGGTCGCTGTCACTTGCGACGTGAAATGCCCAAGTCGCACGAACCAGCGCCTCATACTGGGGACGGATCAAGGAAATTACCGACTGGGGCAGGGTGCAGATCAGGGCTTGGACCGCCGAGGCGTGATCTACCGACATCTGGCACAACGCCGTTACAGCTCTTGATCGACGATCCGACCAAGGGGCCACATCCCCCCAAGCGTCTCTGATTTCGCCCAAGAGCTCTGCCGAGCTCGATAGCGCAGACACCAATCCTTGGTCCGCTGGTTCAGACACGAATACGCCTTGTAGAGGATGATCTTGCCGGAAGAATACTGTCTATCGGGACCCGATCTATGCATGGAATCGGGGCAATTTGGTCGATTTTTCCGGGCAGCGACTCATCTACCTGCGGCAACCGCGCATCAGTACTTTCTACCTTGTGGCAACCAGCAACCAAAATGTCTGCGCCAGTTCGTCTTATATTTGCGCTGGAGAAGCTCTCGGCCAGCCTAGTCTCAGGGTGTCTGGCGACACTGGCGGAGCTGTCCAACTTGTTGGCAAGGTAAGCAAGAACCGATCCAGATCCGCAGCCACTGCCATGCGGAGCCTACGAAAGCCGCCCATCGCCGCCACCCATGATTGCGCATAATGTATAGACCGTGGCGTTGTCGAACGCCTGCGTGCTGACGTGAGCCGCTGCGTGAGCCTGAGATGGCAGGGCAAGCCCCACTGCAAGGCACAGCGCCATCGCGGTAGCTGCCAGCTTCCGCCATACCGCTTTCTCTTCCCGGCTGATGGCTCGCGCCTCGCCGACAATGCCCAGGACACGGGCTAGGGGTAGGCCTGTCAGTCCGGCCAAAGTTGCGCACATCACGGTATCCGGCAGCGAATAGCCGGATTTCCAGTTCGCGATTGTTCCTCTCGAAACGCCAAGCTGCCGGGCAAATTCCGCGTCACTGTTGACGTTCAGCGCTTTCCGCGCGGTATCGATGAGGTCAGTTACCGTCTGCATTGTTCAACCCTGTTGACACCCCTGTTCAACCCCTTTATACATTGCGCCGTGCTCAACGGCGTTGAGCGCCCCGCCAGCCGGTCCCCAAGGCCGTTGGCGGGTCACCTTGGGGAACTTGGGGCAGGGGGGTAGGGCATGGATCCAATCATTCTCGTAACGCTAGCCGGCGCACTGCTGGCCGTCTGCGTGGGCGGCGCAAAGCTGATCGCGTGGTTCCTTGACCGCCGCGACGCTGCCGCGCAACGCGCTGTTCGCGAAGCTGCATTGGTCGCCCAGGCATCGAGCGAGGTGCGCCGTGGTTGAACAGCTGGTCGTACTAGTCGTGGCCGTGTGGCTGGCATGGCTTGCTTTTGCGCTTTGCAGGGGCCGCTACGATGACTGATCTCGTTGTTTTCTTCGTGGCAGGCCTGCTGTTCGTCGGCGCGTTTGGCGTCCTCATCAACCTCCTGATGGGCCGCCGCCGTGGCTGATCTGACCATCGTTGTCTCACAGGCTGAGATTGCGGGATTCGTCAGCTGGTTGGTAGCGCTGAGCGCGCTAGGAGCCGCTTTCGGCGCGGGACTGGTTGGCTTCCTTCGAGACGCTCTGCGTGAGCTCTGGTACTGGCAGCGCCGTACCCGCCGCCTTGCGCGCTGGGAGCGTCACGTGAAGCGTCTCGTACGCGGACAGGGCAATGAGCCATGAAGAATCATTTCCTTCGAGACGTTCTGCGCGAGATTTGGTACTTGCAGCGCCGCAGTCGTCGTCTTGCGCGCATGCAGCGGCTGGCGGTGCGTCATGACTGATCTTGTTGCGACCTGCATGCCGTTCGAGCCGGACTTTTCCCCGGTCGCTGCCGGTGAAAAGGTGCGAAGTGGGGGAGGGGAGGTTGGCCCGGGGAGTAACACGGGCCAAAAGGGTCCGTCAGCCGCGATCATCGACTACCTGACCCTTGTGTTGCCCGCTTCCTCGCTCGAAGAGTTTCGCTGCTCGAAAGTCGATCTGTTGATCTACAAGCTGTTCGGCTTCCGGGGTGAAGTCGTTGCAGGTGCCATCCGGGAGAAGAACTGGAACTTCTATCCGCTGTCGGCGGTGCTGACGGATCGTGATGGCGAGATGGTGGGGCGCATCGGCCTCGGTGGGAACAAGGAAACGGTCTGCGTCAGCCTGTCCGGCGCAGGCTGCAAGTGGGTCAAGGATTGGCGTGTGACGTTCAACGCGGCCGTGCAGCTGAAAGCGAAGATCAGCCGCATCGACTGTGCCCATGACGACTACGAAGGCAAGCGCCTGGACGTGCACGCGCTGAGGGAACGCGCTGCTGCCGGTGACTTCTGTGAGGGTGGTTGCCCGCCTCGCCACCGCTTCATGTCTGATGAGGGGCACGGTACCGGCTCGACGCTGTACGTCGGCGGTAAGGGCCACAAGGAACTGTGCGTCTACGAGAAAGGCAAACAGATGGGGCTCCCCACGTCGCCATGGGTTCGCGCTGAGGTGCGCCTGTACGGCAAGCACGTGGAAGTTCCACTCGATGTGCTGCTGGACCCCGGTGCATACCTGCGAGGCGCGTACAGCGTCATGCGCGAACTGATTCAGGGCGTGTGCACGCGACTGCGCACGATCCGCAAGCAAGTCGAAGTTTCGGCCGAGGCCATGGTTCTGTGGATGAACCGTCAGGTTGGCCCCGCTCTCAATGTCCTCCGCGATGCGTTCGGCGATAGCTGGGCAGAATTCGCAGAGGCACGCGTCCTCCGGCAAGGCCACCCCGGACGGTTTCGCGGTATCGCCTCAGGTGAGCCACTCGCCAACTATGTGAGAGAAGAACTATGCCGATCTGCCGCGTGAAGTCCGCCGCTGTCGATGAACAGCACAACGCCAAGTCCAATTCCATCATGCGCTCGCAGATGGTGGGCCTTGACCTGGGCAATGGTTTCGAACTGCCGTTCCGCGTTGGCCTCGGCCAGCGCCCGCCGTACCCGGCCGGTGAATACGACATTGATCCCAAGTCGTTCGCGCTGGGCACCTACGGTGACCTGACGTTGAAGCGTTACGTTGACCTCGTTCCGCTGAACGTAAAGCCTGCCGCACCGGCGAAGGCCTAAGCCATGTCCCTGTGCGTAGCCCTGCAAGCGGACGGCACGTTGGTGCCAACTGGACAGACCGTGTCCGAGTGTGCGGGCTACGTGCTGGTGAGCGCTGCTGAACATGGCGTCTACGAAGTCGTGCAGCAGGCTCTTGCAATGCCCACAGCGGAAGACGCGTTGAAGTGGTTCACCGCGTGCTGTGGCGCAGTAATCGTGTGGTTCGTCGTGGGGCGCATTGCCGGCAGCGTCGCAACGATGTTCGATAAATAGCCGGCATCAATCAAAACAACAGGAGTAGAAAACATGGGTGAGATTCTGACTGGCCTGGGCGTTGACGATGCGGTCTCGGCCCTCATCGGCGGCGCGGCACTGATCGCACTGGTGGGCTTCACCAAGTGGGGCGCGAAGAAAGTGGCCGGCATGTTCGGCTGATACGGGTAGGGCGGGGCGATGTTTCGGCATCGCCCTTGCTCTATGTGGGGATCGACGGAGTGTTGACGATGATCGTACTGGTGTTCTGTGGGTTTATCGGCGCGTGCTGCGGCATGGCTGGCGTCAAGGGTCTGGATGCATGAGCGGGCCGATTCGGCAGCTGATCCTCGCTGTGACAGTGCTGCTCGCAACGATCTTCGGCGCGCCTAGTCGAGTCTCAGCCCATCCGTTCACTGAGTGCGCTACGGCGGGTGAGTGTGATGAGGGGCAGGCGTGGATAGCCATTCAGCCAGTGCCTGTTGATCATTGTGGGCAAGGGTGGCCGGGTGCAACGCCTCGAGATGTAGAGTTCACTCGTAGTGGTGCATCAAATTTGCGTATTAGCGCGAAGTTTGGATGTACTTCCGCATCTGGCAGCAACATGGCGAATGTGCAGATCTGGCACTACGTATTTTATGGCGCAACGTGTTCGTCACGCCCCTATGAAACCGGTTGGAAAAGCCAGCCCGGTGGCGGCACGAAGGTTTGCCATAACGGCTGTGCATATATCAGTGGTATCGATGCCGGGTCACCAAACGGATTCAGCTTCGATCCTACGGGCGACACCTGCACCAATGACGACCATCCCGCGCCTGAACCTGATGGAGATGGCGGCGATGACGGTGGCGGCGGGAGTGAGATTCCCGGCGATGGAGATGGTGGTGGCGGTAACGATGGCGGTGGGGATGGCAACAACGGTGGCGGCAACAACGGCGGCGGTAATGGCGACGGCGACGGTGATGGCGAGGGGGACGGCGACGGCGACGACGACGGCGATGGAAACGGCGATGGCGGCGGCAACCTTCCCGGCGATGGTGATGGCGAAGGAGAGGGCGAAGAAGATGGCCCCGGCGAAGCTACCCCGCCTGATGGCAAGCTGTACAAGAAAACGGATAAGACGGTAAAGGGGGTTCTGTCCGACTTCCGCGAAGGGGTGATGAAAACGCAGATGGTCGGCGGTATCAGCGACTTCATGCAGGTGCCAGGCGGCGGGGCATGCCCGGTGTTTACGGTTGCGGCGTCGAAGTTCTGGAGGTCGATGACCATCAATTTCCACTGCTCGGGCGACTTCTTGGCGCTGTTGCGGGCATGTGGCTACGTAATTTTTGCGATCGCGGGTTATGCGGCCGTGCGCATCGCGCTGACGTGAGGGCAGGGGCATGCAGGCTGGATGGCTCACCGATCTGACCAAGTGGCTGTGGAATGCGCTGAAGGAGTTTTTTAGCGCGCTGGTCGACTTTTTCAATGATCTGTTCGTGCTGGTGCTGGACCAAATATGTGACGCGTTACTTTATGTCCTCGGGATGATTCCGCTTCCGGAGTTCATGGAGAACAACAGCATCGGCTCGATGCTTGCGAGGGCTGGCAGCACGATCTTGTGGTTCGCAGAACTGTTCCAGATCGGCCCGTCCATGGTGATGATCGGGGTTGCGATCATCTTCTATCTGGTTCGTCGCGTGCTGACCGTGGGTATCTGGTAATGCTGGTTTTCAATGAAGGGGTGCCGCGCGCAGGAAAGAGCTATGACGCGGTGAAGAACCACATACTCCCGGCGCTGAAGAAGCGTCGCCGCGTGTTCGTCCGGCTCAACGGATTGCGTCACGACAAGATCGCCAGTCACCTCGGCATGGCCGAGGATGAGGTGCGGAAGCTGCTAGTGTGCGTTGACACCAAAGAGGTGGTGAAGAGCTTCGCCTGCGTCCAGGACGACAGCGGCAAATGGTGCATTCCTGATGATTTCAAAGATGCATTGGTGGTGATCGATGAGGTTCATGAGTTCTATGTCAATGAACGCAAACCACTGAATCCGGCGGTTGAAAACTTCTGGGCACTGCTCGGCCAGAACGGCGGAGATGCGGTCATTATGACGCAGTGGATTAACCGCCTGCATTCGGCGGTCAAGGCCCGCATCGAGCGCAAGAATACATTCCAGAAGCTGACGGCGGTCGGATCAAAGTCCAGGTACCGAGTGACGTACTTCCATACGACCTCGCCGGGGAAGTTCGAGAAGGTCGGGGGACAGACGTTGAAATACGATCCGGCCATCTTCCCGTTGTATGACGGCTATGCGCCGGGCGCTGAGAATACCGAGGTCTACGAAGAAGGCGGGAAAACGGTATGGGCGGCGATGGCGCCGCGTGCGGCAATTTTCATTGTTCTGGGATGCATGGGCCTGTACTTCTTAGTCGGCTTCTTCGGAAAGGGGGCTTCTGAGCAGGAGCCGGTGGCCTCAAAGGCCACGCAGGTTGCGCCGAAAGATGCTCAGACACAGGCATCAGGGGCAGGCAGCGTCCAGACGGCCGCTAGCAGCGCACCCGTGCCGAAGGTGGATCCATATGCGGATCTGACCGAGGAACAGCGTTACATTGTGGATCTTGGGGGAAGGGCCCGTATCCGGGTTGCGATGGTTGTCCAGGTCGATGGCGTAGACCGCGCGTGGATCCAGTGGATCAGCAGCGATGGAAACGAGGTTATCGAGCAACTGGACATGCGTCAGTTGCAAGCGCTTGGCTATGAGGTGACGGTGGAGCCTTATGGCGTACGTTTGGCTGCGGGCAAGCACGTCATGGTGGCGACTGCGTGGCCGTACACCATGCCGGTTCGCGAGCAGGAGGCAAGGCTTTACAACCTGTCGAGGGATGGCGCTGGCGCTGGCGCTGGCGCTGCGAGCGTAGCGAGTGGGGGCGGCGCTGGTGCCATCCCCGAATCAGCGGGGGGTACGCTCATCGGTGTGGCGAACAGGCCGATGGCAACGTTCCCCGAGTCTGCGCAGAATCGCTACGGTGGAAAATAACGTAACGCGTTATATATAATCATTTTTCATTTCAAATGCGTAACGCGTGACGATATAATAGTCTTACACGCAAAGGAGGGGCTTTCATGGAAATCGAGACTTGGATTGTGCTGGTTCCGCCTACCGTTGTCGCAACGGTGATGTTGGCGAGCAAGGCATTGAAGGCCTACGTCAACTACCGCACTGGCCGCATGTCCTGAGGTGGCGTTATGCGTGACGAAAAAGATTCCGGCACCGTTGAAATGAGCCTTCCGGCTCGGCGAGGGCGCAAGCCGATCAACGGCGTTGCGATGACGGCGGCGGAACGTCAGGCTCAGTACCGATTCCGGCGCAAGGCAGCGGCCAACTCGGGCTCGCGCAAGCTCGATGCTTTCACGGATACGGCGCTGCTCGACCGGATTCGTCTGGAACTGTCCGATGGCGACACGAAGGCCGCAAAGCGTTTCATCAAAGAGCTTTCCCGTCGTTATTTGTAACGCGTGACACTTTGGTGGCGTGACCCCGGCTTTCTTCGCGCAGCAAAGCCTCCTATGATTCCTGGCATCAACAGGGGGTTACATGGACGTTCGGATCGTTCTCGCGGTCCTGTTTGCGGTGGCTGGTTCAGCGCATGCGCAGCAGGTATACAAATGCGTCGAGGGTGGCCGGGCCACCTATCAGTCTCATCCGTGCCGGTCAGGTGAGCCGGTCAAGAGTTGGTCTGCGCAGGTAGCACCCCGGTCGCCTGAGGCCGTGGCGGCTGATCGCCGTATCGAATTGATTCGGCAACAGAATGCGGTGAGGCAGCAGGCAAATACTCGGCGTCCACGCGGCAGTATTCCCGGACGCCAGGGCGTTGTCATTCCGAACGGCCAGTACGAGAGCCCAAGCCGCTGTGAAGCCGCCAAAGCGCATCGTGACAGCGTTTATCGTGCGGTTGGCCTTAAGCGCAGCTTCCAGCTGAGCCGCACTATGGATGATCAGGTGTACGAAGCGTGCAAGTGAACGCCGGGGTGTAGGGGCAGGGCCCCTACGGTCAACGCCTCACCCGCGCTGGCGGGGTTTCTGCCCACGTCGCAGGTGGACCACGTTGGAAGGTTCGGCGGCGGAATCGGGATCACTCCTGCCCAACCGCCTTTCGCGCCGTGCCCGGATGGCATCACGAAGATGGATCACGCTGGAACCGTTGCAGCCCAAGGGCTTCACCATGGGCGTCGCCGACACATCGCTTGGCGGCCGGGCTTCGGCCATCATCAGCCGCCATTCCCGTGCGATGTTGCATGTCAGTGACCACCAGGACATGTCGCCGGGTTCCAGCGAGTGGCCCTCGGGCGTGAACATGTGCCCAGCTTGGAAGCCGAAACCGGTCCAAGGGCCGGTCAGGTCGGTACGGTCGTGCGGGTCAATCTCGCTCATGCGGCCACTTCATCCTTGTCGGGTGTGCCGGAAGGCAAGCAAGAGCCGATCCAGAGCCGCAGCCACTGCCATGCTGAGCCTACAAACGCTGCCCAGCGCCGTACGCGTTTGATTGCGCATAATGTATATTATGTTCCTACGGATCAGGACATGGCTGTCTCAGCTGATGAGACTGTCGGTGCCCCCCTAACTATGTCGTCTGCCCCTTATCCATGTCACGAGCCGTAACTGTGTCGTCATCTGATGGAAGCCTCAAATGAAATCAAAAGATTAGGCATCATTCGTATCGGGCTCGACGTTGGTTGGCTAGACGCAGTTTTTCCTTAACCATGTCGCGCTCCGATACGATGTCACGATCTGCACGCTGCCAGGGACAAAATTTCTCCGGAGGAACGCACGATTGCTTCCTGGGCCCTCGCGTTTCGATGGCTCCGACTGATGAACCCATCGGTCTAGCCGGGAGCTGCGAGGCAGGATCAAGAATCGGAGAGATAAGCACGCAGTGGATCGATCAGATCCCGTCTCGTGCGGGCGTAGGTCTTGTCGTCCCTCTCTTGCTCCAGGGCCTGCGCTTCTGCCCGCAACGCCTTGAGCCGCGCGTCGTCAGGGACGGGCTTCATTAGCTCTTTCACCTCTTCCCGCATGGCCCCTGCCTGCAGGCTGCCGATGTGCCGGCGATGGAACCACGCAATGTCACGTTCCATCGTAGAAATGATGGATGCTGCTCTACTAGGAGTCATCAAGGTCGATTCCTCGCTCCCTGGTCGGCTGATCCCGATAACGCCTTTGCCGACGAACTAGTCTGAACTGTAATTCTACACCTGCAACGTGTTTCGAGCCTGTCCAATTGGTCTCAATTGCGAGGTCCATTGCCACCAACTCGTCGGGGGCGACCTGGTTTACTGTCCTTGGGCTTGTTGTGTTCACGCCAGGCGGCTTTCAGGACATCTGGTAGATCTCGCAGCTGGGCCAATTGCGCCTCGAATGCATCTGCTCGTGCCCGCTGAGAGGTAAGTTCCTGGCTTAAATTGGATGCGTCCGCCCGGGCACGTTCGCTTGCCTCGACCTGTTTTCGCTCAAGTGTTCTGTTTTCTTTCCGAAGCGCCGCTAACTCGAGCTGCGCCGCTCGCGTTTCTTGCCGAGCACGATCGACTTCCGCATGGGCGCGGCCTTCAGTGGCCCGCCCATGCTGGATCAAATTCTCACGTTCGGCCTGCGTGGCTTCCTGGATCTGCTGTAACTGAACTTGGAGTGCCTCACGTATCTCATCGGCCTCGGTGATGCGCTGCATCGCCACATCACGCTGCTGCCCTGTCTCATCAATTCGACGCTGGAGTTGCTCGACCAAGCGCTCTAGCTCAGTGGCTCGAGCCGTCGCGAGCCATTCCGCGTGGTGAGCGGCTTCGGTCTCGCCACGTAGCTGGGCAAGCTCAGCCTGCATGCTGTGGCGGTCGCGCTCCAAGGTGTCGCGCGCATCTTGTAGGGTGGTGCGTTCGCTGGCTAGGGCCTCCTCGGCGTGGCTTCGCGCATAATCCAGCGCCAACTTCCACCACTGTCCCGCCAGGGCCACTACGGTCTCCGGAGCGTTGGCGGTGGCCACGCGAACTTGTCGCTCGTTCGCCAAACGGCTCCCTAACCCCTGCCACCAAGTCTCCAGCCAACGCACGACAGTATTTGGTGACCCTGTGCCCAAGTGAGCGCGAATCCGTTCCACGGTTGGTCGCTCGCCGTTCGCTACCAGTTCGTCGGCGGCGGTGTGAACATCGGATTCGGTGATGCCGCGGGCCATGCGAAGTCTCCTGTACTAGCGCCCTACTCTGCTGGTAACGTACTGATGATAAGTGATGATTATCGTAGCTAACGGCGCTTAATCGTAGTATACATTACATACTATGATAGATAATTCCACTAGTGCCGCCCTCGTCCAGACCGTCCACCACCTGGTGTTGCCGGAGCAGCTGGCGCAGCAGGCCGCCGACGCGGTGCGCGAACTGCTGGCCGAAGCGGCCGCGGCCAACACCACCCGCAGCTACGCCAGCGCGCTGCGCTACTGGGCCGGCTGGCATGCGGCGCGCTTTGGGATCGAGCTGGCCTTGCCAGTGCCCGAGGCGATCGTGCTGCAGTTCGTGGTCGACCATGTCATGCGCCGTAGCGCTGAGGGCGAGCTGGCCTGGGAGCTGCCGCCGGCGGTCGACCAGGCGCTGGTCGCGGCCAGCCTGAAGGCCAAGCTCGGCCCGTGGACACTGAGCACCGTCCGCCACCGAGTCGCCGTACTGTCGACGGCGCACCGACTCAAGCAATTGGCCAACCCCTGCGAGCAACCCGCGATCCGCACCGTGCTCAGCCGTGCCGCCCGAGCCGCCGTCAAACGGGGCGAGCGGCCGCGCAAGAAGACCGCGATCACCCTGGCCGAGCTGGAGGCGATGCTGGCCACCTGCGACGGCAGCCTGGAAGGAATCCGCGATCGCGCCCTGCTCTGCTTCGGGTTTGCCAGCGGCGGGCGCCGGCGCAGCGAGATCGCGGCCGCCGACCTGCGCGACCTGCGTCGGATCGGCGAAGCGGGCTATATCTACCGCCTCGAGCACAGCAAGACCCAGCAGGCCGGCGTCACTAGCACCTCGATGCCGGACAAGCCGGTGTTGGATCGGGCCGCCCTTGCCCTGCAAGATTGGTTAGAGGCGTCGGGCGTCACCGAGGGGGCGATCTTCCGCCGGCTATGGAAACAGCGGGTCGGCCCTGCCCTGTCCCCAGCGGCCGTGGGCGAAATCGTGCAAAGGCGAGCACGCCTGGCGGGGCTGGAGGGGGATTTTGGCGGACACAGCCTGCGGTCGGGGTTCGTGACCGAGGCCAGCCGCCAGGGCGTGGCGCTGCCGGCGATCATGCAGCTGACCGAGCACCGGTCGGTGTCGAGCGTGGTGGGGTATTTTCAGACCGGCGGAGCCACAGCTAACCCCGCTGCTCGCCTGCTTGAAGATTGATTGCCAGTAGCGAGTCGCGAGCTCGCGCGCGCGTGCCATTCCAAAGGCCTTCTCCCCCAGTTCGCTCGATGCCAGCACTTCAGCAAGGCGGCAGCTCGCAATGACGATCGGCCCTCTCATACAACGGACTCAGAATCCGCCGCCCTTACAGAATCCGCCTCCCTTAAAAGTGTGTGGGGTCGAACCCCACTTTCAGAGCCATAAAAATCAATGTGTTACCAGCGCAAATGCCCTGTCAGAGCATGTTGAGCTTCGCCCTTCACCTATCGCCTTCTGGGTGCCCGTTTGTCAAAACGAGCGCACTAGCGGCAAAGCCGAATCATCTCCAGGCACTACTGGCCTCACCCATAAGAAAACCGCCCGAAACACGGGCGCCATCTCCGCATGCGATGATAGGGCAGGATGACGGCGCGGATGCGCTTGAACGGGGGATGGATGAGTTCTGCTGGAAACGGAATGCGCTTGGTGAATCACTTGCGCGCGTCGATCAGTCATGGACGCGGGCGTTCGGCGCTTGAAGAATTACGGGGAATCGCGAGTCCTTCGCAGTACCGCACGTTAGTCGCAACCGCGTATCGCGTGCCGAATCGCGGCCGTCATCCGCTGCTGCCTGACTTTCAACAGAGGCCTCATGGAATCCTCACCTTCGAGCCCTTCAAGGCCCTCGATCTAAAACGCGAGCTCGATTGGTGTGCAACGATTCTTGAGCGCCATGCCGACAAGGTGGTTTTGTTCCTGCAAAGCTCCCTGGAACTGCAGAGTCACATCCTTGCTGGCGACGAAGTCCGTGCTCTGCAAACAATCAATGACATTCACGATCGCTTTGGCTGCTCTGCATGGACAGTTCAGGCCAAGATCGCGTTACTCCAAGTCACAGAAGGACAAGAGGCTCAAAAGAACTACGCTTCTGAAATACTCAGGGAGAACTCTGGGTTGCTTCGGGCAATTGCGCATCTAGCTAGTCAGCGCAACGAAGGTCCTGTTGGCATTTCGGGCTTCAAGATACGCGCGATCGAGACGATCGGCGGTTGGGATATCCCCGCATCTTGGATTACTTTCCTTAAGTATGCGCTTCTGGGCGACATACCGCAGACCGAGTACGGTGCCATCGAAATCCTCACAACGGCCTCGACTGGAACCTGCATTGACCTCGCAACTGCGCTCATTGACCTCATCGCAGTCAACCGTGAGCACCTCACCTCCCTGAATCCGCAAGCCATCCATCGGCTAGACCGATTGCTTTCAAGACTTGAACCCAATGACGCGGATGTTATAACAACATCGCTAACTGAAGCCCGGGCTGCAGCAACTCCATACGGCGCAGGCCAATCAACATTCCTCAGAAGTCTCTGTTGCCTTTCGTCCATCCTCAATCGAAATCTCGACGCCGCTGAAAGGCAGGAAGAGCTCGAAAAGATCTCCCTAAACTTCGCGTTCTCTCCGTTTTTTCGTGTCGCCGGCCGACTGTCTCGCAACATTCTCTCCGAAACGCCATTGTACGTTTCCTCTTTGGCGGCAGAGGCTCAGTTTCGACTTCGCGGACCTTTGCCCGCACTCTGGGGGCCAGGAACGACGGCTTACCACAACAGTGAGCAGCTACTGCATCGCCTAGAGACCAGCTGGCGCGACGGCGAGCACGAAGAGCTTTTATCCATATGCGGGCAACTTGATCGCGGCGATTCTTTCGATATCGCCACATCGGCCAAGGCGCGTTTCGCGATCCACCTATCGAAAGGCGATTGGCAATCCGCTATTGCAGTCGCGATTTCCTGCATTTCTCGGCTCCCAGGATCTCGATACGAGTTTCGATTTGCTGATGCGGTTCAAACAAGAACCTGGAACGAGCTCAAGGGCTGCCATGACCCGGTCATCGCCGCTCTGGCCGCGAGCTATGCGGTGAGCGAACTTCCTGCAGGCAGAGATGCGCAAAAACTTCATCGACACCTACAGCAACTCGCACTTACCGTGTTGCGCAGCTCAGGAGCTACCCAGTTCTCCGAGCTGTTCGCGAAATCGATGACCCCGGTGCAACGACAATTCCTCAGCGACGTATGCACCGAATCTGTGATTGAGGTCAACATCAACCTTGACAGCTCGAAGGCACTCTCCGCCGAGCGCATGAAGATCTGCCAGCGACTTGTTCAGTACGACCCTGGCAACTCAACAAAATACCTGGAAGAGATTCGGCAGCTCACATACGCGGCGGAACTTGAGGAGGGCATTCGCCATTTCGATAGCAGCAGGCTTTTTGTCAACGAAGCCGCCCTGCAGGAATGGGGAGCAAAATCTCTCTCTGAGGACTATGCAAGATATCGCCTTCTCCAGAGCGCATCGCTCCCTGAGCTTGAAGATATTCAAGCTGCAGCGGTCCTGGTGCTTCGCGACAGGGATTCTCCAGTACCAAAAGCATTGCTGGAGCAACCGAAAACCGAAGCCGACAGGCTGCTGTTAGAGCTAACGCAGCGAGTCATGCGCGAGTTCCTCTATGGCTCAACCTCTGGCCTGAACTCCTACCTGAGTCTGCGAATTCGCCACGGTAGCCTCGCCGGCCATCTCCGCGGACCTCTCGAAGAAGCTGGGGCGATTGCGCTCAGGGACTCTACAAGCGGCATCTACCAGCCGATCTCAACGTGGCAAAACACTAGCGCCGACCTATCCATTGGAGCGAAATCGAACATCAACTCCGCGTTTGATGAGTTCTCTCAAAGATTTGACAACCGCGTTTCTTGCTTTGTTGACGACCTTCTCCAGATCCGTAGCGACAGCAAACCCGAAGGCGTCTTTGATATTCAGATAAGTACACTCCTCATAAACCTGCTGAAGGCCCAGACGGCCAACATTATCGATCCGCAAGAGTTTGTTAAAGCTTGCACGTCTCACTTCAAAGCATCGCTAGCCCCTGCGATGGAGCATGTCAAAGAGCACATCCACCAGATCAAGGATGAGGTCGGCCAGGACGCGGATCTACTACTTGATCGCATCTTACGAGAATCATCTGACGGGCAGCTTTCCCCACTCCTCGACTCCATCAATAGAGGTCGCACAAACTTCAACTTTGCCGCCGACCGCGTATCTGATTGGTTCTCGTCTTTGGATCGCGCAGATCATGAAAGGCGCTATTCGCTGGAGCAGATCGTACGCATTGGCCAGACCTTGACTGCGAATACGAGGCCATCGTTCGCTCCTGATCTGCGAATCGAACTTGGCGGCGACATCCCGCCGTTCACGCCCCAGTACGGCGCATTCTTGATTGCTGACGCAATGTTCATCGCCTTTGATAATGCCTTCTTGCATTCAAGACTGGAAGGCAGAATAAGAATCGACGTCCGCGCCAATCTTATTGAAGACAGAATGCTTGTGTTTGAAGTCGAGAACGATGTATCGGATGACGCCGAAACACCAGTCGCTCTCGCCAAGCTGGAGAGGATCCGAGGGCACCTCGAATCTGGCGAGTATCGGAACATGGTTTCTGGCGAAGGCGGCACGGGCCTGTTCAAACTTAAGCGACTCACCGAACGCTCAGGCGCCCTTGACGACGTGACATTCGGCTTTGAGGATGGGCGATTTAAGGTCCGCTTTGCGATACCCATTCAGTCGATCGAGCTAGAGGAGGTTGCGCATGAGCAAAGTTCTGATCGTTGAAGATGATGAGTTCAAGCGAGAGAACATCTCTGAATGCATCGCTGAGCGCATTCCTGGAGTTACGCTCGTCTTCGCGAGATCCATTGTGAGCTCACTCCGCTCCATAGAAGGCGATGACGACATCGATCTTGTCATTCTCGACATGTCGCTGCCTACATACGACGTTGGTCCCAATGAGCGTGGCGGGCGGCCGCAAGGCTTTGGAGGCCTTACTGTCATGCAGCATATCGATGCGCTCGACAGGAGACTTCCCGTCCTTGTGGTAACCCAGTTTCTTAGCTTCGAGCAAGGCGACGAGGTAGTTGAAGTCGGAGACCTTCAGAAGACCTTGAGCGACGACTATCCAGATCTCTTCATAGGGCTGATCCAGTACAGCGGCGGTTCCAACAACTGGAAGGATAACTTGGTGAACAGACTTCAACGAGCCTTAGCGAAATGACATCCCTCAGCATTCTTATGGTCGAGGACAACGCTGATAAGCGTCGACGGATTCGCGAGGCGATCGACGCCGCGGACGTTGCCTGCAGTTGCGACGTTGCCGAAACCGTCATCGAGGCGAAGCGCCGCGTCACAGATAAGCAGTACGACCTCCTCGTACTAGATCTCGCGCTCCCAAACTACCCCGGAGAGGGCCAAGCAGAGGATGCGGGTGCAAATTTTCTGCGCGAAGTGCAGGATTACGACATTTACGTCGCGCCCAAGTACGTAATTGGAGTCACAGCTTTTGAGGAACTCTCCGAGAAGTTCGGGGAGAGCTTCGCGAAGCGCTTCTGGCAGATCATTCGATCAGACAACACTAGCGCGTCATGGTCGCAACAGATCACCTCTTTTGTACGACATCTTGGACGAGTACTGTCCCACGACAGCCAGCAATGCGTTGTCGATGTTGTCGTCATGACAGCGTTAGCCGATGAGTACGCAGAAGTTGTCGCGCTGCCGTTCAACTGGTCCGCACCTATCGCACTCGACGATCAGGTCTACTACCAGCTTGGCTCGGTTACGTCTAACGGGGAGTCGATCTCGGTAGCTGCGATTTGCGCCCTACGAATGGGACCAGTCCCTGCCACAACTCTCGCGTGCAAAGCGATGGCAAACCTTCGCCCTAGAATGCTCGGAATGACGGGAATTTGCGCAGGCGTGAAGGGCTCCGCGAACCTCGGAGATGTTGTTGCAGCAACGGAAGTTTTTAGCTGGGAATCGGGAAAGTTGGTTGGCGACACGACAAAAGGGTTCCTACCCGAGCCGTTAGCAGTTTCAGTTTCGGACTCTGTTATCGCAAAGCTTCAGCAGATTCAAGCCGATAAGGACTGGCTTGACCGCACACGAAGGAGCTTTGGTGGCGCCGCCCCTGGACATGCCCTGGAGGTGGTACTCGCCCCTATTGCTACCGGGAGCCCTGTTGTTTCGGATGCCGATATCGTTGAAAGGATCAGGGGCACCAACCGCAAGACCACCGGAATCGAGATGGAGGCATTCGGGTCACTTTTTGCTGCCAGGTCTTGGCGCGTGTCGCAGCCATTGTTGTTCTGTTTGAAGGCGGTATCTGACTTTGCAAACAAGGACAAAGATGACAGCGTCAGACACTACGCCGCGTATGCTAGCGCACGCGTGTTTGGTGAGATGTTGACTCGATTTGGCAGCACGCTGTTGCCTCGCACATAACGAATGTTTCTGGTGCTATCGACTTCAGGCTCACCTATGAGCCTCTGCTCCTAGAAGTGCTTTCTCCCGTTTTTCTTCGCAAGAAGGTTGTGCCGCTCGGGAGCGGGGCGGGACCGGAAAGCCCTACCCGTCCCGCCGCCAGTAAGCCGAGAAGTCAACTTGACGGTGTTCGCTACCGCGTGATGCAGAGGGCCACCGAGCGAGTCAAACTCTCAGGGGCCGGCCATCGCGAGGGTAAAGAGACGAGACGACACGACTCGGTTCGGCGCGACCAAAGGGGAGTTGACCGCCGCAACGCCGTTGATCGTCCGGATCACAAGGTCACTCGCCCTTCGGCGCGCGATTGGTGTGCAGGACTGCGCGGAGGCACGCCTCCGGAGCTCTTACCCGCGATGAATCCTCCCAATCCCCTACCTTGCCCATGTCCGCTTCCGGCCAGAAGCCGACATCCGCTCGGCACAGTTCTAACCAGCACTTGCCCCAACGCCTTGCTACTTCACCGCTGCACGCCACGCGGGCCACGCCTCGCCGATCACGCCCAGCGCGGATTTCAGGAACAGCAGTGCGATCACCGCGCCTGCTGCGATGTCTGGCCAGCCGCTTCCGGTCAGCGCTACGCCACCGGCAGCCACCAGCACACCGATGTTGGCGGCGACATCATTGCGGGAGCACTCGAAGGTGCTTTTCATGTTGATGTTGAGCGCGCGGAACCGCCACAACAGTGCCAGGCACACCAGATTGGCCACCAGCGCGATGGCTCCGAACCCCAGCATCATGCCGCTGGAAGGCGGCACGCCGTGGATCAGCTTGCTGACAACCTCCACCACGATGAAGACAAAGAAGGCCAGGATCAGCAGCCCCTTGGCGAGGGCCGCACCGGCCTCCCAGCGTGTCCCCCGGTTCACTGCCCACAGGCTCAGGCCGTAGACGATCGCGTCGCCCAGCATGTCCACGGCATCGGCCTGCAGGGCACTGGAGCGCGCCACGATGCCCGCGCCGAACTCGATGAAGAACATCGCCAGGTTGATGATGAGTACCGCCACCAGCACGCGCCGCTGCGCACTGTGAAGGGCCAGCGCTTCCAGTTCCTGGCGCTTGTGGCCGCAGCAGTGGTCCATGGGTGTCTCCCGCCAGGCTGTGGCCGGGCTTGAAAAAGGATGGGAGAGTCGTTATCAACCCTGTAGCCCCTACAAGGTCAAGCCCATGCCCAGCCACTTCACCATCGGCCAGCTGGCCCGCCAGACCGGCACCAAGCCCGAAACCATCCGCTATTACGAGAAGATCGGCCTGCTGCAGCCGCCGCTGCGCTCGGAGGGCAACTACCGCTACTACGGCGCACAGGACCAGAGGCGCCTGTCGTTCGTGCGCCGCGCCCGCGAGCTCGGCTTCTCCATCGAACAGATCCGCGAGCTGATTGCCTTTGGTGAACAGCGGGAGCACGAGTGCAGTTCGGTGGACGATGTGGTGAAAGCGCACATCGCAGACATCACGCGCCGGATCCAGGACCTGCAGGCGTTGCAGGGCGAGCTGGAGCGGATGATCGGCAATTGCCCGGGCGGCCGCGTGGCCGACTGCAGGGTGTTGGAAGCCCTTCAGCCGCAGCCTGCCGCTTGACCTTGTAGCCGCATCAAGGTTTACAACGCCGGGCTACTTCGCCACCGCGCGGCCTTGCCGCCCTGACGACCCATGACCCTGCTGCCCCATCCGCTTGCCCTGGCGCTGAGCGCCACCCTGCTGTCCGCCGTTGCCCCGGCCAATGCACATGAACCGCCCGCCGCGCACGACGACCACCACGATGAGGCCGTGGAGCTGGATGCGGTGGTGGTGCAGTCAACCCGGTCAGGGCGCCGCGTTTCCGACGAACCGATCCGGGTAGACGTCGTATCGCAGGAAGAGATCGAAGAGAAGCTGCTGATGTCGCCGGGCAACGTCTCCATGCTTGTGGCGGAGACGGCGGGCGTGCGGGTGCAGAACACCTCGCCGGGCATGGGCGCATCCAACATCCGCATCCAGGGCCTGCGCGGCCGGTATACCCAGCTGCTGGCCGATGGTCTGCCGCTGTACGGCGGCCAGTCATCGTCCATCGGCCTGCTGCAGATTCCCCCGACCGACCTTGGCAGTGTCGAGATCATCAAGGGCAGCGCGTCGGCGTTGTACGGTCCGGCAGCGTTGGGCGGTGTGGTGAACCTGATATCGCGCCGGCCCAAGGAAACCGCCGAGGCCGAAATGCTGCTCAATGCCACCAGCCGTGGCGGGCAGGACGTAACCGGCTACGCAGCAGGGCCGCTGGCCGAGCACTGGGGCCTCTCGGTGGTGGGTGGCTACCATCGCCAGGACCGCCAGGACCTGGACGGAGACGGCTGGGCTGACATTCCCGGCTACGAGCGTGCCACGGTCCGGCCGCGGTTGTTCTGGGAATCGGAAAACGGAGCGCGTGCACTGCTGACGGCAGGCGCAATGCGCGAGAGTCGGCTGGGCGGAACACTGCCCGGTCAACGGGCGCCCGACGGGCAGCCCTTCGCTCTCACGCAGCGCACGGAGCGCGTTGATGCCGGCGCGGTGGTCGATGTTCCAATGCGCGAGAGCGACCGCCTGCAGCTGCGGGCGTCGGCCATGTCCACCGATCACGACCACGGGTATGGCCCTGAGCAGGACAACGACACCCATCAGACCGGATTTGCGGAAATCAGCTATGCGTCCGGCGTAGGCGTCACCAGCTGGCTGGCGGGCATTGCCGCGCAGCAGGACCGGTTCCGTTCCACCCGATACCCGCAGTTTGATTACCGCTACACCGTGCCCGCCCTGTTCGTGCAGGCCGAGCAGGCGCTGCGCGATGACCTCACGCTTTCCGGCAGTGCGCGCTGGGATGACCACAGCGTCTATGGCGGGCACTTCAGCCCCCGCGTGTCACTGTTGTTCCGCCCTGACGAGTGGACCCTGCGCGCGTCGATCGGCAGAGGCTTCTATGCGCCTACACCCTTCGTCGAACAGATCGAGGCCGCTGGCCTGTCACGCCTGGAGCCGCTCACCGGCCTTCGCGCGGAAATCGCTACAACCGGGTCCATCGATGCAGGCTATGTGCATGGCCCCTGGGAGATGAACCTCAGCGTGTTCGCATCCGATATCGACCATGCGGTACGCCTGGTGGAATCTGCGAACGCGCCGGGTGAACGTGTGCAACTGGTCAATGTTGCGGGCGTCACCCGCACACGGGGTAGTGAGTTGCTGCTGCGCTATCGCTGGCAGGACATCACGGTGACCGGCAGTTATGTCTACACCGATGCGCGCGAACCTGGTGAGGAAGGCGCCGGCCGCCGCCCGGTCTCACTCACACCCCGCCACAGCGCCGGCCTGGTTGCCATGTGGGAACAGCATGACCGTGGCCGCATAGGCCTCGAGGCGTACTACACCGGCATCCAGGCGCTTGATGACAATCCCTGGCGCCGACGCAGCCGACCGTATCTGGAAGTCGGTGCACTGGGAGAGATCGTGCTGGGAAGAGTCAGCCTGTTCCTCAACCTGGAAAACATCCTCAACGTCCGCCAGAGCGGCTACAACCCGATGCTGCGTCCTCGCCGCGCCGACGATGGCCAGTGGACCGTGGATGCATGGGCGCCGCTGGAAGGGTTTGTAGTGAACGATGGCGTGAGGCTGAAGTTCTAGGGTTGAGCTGATGCGGGAGGCGGTGTCCGCTTACGGCCAGAAGCGGACATCAACACCTGAGTTACGCGGAGCCGCGAAGCGGCTTCGGCCTGAATGAATTGTTTAAACATCATTTTAGGCCGTAGTACTTCAAGAGCGCTTCTTTAATTACATCAGTAGCGACAGATAGCCCGATTTTCCATGTACCACCTGCTGCCTTCTTTAGATTGTTGAGTAGCCATTCTTTTACCTTGGGACCCATCGGCTCTTCCGCACTCTCAGGCTTCTCAGACGACGCCAAGTCTGCGATGGACCCAGCGTCTTCTGCGGGAATGCCTGCCTTAACCAGGTACTCCGAAAGTTCTTCCTTGTTGCCTGCGTCAATGGAAATTGAAACGACCGCGCCGCCTTGTGCTGACACAGAGGTGTAGTTGCCGTAGATGATCTGTTGGGCAATCTGAGTGGTGACGCCAGCCACCGTGCTGGATAGATCGCCTGGATTAGCCAAAGAGACGCTTGCTGCCTCTGGAATAGATTTTTCAATCTCAAGTGTCAGCTCAAGGATTCTATTCAGGACAGCGTGTCGAATGGCCGCCAAGGATGCGCGCGAGATCGTTCCTGTTACTGAGTTGCACGCATAGTCTTCGTAGACCTTGCCCTGTAGCAGAAGAATGAGGTTTGATGCCTCAATCTGAAGCGAGCCGCCCTTTTCTGAGTTGGAGAGCAACTCGTCCACGGCCGCGATGCTCTGCCGCATTTCATAGCGAGTCCATCTTTTTCCAGCAAACTTGTCGATCAGATAAGGCGAGATCGGGGCGTTCTTGATGCCCGAGCCAAACGGCCCTGAGAAATCAGCTCTGTAACTGACTCCAAGGACTCGGTAATCCGGGACATCAACTCCGGATGGATACCCCTCAGACTCATGCCTTACCCATTCGGCAAGCGGCTGACTGCCAAGTCGGGCAGCTAGCATCCTTAGCTTGAGCAAGATAGGAGCAATGTCAGATTGATCTTGAAGGACAGCGCTCTGAATTTCTGCAAGAAGTCCCAAGCATCCTCCCAATGACGTCAAACTATGTAGTAAACGCATCCTAGGGTGCGGCTATGCGAATTTTGCACGGCAAGCCTGTTTAGGCGGCATCCCCTTGATTCGGTTGGATCTTAGGGGGGCCGAGACCTGCAAACAAGCTGTCGCAAAGCCGAGCCCGGCTAGAGGCTGCAAGCGGCCTTGCGGTCCGGCCTATCGCCTTTTTTGCATGTGCTCCGACTCTTCGAAATGTCCGGTCTGGGTCGGGCCGCCCTACCCCCGATAAATCCACCTAATCGCGAAGTAACTCAATCCGCCACTGGTCCAGCAGCGTTTGGATGTCTTCGCCGGCGTCATTGCGCGCCTGCAGGTGGCCCAACAGGTCCTGCTGGCGCTGCTGCGCGAACACAATGCGGTATAGCGCCAGGCTGCTCTTGGGCCGCTCAAACCGCAGCTGGTCCTGGCTCAACTGGAACTGGAACACCCTCCGTTCCACCGCCACACCCCCCCGAGCCTCACAGATCAAGTAGGGCACCAGGCCCTCGAGGGTGCCCCCTTGGCTGCTTCTTCGGCGTGCGCGAACAGCCGCTGCCACGGGTCTCTCGCATCCGAGCGGGGCACGAACCCGGAAAGCCGCGCCACGTTGCGGCGCACCGCCAACCCCTTGTAGCGGTGTACGCGCCCCTCACGCTGCTCCAGGTCCACCGGATTGCCCGGCAGGTTCCAGTGCACGATGGAGTGGCACCAGGAATGGAAGTCCAGGCCTTCCTGGCCCACTGACGTGGAGGCCAGCACGAAGGGACGGAAGGGAGAGTTGAAGGCCTTCTGCAGGGCATCCTTGCGCGCAACGACCTTGTCGTCCTCGGTGGCGTTGCCGTAGCGCATCGCGTACCGGCAGCGCATCGAGAGGTTGCCATCCGGCTGGAGTCTGCCGTTTTCCAGCTTCACCGCCTCAGGATGCAGCTGGCTGGCCCGCACGTGCCCGGCGGCGCCCACGGCTTCGGCAATGGCCTGGGCGTGCGATCGCTTCTCGTCAGCCTCTGTTTCCTCGTGCAGCAGGTGCAGCTACGGCGCGCGTGCGGCGGCAAGCGTTCAGCATAGTGTTCCCCCTGTTCCTTTCTCTGTTCCTGCGCTTCAACGTCCTTGAGTGCTTCTGGTGCCCGTCAGGCTTTGCTGGACAGTGCAGCATTCTCCTGCGCCAGCGCGTAGGCGCGGTCGCGCAAAGTGCGCAGCAGCAATGCACGCTCCTTGCCCCTCCTTGCCGCCACGTCGTCCTCGGCCGGCTCGGTCTTCAGCAGCCCCTCCCAGCGCACGAACTCGGTTAGCACCTCTTGCACTTCGGCATCCCCGATGGAGCGGGACAGCGCACGGACCACGGCCTTGGGAAGCTTGCGGGCCTCGATCATCTCCAGCCGCTCCACGCCGTTGCACGCCGCAATCGCGGCGTCGGCGAAGCCATCAGCGAGGCTGCCTGCAACGGCGGGGTTCCTGGACAGCGCCATGAGGATCCCGGACGTCGGGTACTTCTTCACCAGCCACGTGGCCCACTCCACCGGTAACGATGCGCGGGAAGCAAGCACGACGCGCGTCTCATCGTAGCCGGTAGCAGCCACCTTGCCGATCAACCGGGGGTCCAGCGCAGCGCTGCGCGCAAGCAAGCGGGCGGCCTTGTGCGGCTCCTTGGAGCGCAGGTACATCATGACCGACGAGTACGCCATGCTCACAATGGCGCCCGGCATGGTCCCAAGAATCTGCAATGCGAGCTCCCCACCGGCCGTGATATCCAGCGTGTCGCCGGTAAGCATCCGCTCCTGCGCCATGGGGTCCAGCCGCGGGTTCGACGCCAATGCATCGATAAGCTCCGCGTTGCCTGCCAGCTGAAGCTGCACTCGGGGGTCCAGGTCCCTGCGCTCGGCGAGCATGCGTAGCACGCCCGCGTCGGTAGACCTAGCCAGCAGCTGCTGCACGCGATCATGCATAGGCTCGGGTTGGCGCAGCACTTTGTCCAGCGCCAGACTCGACTTTCCATCCCGCAGCACGCCATGGGCATTGACCAGTTCCAGGCAGAGCTCACGCTCATCCAAAGTGCAGGCAATGTTGGTGGACAGCGCAGTCAGCACGAGCACATCGTCGCTCTTCAGAAGCGCGGCACGCGTGGCGTCGGGCAGCGAAGCATGGCTGGCCGCTGCAGCACGAAGCTTCACGTCCGTGGAGGCAGCAAAGTGCTTGAGTACCGCTGGCGGGCAGTTGACGTGCTTGAGGATGGCCACCCGCCACTGATCTTCCGTGCGGAACTCCATCAGTGCTTCCAGCACAGCGCCGGTGCAGTGCGGCAGCTCGTGCAGCTGTGCCGCCAGCTTCCCTTCCACCCGCTTGTCGCGCGACCGCACCAGGTCTGCCAGCAAGTCCGAAGGCGCGTCCATGTGCAGCGCCGCTGCTTCGAACAGCGAAGCCTTGAACTGCTCGTTGGCCGCGTCCATCTCAAGCCAATAGGTCAGCACCTTGCTCGGGCAGTGGGGGTGTCGCAGCACCGCCAGCGCTACCGCCTCGCTTTCATCCTTGCCCAGCTTCTCCAGCACATCGTTCGGCGCATCGCCGTGGCCACCGGCCTGGATGCGCTGCTTCTCGTTGCCGCTCGCCATTTCGCGCAGGCGCACCAGGGTCATGCCATCGGCTGCTGGCTCGGAAGCCGGCCGCAGCTTCAGCGTGGAGAACTTCTCCTGCGATTTCTGGATCTGCTCGGCCAGCGTCTGCCCCAGCGGCACGGTCTCGTGCACGGCCATCTGGATGTGGTGCGTGGCTAGCGCTTCCTTGGTGATGAAGGCCTGCAGCCGGGCTTCGCTCACTGCCATTTCAATATCGGCGCCACTGAAGTCGCGCATCTGCTTGCACAGTTCATCGCGATCGGCGCTGCTGATCACGGCTTCGTCCACATCCAGATGGATATCCAGAATGGCGCGGCGCTCGCCGTGGTTGGGGAAGTCCACATAGAACACTTCATCAAAGCGCCCCTTGCGCAGCAGCTCCGGCGGCAGCTTGGTCACGTCGTTGGCCGTGGCCACCACGAACACTGGCTGGGTGTTTTCCTGCATCCAGGTCAGTAGGTAGCCCACCAGGCGGGTGGATACTTCCGACGCTTGGCCAGTGCCCAGGCCGGAAAACGCTTTTTCCAGTTCGTCCATCCACAGGATGCACGGGCTCATGCCCTCGGCCGTGGCCAACGCGCTGCGCATGTTGGCCTCGCTGTCACCCACATAACGGCCCATCAGGCGGCCCACGTCCAGCTTGAGCAGCGGCAGGTTGAACTCCTTGGCCGTCAGCTTGGCGGTGAGCGATTTGCCGCAGCCCGGCATGCCCGCGATGAGCACGCCCTTGGGCAGGCGCACACGCAGCTTGGCCGCGCCCGCGCGATCGGCGAACACTTCGCCGCGCTGCTTGAGCCAGCCACGCAGCTGCTCCAGCCCGCCGATGGTGGCGTTCTCCTCGATGGGCGAGACCACCTGCAGCGGGCTGCTACCGGCGATGAGTGCCGCCTTCTCGCGGTTCACATCACGCAGCACTTGGCGGGCCTCGCGCGGCTTGTCCAGCGCGGCCTGCGTCAGCAGTGCCCGCACCGAACTCTCGCCCAGCCCCATACAGGCCTGGCGCAGCGGTGCGGCCAGCGCCTCGTCCTCGGCCTTGCCGTGCCGCCCAAACTCCTCGGCCACAAGCTGGGCAATTTCCTGCTCGCCCGGGGCATGCAGGCGCACCTGCGGCAGCACCGGCAGCTGGCCGGCCTGGGGCAGTTCGCCATCGGGCGTGACGAGTACCACCAGCGAGTGCCCGGCGGCCTGCCTGGCCACCCGCTGCAGCATCTGCCCCAGCGCCGGCACCGCGCGCGGGTGCGATGCCAGTGACATGCCCGCATCGGCCACCACGATCAGGCGGCCGGTCAGGCTGGTCGCCATCAGTTCCCGCAGGGCTTCGCGTAGGTCCGGCAACGCTTCGTCCACCTCCAGGCGCGGCAGCTTGCTGCGAGGGTCCACCTCGCCAAAGGCGCTGTTCCACTCGATCAGCTTCAGGCCCAGCGAGCCGGCCAACTCGGCCAGCAGGCCGTCCAAGCGCCCGTTTTCACGGGTCGTCACCACTACGCCCGGGTGGCCTCCGCGCAGGGCGCGCTGCATGTCACCCAGGAAGCGTTGGCGCGAATCCAGCAGCGAGGCGGTCATGCGCCCACCCAGCGGGCTGCGCTGCGTACCGAATCGGCCAAGGTGTACAGGGCCTCGGATGCCGTATCGCGCACCTTGGCGCCAATCGAGGTGGCGCGGTCCACCAAGTAGTCCACCAAACGCGGGGTCACCTTGACGATCGCATTGGCCGTCGCTGATGCAAGGGTGGCGCCAACGAAGCTGCCGACAAACCCGCCGATCACGGCGCCCACCCCGCCGAACACCGTGCCGATGGCCGTGCCCAGCGCAGCGCCACCATAGCTGCCGGCCAGAGTGGCAATGGCGACGAAGTTGGTTTCCAGCAGCTCGGCGGCAGCTTCGGCCAAGGTGCATTCTTCCTTGCTGAACTTGTACAGCACGCGTGCATTCTCAACCGCCACGCAGACCGCCATCGTAATCAAGGTGGCATCGGCGCTCTGCAGCGCCGTGCCCAGCCAGCCCTTGCGTGCCGCCGCCACCACGGCGCCGACCAGCGCCACGGTCACGCCGGATTGCACGCCGCTGCGCAGGGCCGAATCGCAGAACTCGTCCCAGTCTTCCTGCAGGCTCGGTTTCTTGTTGCCCTGCCATGCGTTCCATGCGCGTCGCCCGCCAATGCGCACGCCCTGCACGGCCACCGCCAGCGCGGCCGCCAGCAGCGCCTGCTTGGCCACCTGCTTGCCCAGGGTGGACAGGTCCACGTCGTCCCAGGTGTATTCCTTGGAACGACCTTCTTCCTGTGCATCCTTCTGCCGCTGCTTGGCTTCTTCGTGGCTGAGCGGGTCCGATTCCACGCCATCATGGCTGACGCGGCTGGTACCGCCCTCGACCTGGCCTTCCTGCCCCTCCGGCACTAGGCGTTCCTGGTTCTCGTAGTCGCCCCGCTTAAAGCCGCGTTCGGAGTGATCCGAGGTCTTGCCGTACTTGGACTGATAGTCCACGGTCTCCTTGCCGTCGCTGACACGGATATCCACGGAGTTCCGCTCAAGGGACTCCAAGCGCTCGGCGCGGACGCCCGAATCCTGGGTGGCGGCATCGATGTTGAAGGAATCGGTGTGGTGCTGCTCGGCAATGTTCCCGTGCAGATGCTCGCTCTTGTTGATCGAGACCCCATCCTTGCAGGTGATGGTATCGCGGGCGTGGGCCGTGGCCTTTTCCAGCTCAACATCAATGCGAACCGAATACTTGCCGGTGCCGTCGGCACTGTTGCACTGGTTTGCCCGGCCCAGCGCCTCGGCAAACCAGTTGCGGATGCCACCGCCGGTAGCCTGGTAGTCGGCCGCCTGGGCCTGGTGCGCGCGGAAGCCCACCACCGTGGCCGCAATCGCCACCGCATCGCGGTGGGCCTGCCGGCGGTCGTAACGCACCCCATCGGCACCCTGGCCGACATGCTGCTCGAGCCCCTCGGCCAGCCACTGCGGGTCTTGGCTCTCTTCGGCGTTCTCGTCCTGGCGCTTGTGGAGGTCCAGCGCCACCTGGGCCAGTTCCAGCTGATGGTCCATCGCGGACGTATCCACGCCGTCGCCGTCGCGCGCCTGCGCATTCTCCTCAGGCTCTTGCCCTTCGCCTTCCTGCTGCACGTTCTGCGCGGCTTCCTTGTCCATTGTCACGCCCCCTGTGGTTGACACGTTCCATTGCGTTGATGCCACCTAAGCATCCAACTGGACTCTCGATTATGGCCGAAGGAGTCTCAAAAAGTGAGATCGGAACCGACATTGAGAGTAGTGAGCACGAAGCGGCCCACCGCCTCTATTCAGAGTGTCAGTAGCAAGGTCAGCGTCTTCCTCCCTACCCCTGATAAACATCCCTAATCCTAATGTCGGGTAGCCGATACCCTGTTGCGCACTACCTGTCCGCAGCATGGCTGTCCGCTCCGTATTGCGCCAGAGCAGTGGGCAAGATTCACTCCCTTCCATCCCCTGCCCGTTCCCCAGCTCTCCGAGCAGGAGCAGCAGATTCTTGACCTCATCGAATCCTTCGGCCAGACCTTGGAACAGAGCCTCTATTTCGGGGAGCGCTGGCCCGACGACTGGCGAGGCAACCCTCAATTTGCGCGCCAGTTGCTTCTGGCGGTCAGTTTCAACGTGAACGAGGTCAGGGACTTCCCACTGATCAACTATGCTCAGGTAAGCGGCAACTTGACTGGACTCATCCGAGGCACCCGACACCAGTACGAGCCAGTCCGGAAACTCCGATGGGGCTCATACCGGGAAATTGCCGATCCCGCGCTCCGCCGCGCAGGCCTCTGGGTGACGGCTTGGGCGCTGCTGCCCGGCCTACCAATTGAGCTGTCCCCAGGCTGGCTCAAGCTGCCGGCTCACGTCGAAACGCGCATCCGCTGCCTATGACGGGACGGCGGGTACCGCGACGTAGACCGGCCTGTGCACCTGATCCGTAACCGTGTCGCTATCCGGCAACCACGTCCGTAAGCATGTCGCAAACCCTCACATGGCGACCGGCACAGGCATGCGGACTTGAATAGATACCCTTTAACATCAATAACCTATGTATTTCCCGGAGGCCGTGACATGGTTAGGGGGTTACCGACACCCACGCTGCCCGCACAGCCTTCGACCATCATCCCCTGCGCCGTCACCCGCCATATGACTTGCGGCAGGTGTATGAAAGCCGCGCCCCAGCCTACCGTCATTACGGCTGTCCGTGTTCTGCCTGACTCTTGCGTTCCCTCCATGACCTGCGGAGATGTGACATGAAGTCCGTCATCGGTGTTGTGTTGTGCGCAGCTCTCTCATCTGGGCCGAACATGGCTCACGCCCACGCGTTGCCTGACCCAGCCGATATCGACGCCAAGGTCGCCGAACTGATGCAGCGAACCTCGGCACAAGGCATCGCGGTAGCGGTGATCGATCAGGGGCGCCCCGTGTACGTGCAGGCGTTTGGCAAACGCAACGCCGATGGTGATCCGTTGAAAACCGACACCGTGATGTACGGCGCCTCGCTCACCAAGACCGTGTTTGCGTACACGGTGGCGCGGTGGGCCGACCAGGGGCGCGTGTCGCTGGATACCTCCATCGCCGAATTCCTGCCCCGACCGCTGCCCAGTTACGCCGGCACGGACATCGTCAACCGCTATGCCGACTTCACTGCACTGGATGAACGCTGGCGACGCCTTACTCCGCGGATCCTGCTGAATCATGGTAGCGGCTTCGCCAACTTCGGATTCCTGGAACCGGACGAGAAACTGCGCTTCCACTTCGACCCGGGCACGCGCTACGCCTATTCGGGCGATGGCCTGGCGACCCTGCAGTTCGCGCTGGAGCATGGCCTGGGACTGGACGTGGGCGCCGGCACCAACGCGATCTTCCGGGAACTCGGCATGCACCGCACGGCATTGATATGGCGCGCGGACTTCGCCAGCAACCTCGCTGATGGCTGGGACATCCAGGGCAGGCTGGAACCGCACGACGAGCGTTCGAAAGTGCGTGCAGCCGGATCGATGGATACCACCATCGCCGATCTGGCGTTGTTCGCTGCAGCGTTCGTGCGCGGCGACGGGCTGTCCCCACAGGCGCATCGCGACATGCTGCGTCCGCAGTTGCAGATCACCACCCGCTCCCAGTTCCCTACGTTACAGCCGGAGTTGCCGCCGGCGCAGCGTCGCAAGGATCTGGCCGCAGGCTTGGGCGTGGTGGTATTCCAGGGGCCGCAGGGCGCGGGTTTCTTCAAGGGCGGCCACAATGACACCACCGCCAACACGCTGGTGTGCGTGCAGAAGCGCCAGCGCTGCCTGCTGGTGCTGTCCAACGATGTGCGCGCCGATGGGGGCTTCGAGGAGCTGGTGCGGTACGTGCTCGGCGAGACGGGGGTTCCGTACGACTGGGAGTACGGGCGGTAAGCGTCGGCGCGTGAGCTGATCGAGGCAGTCTGAATGTTGACGCCGCCTTGCCAAACCCTTGATCGGCGCCGTCACGCTCGAAAGCCTAGGCTCGTTGCATGTTCGATGCGGTCCTACGCGGAGGTCTCATGCAACACAATGCCACTCACCCGCCGGCGGCGTCGGCTCCCGGTCCTTCGCCGCAAGGCGATTCTCCGGATAACGACGATACCGGTACCCTCGAAGAGAAACAGGACGAAGCGCTCGAGGAAACCTTTCCCGCCAGCGACCCCGTATCGCCCTTCATTCCAGCCCAGGCGCCGGAAGAGCCAGAGCCCTCGGCGCCTCGCGGCAGCCCCCCTTCCCCGTCTGCGGAATCCGCGGAGAGTCCGCCAGCGCAGCCCCGCTTCGGCCATGACCTGGGGCCAGGCATCGCGCCCGGTTTCAAAGGGTGAGCGCAGGAAAGCGCAGGAACATGCCGCTCGCAGATGCGCTGGAAGACTGACCCCGGTCACCCGGGTCCATGCGCATGCCCTGCCCGCTCTTCGGCTCCGGGGCCTCCGGTCCATGACGGAACGTGGCCGGTTTCCCCGCTTTTCCGGCCCGGGCTCCGCTCGTTCGCCTGGCACAGGGCACGGGCGATATGATGCGCGGCGTTGCCCCTGCCAGGGAAAGCTCCCAGGAAATAGATCCGGTGGCCTTCGACCTGGAGGGATATTTCCTCCATGCCCTCGGCATGGGCCAACGCCCGCTTCAGGGCGCCGACCCATGTGGCGCGCGGCGCGACATCCATCTCGGCTACGACGGCCGTCTCGCCGTTGTCCAGCTCCATGGCTTCAAGTCGAAGGGGATGCGGGCACGCTGACCGTTGCGCATTCATGTCTCACCCTCAGAGGCTGGCGATGTCGCGAGTATCCAGAGCCCGCGCCAAGACGGCGTAAAAACAGCCCACAGCCTGCGTGGGTAGCCGATGGAAGCAGCTCACGGGTCCATGGCGCAGCGTTCGCAACCGGTTGATCATCGCCCATGGATGCTGGCGTGAGACCCGCGACGAGGTGCTCCGCGCTGCCAGGGGACACATCCTGGCCAAGGGCTCGGTGGTCGGGACCTGCCAGCAGGCGGACGCTCCGCTGAAATGAATCCCGCGCGACAGCCGGGCACAACCACAGCCCGGCTCGACAAGGCCCAGCGGGGTCGCCCTCTCTTACGCGGCGGCCTCGAACGGCTCGATCCTGGCCAGTTCCTCGGCAATCACATCCTTGGTTTTCGCGCGATCGTAGGAGGCCTGCAGACCGGTCCAGAAACCTTCGGACATGCCAAAGAACCGGGACAGGCGAAGCCCGGTATCGGCGGTCACGGCACGGTCGCCACTGACGATCTGGCCGATGCGACGCTGCGGCACGCCGATCGCCTTGGCCAGGCGATATTGCGTGATGCCCATGGGTTCCAGGAACTCATGGAGCAGTATTTCGCCAGGGGTGGGATACGGGACTGTGCGCATGGTGCAGTCTCCTCTAGTGGTAATCGACGATTTCGACATCTGCGGGACCGGCATCGGTCCATACGAAGCAAACCCGGAACTGATCATTGATACGAATGCTGTGCTGGCCACGTCGGTCGCCCTGCAGGACTTCCAGGCGATTTGCCGGCGGGATGCGTAGATCGTCCAGCCGGCCGGCGTCTTCGAGCATGGCAAGCTTTCGCATGGCCACTCTTTCGATGTTCATCCACCGGCGCACGCGCTGCCCTTGAAAAAGGAGGTCGGTATGCCGGCAGGCGAAGGATTGAATTGCCACGACGAATACTAACGCGACGCGATACTAACGTCAAGCGTTACCAGTGGCGCCGGTCCACGGGGGCCGCCCTCCTGCGCAGCGCCTCGAACCGCATTGCGCCTACGCGCGCATCATCCTGATCCACGCCTCGAACGCGACCAGGACCGACCGGAGCTTCTCCTGCGTGGCGTCGTCGTGGCGCCCTGCAACGGCATCGAACACCCGCGATGCATCGCGCACGAACAGCATCGGTGCCGGCAGCGTCCGCGCACCCAGGGCCGCCAGGGCCTGGCGGAGCTGTGCCTGCGCAAGCCGCGTGCCCCATGGACCCGTGGTGGCGCCGATGATCGCAACGGGCGTGGCCTCCAGCACTTCCCGCCCACTGGCGTCCGGCCGCGAAAGCCAGTCGATGGCGTTCTTGAGCACGCCAGGCAACGACTGGTTGTACTCGGGGGTGGCAATCAGCACGCCGTCGGCGGCGGCAATCGCTTCGCGCAGGCGGATCACGCCCTCCGGCTCGCCATCGCTGACCGCCTCGAGATCTTCGTCGAACAGCGGGATGTCCGAGAGGGTGTCATGCAGTGCGAGGGACATCCCCGGCGGCGCGAGCATGGCGGCGCTTTCGAGCAGGCGGCGGTTGTGACTTTCGCGGCGCAGGCTGCCCGACAGGGCGAGGATGCGGATCGTGTTCGGGGTCGTGCTGGATGGCATGTTCATGTCCCTGTGCAAGGCGTCAAAGCAGAAGAAGAAGTGCGGAGGCGAACAGCGCCACGCCCATCGCGCGGTCGATCCAGCGGCGCGTGGCGCGGTCCTGGTAATACGCGGCGAGCCGGCGTCCGGCCATCGCCCACGCCAGCAGGCATGCGGTTGGAATCACGACGAAGGCCGGCGCCAGCCAGGCGAAGGTTTCCGCCAGGCCTACGGGCGGGAACGCCGCCACGAGCGAAAGCACCATCACCCAGCTCTTGGGATTGAGGAACTGGAAAACGAACAGCCCTGTCATTCCGGTGGGCAGCGCGGTGCTCCCCGCTTCGACGTTGGATGGACGCATGAGTCCAAGCGCCATCCAGCACAGATAAGCCGCACCCGCGATCGCCACCACCGTACGCAACGGCGGCCAGTGCGCGAACGTCGATCCCGGGCCGGCCAGGACCAGTCCGAGCAGTGCCAGCCCACCCAGCACGATGCCGCCGATGGCCGGCCACGCAGCCGAAAGGCCTCCGTGGGCCGCGGCGCGCAGCACCACCAGGTTGTTGGGCCCCGGGCTGAGCGCGGCGATGAGCAGCAGGCCTGCGGCCGCCGCGAGGGAGTTGGAGAGCATGTTCGAGGGTTCCTGCAAGCCGGTCTGGCAGCAGGATTCTGGTTGGTGATGGTGGTGCGTGCACGTCCCGCCCTGGTCTATTATTCAGACCATGAAGACCCTGCCCTTGAACGCGCTGCGGGCATTCGCGCTGGTCTGCGCCAATGGCGGAGTGCGTCCCGCCGCGCGCGAACTGGGCGTTGCGCACTCGTCGGTGAGCCGGCATCTGGCCGAACTCGAGGCATGGATGGGCGTGCCGCTGTTCGAGCGTGGCCGCGCCACGTGGATGCCGACACCGCAGGGCGCGGCGCTGGGCCGGCGTCTGCTCGCGCAGTTCCAGGACATGGCGGCGGCCGTCGCTGCAGCGCGGGAAACGCGTTCGGCATTCTCGGTGACGATGAGCGTCGCACCGTCATTCGCCGCACGCTGGCTGCTGCCGCGGCTGTCCGCGCTGGAGCGTGCGCATCCCAGGATCGAACTGTCCGTGCTGGTGAACCAGCGCCTGGATTCGTTGTCCGACGGCACCGATCTTGCGGTGCGGATGGGAACCGGCCCCTGGCCTGGGTTTCATTGCGAACCCTTGATGGACGACACCTTGTTCCCCGTTGCCAGCCCTGCCCTGTGGGACGCTTCCGGACACGCGGACGATCCCGCGAGCCTGCTCGCCCTGCGCCTGCTGCATGATCGTGACCCGGCCGCCAGCTGGGAACGATGGCAGCGGGAACATGGCCCGATGGGCTTGAACCTCGACAACGGCCCACGCCTGGCCTCCTCCGACCTGGTGCTGCGGGCGGCGGAACTGGGACAAGGGGTCGCGCTTGCGCGTGGGCGGCTGGCGGCGGACGCTTTGGCAAGCGGTGCCTTGATGCGGCCGTTCGGCGGACGCGAAGTGCGGCTGCCCGATGCTTACTGGATCGTATGCCCCGAGGGCAACGAGGGGACGATGCAGCGTCAGGCGGTCAGGACGGTCGTTGGATGGCTGAAGGATCAGGCGGCGATATCGCAGGGGGCGCCGATATGACGCGGGCTCCGCCACCTCATCAGCCGGACAGCGCTCGGCTCTACGCATCTCGGGACGCGCTTGCACACCCGGGCAGCGTGCAGCGCTACGCCACTTCGTCGTAAGCGCGCACCAGCGCCGTCACGAAACGCGGTTCCTCCGCCAGCTCCCCGAATACGGTGCGCAGCGAGAGGAACGCCGGTACGTCATCCTTCCCTTCCCCGCCAGCCGCGCGCCCGATCGCGCGCAGCTCCTCGTCCAGCGGATCGGCCAGCGCGATCCCTGCCTGCGCCTGCCTGCACACGAACTTCAGCCACCCGGCCACCGGTACGCACAGGGCGTCGATCGGCCGTCCAATCGCCAGCGCGTCACGGATCGTGCCGAGCAGCCGGACCGGAATCTTCTGCGAGCCGTCCTGGGCGATCTGGATCAGCTGATGACGTATCGAGGGGTTGCGAAAGCGCGCCAGGATGGCCTCGATGTAAGCATGTGCATCCAGGCCCGGCGGCATCGCCGTGCTCGGGGCGATGTGCTCGTGCATCAGCGTGGCGACGAATGGGCCCAGTTCCGGATCGGCCATGGCCTCGTCCACGCTGTCCAGGCCACGCAGCAATCCGAGGTAGGCAAGTGTGGAGTGCGCGGCATTGAGCAGGCGCAGCTTGGCGCGGTCATGGCCTGCAATGTCATCGCTCATCGTTACCCCCGCCCGCTCCCAGCCTGGCCGGCCATTGCAGAAGCGGTCTTCCACCACCCATTGCGTGTAGCGCTCGCGCTGCACCGGCCACGCATCGTGCAGCCCCAGTGCGGCATCCACGCGTTCGCGCAGCACCGCATTGGTGGCCGGTGTAATGCTGTCCACCATCGAGCAGGGAAAAGTCACTTCACCGGCGATCCAGGCCGCCAACGCGCTGTCCAGGCGTTCGGCATACTGCAGCACGGCGCGGCGCAGGCGGTTGCCGTTGTCGGCCAGGTTGTCGCAGCTGAGCACGGTGCAGGCGCGCGCGCCGGCAGCGTGGCGTGCACGCAGGCCGGCGACCACATAACCGATGGCGCTGCGCGGGCGATCCGGGTTGGCCAGATCATGGACGATGTCCGGATGCGCGGTATCCAGCCCGTCGGCGCCAAGGCAGTAGCCCTTCTCGGTCACCGTCAGCGTCACCAGCCGCACCTGCGGGTCGGCCAGCCGCGCCAGGATCGCCTCCTGGTCCTGGCCGGCGAACAGCGCCTCGCGGATCGAACCGATCACCCGGTATTCCGGCGAGCTGTCCAGCAGCGCCAGCGTGTACAGGCCGTCCTGTGGACGCAATGCCTCCGCGGTGGCAGCGCCATGCAGGGACACCGCGCAGATGGCCCAGTCGGGCTCGTCGGCCAGCAGATCGTCAATGTAGACCGCCTGATGCGCGCGATGGAATGCGCCGGCACCGAGGTGGACGATCCCGATGCGCGTGGCATCCCTCGGGTAACCCGGGCGTCGTATGCCCGCGGGTACGGCATCGAGCGTGGCATCGGACAGGCGCGGGCGTGGCGTGGAAGCAGTGTCGTTCATTCGGCCGTGATCTCGAAGCTGGCACGTTGGCGGATATCGGCACTCGACGCGCCGACCTGCACTTCGTAGTGGCCCGGCCGGACGACGTAACGCCCGCTGGCTTCGTCGTAGCGGCGCAGGTCGCTGCGCGGATGCAGGGTGAAGTGCAGCTCGCGTTCCTCGCCCGGCGGCAGGTTGATGCGTTGCACGCCGCGCAGGTCTTTCACCGCCTGCCCTGCCCCGCCGGCCTGCGCGCGTACATAGAGCTGCACGACTTCATCGCCGGCGCGTTTTCCGGTGTTGCTGACGCGCACGCTGGCCTGCAGGGTGCCATCGGCCTTCAAGGACGCGCGGTCCAGTCGCAGGTCGCTGTACTGGAACGTGGTGTAGCTCAGTCCATGGCCGAACGGATACAGCGCTTCGCCGTCGAAGTAGCGGTAGGTCCGCCCCTGCATTGCATAGTCGTCGAACGCGGGCATGCGCTGGTCGGCCTTGTAGAAGGTGATCGGCAGGCGGCCGGCGGGGTTGACGTCACCGAACAGCACGTCGGCCACGGCATTGCCGCCGCGCTGGCCCGGATACCACGCCACCAGCAACGCTTGCGCATGCGCCCTGGCCCAGTCCACGCCGAGTGCCGAGCCGGTGGTCAGCACGACGACCACCGGCTTGCCGGTGGCGCGTAGTGCTTCCAGAAGGCGCTGCTGGGTCGCCGGCAGGCGGATGTCGGTGCGGTCGCCGCCGGCAAAGCCGGGGTAATCCACCTGCATTTCCTCGCCTTCGACATCCCCGGTAAGGCCGCCGACAAACACCACCACATCGGCGTCCCGCGCTGCCTGCACCGCCTCTTCCAGCGGCGGCAGCGCACCGGGCATCTGCCATGCCAGGCGCACCCCGGCATCGCGTTCGCCATCGAAATACTCTACCCGCAGGTCGTAGGCGTGGCCGCCCTGCAACGGCAGCTCCACGCTTTCTGCGTGCAGGCGGTCGCTTTCCTGCCAACGGTCGATCACCGGCCTGCCGTCCAGGTAGACGCGCACGCCATCATTGGCGGCTGCTTCCAGCCGGTAAGTGCCGTCGCGCGGCGGCACCAGCTGGCCGCTCCAGCGGATGCTGAAATTGTCGTCAGGCAGGCTCTGCCCGGGACCCACCTCGCCACGGGCACGCAGCGTATCGGTCGGCGAGCCGCGATCCCAGCGGAAGGCGATCTGAGCATCCACCCGCACCAGCGCCGGCGCGCCGGACAGATCGCGGTTGGCGAAGTATTCACCGCGCAGCCCGCGCTCGCTGGAACCGGCCGCAGGACGCAGGTACTGCGGTTCGATCAGCGGGGTGGCCGCTGGATCGCTGCGTCCTTCCACCAGGTCGGCGCCGCGCGCATGCACGACTTCGGCCTGCGGCAGCGCATCGCGGATGCCCTGCAGCACGGTCACCGGCGCGGCCGGAGTGCCGTAGTAGTTGCCGAGCAGCGCCATGGTGTCGTCCGCGGTGGGGCCGACCACGGCCACGCGCCTGAGCGTGCGCGGCAGCGGCAACAGGCCATCGTTCTTCAGCAGCACGATGGATTCCTGGGCCACCCTGCGTGCCAGCGCGTCATGTTCCGGCGACTGGTTGACCGAGTACGGAATGCGCTGCCAGCGCACCTTTTCCGGCGGGTCGAACATGCCCAGCCGCATGCGCGTGGTGAACAGCTGGGCGACCGCGGCGTCCACCGCCTGTTCGCTGAGCAGGCCCTTGCGCACCGCTACCGGAATTGAAGCGGCGTAGGTATCGCCGCAATCCAGCTGGGTGCCGTTGTTCACCGCCAGCGCCGCCGCTTCTTCGGGCGTGGCGACGATGCGGTGGTTCTTCCAGATATCGACCACGGCCCAGCAATCGGACACCACGTAGCCCTTGAACCCCCACTGCGTGCGCAGGGTGTCCTGCAGCAGGAACCGGCTGGCGCTGGCCGATTCGCCGTAGACGCGGTTGTAGGCGCCCATCACGGCATCGACATTGCCCTGTTTCACCAGTGTTTCGAAGGCCGGCAGGTAGGTGTCGTACAGGTCGCGGCGGCTGGGCGCAACGTCGAAATGGTGGCGATCCGCTTCCGGGCCGCTGTGCACGGCGAAGTGCTTGGCGGTGGCATCCAGCTTGCGGTACACCGGATCATCGCCCTGCAGCCCGCGCACGAAGGCCACGCCCAGCTGCGCGGTCAGCCAGGGATCCTCGCCGTAGGTTTCCTGCCCGCGGCCCCAGCGCGGATCACGGAAGATGTTGATGTTGGGCGACCAGTAGGTCAGGCCCTGGTAACGACCATGCTTTCCTTCGGCGAAGAACCGATGGTGCTTGGCGCGTGCTTCGTCGCTGATGGCGGTGGCGACCTCGCCGATCAGCGGTACGTCGAAGGTGGCGGCCATGCCGATCGCCTGCGGGAACACCGTGGCGCCCCCCGCACGGGCGACGCCGTGCAGGCCTTCGTTCCACCAGTCGTAGGCCGGTACCCCGAGGCGTTCGATGGCCGGCGCGTTGTTCTGCATCTGCGCGGCCTTTTCCTCCAGTGTCATGCGCGCGACGAGCGCGCTGGCGCGCTGTTCGAACGAGGCGTCGCCGTCCAGCCACGGGCGGTCGTCGGCGGCGATCGCCGGCAGGCAGGCCAGGCCCAGCAGGGTGGCAAGCGAAAGCCGGCCAGGCAGGCGGGCGGCGGCAGGTTTGCGTGGCATGGGGACGACTCCTGTCGGGTTCATGGAATGCGCTCGTCGCGGGCGTGCGGGCCAAGCGTGGTGCCGAGGAAACCACCGGCGACATCGGTGCTGAGCACGCGCCCATCGGCTTCGGCCAGCACCTGCACGTGTCCGCGTGGGTCGCGGTTGCCGAAGCGGTAACGACCGCCATCGGCGCTGACGGTGAGGACGATGTCGTGCATCAGGCGCGGCAGCCGGCGACGCGCGACCACCGTTGCCGCCGCATCGCCGGCGCGTTTCTCCAGGAACAGTTCGCTGCCCTGCCCCATGCGGCGCACGCCCAGGTAATACCAGTGACGTTCGTTCTGGAATACCGCCAGCCCTGCGCTTGCGCCCTCCGTGGGTATCCGCAGCGCGGTGCTGGCATCGAAGCGCAGGTGCTGCTGGCGGCGCGACAGGAAGCTCGGGTTGCGCAGCGTGGACAGATCCTCCCGCAACGGATGCACCAGCAGGTGGCCTGGCCGGGATTGCAGGTCCAGCCAGGCACGCGTGGGCACGCGTACGAACGACCACTCGGGCCCGGGCGTCGCCGCATCGAATTCGTCGCGCCAGCGGAAGTTGCCGGTGTTCGGTGCCTGGTCGACCGGCGCGCGCAGGAAGCCGGGCGTCGCCACGATGTAAGGAATCGTCGTGCCGGCCTCCAGGATGCGTGGCCAGCCGTCCTGCCACCGCACCGGCAGCAGGAAGGTCTCCCGGCCGGTGTTGTAGTGGCGTTCCTCGTATGCGCGGCTGGCCAGGAACAGCGCCCACCAGCTGCCATCCGGTCCCTGCACCAGGTCGGCATGGCCGGCGTTGGTGACCGGCAGTTCGCGCGTGGCGGGCAGATCGCGCTGGGTCAGGATCGGATTGCCGGCAAAGGGTTCATAGGGGCCCAGCACGTGGCGGCTGCGCAGCACCACCTGGGAATGTCGTGGGCCGGTTCCACCTTCGGCGGCGGACAGCACGTACCAGCCCTCCACCTTGTACAGATGCGGTCCCTCGATCCAGATCGGATTGCTGTCCGGGTCCACGCCGCCGTCCACCAGCACGCGGGCGGGGCCCAGGGTCCGCCCGCTGTCGATGTCGATGCGGCGGATCCAGATCGCGCGGTGGCCGTCATAGCGTGGCGGCCCGGCCGGTGCATCGTTGTTGAGCAGGTAGGCCTGGCCGTCGTCGTCGAAGAACAGCGAGGGATCGATGCCGCCCACGTCCGGCAGCCACGTTGGCTCGGACCACGGGCCGGCCGGATCGGTGGCGCTGGCGATGAAGTTGCCGCCGCTGTCCACCGCGGTGCTGACGACATGGAAGCGCCCCTCGTGGAACGCGATGGTCGGCGCGAAAATGCCACGCGACACGCCCAGCCCGTCGAAATCCAGCGTGCCGGGATGCTCGATGACGTGGCCGATCTGCCGCCAGTGCACAAGATCGGTGCTCTCATGCACCGGGATGGCGGGGAAATAGCCGAAGCTGGAGTTGACCAGGTAGAACCGGCCGTTGGCCGCGACCACGCTGGGATCGGCATTGAAGCCGGCCAGCACGGGGTTGCGGAAGTGACCTTCCGGCAAGGGCGCGGCGAAGGCATCGTCCTGGCCACGGTACTCGAACCAGTCGAACACCGCAGGCGGCAGGTCGTCCGGCGGCGCATCGCGCGGCGTCGCGCGCACCTGCCCGGCCGCGGCCTGCAGGCACGCGACCAGCACTACCGCCGCCAGCAACGCGCGCAAGCCGCCCTTCCCCGTGTGCATGCTCACCAGTCCCACATCGCGCCATCTTCCAGCCGCGCGATCGGCAGCTGCTTGGGCGAATACGGATACTTCGCCGCCAGCGCTTCGTCGATGTCCACGCCGTGCCCGGGCGTATCGCCCACGTGCAGGCGTCCTGCACGCAGCACGTAGTCGTGTGGGAACACCGCATCGGTTTCGTCGCTGTGGAACATGTATTCCTGGATGCCGAAGTTCGGCACCCAGGTATCGAAGTGCAGCGCCGCGCCCATGGTGACCGGCGAAAGATCGGTCGCGCCATGGAACCCGGTGCGCACCTGGTGCAGGCCGGCGAAATCGGCCAGCCGCCGGATATGGGTGATGCCGCCGCCGTGCACGATGGTGGTGCGGATGTAGTCGATCAGCTGGTTCTCGATCAGGTGCTTGCAGTCCCAGATCGAGTTGAACACCTCGCCCACCGCCAGCGCCGTCACCGAATGCTGGCGGATCAGTTCGAAGCCCTTCTGGTTCTCCGCCGGCGTCGCATCCTCCAGCCAGAACAACCGGTAAGGCTCGACGCTGCGGGCCAGTCGCGCGGCTTCGATCGGCGTCAGCCGGTGATGCACGTCATGCAGCAGTTCCACGTACGGGCCATGATCGTTGCGCAGGCGCTCGAACAGCTGCGGTACCACGTCGAGGTAGCGCGCGGTATTCCACACGGTTTCCGCCGGCAGTTCACTCTCGGCCGGCTCGTAGCCCTTGCCGCTGGAGATCCCGTAGGCCTTCTTGACCCCGGGCACGCCGCACTGCGCACGCACCGCCAGGAAGCCCTGCTCGATGAAGCCGGCGACCGCGTCCGATGCCTCGGCGATATCGCGTCCATTGGCATGTCCGTAGACCAGCGCGCCTTCGCGCGAGCGGCCGCCCAGCAGCTGGTACAACGGCAGCCCGGCCATCTTGCCCAGGATGTCCCACAGCGCCACGTCCACCGCGGCGATCGCGCTCATGGTGACCGGTCCGCGCCGCCAGTAGGCACCACGGTAAAGGAACTGCCACATGTCCTCGATGCGTCCGGCATCGCGGCCGATCAGGTTGGGCACCACGTGGTCCTTCAGGTACGACGCCACGGCCAGCTCGCGGCCGTTGAGCGTGGCATCGCCGATACCGTGCACGCCCGAACGCGTGGTGATCTTCAGGGTGACGAAGTTGCGCCCCGGGCAGGTGACGATGACCCGGGCGTCGACGATCTCGCGGTCGCGCGATGAGCCGTGGGACGGGGCGGTGGAAGCTGGGTTGCTCATGAGGAAATCCGCTGGTTCATTCGATCGGGAGTTCGAACGGGCCGGCCGGCAGGCCGTCGCCGTCATACAGGGTGACCACCGGGCTGTCGGCCCAGCCATAGCGCACGCGGCGGGCCGCGGCGATGTCGGTTGCGTGCAGTAGGACGCGCGTGCCGTCGATGCGTGCGGCAGCGTAACGACAGCTTTCCTGCGTGCTGCCGCACAGCTCGAATCCGACCGGCCCGGAACTGCCATACGCCACCAGGCCGCGGGTGGTATCGCCGAACTCGACGGCCACCGCGTCGCCCTGGCGCTGCGCACGACGCGGCACCGGGCCGGAGGCCGGCAGCGCTTCGCCATACGCTACGTGGCGCGCGGCGCGTGCCAGGCGCCGTCCCACGTCCTGCTTGTTGGCCGGATGGATGTCGCCGCGCTCGCCGATATCGATGGCCACCGCAAGGCCGGAGCGGGCGTCGGCGGCCACCGTACTTCGCTGTGCCTCGCGCAGGCGTGCCCACTCGCTGTCCTGCGGCCGGGTCGGCGCGGCGCCGAAGTTGGCCAGCTGCACCACCAGCAGCGGCAGCCCGTTGCCGAAGCGGGCGCGCAGGTCGTCGCGGTAGGCCGACAGCAGCGCGCCGTACTGCTCGGCCTGGAAGGTGTTGGATTCGCCCTGGTACCAGGCTGCGCCACGCAGTCCATAGCCTGACAGCGGCGCGATCATGCCGTTGTACAGCGCCATCAGGCCGCTGGTCGCGGTCCATGGCGCCACCGGCGGCGTGCCCAGGCCGGCGGGCACCGGCCGGACCTGCCAGCGCTGCAACGGCACGCGCGTGCCATCGGCCAGCACCAGTGCCTGGCGCGTGGCCGGGCCGACGATGCCGCCTTCGCGGTAGGTGTTGAGCACGTTGACGACGATGTGGTTCACGCCTGCCTGCAGCGTGCCGGCCGCCACCGGGTAACGACGTGGCGCGTCGGCGCCGGTTTCGCTGCCCACCGCCATGCCGTTGACCCAGGTCAGGTCCATCTCGTCCACCGGCCCGAGTTCCAGCATCGCGGCCTGGGCGGCCTGCGCCGCGGTCAGCTGCGCGCTGGCGCGGTACCAGCCCATGCCGACCACGTCCTGCTGTGCGGCATCCATCCAGCGCAGCGAAGGCGTTGCGTCCGTCCATCCCGCTTCGCCAACGTCCTGCCACGACGCATCGCCGTCGGCCACGCCCGGCTGCTGCTGCCACCACGCCTGCCACAGGCGGCCCCAGCCGGCGATGGCCTGGGCCGGATCGCGCTGGCGCTGGGCCAGTATGTCGAGCTGTGCATCATGGCCTCCGAGCCGCCGCAAGGCAGGTTCGCTCAGCCAGGCCTGGATGCGGGTACCGCCCCATGAGGCGTGGATCAGTCCGATCGGCACGTCCACCGTGCCCTGCAGTTCGCGGCCGAAGTAGTAACACGCCGCGGAAAATCCGCGCACGCTTTCCGGGCTGGCCGCCTGCCAGCGCGGGGGTGAGGCGAAACGGGCGAGCGGTGTCGGGCTGGCATGCTTTTCCACCTGCAGCAGGCGCAGCCGGTCGTTGCCGGCGCTGGCGATCTCCGAGCGCGAGTCCAGGCTGCGGTGCACCTGCAGTTCCATGTTGGACTGGCCGCTGCACAACCACACATCGCCGACCAGGATGTCCTGCAGCCGCTGCACCTGGGCTCCGGCGCGCGCTTCGAGCACGTAAGGGCCGCCGGCCGGGAGCGCGGGAAGCTGCAGGCGCCACTGGCCCTGGGCGTCGGCGCGAGTGCGTGCGCGGTGGGTGCCGAGCCGCACAACGACCTGTTCGCCGGGCGCCGCCTGGCCCCACACCGGAATCGGACGCTCGCGCTGCAGCACGGCGTGGTCATCGAACGGGGCGGACAGCAACGTGTCGGCGGTGGCGGTGCCGCCCATGCAGGCAAGGACGGCGGCAAGCACAACGCGTGGGATGCGGATCGCGGGCATGGTCAGATTCCGGGTGCGAACGGGAACGACAGCGACTGGTAGTACGACAGCGGGTGTGCAGGTTCGGGCTGTCCGGCTGGCAGCGGGCGTCCGCTCAGGCTCTGGAAGTACGCCACGCAGGCATCGCGCCACCAGTGCGCTTCCTGCTGCTGGATGGCCAGGAATGCCGCGACTTCACGATGACGTTCCTTGTCCACATACGGCGCCAGCGTGTCCCAGGTGCCGCGCATCGCCTTCACTTCATCCACGCCGTGCCCATAACGGATCACCAGCTCGTCCCACAGGCTGCGCCCCGAGGCCATGCGGTGATCCCACGCAACGTGGTGGAACCACAGCAGGTACTGCTCCGGAACCTCGTCCAGGCTGCCGTAGCGACGCGCCAGCGGCGGCGCATACTGGGCCACCGCATCGCTGCCGGTGGCGCTGCGGTCGAAGCCGATGCCCTGCCCATCGGCGCGGTGGTAGTACACCGGATCCCAGTCCGGACGTTCGCTGCCGGCATCCCACGGTGCGGGCCCATAGTGGTGGCTGCGGCCCATCAGGTGCGCCAGGCCCAGCGGGGTCATGTAATCCACCACCGCCTGGTGCGAGCGCATCATCATCGCCAGCGCCGGGTTCACGAATGCGGCGTCGTTGGAGAAGGTCATGCGAAGCCAGTCTTCGGCGATGGTCGCCGCATCGTCCATCGGATCCCACGCCAGTCGTCCGAAGGCATACCAGTTGGCCTGGTCGAACTGCGAGCCGGACCAGTTGCGGTCGCTGCCGATGTTCGCCACCCCGGCCATGCCGGTCAGCCGCGAACCCTGCAGCGAGCCGTCGACGATCTTTGCCACCGTCGAGCCCTGGCCCTGCACCCAGGTGTCCGCGCGCAGCGTTTCTTCATACATCGAGCCGAGGTAGGCCAGGTGGGTGGCGAAGCCCAGGTACTCCTTGGTGATCTGGAACTCCATCATCAGCGGCGTCTTCGGCATCGCGCCGAACAGCGGATGGAACGGTTCGCGCGGCTGGAAATCGATCGCGCCGTTCTTGACCTGCACCAGCACGTTGTCGCGGAAGCGTCCGTCGAGCGGCACGAACTCGTCGTAGGCCTGCCTGGCGCGGTCCGGCGAGGTCTCATGCGAATACACGAAGGCGCGCCACATGACGATGCCATCGTGCGGGGCCAGCGCATCGGCCAGCAGGTTGGCACCGTCGGCATGGCTGCGGCCATAGTCCTGCGGACCCGGCTGGCCTTCGGAGTTGGCCTTGACCAGCAGGCCGCCGAAGTCGGGGATGTAGCGGTAGATCTCGTCGGCCTTGTCCTTCCACCAGCGCCGCACCGCCGGATCCAGCGGGTCGGCCGTCGCCAGGCCACCGATTTCGATGGGCGCGCTGAAACGGGCGCTCAGGTATACGCGGATGCCATACGGGCGCATCACCGATGCCAGCGCCGCGGCCTTTTCCAGATACATCGGGGTCAGGCTGAGCGCGTTGGCGTTGACGTTGTTGAGTACCGTGCCATTGATGCCGATCGAGGCATTGGCGCGCGCGTAATCGGTGTAGCGCGGGTCCAGCCAGCCGGGCAGTTTCTGCCAGTCCCACAACGACGGTCCGGCGTAACCGCGTTCGACGCTGCGGTCCAGGTTGTCCCAGTGGTTCAGCACGCGTCGCTGGATCTTCGGTGCCTGGCGGATATCGACGTTGGCCAGCGGCTTCGCGGTCTGCAGCAGGCGCAGCAGGTGGAACACACCGTGCAGCGTGCCGGCATCGGCGTTCGCCGCCACCACGGTCTGTGTCCGGCCCTGCCGTGGCAGCTGGCGGATGAGATAGCCTTCCTCGCCCAGGTCCCGCAGCGGCAGGCGCAGCGCGGCGATCCGTTGCGATGACGCCGGCGTGCCGACCAGCAGCTCGCCCTGCCCTGCCGCCGGGTCGCCGCTGGCCACTGCGCCGAGCAGTCCCTGCAGGCCGCGCAACAGTTCGTCGCGCGCCGCGCGTTGCATCGGCGTGGCATCCGGTGCATCAACGCTGCCCAGCTGCGTGCGGTACGCCTGCGCCTGCGCGCCGGGCAACGGCAGGTAACGCAGCCACAGATCATGGCCATCCTCTGCCGCCGCCGGCCAGGCCGCGAGCAGCGCCAACACCAGCGCCAGCAGCAGCATGGCGATGCGATGAAGCACACCCGCGCCCGGCGCGACGATGGATGACGCCGGCATTACGCCATCGCCCACGGGGAACTGCCTGCCTGCAGACATCATCTTGCCTCCATACGTTGCATCAAGGGGGTGTACTCGCCGCTGTATCCGGTTACCGCTACCATGCGCGGGACGTCCGCCGCGGCCATCTCGACATCCAGGTCCTGGCCGTGGTGCACCTTCCCGAGGGTCGATCCGTGAGCAACGACAGGAAATCCATCCGCCGCAGGAGCCGCGCCATCACCATCGACGAGGTGGCCAGCCTGGCCAAGGTCTCGCCGATGACCGTGTCGCGCGTGGTCAATGGCAAGGGCAATGTCCGCGATTCGACCCGTGAGCGGGTGATGCGCGCGGTGGACAAGCTCGGTTACACGCCGAACCTGGCCGCCAGCACCCTGGCGGCCGCGCAGAACACGCGCATCGCGCTGATCTACAGCAACCCCAGTGGCGCCTACCTGCGCGAACTGCTGGTGGGCGTGCTGCATGTCGCCTCGCGCACCGCCATCCAGCTGGTGATCGACTACTGGGACGAACTGGACGCCGCCGACGAGCGCAAGGCCGCGCGACGGCTGGCCAAGGGCGTTTCCGGGGTGATCCTGCCGCCGCCGCTGTGCGAATCCGACGCCGCCGTGCAGGAGCTGGTGAAGGCCAACGTGCCGGTGGTGGCGATCGCCTCCGGACGCTTCCATGACCGCATTTCCTGCGTGCACATCGACGAGTTCCGCGCCGCGCGCGAGATGACCGAGCACCTGATCGCGCAGGGCCACCGGCGCATCGGCTTCATCAAGGGCCGCGAGGACATGACCGCCAGCGAACTGCGCTTCGAGGGTTTCCGTGCCGCACTGGAGGCGCATGGCATCGCCTTCGACAAGCACCTGGTGCAGGCCGGCAACTACACCTACCGCTCCGGCCTGCTCGCCGCGGAAAAACTGCTGGCGCGCCGCGCCCTGCCGACCGCGATCTTCGCCAGCAACGACGACATGGCCGCCGCCGCGGTATCGGTGGCGCACCGTCGCGGGCTGGACGTGCCGCGCGACCTGTCGGTGGTCGGCTTCGACGACAGCTCCTCGGCCACCACCGTGTGGCCTGAACTCACCACCGTGCGCCAGCCGATCGCCGCGATGGCCGACGCCGCGGTGGATGTCCTGCTGCGCAGCATCCGCAGTGGCGAACAGGGCGAGCGCAGCATCGTCGACGAAGTGTTCGGCCACCAGCTGGTGGAACGCCAATCGGTGGCACCGCCGCCGCGGACGACGGCGGTGCGCGGCAGGACGAGGTAAGGTCATCGCCATCGCCCGTCCCTGCCCGGCTCAGCGCAGCAGGTACTGGTTGACCAGGTTTTCGTACGCTTCCTGGCGCCCGCTGGTCTGCGCCGGCTCGCCGGCATTGCGGGCCAGGTCGGCGATCGCCGCCAGATCCAGCTTTCCTTCGGCGAATTCGCGGCCCTTGCCGCTGTCGAAGCTTGCATAGCGCTGCTGGCGCCACTGCTCCAGCGGCGATGCGGTGATCAGCGCATGGGCCACTTCCAGGCCACGTGCGAACGCATCCATGCCGCCGATGTGGGCGATGAACAGGTCCTGCATGTCGGTGGATTCGCGGCGTGGCTTGGCGTCGAAGTTCAGGCCGCCTTCCAGCCCGCCTTGGCGCAGCACCACCAGCATCGCGCCGATGGTGTCGTACAGATCGGTCGGGAACTGGTCGGTATCCCAGCCGTTCTGCGGATTGCCACGGTTGGCGTCGATGCTGCCGAGCAGCCCGGCGTCGGACGCGACCTGCAGGTCGTGCTGGAAGGTATGCCCGGACAGGGTGGCGTGGTTGGCTTCGATGTTGAGCTTGAAGTCCTTGTCCAGGCCATGCTGGCGCAGGAAGCCGGCGACGGTGGCACTGTCGAAGTCGTACTGGTGGTGCATCGGCTCCATCGGCTTGGGCTCGATCAGGAAGTTGCCCTTCAGGCCGATGCTGCGCCCATGGTCGCGCGCAGCGGCAAGGAAGCGCGCGAAGTTCCCGAGCTCACGCTTCATGTCGGTGTTGTGCAGGCAGGAATAGCCTTCGCGGCCGCCCCAGAACACGTAATGCTCGCCGCCGAGTTCGACGGTGGCTTCCAGCGCCGCCTTGACCTGGATGGCCGCGCGCGAGACCACGGCGAAATCCGGGTTGGTGGCGGCGCCGTTCATGTAGCGCGGGTGCGAGAACAGGTTCGCGGTGCCCCACAGCAGCTTCATGCCGGTGGCATCCTGGCGCTCCTTCGCCAATGCGGTCATGTGCTTGAGGTTGCGCTCGTACTCGCCGATGTCATCGGCGTCCGGTGCCAGGTCGATGTCATGGAAGCACCAGTACGGCGTACCGAGCTTGGTGAAGAACTCGAACGCGGCATCGACCTTGGCCTCGGCGGTGGCCATCGGCGAGCCGGCTTCCCACGGGAAGCGGCGGGTGCCGGGACCGAACGGATCGGCGCCGGCATTGCCGAAGGTGTGCCAGTAACAGGTGGCGAAGCGCAGGTGCTCGGCCATGGTCTTGCCACCGATCCTGCGTTCGGCGTCGTACACCTTGAACGCCAGCGGGTTGTCGGACTCGCGGCCTTCGAAGCCGATCCGGTCGATGCCGGGGAAGTATTCCTTTGCGCCGATGAAGAGGCTGGTCATGGTCAATCCTTCATTGCTGGGGGATGGAATCAGGCGTAAAGCGGAGCGATCGCCTGCAGGTAGGTCTGGAAACGCTGGTAGCCGCCGGCATAGGCGGCCACGCGCTGTGGATCGGGCGTGGCGGACAGTGCTTCGTCCACCTGCAGGTGCGCCAGCACCACGTCGGCCAGCGACGCGTCGGCGCCTTCGCACCGCTGGTGCGCCCACAGAGCCTGCAGCGCGGCGCCGAACGCGGCCCCTTCGGGCTGGCTCGGCACCACCACCGGCAGGTCGAAGACATCGGCGACCAGCTGGCGCCACTGCGCGCTCTTGCTGCCGCCGCCGGTGAGCAGCACGGTATCGAAGCGCAGGCCGGCATCGACGAAGGCGTCATAACCATTGCGCAGGCTGTAGGTCGCCCCCTCCATCGCCGCGCGGTAATGGTGCGCGGCCGTGTTGTTGGCCAGGTCCAGGCCGAACAGGCAGGCACGCGCCGTGGGCAGGTCCGGGGTACGTTCGCCATTGAAGAACGGCAGCATCACCAGGCCGTCGGCGCCGGGTGGCGTCGTGGCGATGGCCGCCTCGGCCTGCGCGCGATCGAGCTGGAACAGCCGCGCGGTGGTTTCGGTGGCGACGGTGCAGTTCATGGTGCAGATCAGCGGCAGCCAGCCACCGCTGGACGAGCAGAACGCGGCCCAGCGCGCCTGCTCGTCCACCACCGGGTGGTCCGCGTGCGCGAACAGCGTGCCGGAGGTACCCAGGCTCATCGTCAGCCGGCCCGGCACCACGTTGCCGGTGCCGATCGCGGCCATCATGTTGTCGCCGCCGCCGGTGGTGACGCGCACGTCGGCGGGCAGCTGCAGTATCTGCGCGATGGCCGGCAGGATCGGGAAGGTGGTGCCGGCCTCGACCAGCGGCGGCAGCGCATCGCGCAGATCGCGGTCGGCATCGATGGCGCGCAGCATCGGCTCGGACCAGGTGCGGCTGCGTACATCCAGCCAGCCGGTGCCGGAGGCATCGCCGGCTTCCATGAAGCGTTCGCCGGTCAGCCAGAAGTTGACGTAATCGTGCGGCAGCAGGATGGTCGCCATCGCCACATAGGCGTCGGGCCGATGCGCGCGGGTCCACGGCAGCTTGGACGCGGTATAGCCGGCCAGGATCGGGTTGCCGGCCAGGCCCACGCTGCCCGGCATGCCGCCCACGCTGTCCATGATCGCATCGCATTCGGCATGGGTGCTGGTGTCGCACCACAGCTTCACCGGCGCGGTGACGCGGCCTTCGGCATCCACCGGAACGAAGCCGTGCTGCTGGCCGGATACCGCGATGGCACGCACGCGTGCGCGCTGCGCGGCATCCAGCGCGGCGAAACACGATTGCATCGCCTCGATCCACCACTGCGCCTGCTGTTCGCGGGTGCCGTCTTCGCCACTGGTCAGTTCCAGCGCGGCGGCCGTGGTGGCGACCACTTCGCGTGCGCGCGGATCATAGGCCACCAGCTTGACGCCCTGGGTGCCGATGTCCAGCCCGACGAACAGGCCGCCATCGTGTGTTGCTGCTGCTTCAAACATGGGATTGCCCCGGAAATGGTAGCGCTATCATAAAAAGATCCAAAAAAAGGCGAGGGTCGCCTGCACCGCATGAAGCCGGCACCCTGTGCACTGCCCTACTCTAAGCAAGATCGGCTGCAAAGCCATGCTGCAGCGCGCAAGCATGCCGTCCTCGCAGGCACCGCATCAGGCCTCGTCCTCGAACACCCATTCGAACCACGTGCTCACGCTGTCGCCGGGCGCCAGCACATCGGCAACCAGGTTGAACGCATCCGGTGGCCCACCCTGGGGTTCGACGCACGTCGCATGCGACGGCTCGTCGTACACCACCCAGTGGTCGCTGTCCGAACGCAGGGTCAGCACCTGCCCTGCGCTGCGCAGTACCACCGGCGCGGTATTGATGAAGCAGTCGTCCCACGGTCCCTCGCCCACCGCGACGGTCGGCAGCACCGCGATGCCATCGGCGTCGCGCGGATAACGGGCGACAGGCGCGAACTCCACCCGCTCCGGCTTGCGGAACCAGGGGTGCCAGCCCAGCACCGGCCGTGGCATCGGCTGCAATCCCGCGGTCATGCCCAGCTCCAGCCGCAGCCGCCGTCCATCGAGCACGATGCGCTGCTCTGCCCTGCCGCCGAACGGCCACTCGGGTCCTTCGCCGAGCGGCAACGACAGCAGGCAATCGCGCGTGCCTGCATGCTCCACCTGCCACGGCAGCCGGTAGCCGGTGCCATGGATGGCATGCGCACCGAGCGATGGCGGCAGCTGCACGCCGTGCCCACCGAACTGGAAACGGCCTTCGCGCACGCGCCCCGCCCAGGGCACCATCGGATAACAGCCCCACGCGATCGCCCCGTCACCGGCACCTTCCGGGCCGAACAACCACCGTTGCCGGCCATACAGCACCTGGGCGAGGCGGCCGCCGGCCTGCGGCGCCACGCTGACCGCCAGCGGCCCGTCCCGCAGTTCGATCAGCGGGCCAACCGCGAGCGGCTCGTGGGCGGGGTCCAGCACGGCGTCATCCGCCATAGGGGTGCAGCGTGCGGATGCGGCCATCGGGCTCATGGTGCAGTTCGGTGACCTTCATGTTGCGCAGGTGGGTCACCCCACCGGAAAGGATGCTGTCGTGGTAGTAGAGCCACCAGCGTCCGTCGAACTGCACGATGGAATGATGCGTGGTCCAGCCGAGCACGGGCGTCATGATCACGCCTTCGTAGCGGAACGGGCCATACGGATTGTCGCTGACGCCGTAGCACAGCAGGTGGGTATCGCCGGTCGACCAGGACAGGTAGTAGCGCCCCGCGTGGTGGTGCACCCACGGCCCTTCGAAGAAGCGTCGCGCATGGTCGTCGGCGCGCAGTGGCTGTCCGTCTTCATCGAGGATCATCACCTCGCGGGTCGGTTCGGCCAGCTGCTTCATGTCCGCCGCCAGCCGCCCTACCCGCGGGCCAAGCGCCGGCGCGGCGCCGCTGGGCTCGACGTGCGCCGCATCGTATTGATTGTCGCGATAATGCTGCAGCTGGCCGCCCCAGATGCCGCCGAAGTAGAGGTAATGCTCGCCATCGTGGTCGGCGAACACCGCCGGATCGATCGAGTATGTCCCCTCGATGGCGGTGTCTTCGGCGCGGAACGGGCCTTCCGGGCGCGTGCCGCTCGCCACGCCGATGCGGAACCGGCCATCGGCGGCCTTGGCCGGGAAATACAGGTAATACATGCCATCGCGGAACGCGGCATCCGGCGCCCACATCTGGCGCTCGGCCCAGGGCACGTCGTCGATGTCCAGGGCCACCCCGCAATCCTCCACCGGTGCTTCAGGCGAGGCCATGCGGAACACGTGGTAATCACGCATGCCGAAGTGGTCGCCGTTGTCGTTGAAGGCGACACCGGCGTCGATGTCGTGGGAGGGATAGATGTACAGCTGGCCCTCGAACACGTGCGCCGACGGATCGGCGGTGTACATGTGGGTGACCAGCGGTGCCGAGAGCGCCGAGGCCTGCAGGGCCTGCAGCTGCCGTGGGTCGAGTCGTTTGCTCATCGTGGGTCTTTCGTGGGGGAATGATCAGGCCGCCGCGCGGCGGGCACCCAGTTCCTGTTCGATGCGGACTTCCAGGGTCCGGTCGATGCGGTACAGGAACAGCAGGGCGATGGCGGCGAGGAAAGGAATCGCGCTGTACAGGCTCACCGCCAGGCGGATGCCATCGGCCACGCCGGGCAGCTGTACCGGCGCGGCGGCGTCATAGCCGTAGCCGGCCAGGATCGCGGCGACCAGCGCACCGCCGACACTCAGGCCGATCTTCAGCCCGCACAACATGGCCGAGAAGATGATGGCGGTGGCGCGGCGCCGGTTCTTCCATTCCGAATAGTCGGCCACGTCGGCGATCATCGCCCACAGCAGCGGCGTGGTGATGCCGTAGAAGAACCCATGCAGGATGTAGGCAAGCACCACCGTGCCCACCGCCTGCGGCGGGAAGAACCAGAAGGCCAGCAGGCACAGCGTGGCCAGCAGCAGCGCCACGCCGAAGGTATCGCGCTTGCCGAAGCGGTCGGCGAAACGCTTGGAGCAGCCGATGCCGACGATCATGAAGATGATGCCAGCCGCGCTGAACAGGCTGAATGCCGACGTGGCCGGATCCTGCGGCCAGTGGAAGCCCTCCAGGCCCATCCCGCGCAACGTGCCGTCGAGGGTCGCCACGGCGTGGTTGAAGCCCACGTGATCGAGGAACGCGGACAGCGCCTGCTCGTCCAGGTAGTAACGGAAATAGTAGACGTACATGCCGCCTTTCAGCGCCAGCGTCACGAATACCAGGATGGTCAGCAGCAGCATGATCCGCCATGGGCCGTTGCCGGCCAGGTCGGCCAGGTCCTGGCGCACGCTGGAGGACTGTTCCAGCGTCGGCACCACGCGCTCGCGGGTGGTGAAGAACGTGACCAGGAAGAACAGCGTGCCGATCACCGCGAACAGCGCCATGGCATGCTCGAAGCCCTTCGCGCGATCGCCATCGCCGAGCAGCAGCACCAGCGGCAGCAGCAGGACCTGGATGACGAACTGCGCGATCATCACCGCCACGAAGCGCCACGAGGACAGGCTGTTGCGTTCGGCCATGCTGCCGGTCAGCACGCCGCTCAACGCGGAGTACGGCAGGTTGTTGGCCACGTAGACCAGCATCAGCAGCGTGTAGGTGGCCAGCGCGTACGCCACCTTGCCCTGCGGACCGAAATCCGGGGTGGTGAACGCAGCCAGCGACAGCGCACCGAACGGTACCGCCGTCCACAGGATCCACGGCCGGAACTTGCCCCAGCGGGTCCGGGTGCGGTCGGCGACCAGGCCCAGCACCGGAGTAAAGACGAATGCGCCCAGCAGCCCGACCACGAAGATGATCTTGGCCGCGGTGGCCGGCGGGATGCGGTAGATGTCGGTGTAGAAGAACGCCAGGAAAGTCACCAGCGTCTGGAAGATCAGGTTGGCGGCCAGGTCGCCCAGGCTGTAGCCGAATTTCTCGAGGGGGGACAGCTTTTCCGTTGCCTGGTTCATGGATCCTGGGTGCCCGTGGAGCGTGCAGCATGGAAAGGTGCCGCGTCCGCCCGCCCCGGGCAGGACGGACGCGGCAAGGCACAACCCTGGCGGTCAGAACGAGCCGCGCAGGCCGAGCATGATGGTGCGGCCCGGATCGTAGATATCGTTCACGGCATTGGGATACCAGAAGTTGGACCGCCGGCTTTCACCGGTCAGGTTGACCACGTTGAGCGTGATCTGCGGCTTGGACCAGACATTCTCCAGCGTGTAGCTGGCCGACAGGTCCCACTGCCCGCGCGATTCGCCGATGAGCTGGGCATACGGGATGCCCTGCTGGTTCGGACCGGTGCCGACGATCGAATCGGTGTAGTTGTAGGAGGCGCGCACCGAGAACGGGCCGCGTTCGAAGTACGCCGTGGCGTTCCACAACTTCGGCGCGATGCCGTACAGGTTGCCGGTCAGCTGGTCGGCATCGTTGCCCTCGGTGGAGAGGTCGATGTCGGTGTAGTTGGCCATGATGCCCAGGCCGTTCAACAAGAAGTCCAGCGGCTGCACCCAGATCAGTTCCCAGCCGCGCACGTTGACCGTGGCATCGGCGTTGACCTGCTGCTGCACGATCACCCGCGCCTCGTCCGGGCCACCGCGCGCGGCGATCGCCGACTGCTGGTCCGGGGTCAGGTCGGCATACGGAATGCCCAGCTGCGAGAACGGGATGGTGTTGGTGCCCAGGTAGGTGTAGCCCTCGATGCGCTTGTTGAACAGGCTCAGGCCGATCATGCCCTCACCGCCGGTGTACCACTCGCCGCCGAGGTCGAAGTTGGTGGACACGTACGGGGTCAGGTTCGGATTGCCCTGGCTGGCGTTCAGCGCGGACAGATCGGTGAACGTGGTGTTGGGCAGCATCGAGCTCGGGTTCGGGCGGGTCATCGTGCGTGAGCCGGAGAAGCGCAGCACCACGCTGTCGGCCACGTCCCAGGCGGCGCTGAACGAGGGCAGGTACTCATCGTAGTCGCCCTTCAGCGTCTGCCACTGGCGCACGCCGGCGATGGTCACCGGACCGCTGACATCCTGGTCGGTGGTCACGTAGCGCACGCCGGCATTGAAGCGCAGGGTGCGGTCCAGCACCTGCGTTTCGCCGTTGACCTCGACATAGGCACCGAAGGTCTTCTCTTCGAAGCCACCGGTGGAGCCGCCGGTGTTCGGGCCGGCCGATTCGGGCGCATTGTCGCGATACTGCGCATAGTCGGTGGCGTTCTTGAACGCGTTGAAATCGGCGCTGATGAAGCCGTACGGGCCCGGGCGCAGGTAATTGACCAGGTCCGCATCGGAGATCGTCGACAGCACCTCGGTCTGCCAGGCGGTGCTGTTGTCGAAGCCCTGGATGCGGCGGCTGTTCTCATCGTAGGCCACGCCGACCCGGACGTTGCTGCGGTCCTCGCCGAACTGCAGGTCGGCGCGCGCGCCACGGGTCTCGGTCACGCGCTTTTCGTTCTGCACGTTGACGCGGCCACCGGCCCAGGTCCACCCGGCATTCGGGTCGTTGAGATCGATGTCGGTGTTCCAGCTCGGCACGTCGCCGTTGTTGGTGTACTGCAGCGTGGTGTACGGCGAGTTGACCAGGATGGTCGGCGATTCGCGGAACATCCAGCTGCGGCTGGCGTTGGCCTGCACGTCGAGCTTGACCCTGCCTTCGTCGCCGAACAGGAAGCTGGCGCCCGGATTGACGCTCCAGTACTTCACGTCCTCCACGTACGGACGCGCCTCCAGGAAGAACTGTGCGTTGCTGAAGGTCGCGTCGGTGACCACGCCATTGGCATCGACCTGCATGTCGATCGGAATCATGCCGTCGGCACCGAAGTTGCGGCCGACCAGGTTGATGTCGATGCGGTTGTTGGTCCGGCGCGCCTTGGAGAACATCGTATCCAGGTAGAAGCGCGCGTATTCGTTCGGGCGCCATTCCAGCGAGCCGACCACTGCATCGCGGTCGCGGTCGCCGGACATGTGCACCGGGCGGCCCAGGCGCGGGATCAGGGCTTCGCTGATCTGCTCGATGCTCAGGCCGGGGTTGAGCGACAGCAGCAGGTCGCGGTCGATCACCGCGCCCGGGGTCAGCCCGGCACCGATGGTGGAGGCGTTGTTCGGCACGGTGTTGGGGATCAGCCAGTTGCCACCGCCACCGGCGTTGCATTCGGCCGGGCGCACCGCATTGCCGTCCACGCCGGCCGGGGGAGCCAGCCCGCACTGGGTGTAGTTCAGTCCCGGATTGGTCCAGCCGACGGTCTCGTAGCCCTGCACGCCGATCTTGTCGCGGGTGGAGGTCACGCCGACCAGCACGCCGAAGGTTTCCGCGTCGTTGGTCCAGCTGCCCAGTACCGATCCCTGCGGAGTGAGCTTGTCGACGTTGTCGTTCCAGGTGCCCTGCAGCTGGTAGGTGACATGGCTGCCGGGACGGTCGAACGGACGCGCGGTGCGCATGTCGACCACGCCGGCGATGCCACCTTCGGGCAGGCTGGCCTTGGGTGTCTTGTTGACCGTGAGCTGGGTGAAGAACTCGGTCGGGAACAGGTTGAGGTCGACTTCGCGGTTCTGGTTCTGCCCGTCCAGGCCGATCGACGCGGTGGCCACCGGCGCACTGTTGATCACCGTGGTGGTGAAGCTGTTCGGCAGGCCGCGGATGGCGACGTTGAGGCCTTCGCCATTGACGTCGCGCGAGAGCTGGATGCCCGGGATGCGCTGCAGCGACTCGGCGATGTTCATGTCCGGAAACTTGCCGATATCCTCGGCGAAGATCGAATCGGTGAAGCCGGTGGAATCGCGCTTGGCATCGGTGGAGAACTGCACACTGCTGCGGTAACCCGACACCTGCACCTTGTCCAGGTCGATGACCTGGGAGCCGCCGGTCGTGGGCGTCGCGGCCTGCTGGGCGAATGCCGCATTGGCTGCCAGACCGAGCAGCGCCACTCCCAGCGCGCGCGACAACGTGGTTCTTGCGTGGTTTCTATGCACCGTAATCCCCTTCCCTCATCAAGTGATCGATGGTCGCGTGCGCGCTGGCGGACGTCGACCGCGGTTGTCTGCTGCATGGGGGCAGGCCCGTTGGCCTGGGCTGGAGGCGATGGTAGCGCTACCAAACGAATGTGCACGCTGCACGGCAACAAAAAATAAACCTGCCCGCATCATGCCCACCGGCATGTTCCCGCATCGGCAGGCAGCGCTGGATTTCGGATCGCCGGGCATGTTAGTGGTAGCGCTATCACGAATGCGCGGAATGTACGGATTTCCTTCGGTTCGATGACTTTCCGCACCTCGTCGCCTGCGCAGCGTCGTGCTGCAACGCGACATCCGCTTTCCGTCCCGCCCTGCCTTCCCGCCGAATACGCAACGGAGCCAAAGTGAGCGAAACCCCCGTGTCTACCGTGCCAGCCGCCTCCAGTTCCAGCGTGGGACGTTATCGCTGGCGGGTGTGCGCCATGTTGCTGGCGGCGACCACGATCAACTACGTGGACCGCCAGGTGCTGGGCGTGCTGGCCCCCTTCCTGCAGGCGGAAATCGGCTGGAACGAAATCCAGTACGGCTACATCGTCACCGCGTTCCAGGGCGCGTATGCGCTTGGCCTGCTGTGCGCCGGCGCGATCATCGATCGCTTCGGAACGCGCATCGGCTATGCCATCGCGATTTCGGTATGGAGCCTGGCCGCGATGGGCCACGCCCTCGCGGCCGGCGTGGTCGGCTTTGCGATCGCGCGTTTCGCGCTCGGCCTTGGCGAGTCCGGCAACTTTCCCGCCGCGATCAAGACCGTGGCCGAATGGTTCCCGCGCCGCGAACGCGCACTCGCCGTCGGCATCTTCAATTCGGGATCCAACATCGGTGCGATCGTTGCGCCACTGCTGGTGCCGGTGATCGCGGCCACATGGGGCTGGCGGGCTGCGTTCCTGTTCACCGGACTGCTCAGCGCCGTGTGGCTGGCGGTATGGCTGCTCTGGTATCGCACGCCGGAGAAGCAGCCGGCGCTGTCGCGCGCCGAGCTGCAGCTGATCCGCAGCGATCCGCCCGAAGCCACCACGCGCATCGCCTGGAAACAGCTGCTGCGCCACCGCCAGGCATGGGCGTTCGTCGCCGCCAAGTTCATCACCGATCCGATCTGGTGGTTCTTCCTGTTCTGGCTGCCGAAATTCCTGCACGCCGAGTACGGCCTGTCGCTGCTGCAGCTGGGCCTGCCGCTGATCATCATCTTCGTGCTGGCCGACTGCGGCAGCATCGCCGGGGGCTGGCTGGCCGGGCGGTTGCTGCGCGCGGGCTGGAGCGTCAACCGCGCGCGCAAGGGCGCGATGCTGGTCTGCGCGATGGCCGTGGTGCCGATCGTGTTCGCCGCCGGTGCCGACAACCTGTGGCTGGCGGTGGGCCTGATCGGCCTGGCCACGGCCGGCCACCAGGGATGGTCGGCGAACGTGTTCACCCTGCCCTCGGACATGTTCCCACGCCGCGCCGTGGCCTCGGTGGTTGGCATCGGCGGCTTCGCCGGCGCGGTCAGTGGCATGCTGATCTCCACCTTCACCGGCTTCCTGCTGCAGAGCACCGGCAGCTACGTGCCGGTGTTCCTGATGGCTGGCTCGGCCTACCTGCTGGCACTGTTGGTGGTCCATCTGTTCGTGCCGACGCTGGCGCCCGCCGCGCTGCCCGGCGATACCGCAGCGCCGGCACCCTGACCCCCCGCCTTTTTCCCATCGCTCCTGCCCGACATCGCCATGACCGCCACCCGACCGTTGAACCTGCATCCGGACCGCCTGTTTCCTTCCGACCCAGCACAGCGGGCAATCGCCCGCCGGCTGCATGCGCAGGTTGCCGCGCTGCCGATCATCAGCCCGCACGGCCATACCGATCCGGCCTGGTTCGCCGGCAATGCGCCGTTCGGCAATGCCACCGAACTGTTGCTGCTGCCGGACCACTATGTGTTCCGCATGCTGTACAGCCAGGGCGTGGACCTGGACCAGCTCGGCATCCCGCGTGCCGACGGCTCGCGCGCGCCGGTCGATCCGCGCGAGGCATGGCGGCTGTTCGCGGCCCATTACCCGCTGTTCCGCGGCACGCCTTCGGCCACCTGGCTCGGCCACGTCTTCCAGGAAGTGTTCGGGTTCCAGGTGCAGCTGGATGCCGGCACCGCCGATGACTACTACGACCACATCACCAGTGTCCTGCAGACGCCGGCGTTCGCGCCGCGCGCGTTGTTCGAACGTTTCAACATCGAGGTGATCGCCACCACCGAATCGCCGCTGGACGACCTGGCCCACCACGCCACGATCCGCGACAGCGGCTGGAAAGGGCGGGTCATCACCGCCTACCGTCCGGATCCGGTGATCGACCCCGAGCACGAAGCCTTCCCGTTGGCGCTGCAGCGCTTCGCCGAACTGACCGGCGAGGATGTGCATCGCTGGAAAGGCTACCTGCAGGCGCACCGGCAACGCCGCGCGTTCTTCGCCTCGATGGGCGCCACGTCCACCGATCATGGGCATCCCAGCGCGGCCACCGCGGATCTTGCGCCGGCCGATGCCGAGCGCCTGTTCGACAAGGTGGTCGCCGGCAAGGCCGATGCCGCCGAGGCGGAGCTGTTCCGCGCGCAGATGCTGACCGAGATGGCCGCCATGAGCGTGGACGATGGCCTGGTGATGCAGCTGCACCCGGGCTGCTTCCGCAACCACAACCAGGCGCTGTTCCAGCGCTTCGGCCGCGACAAGGGCGCCGACATTCCGCTGCGCACCGAGTACGTGCAGGCGTTGAAACCGCTGCTGGACCGCTTCGGCAACCATCCCGGCTTCCGGCTGGTCCTGTTCACCCTGGACGAAAGCACCTACGCGCGCGAGCTGGCCCCGCTGGCCGGGCATTACCCTGCCCTGCTGCTGGGCCCGGCATGGTGGTTCCATGATGCGCCGGAAGGCATGTGGCGCTTCCGCGAGCAGACCCTGAGCAGCGGCGGCTTCTACAACACGGTCGGATTCAACGACGATACCCGTGCCTTCCTCTCCATTCCGGCACGCCACGATGTCGCACGGCGCGTGGACTGCGCCTTCCTTGCCAGGCTGGTGGCCGAGCACCGCATCGACGAGGACGAGGCGGCCGAGGTCGTGATGGACCTGGCCTACCACCTGCCGAAGCGGGCCTACCGCCTGTGACCTGCCGCGCGCGCCTCCCGTGGCTGCGCCTGGCGCTGGTCGCCAGCGTCCTTGCCTGGCCGGCGCACGCCGCGGCCAGCGAAGGCACGGGCGCGGACGATACATCGCCGCGCGAACGCCGCCTGCTGGATGATGGCTGGCGTTTCCATCGCGGCGAGGCCGAGGGCCATGGCGCCGGCCTGGATTACGACGTGCGCCCCGCGCTTGCCGCCAGCGAAGATGGCAAGGACGCCGATGCACGCCCGGACGTCGCCGCCGCGGTGTCGGCCGGCGATCGGCCGGTGCTGAAGCCATGGATCCTGCCCACGGCCAATTCCCTGCTGCCCGAAGCGCGCCATCACCCGCGACCACCCGGCAACCCGGGCGGCGACCATCCCTTCGTGCAGGCCGGCTTCGACGACAGTGGCTGGCAGGCCGTCACCTTGCCGCATGACTGGGCGATCGGCGGACCGTTCCTGGTCGAGGGCCCGCATGGCGGGATGGGACGGCTTCCCAGCTGGGGCATCGGCTGGTATCGGCGCACGCTGGACATCCCGGCAAGCGACCAGGGCCGCAGGCTGACCCTGGAAATCGAAGGCGCGATGTCGTACGCGGCGGTCTGGTGCAATGGCCGCCTGATCGGAGGCTGGCCATACGGCTACAGCTCCTGGGAACTGGACCTGAGCGGATGCCTGCGTGCCGGTGCACGCAACCAGCTCGCGATCCGGCTGGACAATCCACCGGAATCGGCGCGCTGGTATCCCGGCGCCGGCCTGTACCGGCACGTGTGGCTGCGCAGCACGGCACGCCAGCACGTGGTCGATGGCAGCGTGCGCATCACCACGCCCCAGGTCGCGCGTGACCGCGCCACGGTGCGGGTGCGTGGCGACCTGCGCAATGACGATGCCACGCCACGCCAGCTGCAGGCGGAGATCGCACTGTATCCGCTGGACGACGATGGGCGCGCCGCGGGCCAGCCGGTGGCGAAGGCCGCGCTGCCGCCGTTGCGCGTGGCCGCCAACGGCCGCATCGGTATCGATCATGCGATGCAGGTAGCGCAGCCGCGCCTGTGGGGGCCGCCGCCGCACCAGCAGCCGAACCGTTACCTGGCCGTGCTCAGTGTGCGCGATGGCGATCGCCTGTTGGACCGTCATGAGACGCGCTTCGGCATCCGCACGGTGCGCTTCGATCCGGATGCCGGGCTGCAGGTCAACGGCGAGCGCATACCGATCCGCGGCGTCAACAACCACCATGACCTCGGCGCGCTCGGCGCGGCCTTCAACCGCCGCGCCGCCGAGCGCCAGCTGCAGATCCTGCAGGCGATGGGCGCCAACGCCATCCGCATGAGCCACAACCCGCCGGCGCCGGAGCTGCTGGAACTCACCGATCGCATGGGGCTGCTGGTGGTGGACGAAGTATTCGATGCCTGGGAAATGAAGAAGACCGCGCTGGACTTCCACCTGGTATTTCCCGACTGGCACGAAGCCGACCTGCGCGCGATGCTGCGCCGCGACCGCAACCACCCCTCGGTGGTGCTGTGGAGCATCGGCAACGAGGTCGGCGAACAATACAGCGAGGCCGACGGCCGGCGCATCGCCCGTACGCTGCGCGACATCGTCCGCGAAGAGGATGAACGCCCGGTCACCGCGGCGATGAACTACTCCGGCCCGGACATGTCGCTGCCGGCGGAACTCGATGTGATTTCGCTGAACTACCAGGGCGAAGGCATCCGCCAGCAGCCGGAGTTCGAAGGCACCGAGCGGATCCGCACCGCGCCGAGGTATGCGGCGTTCCATGCACGCTTTCCGGACAAGGCGATCCTTGGCAGCGAAACGGCCTCCACGCTGAGCAGCCGCGGCAGCTACCTGTTCCCGGTCACGCCGCTGTCCACCTCGCCGGTGCGGCAGGGCCAGGGTGGCGACGAGGCCAGCCACCAGGTGAGCGCGTACGAGTTGTACGCGGTGGACTTCGGTGTCAGCCCGGACACCGTGTTCGCCGCCCAGGACGCCCACCCATTCGTCGCCGGCGAGTTCGTCTGGACCGGCTTCGATTACCTGGGCGAGCCGACACCCTATTACAGCTCGCGCAGCGCGTATTCGGGCGTCGTCGACCTGGCCGGTTTCCCTAAGGACCGCTATTACCTGTACCAGTCGCGCTGGCGCCCGGAGCTGCCGATGGCACACCTGCTGCCGCACTGGACCTGGCCGGGGCGCGAAGGGCAGGTCACTCCGGTGCATGTATTCACCTCCGGCGACGAAGCCGAGCTGTTCGTCAACGGAGTGAGCCAGGGGCGGCTGCGCAAGGCGCCCGGCCAGTATCGGCTGCGCTGGGACCAGGTGCGCTACCAGCCCGGCGAACTGCGCGTGCAGGCCTGGCGCGATGGCAGGCCCTGGGCTGAAGACCGCGTACGCACCGCCGGCAACGCCACGCAGCTGCACGCTGAAGCGGACCGCGGCACCCTTTCCGCCGACGGACGCGATCTGTCGTTCATCAGCGTGCAGGTACTGGATGCGAGCGGCCAGCCCGTGCCGCAGGATGCGCGTGTCCTGCAGTTCCGTGTCGAAGGCCCGGCCGAACTGGTGGCCACCGACAACGGCGATCCCACCGACATGACCGCCTTTCCCAGCGCGATGCGCAGCACGTTCAACGGCAGGGCGCTGGCGATCGTGCGCGCCCTGCCCGGCGCTGGCGGCCGCATGCGCGTGCACATACAGGCCCAGGGCCTTGCTCCGGCGGTCGTGGACATCCAGCCTGCTCCCACCTTGAAGGAGGCATCACCATGAAACATCCCGCGCCGACACCACGGCCACGCACCCTGCTGCCTGCCCTCGCCATGGTCGCCTGCCTGCTCCTGCCGTCATTGGCGACCGCCGCGAACCCATCCTCGCAGCAATCCCTGAAGCAGGCGTACGCCGATGACTTCCTGGTGGGCGTGGCGCTGGACGAGGACCAGATCGCCGGGCGCGAACCCGGCGCGCAGGCGCTGGTGCTGAAGCACTTCAACAGCGTTACCGCCGAGAACGAAATGAAGCCCGAGCACCTGCACCCGGCGCCGGATGCCTACGATTTCAGCCGCGGTGATGCACTGGTGGCGTTCGGTCGTCGCCACGATATGTTCGTGGTCGGCCACACCCTGCTGTGGCATGTGCAGACGCCTGGCTGGATGTTCACCGATGCCGAAGGCCGGCCGAACAGCGCCGAAGCACAGCTCCAGCGCCTGCGCGACTACATCGCCAGGGTCGCCGGCCACTACGCTGGCCAGGTGCAGGCCTGGGACGTGGCCAACGAGGTGATCGACGAGGACGGCAGCTACCGGCAGAGTCCGTGGCTGAAGAACGTCGGCGACGGCGACCGGCTGCTGCGCGAGGCGTTCGCCGCCGCTGCACGCGCCGATCCGGCGGCCGAGCTGTACTACAACGATTTCAACACCTTCAAGCCCGAGAAGCGCGCCGGCATCGTGCGCCTGGTGAAGATGCTGCAGGCGGCCGGACTGCGCATCGACGGGGTCGGCATGCAGGGACACTGGGGCATCGACGGGCCTTCGATCGCCGAGATCGAGCAGACCATCGACACGTTCGCCGCGCTGGGGGTCAAGGTCATGATCACCGAACTGGACGTGGACATGCTGCCGCGCCCGGAGAAGACCGACGGCCTGGACGCCGACCGGCATGTGGCGCTGCCCGACGACCCGGCGATCCGCCGGCGCCTTGACCCCTACGCCAACGGCCTGCCGGCGGAGGCACAGCAGCGCCTGGCCACGCGCTACGCGGAGCTGTTCGCGCTGTTCCACCGCAAGCGCGATGTCATTTCCCGCGTCACCTTCTGGGGCCTGCACGACGGCCAGTCGTGGAAGAACGGATTCCCGGTGAAGGGGCGCACCAACCATCCGCTGTTGTTCGACCGCCAGCTGCGGCCGAAGCCGGCGCTGGATGCGGTGCTGCGGGTGCCCGGGGCCAGCGCCGGTCCCTGAACGGCGGACCGGCGGGCGGCGGGCGCCCGCGAAGAATCCCCCGGCCGGCAGGCCGGCCGGTTCGGGTGTAAAATTCGCCGTTTTGCACCCCAGACCATGGCCAAGCCGTCTTCCCGGGGCCCCGCTCCAGGGCCGACGATCATCCGCCAGCTGGCACGCCTGGCCGGCACGCCGTTGCCGCCCTCCAGCCCCTCGGTGCCCGACCGGCTCAGCCAGTGGTTCGACTGGAACCGCGCGGTGGCCCTGCAGGCGGCGCTGGACGGCCGGTTGACGCCGGTCGAGGACGATATTCCGCCATTCGACGCCGACCAGGACGCCGACATCGCACGCACGCGGCTTGAGCTGGAAACGGCCGTTGCCCAGGTCGCGACCGCCCTCGCCGGTGCCGATCTGGATGCCTGCCACCGGCACCATGCAACGCTGCAGCGCTCGCTGCAGATCGCGACCGGCCGCCTGCGCGGCCGCCTGCGCGACATGCTTTCGCAGGGGACGCCGGCGCAGGCCCGGCTGGCCGAAGTCGATGCGCTGCTGGAGCAGGTGCTGGCTCCGCGCGAATCGCAGCTGCTGGGCGGGATCTCCAAAGCACTGAAACAACGGCCCACGCCGCCGCCGGTCGACGACGACGGCGACGGGCAGGACACCGTTCCGGGCCCGGCACCGCCTTCGTTCGCACGGGAACTGCAGGCACTGCTGCACTCCGAGCTCGAACTCCGCTTCCATCCCATCGAAGGGCTGCTCGCCGCCCTTCGTACGCACTGACCAGGTTTCCATGCTGCGCAACGCACTCCATCTGCTCGTCTTCCTCGCCGGCCTTGTGGCCGCCCTCTGGATCGGAATCGGCTACATCGGCAACCACGCCGCCGGCGCGCTGGTCGCCTTCGTCATCGCCGCCTGTTACCTGGCCGGCGGCGTCGAGCTGCTGCGCTACCGGCGTTCCACCGACACGCTGGCTTCCGCGCTGGAAGATGCCGGCGCCGCCGCCGATCTTCCGGGTTGGCTGCAGCGCCTGCCGGGCGACCTGCGCAGCGCGGTGCGGCTGCGCGTGGAAGGCGAGCGTGCCGCCCTGCCCGGCCCTGCGCTTACGCCCTACCTGGTCGGGCTGCTGGTGCTGCTCGGCATGCTCGGAACGCTGCTGGGCATGATGGCGACCCTGCGCGGCACCGGCATCGCACTGGAAAGCGCCACCGATCTGCAGGCCATCCGCGGATCGCTGGCCTCGCCGGTGGAAGGGCTGGCGGTGGCCTTCGGCACATCCATCGCCGGCGTGGCCACCTCCGCCATGCTGGGCCTGCTGTCTTCGCTGCTGCGGCGCGAGCGGCTGGCGGCGGCGCAGGCACTGGACCTGCGCATCGCCACCGACCTGCATGTGCACACCCAGGGGTGGCAGCGTGCGGAAACGCTGCGCCTGCTGCGGCTGCAATCCGAGGCCATGCCCGCGCTGATCGAACGCCTGCAGGCGCTGGTCGACGGCGTACAGCGGGCCAACGTGGACGGCCATGCGCAGCTGGACGCACGCCAGGCCGCCTTCAACGCACGAAGCGAAGCCCTGCAGGAACACCTTGCCGCGTCGCTGCAGGCCTCGTTGCAACGCGGCGTCGATGGCGCGGCCGAAGCGATCGGTGGCGCGGTGGAGCCGATGCTGCGTCGTGCGCTGGATGGACTGGCCAGCGACGCCGAACGCACCCGGGCCATGGTCGGCGAGGCGGTCCAGCGCCAGCTGGACGAGATGCATGCCGGATTAGAACGCGCCAGCATTGCCGCGGGCGACAGCTGGAACGCGGCGCTTTCCAGCCAGCAGGCCACCAACGCCGGGCTGGTCGATGCGCTGCAGGCCTCGCTGCAGGCGTTTGCGGAGGTGCAGCAGCACAGCGCCGAAGGGCTGCTGCGCACCATCGGCGCGCAGCTGCAGGCCAACGGCGAGGCACTGGCGCAGGGATGGCAGGCGGCAAGCGAGCAGCGGCGCGCGGCCGACGTCGAGCTTGCGCGGCAGAACGCGCAGGCCTGGCAGGCGGCCCTGGAGGCGCACCAACAGCAGTCCGAGGGCCTGCTGAAGGCGCTGGACGCAGCCAACGAACGCCTGCAGGCCCGCATCGCCGGCAGCGACGAGCAACGTGTGGCCGCATGGACGCAGGCATTCAACGCCCTGGCCGAACACGCCGGCGAGCAGTGGCGCGCACAGGGCGAGCAGGCCGCCACGCGACAGGCGCAGGTGTGCGATGCACTGGAACAGGCCGCCGCGCGCATCGGTGCCGACGCACGCGAACAGTCCGTCGCCACGGTGGCCGAGATCGGTCGCCTGCTGGAAGCGGCGGCCGAAGCCCCACGCGCCGCCGCCGAGGTCGTGGCCGAGCTGCGCCAGCGCCTGTCCGACAGCATGGTGCGCGACACCGCCATGCTGGACGAACGCGCACAGCTGCTGGGTACCGTCGGCAGCCTGATGGAAACGATCACGCTGGCATCGTCGCAGCAGCGCGTGGCTGTCGATGGCTTGATCGAGGGCGCCTCCGCGCTGATGGAGCGCGCCGGCGAGCGCTTTGCCGGGCAGATCGAATCGAAGGCAGCCACCCTCGACGCGCTGGCGCAGCAGATCGCCGACGGTTCGCAGCAGGTCACCGCGCTGGCGCAGGGACTGGACGGTGCGGTGCAGGCGTTCGCGCAGACCAGCACCACCCTCACCACGCACCTGCAGCAGCTGGCCGGCGCACTCGATGCCTCGTTGCTGCGCAGCGATGAACAGCTGGCGTATTACGTGGCGCAGGCGCGCGAGGTGGTCGACCTCAGCCTGCTTTCGCAGAAGCAGGTCATCGAAGAGCTGCAGCAGCTGGCCGCATCCACGGGCAAGGCATGAGCGGAAACATCGACATCGACGGCGAGGAAAGCAACGCACCGGTCTGGGCCGCCTTTGGCGACCTGATGTCGGTGCTGCTGGGTGCGTTCGTGCTGATCCTGGTTGGCGTGGTCGCACTGCAGCTGGAGCTGTCCGGCCGCCTGGACGAGGAAGTGAAGCAGCGCGAGGCCGCCGAGCAGCGACGCCAGACGCTCGAACAGGCGCTGGCCGGCCCGCTCGCGGCGGGCCGGGTCACCCTGGTGGATGGGCGGATCGGCATCCGCGGCAACGTGCTGTTCGCCCTGAACTCCGACCAGCTGCAGCCGGAGGGCCGCGAGGTGCTGCGCAGCCTGTCCGCGCCGTTGCAGGGCTGGCTGGCCAGCCGCGAAGAGATCCTGATGGTCAGCGGCTTCACCGACGACCAGCCGGTACACGGCAACAACCGCCAGTTCGCCGACAACTGGGAGCTGTCCGCGCAGCGTGCGTTGACCGTCACCCGCACGCTGATCGCCGAAGGCGTTCCGTCGGATTCGGTATTCGCCGCGGCGTTCGGTGCCGAACAGCCGGTGGGCTCGAACGCGGACGAGGAAGGTCGCGCACGCAACCGCCGCGTGGAGATCGCGCCGGTGGCACGCCCCGGCACGGCAGGGGCTGCGGATGCGCGCTGAGCGCCAGAAGGGGCTGGCCGGACTGGTGCAGCGCCTGGAAGCGGGTTCACGTTCGCTGCCGCACTATCCGGAGCTGCCGGCACTGGCTGGCATGCGCGAACGCTGGAACCAGCTGCACGCCGACAGCCGCCTGCGGATCACCCTGCAGCAGGCGCCGGCCGAAGGGGGGCCGCTCAACTCGGCGGTGCTGGTGCACCGCATGCTGACCCTGATGCAGGACACCTCACCCGGCTACCTTCGTCACTTCGTTGCCTACGCCGATGCGTTGTCGTGGCTGGAGCAGGTACAGCAGTCCACCGCCCCGGCCCACCCTGCGGCGGCACCGGCGGCACGCGGCAAACGCGCGCCACGCAAGCGAACCCGGTGATCGCGTGGAGCCGGACCCTGCCCGGCGGTGCCGGCCCAACGGCCGGCACCCACCATGAGGCTGTCAGCCTTCGCGCAATGCCTGGCGACGGCTCAGCTCGCTGAAGCGCTCGGTCGACATCAGGTGCTGGTTGACCAGCGCCAGCCAGCCCTTGCGGTGCCACTCCACCACGACCTCATCCGGCAGCTTCTGGAACTTCTCCACGTCCACCACGCTGAAGCCCTGCAGGCTCAGCTCGCGGCCGTTGGGCAGGCGCACATTGGCGTTGCGCACCACCAGCAGGTCCTGCTCGACCAGCGCCCTGGAGAACGCCAGCGTGTGTTCGTGCTCACCGGTGAAGCGGCCGCAGAACTCCAGCGCCTGCTGCACGATCTCGGCCGGCTTGCCGTCCACGAACAGCGGCGTGCCTTCCTCGCCGCCCTTGACCACGCGCGGGCTGTCCTCATCGATGCCCAGCATGAAATTCTGGCCACCATCGGTGTCGATGAAGATGAAGGGATGGCGGCGCACGTAGGCCGGGATGTAGGCGTTCTCGTCCCACAGCCCGTCATTGACAAACAGGTTGTCGGTGGTCAGGCCGAGGGCGGCCATCGGCACCGCGGCCGGGCCCGCGAACAGGATCGGGAAATGGTGCAGGGCCAGCGAGAACTCGCCCACCACCAGCGGAATCGCATTGCTGCGCGCGGCAAAATCCAGCTTCCCCGGCAGGATGCGCAGATCGGCATGGATATCGGACTGCAGCGGCACCGGGCGGCTGTAGAACATGGGAGAGCCCGCAACAGGCGCGGTGTCGTTGCCAGTGGTCATCGCAAAAGCCATCTCTACTCGACGCGCCAGCCATCCCGGGCGCGCATGCGGGTGGAACATGATCCCGCATTATCAACAAGCGAGGTGGCAATCACCACCCCAGCGGGTGGCTACTTCAGCTGCAGCGGATAGCGCTGCCACAGCACGTGCACCAGGAACCCGGTGAGTTCGGCATCCTTGCCGCGGATGGCGCTGCGGATCTTGTCCAGCAGCACCATGTCGCTGCAGTTGCGCACGTCGGCATGGTTGGCCTGGCCGGCGCGGCGCGCCCGGTAGCGTGCGGCGCGCTGTGCATCGCTCATCGCATACCCGAACTTCGGCGGCCGTCCGCGCTTGCGCGGCAGGACCAGTTCGAAGGTTCCAGGGTCGTTGTCGTCGCGCATGCGGGAGCTACAGGAAAAACGGCCGCGCACTTTATCGTGAGGCATCACTTTAATCCAGTGCTGCGCGCGCGGTGCCGCCCCCGGTCGTGGGTCAGGTCACCACCACCAGCGGCACCGGACGGCGCGGATGCGCCATCACCATCACGTCCTGTTGGTATACGCAGCGCAGGGTGTCTTCGGTCAGCACCTGCGCCGGCGTGCCATCGGCGGCCACCCTGCCCTGCTCCAGCAGCACGATGCGATCGGCGTAACCGGCGGCAAGGTTGAGGTCGTGCAGCACCACGATCACGCAGGCGCCTGCATCGGCCAGCGCACGCACGCGGTGCAGCGTGCGCTCCTGGTGGCGCAGGTCCAGCGCGGCGGTAGGTTCATCGAGGAACAGCACCGGCGTGGCCTGGGCCAGCACCCGCGCGAAGGTGGTGCGTGCCGCCTCGCCACCGGACAGCTGCTGTACCTCGCGCAGGCGCAGCGCCTGCAGTTCGGCCGCCTGCAGCGCCGCTTCCACCTGGCATGCATCCCGTGCCGGGTCCGGCGGGTGCGGCAACCGTCCCATCGCCACCACTTCCTCGACGCTGAAGGCAAAGCGCACCTCATGCTCCTGCGGCATCACCGCACGTTCGCGGGCCAGGGCATCCGCGCGCCGCGTGGCCAGCGGCGCACCGCACAGCCGCACTTCGCCCGCGTCCGCGACCAGGTCGCCACAGGCCACGCCGAGCAGGGTCGATTTTCCCGCGCCGTTCGGACCGACCAGCGCGGTCAGCGTGCCGGCCGCGAAGGCCAGATCGATACCGGAGAGGATCTGCCGCTGCTGGCGGCGCACGCCAACGCCATGCAGGGCCAGCATCGTGCTCATGGCGCGCCCCGACGGCGCTGCTGCAGCACCAGCCACAGGAAGAACGGCGCCCCCAGCGCGGCCGAGAACAGCCCCAGCGGGATTTCCGAAGGCGGGTCCAGGGTGCGTGCAGCGGTGTCGGCGACCACGACCAGCAACGCGCCCAGCAGCGCCGACAGCGGCAGCATCCAGCGGTGGCCAGGGCCCACCAGCATGCGTGCGACATGCGGCACCACCAGCCCGACGAAGCCGATGGCACCGGCGAATGCAACCGCCGCACCCACGAGCAAGGCACTGAAGGCCACCAGCTGCCGCCGGGTGCGCGCCACGTCCAGCCCGAGGTGCTGTGCCTGGCGTTCGCCGAGGGCGAGCATGTCCAGCGCGGTGGCCAGGCGCCGCAGCGCGAACACGCCAAGCAGGAACAGCGGCGCCACCGCCGCCACGTCGGCCCAGCTGGCGCGTGCCAGCGACCCCATCTGCCAGAACACCAGCGACTGCAGTTGCGCTTCGCTGGCGATGTAGGTCAGCAAGCCGATCAGCGCCGAGCAGAACGCGGCCATCGCGATACCGACCAGCAGCAGCGTGGCATTGCCGGTATCGCGACCCGGACGCGCCAGCACGTAGGTGATGCCGATCGCCAGCGCGCCGCCAGCAAATGCGGCCAGCGGAACGATCCAGCCGCCGGCACCGGTTGCGCCGAGCACGATCGCGGCCACGGCGCCCAGCGCCGCACCCTGGCTGACGCCGACGATGCCGGGGTCGGCGAGCGGATTACCGAACAGGCCCTGCAGGCTGGCACCGGCCATCGCCAGCGCCGCGCCGACCATCGCGCCCAACAGCACGCGCGGGATGCGCAGCTGCCAGACCACGGCCAGGTCGCGGGCGCTGACCTGCGAAGGCTCCAGCATGCCGAGCCTGACCGCGATGGCCTTCAGCACATCCAGTGGCGGCAGCCGCAACGGCCCGACCGCGAACGACGCCAGCACCGCGACCAGCAGCGTCGCAACCACCAGCGCGAGCATCATCCGCCCGCGCTGGCGACGGCGGTCCTGCGGCAGGGTCATCGGGCGGGTCATGCCGCCGGCAACGCAGCCAGCGCACGCGCCAGTGCCAACGCGCCGGCGCCGGACCCCACGCTGGTGTACTTGAGCTGCACGTCCGGCATCACCCAGACCCGGCCGGCCTGCCCGGCCGGGGTCTGCTTCAGCGTCGGGTAGGCCTTCCAGATTCCGTCGGCGCCACCGAACAGCGCCAGGTCATGCTCGGTCACCAGGATCACATCCGGCGCGGCGGCCACCACTCCTTCGTTGCTCAGCGCCGAGAAATCGGCCACGCCCGCCTCGGTGCCGATGTTGATGCCACCGGCCAGCGCGATCAGCCTGCCCGACGCGCTGTCCACGCCGGCCACGGTGGGGCTGCCCCCTGCGCCGGTGGCCGAGATATGGATCACCCGCGGACGCTGCGACAGCGTCGCGGCGATCGCCGCGGCCTCGTCGAGCTGCCGCTGCACCGCATCGGCCAGCGTGGCGCCGGCCTCGGCCATGCCCAGCGTGGCGGCGACCTTGCGCACCTTGTCCGGTGCCGGCTGCAGGTCGTCGATGATCACCGCGTCCTGCCCCACCGCACGCAGCGTGGCCGCCAGGTCGTGGTGGCGGCGCAGGCTGTTGCCGAGGAACAACGAGCCGCCCAGGCTCAGTACGCCCTCCACGCCGGTGGTCCGGTTGAACAGGAACTGGTGGGGCGCGGCACGTCCGGCTGCGGTGGCGGTGCGGGTCGGCGCGGCGTACACGCGACTGCCCTGCCCCAATGCTTCGATGACCGCGATGACATCGTCGCCCCCGGCGATGATGCGCGCGGTATCGTCCACGACCACCTCCACTCCATCATCGGATCGCACCGTGGCCGGCAGTCGTGGTGGCGCCGGCGCAACCGAGGGCGTCTGTTCGCCGTGCACGCGCCGCCACCCGGCGGGCAGGCCTGCCTCGGCCGCGGCGGACGACGTGGCCGGGGCCCGCTCGCCGCCAGCGGTGTCAGCCGCTTCCGGCGCGCGTCCGCTGCAGGCAGCCAGCGTGAGCGCAAGCGCGACGGCCAGCGGCAGCGTGCAGCCGGACGGGGTGTGGCTGGATTCCATCGTGAGGCTCCTGGATGGGACGGCGGTTGCCATCGCCTGTTGCAGGCCGGCCGTTCCGCCGGCAAGGATTCTGGCGGCGCGCGGCATCAGCCGTGCGCGGGGATTCATGGCGAGGCTGGCGCCTGGCTGTGGTCGTCGATGCCATACAGCACCGACAGCGTGGCCTTGAACGAGGCCGGCAGCATCGGCCCATGGCCGAGGCCGGGAAACTCGCGGTACTGCACCTGCAGGCCAGGCACCGCCGCCAACCGCTCGCTGAGCGCATGCGCGGCATCCGATGGCGCGCCACCGACCCGGCGCAGGTGGGCGACCACGCGCGGGTTGGACATGTCGCGCGTGCCGCGGTTGCCGCTGCGCTCATCGCCGCCGAGCATCACCCACAGCTGGGCCGGCTGGCCGGCGCTGTTCTCGACGAACTGCCTTTCCAGGTCGCCCAGCGCCGCTCCCTGGCTCCACCACAGCGAGGGACTGGCGGCGACATACTGCTGGAATGCCGCGGGCCGGGTGTAGAGGCTGCTCAGCACGAACAGGCCGCCCAGCGAATGTCCCCACAGAGCCTGGCGCTGCGGATCGACATTGGCACGCCGGGAGACCTCCGGCTTGATGCGGCGCTCGATCATGTCGATGAAGGCGAGCGCGCCGCCACCGACCGCCTGTTGCTGTCCGTTTTCGTCGTCGGCACGGTCGATCCAGGCGGTGTAGTCGCGCGTGCGCTGTGCCGAGTCGATGCGCAGGTCGTTGTCGTAGCCGATCATCACCAGGACCGGCGGCGCCTTGCTGGCGGCAAGCCCGGCGAGCAGCTGCGGGTCGAGCACCATCGCCACCGCATTGCCATCCAGCGCATACAGCGCCGGCGACGGCGCGCCCTGCTTCGCAGCCGGAATCCCGAGGTTGACCCGCCAGCGACGCTGCCCGTCCGCACTTTCGACGTGGAAGCGCTCGAAGCGGTAGCTGGACGCCGGTTCGTCGAGCACGGTCCTGCCCATTGGCTGCTGCGGGTTGCGCTGCTGTGCGTGCAGGGGAAGCACTGCACCGGGCATCAGTACGCACAGGACGGCCAGCAGGCGGGCGCGGCGGAAAACAGGCAGGCGGAACGACATGCGGCATGGCTCACGGCGGGACGGCCGGCACCGGCTGGTACGCGGCAAGGCGAAGATGCCTCGCCAGTCAGTCTAACAAATGCGAATGGTTATCGCTTGCGACCAGTGCGACTTACCGGGGCGCGCTTTCCGCCAGCCGCGCGCCCAGCCATACCAGCGCCAGGCCACCGGCCAGGCTGACCCCGAGGTAGACCGGCACCAGCAGGCCACGCTCGGTCCGTGCGAACACCAGTGTTTCCAGCATCAGCGAAGAGAACGTGGTCAACCCACCGAGCAGGCCGACGATCAGGAACGCGCGCAGCAACTGCACGTTTCCGCCGCGCTGGTGCAGCCACACCAGCAGATACCCGGCAGCGAACGCACCGATGAAGTTGGCGGTCAACGTACCCCACGGAAGGCCCTGGCCGAAATTGCGCAGCATCGCATCGCCGATGATGAACCGCAGCGCCGAACCCAGCGCACCGCCGGCCATCACCAGACCCAGCTGCTGCAGCCATGCAGTGCCCATCAGCCATCCTCCGTTGGACGCGGCTTCTGCCCCCGCGCCTGCTCGCGCTGCGCGCGCAGGCGGTCCAGCTTCTCCTTCAACCTGATCTCCATGCCGCGCGGCACCGGGTTGTAGTACACGCGCTCGCCCATCGCGTCGGGGAATCCGGTCTGATCCAGCGCGACGCCACCTTCCATGTCATGGTCGTACTGGTAATCAGCGCCATAGCCGAGGTTCTTCATCAGCCTGGTCGGCGCGTTGCGCAGGTGCAGCGGCACCTCCATGGTCCCGGTCTCGCGCACTTCGGCACGCGCCTGGTTGAAGGCGGCATAGCCGGCGTTGGACTTGGCCGTACTGGCCAGGTACAGCACCAGCTGCGCGAATGCCAGCTCGCCCTCCGGGCTGCCAAGGCGTTCATGGATGTCCCATGCCTCCAGCGCCATCGTCTGCGCGCGCGGATCGGCCAGGCCGATGTCCTCGATCGCCATGCGCGTCAACCGGCGCGCAAGATAGGAAGGATCGCAGCCACCATCGAGCATGCGCGTCAGCCAGTACAACGCCGCGTCCGGATTGGAGCTGCGGACCGATTTATGCAGTGCCGAGATCTGGTCGTAGAACTGTTCGCCGCCCTTGTCGAAGCGACGGGTACGATCGGCCAGCACCTGCACCAGAGTCTGCGGGGTGATGCGTCCGCCCTCGTCGGCGGCCAGCTCCGCGGCGATCTCCAGCAGGGTCAGTGCACGCCGCACATCGCCATCGGCGGCGGTGGCGATCTGCAGCAGCAGCTCCGGCGCCACCTCGATGCCCTCCCCGCCCAGGCCGCGTTCGCGGTCGTCCAGCGCACGCTGCAGGGCTTCGACGATATCCTGCGGCGAGACCGCCTCAAGCACGTGCACGCGGCAGCGCGACAACAGCGCGGAATTGAGCTCGAACGAGGGGTTTTCGGTGGTCGCGCCCACGAACAGGATGGTGCCGCGCTCGATATGCGGCAGGAACGCATCCTGCTGGGCCTTGTTGAAGCGGTGCACCTCGTCGACGAACAACACCGTGCGGCGTCCTTCGGCGAAACGCTGCGCGGCTTCGGCCAGCACCTGGCGCACCTCCGGCAGCCCGGACAGCACCGCCGAGATGGCGCGGAACTCGGCATCGGCGTATTCGGCCAGCAGCAGCGCCAGGGTGGTCTTGCCGCAACCGGGCGGCCCCCACAGGATCATCGAATGCACGCGGCCGGACTCGACCGCGCGGCGCAGCGCGCTTGCCGGCGCCAGCAGCCGCTTCTGGCCGACCATTTCATCGAGCGTGCGCGGACGCATGCGCTCGGCGAGCGGACGCAGATGGTCCCGATCCACGCTCAGCAGATCAGGGCCGGGAAAGGAAGAGGTACGTTGTCTGGCCACGGCACATTGTAGCGCGACGGACTGGATGAGCCTTCCGCTGGCGGCGGTAGAGCCGACCCATGGTCGGCTGTGCCTGCATCGGTTGGCGCTGGGCCGCAGCCAGCCGACCGGGGGTCGGCTCTACCGGGCCATCGCGGGCGCGGTCATTCGCCGATGACGTCGGTACCGGCCGGCGGCGTGAAGCGGAAGGTGTCGCTGGCGAACGACGGATTGCGCTTCCAGCCGCTGAAGGTGATGACCGTGCGCTGGCCGACCGCGTCGGTGATTTCCATCTTCGACAGGCCCTGCGCGTTGAAGCCCAGCGCGGCGTACTGGAAGCTGGCTTCGGTCTCGCGCTTGGGAGTCAGCGACAGCCACTGCAGGCCATCGCGCGCACTCGCTTCCTCGCTGAGGTCGTACTGCTGGTCCAGCAACGCCGGGTTGATCAGTGCGGTCAGCGGGCTGTTCTGCTCTTCCTTGCCCTGCGCACGCACCGTGGCCTGGTCCAGGTCCGGCTCGTGCATCCACACCTTGCTGCCGTCGGCGACGATCAGCTGCACGTGGGGCTTCTGGTATTCCCAGCGGAACAGGCGCGGTGCCGACAGCGCCACGCGGCCGCTGGTGGTTTCCTTGACCTTGCCGCGGCTGTCGAAGACCTGCTGGTTGAACTGTCCATCCAGGCCCTTCAGGCCGGTGGTGAACGCCTTGAGGTCATCGCGCGCGCCAGCGAAGGCGCTGGTGGAGACCAGGCACGCGGCGGCGAGCGCGGAAGAAGCGAGGAAGCGGCGGACGGTGGCGTGCATGCGGGTATCCAATGGCGACATGGGACGGTGGGGCAAGTGTGCAGGGCCAAGCCTGAATGGGCGGTCCAGCGCGGGTCGGCGTGGCCCGGCACGGCCCGGCGCCCCGGCCAGCGGCCGGGCGCGCCGGACAACGCCGGGCCGGGTCATTTCGGCGGCGGCGGCGCCAGCACGGTGCGGTCGCCATTGTGCTCGGGCGGGCTCACCACGCCGGCCGCTTCCATCGCCTCGATCAGCCGCGCGGCGCGGTTGTAGCCGATCTTCAGGCGCCGCTGCACGCCGGATATCGATGCGCGGCGGGTCTCGGTGACCACGCGCAGCGCCTCGTCGTACAGCGGATCGGATTCGTCGCCGGAGGAACTGTTCTCCGGCAGCCCGGTGGCGCCGACCACCACGCCATCGCCCATCGTCTGCACTTCGTCGAGCACGCCCTCGATGTAGTCGGCCGGCCCGGTGGCCTTGAGGTGTTCGACCACGCGATGCACTTCCTCGTCGGAGACGAACGCACCGTGCACGCGGTCGGGCATCGCCGTGCCCGGCGGCAGGTACAGCATGTCGCCATGGCCGAGCAGGGTTTCCGCGCCGGACTGGTCGAGGATGGTGCGCGAGTCGATCTTGGAACTGACCTGGAAGGCGATGCGGGTCGGGATGTTGGCCTTGATCAGGCCGGTGATGACGTCCACCGACGGGCGCTGGGTAGCCAGGATCAGATGGATGCCGGCGGCGCGCGCCTTCTGTGCCAGGCGCGCGATCAGCTCTTCGACCTTCTTGCCGACGATCATCATCATGTCGGCGAATTCGTCGATGAAGATCACGATGAACGGCAGCGTTTCCAGCGGACGCGGCGCTTCGCCCAGTTCCGGGTTCGGCTTGAACAGCGGATCCATCAGCGGCTGGCCGGCGTCCTGCGCGTCCTTCACCTTCTTGTTGAAGCCGGCCAGGTTGCGCACGCCCACCGCGCTCATCAGCTTGTAGCGGCGCTCCATTTCGGCCACGCACCAGCGCAGGCCGTTGGCGGCCTCCTTCATGTCGGTGACCACCGGCGCCAGCAGGTGCGGGATGCCCTGGTAGACGCTCAGTTCGAGCATCTTCGGGTCGATCATCAGCATCCGCAGGTCCTTCGGCGACGCCTTGTACAGCAGGCTCAGCACCATCGCGTTGACCGCCACCGACTTGCCCGAGCCGGTGGTACCGGCCACCAGCAGGTGTGGCATGCGCGCCAGATCGGCCACGGTCGGGCGGCCGGCGATGTCCTTGCCCAGCGCCAGCGTCAGCGGGCTGGCGGATTTGTCGTATTCCTTCGAGCGCAGCAGCTCGGACAGGTAGATCATTTCGCGGGTGACGTTGGGGATCTCCAGGCCGATCACCGACTTGCCCGGAATTACGTCCACCACGCGCACGGACTTCACCGACAGGCCGCGCGCGATGTCCTTGTCCAGCGAGCTGATCTGGCTGACCTTGATGCCCGGTGCCGGCTCGATCTCGAAGCGGGTGATGACCGGGCCGGGATAGGCGCCGACCACGACCGCGTCGATGCGGAAGTCCTTGAGCTTGAACTCGATCTGCCGCGACAACGTTTCCAGCGTGTCCTCGTCATAGCCTTTCGGCTGCGGCTTGGGATCATCCAGCAGGGCCAGCGGCGGCAGGTCCGAACCATCGGTGTTGACGCCATGGAACATCGGGATCTGCGTATCGCGCTTGGCGCGGTCGCTCTTCTCGATCACCGGCTCCGGCCGCGGCTCGATCTTCACCGGCTCACGCCTGGCGCGCACTTCGGCATCGACCTTGCGCACTTCCTGGCGTTCCTCGCGCATCGCGCGGGTCTGCTTCCACTCGCTGGCCTGCTCCTTCTTCTTCTCCAGCAGCGGCGCCAGCGCCATCACGCCCTTGCCGATCCGCTCCATCACCAGGAACCACGACAGCCCGGTGGCCAGCGTGATCGACGCCAGCAGCAGCACCAGTACGAACAGGTTGGCGCCCAGGGCACCGAACCCGACGCTCAGCGAGCTGCCCACCAGCTTGCCGAGGATGCCACCGGCCGAGGAGACATCCGCCGAAAACAGGCGCAGGTGCAGGAAGCCGGTACCGGCAATCAGGAAGCCGACCAGTCCCACCAGCCGCAATGCCGGGTCGAGGTCGTTCTCGCCCTTCGCCTCGCGCTTGAGGCCGAACATCGCGAACCAGGCCAGCGCGCCGAGGATCACCGGCAGCACGAACGCCATGTAGCCGAACAGCTGCAGCAGCACGTCGGCGATCCACGCGCCGGCGCGCCCACCCATGTTGTGTACCGGCGCGACCACGCTTCCAGTGTGCGACCAGCCCGGATCGGCCGCGGAATAGGTGAACAGGCTGGCGACCAGATACAGCAGGGCCGGGGCCACGGCGATCAGCCCGAGGTCGCGCCACAGGCGCAGGCGCCGGGGATTCTCGGCCGGGGATGGATCACGGCGCCGGGATTTGCCTTCGGCCGATCGGGTGCGTTCGGGGACCTGCTTCGCCACCTTGGACACTACCTTTGGAATACGCTGTTAGTGGTTGATAATAAACGAAGCGCGACGGTTTTCCGTCACCGGCGTCCCGCACTGCCCGCGCTGGCCGCGTCGCGGCCATCGCGATGGGTGCTGGACCGCGGCGTTCCACCCGGTCGCTTGAATCGCCCGTCCCCTGCCATCACTCTATGGCCTGCCATTGCGGCCCTGCAGTGCAACGCAGGGTCACGCCCCGTCTACTTTTCCGCGAGTCTACATGAGCCCCACTACGCCTTCCCGCCACCAGCGGCTTGTCATCCTCGGTTCCGGTCCGGCCGGCTGGACCGCCGCCGTCTACGCCGCGCGCGCCAACCTCAAGCCGGTGGTGATCACCGGGCTGCAGCAGGGCGGACAGCTGATGACCACCACCGAAGTGGACAACTGGCCGGGCGACGCCCATGGCCTGATGGGTCCGGACCTGATGGCGCGCATGCAGGCCCATGCCGAGCGCTTCGAGACCGAGGTGATCTTCGATCATATCCACACCGCCGACGTCTCCCAGCGTCCGTTCAGGCTGATCGGCGACAGCGCCGAGTACACCTGCGATGCGCTGATCATCGCCACCGGCGCGACCGCCAAGTACCTGGGCATTCCCAGCGAAGAAACCTTCAAGGGCCGTGGCGTCTCCGCCTGCGCCACCTGCGATGGCTTCTTCTACCGTGAGCAGGACGTGATCGTGGTCGGCGGCGGCAACACCGCCGTGGAAGAAGCGCTGTACCTGTCCAACATCGCCCGCAAGGTCTACCTGGTCCACCGCCGCGACACCCTGAAGGCGGAAAAGATCATGCAGGACAAGCTGTTCGCCAAGGTCGAAGCCGGCAAGATCGAAACCGTCTGGCACCACCAGGTCGATGAGGTGCTGGGCAACGAGGCCGGCGTCACCGGGGTACGGGTGAAATCCACGCTCGATGGCAGCACCCGCGACATCCAGGCCCACGGTTTCTTCGTCGCCATCGGCCACCACCCGAACACCAGCCTGTTCGATGGCCAGCTGGCGATGAACAACGGCTACCTGGAAATCCGCTCGGGCCTGGGCGGCAACG